>MTLD01000178.1_pt1 | contig 189653 bp, 170 predicted proteins | sample 1982471 | NCBI WGS metagenome assembly MTLD01 (sample SAMN05712604, study PRJNA340218) | biofilm metagenome | isolation source: sample SPM anode biofilm adapted to -50 mV | place: USA | collected 2012-02-03
CAGATGCAGAATGCTGCAACTGACGAAGAACGTCAGCAGATCCGTCTTCAACACCGTGAACAGATGCTTGAACGCGCGAAAGCTCAGGGCGTCACCTTGCCAGACATGCCGATGATGAATGGTCAGGGCATGGGTAAAGGTATGGGCATGGGCGGCGGCTCAGGTCAGGGAAGTAGTAGCAGCGGAAGTAGCGGAGGAAGCGGAAGTAGTGGTGGAAACAGCGGAAGTAGTAGTGGAAATAGCGGAAGTGGTGGAAATAGTGGCGGCGGCGGAAGCGGCGGCAGTAGTAAATAAACTCTTTGTAAAACGAACTAATCCGGAGCTCAGCGTTAAGTTGGCTCCGGATTTTTATTGCGGATCATCTATTATCTGATACGCCTCAAATAAATCTCCCATAAAACGTGTCTATAGTGTTCATCCGGTTCCTGAATAGGTTCAGCTGATGGAACAGCTATACCGTGCATTGGAGGGAGTATGAACAGTGCCAGGCAGCCCAACGAAAGATTTGCATTTCTGGAGATGCTTGCCTTTTGGAAGGGTGAAGTCCGCAACAAGGATCTCGAAAACCAGTTTGGTATCACCCGCCAACAGGCATATAAGGACTTTGCACTTCACCAACAATTGCACCCTGAATATCTCATCAAGCTGGATAAGGCCTGTTACGGATTTGCTGATAACAGGCAGCCACAATATTTTAACGGTGGATTGGATGAATTTCTCATCTGGCTTGAAACGGGTCACTTTGCTTTATCGCATCCTTTACCGGATACCTGTGCAATCCGACTCGAATTACCTGAGCGCAATATTTCGCGTCATGTTATCGCCACTTTAGTGAAAGCAATCAATCAGAACTCACGGGTAGAAGTAAACTATGTGTCGCTTTCAAATCCTGAAAAAGAAGGACGGATTTTCAGTCCTCACAGCATAGTCAAAGCCGGAACCCGCTTTCACGTCAGGGGGTATTGTGAAAAATCGCAGGGATTTCGCGATTTAGTCCTGAGTCGTTTTCGCGGAGACGCTGAAATAGAAGGACCATCACCTCACTCCATCGCCAAAGATGAAGCCTGGCAAACCATAGTTACCTTGATCCTGTCACCAGACCCTCGTTTAAGCCCTGCCCAACGTGAAGTTCTTGCCAATGACTACCAGATGGAAGGCGATCAGCTTCAAATCAAAGCCCGTGCCGCACTCGTCGACTATTTACTCAGGGAAATGCAGGTCAACACCAAATACCTTGATGGCAAACCGGAAGCCCAGCAACTGGTGCTGGTAAACAGAGATGACGTCAAACAGTGGCTTTTCAACAGCTGACAGCACCTGCGGTATCAGACAGGTAAATTCAGTTAACCTGAGGATTTGTACAGTGTTGGCAAGGAAGACTGGAATGATCAAAAGTTTGGTTAGGAATAATAAAGGAGTTTCTGCCCGTGGATGATTTAGCCCCATCGGATCTCAAAACTATTTTGCACTCAAAACGCGCGAACCTGTATTACCTTGAATATTGCCGGGTGATGCAAAAAGATGGACGGGTGCTTTATCTTACAGAAGCCAAAAATGAAAACCTTTATTACAACATACCGATTGCGAATACGACCGTATTGTTACTGGGAAACGGTACCTCAGTGACACAGGCGGCGATGCGCATGTTGTCGCATGCGGGCGTACTAGTTGGTTTTTGTGGTGGTGGGGGAACTCCGCTGCACATGGCGACAGAGGTTGAGTGGTTTACACCGCAAAGCGAATATCGGCCGACAGAATATTTACACGGCTGGCTCAGTTTCTGGTTTGATGATGACAAGAGATTGGCTGCAGCTAAGCTCTTTCAGAAGAGTCGTATTGATTATTTACAGAAAGTCTGGTCGGATGATCGTGATCTCAAAGCAGAGGGCTTTGTGTTTGACGATAAATTTATTCAGACCGCACTTGATACATTCCATTCCCGCACTGAGCAAGCCAGTAAACAATCTGACCTGCTTTTAACCGAAGCGCAGCTTACCAAGACGTTGTACAAATATGCTGCTAACAATGTTGGCCAGGAAAACTTTTCCCGGCAGCATCAATCAACCGATAAAGCTAACGATTTTCTTAACCACGGTAACTATCTTGCCTATGGCTTGGCTGCCAGCTGTTTATGGGTGCTAGGGATCCCGCATGGCTTTGCGGTAATGCACGGGAAAACCCGTCGGGGAGCACTGGTGTTTGATGTTGCTGATTTAATCAAAGACGCCATTGTTCTGCCCTGGGCATTTGTCTGTGCCAAAGAAAATGCCAGTGAACAGGAATTTCGTCAGCAAATATTGCAGGCTTTTATCGATCAAAAAGCTCTCGATTTTATGTTTGATACTGTTAAAGCCATTGCTTTGCAGAACTACAGCGCCGAGCAAATTGAGGAACAAAACCTATGATGGTCACGTTTGTTTCTCAATGTGAAAAGAATGCCTTAAAGAAAACGCGCCGGGTATTGGATGCCTTTGCTAACCGGATAGGAGATAACACCTGGCAGACATTGATCACAGAAGATGGGCTGCAGACCGTTAAGAAAATGCTGCGTCAGACGGCCAGCCGCAGCACAGCGGTCAGTTGTCACTGGATTCGCTCCCGTTCAAGAAGCCAACTGCTGTGGGTAGTGGGGAATAAGAATAAGTTTAATAGTGAAGGTGTTGTGCCGGTGAATAGCACGGAGAAGGATTTACTCGTAAAAGAGAGTTTTGCTATCAACACGGAAGTGATTGCTTATTTGTCTGCGTTAGCAGGCTTTTTTCACGATATAGGTAAGGCTAATCAGCTTTTTCAAAATAAGTTGGATGAGAATGGTTTATCTCTCAGATATGAGCCCTACCGTCATGAATGGATTTCATTAAGAATATTTCAGACTTTTGTTGGGAGCAAAACTGATCAGGAATGGCTTGCTGCACTCAAAAACCTCGACAATAAGACGGAGGTTCAAGTCATTAGCGAACTTCAAAACTACAGCGATTCTTTGTCTGAAAATATTCATAATCCTTTTAAAAATTTACCACCTATTGCCAGAGTGGTGGCATGGCTGATCGTCTCACATCACAAGTTACCGCAATATCCCAAAGGATTAGATAATCCCCCATCACTTGAAAAAATAGATGACTGGATAATTGCCTTTGAACCAAGCTGGATCACTCCGAAATCCGTTTCCGATGAGTGGACTGGATCAGACAGAAATAATAACTGGAATTTTCCGTTCGGTACTTTGTTTAAAAGTGTATTTTGGCAGACTGAGGTCGCAAACTTTGCTAACCGAGTGCTGAAATCTCAGAGAGTATTCGATACCTCTTGGCACAATAATCAGTTTACTCTGCACTTATCTCGTCTGTCCCTGATGCTGGCGGATCACGCCATTTCGTCTCAGAAGAAAGCCGATAATGCTATGTCAGATAGAAATTATCTGGCTTATGCCAACACTGATTACAGCGAAGAAGGTCAAAGGTACAAAAAACAAAAGTTGGATGAACATACAATCCATGTAGCGAAGATGGCGTATCAGATCGCTTGTGCTTTACCTAAGTTTAAAAAGGATTTAAAAAGCCTTAATTCTGTTGTGGCCCTTGAATCCAAAGTTCCTAAGGAAAACGAAAGTGATTTTGGATGGCAGGATAAAGCAGCTGAGCTAGCTTCTTCAATAAAAGAAGACACAACCAAATATGGCTTTTTTGGTATTTGCATGGCATCGACCGGTAAGGGTAAAACGCGGGCCAATGCCAAAATCATGTATTCACTTTCAGAAGTCGGTAATTGCCGGTTTAATGTGGCTTTAGGTTTAAGAACCTTGTCAATTCAAACGGCTAAAGCGTTAAGACACGATTTAGACCTCAGTGAGAACGATGTCGCTTTGTTAGTGGGTTCGCAAGCAGTGATGGATTTACAGCAAATTTCGTTGGAACCAGAAAAAAGCATTGAGGAAGACAAGGGTAGCCAATCTGCCGAATCTTTGCTGAAGGATGAAGTTATATTATTTGAAAGTCTCGAACTTAATCCATCGGAAGAAATTAGTTGGTTGGCTCATGATGAAAAAATATTGAGGCTTATTCACGCCCCTGTTTTAGTCAGTACCATTGATTACCTGATACCAGCCTCAGAAGGCATTAAAGGCGGCCGGCAGATTGCTCCTATGTTACGGTTAATGACATCCGACTTGGTGTTGGATGAACCGGATGACTTCGGATTAGATGATTTACCCGCACTTTGTCGTTTAGTGAATTGTGCGGGAATGTTGGGCAGTAGAGTACTGTTGTCAACGGCAACCATTTCACCATCATTGGCTAATACAATGTTTGAAGCGTATCAGGCAGGGCGTAAACACTATACTCAGGCAAATGGTGAGGTATGTATAGACACAATTTGTTGTGCTTGGTTTGACGAGCATAACAAACCTCGATCTGAATTAATCCAGACCAGTGAACAGTTTGAGCAGTGTCATACTGAATATGTGAATATACGGGTAAAAAAACTGAAAAAGGAATCGTTGTCACTGAGAAAAGGAAAATTGGTAAGGCTGGATATTTCTCAAGGGATTACACCGAGTATGGCTATCGCCATGCGAATACATCAGTCGATCTTAGAGTTGCATCAAGCTCATTCAATTGAGCTTAACCATAAACAGGTATCGATTGGTCTGGTCAGAATTGCCAATATTAATCCGTTAATACAAATCACAAAAACATTAATTGAAACATCTGCACCAGAAGATACTATTATTCACTACTGTGTGTATCACGGACAATTTCCGTTGTTGCAACGTTCGTCTATAGAACAAATACTGGATAAAGCACTTAAACGACCTGATAAACAGGAATGGATAGAGCAATCGGGATTATCTCAAATAATTTCCGGTACTCCTGAAAAGCACCACATGTTTGTTGTTCTGGCAACGTCTGTAGCTGAGGTTGGTCGGGATCATGATTATGATTGGGCGATTGTTGAGCCTAGCTCACTTAGGTCGATTATCCAGTTGGCGGGGAGGGTTCAACGTCACCGGAAACAAACGCCTCAGCAGGAAAATATCCATGTGCTGGAACAAAATTTTAAAGGGCTGAAGGGGGTACGGCCATGCTTTGAAAAACCTGGATTTGAGTCTAAAAAGCTTGCCTATGCGAGCACCAACTTAGCTCAATTGACTGTTGTACAGGAATTGAAAGATATTAATGCCAGCTCGCGAGTTAAAGTTCCTGGTGTCCCTACGCTTACCAAAGAAACACCACCACGATTTACAGTATTTTCTGAATTGGAGCACTTTGCTCAAATGCTGCGACTAAAGGGAAATATAAACTATCACGATCATGCGGCCCAATGGTGGCAGCATGATGTTTCATGGTGTGGTGAGTTACAGCGCATTCAACCATTTAGACAATCCAGCCCAAACGAAGACTACTGTTTACACATAACAGGACGAGGCAAATTAGTTTGGCAGAAAAAGCAGCCTGGCAGTTATCCAAGCGAATTTAAAAATACCGACGATATTTGTTGCATACCTGAGAACGTGAGTATTGGGCGAGGCATCAGCTGGTGGCATCAATTTGATATTAAAGAAGAAGTTGAAAAGCTTTCGCAAAAGCTGAATAAAAGCGAGGGCAATGTATTACAAACTTATTCTTATATCAGTCTTGAAGTTTTGCCAGAAAATAGTGCAGAGCAATGGCAATACCACCCACAACTAGGTGTGTATAGGAACTTGAAAAAGGATGAATACGAAAATGAGGGGTAAAACCACTGCTCAAACGTTAGCCGATAGCATTAAATCTTATATTGCTGCGCGTAGGGACAAAAAGGAAGAAGACTTTTTGAAGTCTAAACCTGAAAAAAAGAATGGTGTAGTGAGTAAAGGAATTAATTCTCGTCTGATTGCTATTGCCACAAGGCTTAGCACTGATAAGTCTGTGCTTTTGATGATTGGAAAACTGAGGAAGACACAAGAACAAACGCAGTTAGAGTTTCAACAATACAAATATAAAGCATTGCTGAATTTGATCGGGGAAGAAAGCACTGACATTGAATTTCTCGAGGTAAAAAAGGAATATACAAATTATTTATCTGAAAATAATTTTCAGCATGAACCTGTTTATTGGCTTAATCAATGGGCGAACAAAGCAAAAGACATTAGCTTTGCTTCGCATGTCGCTAAGCTTACGCATTCGAGTAGTAAAGGTTCAAACGTCTTGGATACCTCAACTGAGAAAGACGATAAGTTCCTGACGACGAATAGTTTGCCTTCACTAGTAATAGATACCGCTTCTTCAAATGCAGCATCACTACCTATTGCTGATATTCTGAAAATAAGTAGTGATGGCATATCTGTCCTCGATTGTCTGAAAAATGACGATATGCAACTATTTGAGTATTTTACCGACGACATTTCTCAAATAAGTGCATGGATATCTTCCCTTAAACAAGCCTATGACAGCGATGAAAAACAAAGCTATTTTTTATCAAAACAGGTGTACTTTCCAATAGGCAATGAAGAATATCATTTATTGTTGCCATTAACTTCTTCATCACTTGCGCAGGAAATATATCTAGAACATAAGAGGTATTTCGATGATGAACAAAAAATGGCCAGGAAACAAAGAGAGCATGGTAAATACAGTCCAATTAAAGTCCAAATATATCCTCAGAAAGCTCGGTTTGCGGTTACTCGGACCAAGGGAGCAAATGTAACAGTACATTTAAATGTTTCAAATTTAAATAAAGAAAGAAACGGAATGTTAACTCTCCTATCTTGCATGCCTTCTCAATGGCAAAGAAAACCGATAAGTTATTTTTACTCTGACACTATTTTTAATAAAATACTCGTTTATCAGTTAGCTGGAGAAATTCGAGATCTAGCTAAGTATTTAACATTACTCAAAAACAAAAATCTGAGTGTCAGCGAACCAAAAAGAGCCACAGCAGTGCTGAAAAAACTCAGAGAAATTAATGCAGCCTTATTTGATCATGTGTTGTTAGTTAATGCAAATGAGGGAAAGAAAAACTGGACGCAAGAGAGCGCTCTTAGTATTGAGCAACAACTGTTTTTTGAACCTTGGCGAGATGATGAATCGGCTACTGCTGAAAAGATAAGCGGAGACTGGCAAGCTAAACTCAGTCAGCAATTTGGCCGCTGGTTAAACAGGCGGCTGCTTTCTACAGATAAAAAACTCAATCTGACTCCAATTCAGGCTGCTCTTTGGGCCAAAATTTTTGCCGAAGATTTAAGAGAATTTATCGCAATTCAGGAGGTGGCGATATGAGTCAGTATCTGATACTCAGCCAAGTCAAAATTCAGAATGCTAACTCAATTGCAGGGTTTACATGGGGGTTTCCTGCGATCACTCATTTTTTAGGCTTTACCCACGCTTTAAATCGAAAAATATCGGCCAATTATGGAGGTCATTATGATACCGAATTGGATGGTTGTGCTGTGGTGGTTCACCAACATCAAAATAAGGTTTACCAACCAAAACAATATGCCGATTTTGAGTTTTTACAAAGTAAAAATCCACCCGTGTTAGCTAAACATAAAAGTAGTTCTCCACCGATTATCGAAGAGGGAAAATTAAATCTGACTGTCAGTTTAATTATTGCACTTGCCGGGCCTCTCGTTTTAACGGGCGAAGAGATCGTTCAATTTGAACGACAAATAACGGATTTAAGTTATCGCATGCGTATTGCTGGTGGAGCAGTACTCAGTATTGCTAGAGCAAAACTGCTCTCTGCCAATACAGAAGCACAACAGCTAACTATGCTGCAAAAGATAAAACGCCTGACTATGCCAGGGTTTATTTTAAAAGACAGAAGTGAATACCTTGCTCAGCATTATCAAACCTTGGTTGAGCAATCGGAGAAACTTGGTAACCAGACTCCAAGATTATTAGATGCATGGCTGGATTTTTCAGCTATGAAATTTAAAGCTGAGCCAAAGTTGGATCCAGAGCAGATTGATCCTGACGAAAAAACGGCAGCGGACTGGTATTACATACCAAAACCTAATACTGGGTATCTGGTTCCTCTTATGACCGGTTATAAAGCCATCAGCGAAGTTTATCCACCGGGCCATGTGGAGAATACACGTGATCCAGATACCCCTGCTTGTTTTGTTGAAGCTGTGCATTCAGTTGGTGAGTGGCAAAGCATGCATCGCGTTACAGACATTGAACTTTTCATCTGGCGTTATCACTCAAAAGGGGAGTGGTATGTGTGCCAACAGCAATCAATGCAGGTTGATAATGCTGAGAGCATAGGTGAATCAGAAAGCGATTTTCTTAAAATTGATGATATTGAACAAGCACTTAACTTATTTTAAGGATGTAAAAATGACAACTTTGAATTTACCTTCTGTACTGGCATTTGATCGCAAGCTGGAGCCTTCTGACGGGGTGATGTTTTCAGGAAACTGGCAGCAAATCCGTGAGGAATCATCGTGGCAGCCGATAAAGCTCTTTGATCGTAGAAATCGAGCTGTTAAAAGCAATTTTAAACAAGAAGTCTTGGACAACGAAGAAGAGTTACAAAAACAAATCGCAGAAGCCAATTTAGCTTGGGGGGATGATGCTTCCCTTAAACATGGTCATGACGCGTTACGCCTCAGTTTTAGTTTACGCATCGTATCAGGTATTCAGGTTCCTTCAGCATGTAACAGCACGGAATTTGAGAGCCGATTCAATGAGGCTATTTCTGAATATATTGATATCGAGATTGGCGAGCTAGCCAAGCGGTATGCCTACAATATTGCGAATGGACGCTTTCTCTGGCGTAACCGTGTTGGCGCAGAGCAAATCATTATTCGTGTGTCGAGTAATCATTTAAAAGAAACGATGGATTTCAATGCTTACGACTTTTCGTTACATGCTACGACGACAGATAACGCAAATGTTGCTGTGCTTGCTCGGGTTATAGAAGCGGGTTTGAAAGGGGAAAAAAACACCTTGCTAAACATTGATTCTTACGCACGGCTTGGTGATGCGCAGCGCATATGGCCATCACAAGAAATGGTTCTTAACTCACCGAAAGGAGAGAAAAGTCGTCATTTATTTTCCTTAGATGGAATCGCGGCAATGCATTGTGAAAAAATTGGTAATGCTCTGCGTACCATTGACGACTGGTATCCCAAATTTTCAGAAACAAACAGCCCTATTGCGGTGGAGGCATACGGTTCTGTTACGCAAAGGGGGGTTGCTTATCGCTCCAGTAAAAATGACTTCAAATCACTGCTTCTGAAATGGCTCAATGCCGATAGCTTAAGTTCAGAAGAAAAACACTTTGTCGTTGCCATGCTGATTCGTGGAGGTGTATTTGGCGAGGGTGAAAGTTAAGGAGCACTTATGAACTATTATATAGAGATAACATTACTACCTGACGTTGAAATATCTCTTGGTTTCATCTGGCAGAAACTATTTCAACAAGTACATATTGCACTTGCTGAAAACAAGGTTGATGAAAACCAGTCTAACATCGCTGTTGGGTTTCCTGAATATGGCGCTAAGGCGTTTCCGCTCGGTTGTAAACTTCGCTTATTTGCATTAGAACAACCAGCGTTGGAAAAACTAAATATTGCTGGATATTTAGCGCGCCTGTCAGATTATGTTCATCTTAAATCAATCCAGCCGGTTCCAACAAAAACGACACCGGTTTGTTTTATTCGGCATCATGTGAAAGGTGAAGCTAGAATTGAAAAAGATATGCATAGTAAAGCACTGCGTTGGTCAATACAGACGGGTCAATCTTTAGATGAATGTCTGGCTCAACTGGAGATATCGAAACCGTCAGCAGAATCTGATTTGCCATTTATCTGGCTGGAAAGTCAGCAAACAAAACAGCGGGTAGGAAATAATAGCAGTAAGTTTCCTCTGTTTATTAAACGTCTGGAAATGCAAGTGCCTCAAATTGGGTCTTTTAGCTGTTATGGGTTAAGTCAGAAGTATTCTGATTTAACTCAAATAGCAACAGTACCGCATTTTTATTAACCCTGTATTTTGGTTATTTAAAAATTTGGATATCAAACAATAAGTTGCAATAAGTGGAAAAACACAAGGCAAAAGTACATTTTTCTACCTAACTGCTTGTTGCAACTTATTTATTTCTCTTTATCCTATTGTTCACTGCCGCACAGGCAGCTTAGAAACGTTGCGCCTACCTCTCTGTTAACTATGAGAGGTTCACTGCCGCACAGGCAGCTTAGAAATTTACCGCCGGTAGTGTGATGATTTACTCGGCGTTCACTGCCGCACAGGCAGCTTAGAAATTTATTGCCTACGCCTAATTTGCCTGGATATTGTTCACTGCCGCACAGGCAGCTTAGAAAAGAAACAGATAGAACGGAACCACGAATGTGAAGTTCACTGCCGCACAGGCAGCTTAGAAAATTTACTGTTTAACATGCCCGCGCTGGCATCGGTTCACTGCCGCACAGGCAGCTTAGAAAACCCCCGGCCACCATGACCGGATTGTGCCTGAGTTCACTGCCGCACAGGCAGCTTAGAAACATCAATGATGCCACCACTTCCACGAGTAGCGTGTTCACTGCCGCACAGGCAGCTTAGAAAAGGTCAGCTGAAAGGCATCGACAGCCGCATTCTGTTCACTGCCGCACAGGCAGCTTAGAAATGATAAACGTTGATAAAATTAAGAACACTTTTGTTCACTGCCGCACAGGCAGCTTAGAAAATTCTGTTTGCCTGGGGCTCCCCGACGACATCGTTCACTGCCGCACAGGCAGCTTAGAAATCGACTTAGGGGCCACTGATGCATCGGCAGTTGTTCACTGCCGCACAGGCAGCTTAGAAATGTATGCGTCAATCGCTTCAAGTATTTTCTCAGTTCACTGCCGCACAGGCAGCTTAGAAATTACAACAACTGAATCAGTACGATACTAACCTGTTCACTGCCGCACAGGCAGCTTAGAAATGGTACTGCACAGTTAGACACTATAAGTTTATGTTCACTGCCGCACAGGCAGCTTAGAAAACACGGGCCGCAGGTCGGGGGGTGTCGGGGGTGTTCACTGCCGCACAGGCAGCTTAGAAATTCAGAATGCTTTGCTGAATCAGGCGTGATTCGTTCACTGCCGCACAGGCAGCTTAGAAAATCTACGGTTGCAGCGTAGTGTGGATAACCAAGTTCACTGCCGCACAGGCAGCTTAGAAAATGAAGAAAAATTCAGATCAGTTGCCGGTGTTGTTCACTGCCGCACAGGCAGCTTAGAAAGCGCCGAATCTGTCGGACGGGCTGGGATTGCGGTTCACTGCCGCACAGGCAGCTTAGAAAGCCAACGCCCTGGTCGCCGGTAAGAATAAACTGTTCACTGCCGCACAGGCAGCTTAGAAAGGTCACGTTGTCCGCTAGGAAACGCAGCGAACGTTCACTGCCGCACAGGCAGCTTAGAAATTAAACAGCTTTACAATCAGGGTACTTGCAATGTTCACTGCCGCACAGGCAGCTTAGAAACGAAGGGGTTCGGGGGTTCAGTGACACCCGAAGTTCACTGCCGCACAGGCAGCTTAGAAACACCGCTATCACGAGTTGGGCGCTGTCCTGATGTTCACTGCCGCACAGGCAGCTTAGAAATGCAGAAAATAACTGTTCTGAAATGGTTTCAAGTTCACTGCCGCACAGGCAGCTTAGAAAATAGCCCATAGCGAGCAACAAATCAGAATCAAGTTCACTGCCGCACAGGCAGCTTAGAAAGATATGTGATAAATCATATCCGCCATAGATAGGTTCACTGCCGCACAGGCAGCTTAGAAAATACTCAAATTGCCAATTTTCCCATCCGATATGTTCACTGCCGCACAGGCAGCTTAGAAAGTTATGAAAATATAGCAGCATAATCAGAGGTAGTTCACTGCCGCACAGGCAGCTTAGAAAGTTTTCGTAATTATGAAGATAAATATTTTGGTGTTCACTGCCGCACAGGCAGCTTAGAAATGACGGCGGTCGTTATCGCGCTTGGTCATTGCGTTCACTGCCGCACAGGCAGCTTAGAAATTTGACACCCTTTAGCTTAGGTCTATCAAACCGTTCACTGCCGCACAGGCAGCTTAGAAAAAGAGAAGTTGTTGTTCCATTTAAACAAATTCGTTCACTGCCGCACAGGCAGCTTAGAAATGAAACATGGTGGACATGTCTTCTGGGTCAAAGTTCACTGCCGCACAGGCAGCTTAGAAACATTCGCCGCCGCCGCATCAGATTCAGATGTAGTTCACTGCCGCACAGGCAGCTTAGAAAACTGTCAGAGGCTTGGCAGTGGCAATCTGAGCGTTCACTGCCGCACAGGCAGCTTAGAAAAGCACCGAAGCAAAGCGCAGCCAGACCAATTAGTTCACTGCCGCACAGGCAGCTTAGAAACAAACGGGTCATGTTACTAAGTCCGGTCAATCGTTCACTGCCGCACAGGCAGCTTAGAAATCTGGGTTGAATCAATTAAATATGCTTATGGTGTTCACTGCCGCACAGGCAGCTTAGAAATTAACAATACGCAGATCATCATACGCCGGAGCGTTCACTGCCGCACAGGCAGCTTAGAAAAGAAAATGAAGACGGCAACGATTCCCACGGATGTTCACTGCCGCACAGGCAGCTTAGAAAGGATAGTCTAAAGCACCTCTCTAAAAGCTTTGGTTCACTGCCGCACAGGCAGCTTAGAAAGAATGCAATCTGGACTTAGCCGAAGTGCTAATGTTCACTGCCGCACAGGCAGCTTAGAAAAGTACTCCGGTGGCGCAACCGGCGAATGTGCAGTTCACTGCCGCACAGGCAGCTTAGAAAAATCCAGCTGGGTTTGCATAATATCCAGCATTGTTCACTGCCGCACAGGCAGCTTAGAAAATAAGCCACAATATTCCGGAAATGGTTAAACAGTTCACTGCCGCACAGGCAGCTTAGAAAAAAACTACCCTTAAATTCACGCTCAATACCAAGTTCACTGCCGCACAGGCAGCTTAGAAAATCTTATCGCCATAAAGCTCATCGTTTAATTCGTTCACTGCCGCACAGGCAGCTTAGAAAATGCACCGTCTAGCGTACCAATAAACAGATCGGTTCACTGCCGCACAGGCAGCTTAGAAAAGCGGAATCCTGAAACATCGTTGACGTGTCTTGTTCACTGCCGCACAGGCAGCTTAGAAATAGCACTCAGCGTCGGCCGTGATGCTGTGATTGTTCACTGCCGCACAGGCAGCTTAGAAATAATCATCACAAAATCTGCACTCTCTGACACAGTTCACTGCCGCACAGGCAGCTTAGAAAAATTCCAGATGTCGATATTCTGCATGACTCACGTTCACTGCCGCACAGGCAGCTTAGAAAAACAATTGCGAATGTATCAGCAGTCAGTTTTTGTTCACTGCCGCACAGGCAGCTTAGAAAATGGAAAATGAGAAACAAGCGGAGCAGCTGCGGTTCACTGCCGCACAGGCAGCTTAGAAATGTACCGTGAAACGCAAAGGGGAGCCGGAGCAGTTCACTGCCGCACAGGCAGCTTAGAAAGTGCTGATCGATGGGCGCGACTTCCGGATCTAGTTCACTGCCGCACAGGCAGCTTAGAAATATTCCTGATGATGTTGTTCGTATACACGGTAGTTCACTGCCGCACAGGCAGCTTAGAAAGGTCAGATCACAAAATCGGGCGCTGATTCTGGGTTCACTGCCGCACAGGCAGCTTAGAAATCATTCTGCACCTCTAGCCATATGCTGAAGAAGTTCACTGCCGCACAGGCAGCTTAGAAAATTAGTCACGAACTGGTGGCGGAACTGACCACGTTCACTGCCGCACAGGCAGCTTAGAAAAGACCGCGCCGACTACTTTTGAGATAGACAGTGTTCACTGCCGCACAGGCAGCTTAGAAATTTGAAGTAGGTGAGCAGGAGTCATTGTCTGCGTTCACTGCCGCACAGGCAGCTTAGAAATGCAAGCCCTGACTGCCATCGAGTCACCGCGGGTTCACTGCCGCACAGGCAGCTTAGAAACCGCCGGAGTGCTAACTGATGGGATAGGTAACGTTCACTGCCGCACAGGCAGCTTAGAAATGGTGGCGTCACAAGTGTGCCTTCCAGCTCACGTTCACTGCCGCACAGGCAGCTTAGAAAGTAATTAAGCTTTGTCAGTGTCGTGATCGTATGTTCACTGCCGCACAGGCAGCTTAGAAATGCGCGGGGAGTTTGTCCGTGGGTGGGATGATGTTCACTGCCGCACAGGCAGCTTAGAAAAAAGCCGCCAGTGTTGCTCGGGACGATGCCCAGTTCACTGCCGCACAGGCAGCTTAGAAACTTCCAAGATCACGCGCTGGAAGCGGACGGCAGTTCACTGCCGCACAGGCAGCTTAGAAAACAAACGGGTCGGCCTGCCCCGAGGCAGCATTGTTCACTGCCGCACAGGCAGCTTAGAAACGTCAAAAAATGGATGCACTTAACGACTCGGTGTTCACTGCCGCACAGGCAGCTTAGAAAATCCTGCAGGCGCCGAACTGATTTAAATTCGGGTTCACTGCCGCACAGGCAGCTTAGAAAGTTAATAGCAACAGCATCTTTGCAAAGCTCAGGTTCACTGCCGCACAGGCAGCTTAGAAAAGTCGCCAACGTCGGCAGCACGACGAACACATGTTCACTGCCGCACAGGCAGCTTAGAAATTGACATCGAACACCTAAACATAATGGATCCAGTTCACTGCCGCACAGGCAGCTTAGAAACCAAGACTCTCTAACTGTTATTGACAATGTTTGTTCACTGCCGCACAGGCAGCTTAGAAATCAGAAGTTAATCTCATAGTAAGCGATCTGCAGTTCACTGCCGCACAGGCAGCTTAGAAATAGCTGATGCGTTCGGCCTCCAGGTTTCTGTAGTTCACTGCCGCACAGGCAGCTTAGAAACATGCGCCAGTCGGTGACGCACCAACGATGTAGTTCACTGCCGCACAGGCAGCTTAGAAATGATGTATCGGCTGGCGACAGCATTGTATTTTGTTCACTGCCGCACAGGCAGCTTAGAAATGTAGAGCTTGACGCTGACCGGTCACCTGTAGGTTCACTGCCGCACAGGCAGCTTAGAAAAGTCAGCCAGTATCTGCCGACATTAATGCCACGTTCACTGCCGCACAGGCAGCTTAGAAAAGTTTCTGTTCAAGCTCAGCTGCCTGTGTTTGGTTCACTGCCGCACAGGCAGCTTAGAAATGTCAGCGGATCCACATTGCTATACAGATAACGTTCACTGCCGCACAGGCAGCTTAGAAATGGCTGGCAAGAGAGCCAGGGCGCTATGCGTGGTTCACTGCCGCACAGGCAGCTTAGAAAATTAGTAGATTTTTTTCCTACTGACAAGATTGGTTCACTGCCGCACAGGCAGCTTAGAAATTGAGTACGATCCATGCGGGACGTTTTAGGCAGTTCACTGCCGCACAGGCAGCTTAGAAAAATGGCCAGATATTCATCGTGTTTCAATCCATGTTCACTGCCGCACAGGCAGCTTAGAAACAATTGGGAGAACTGACGCAAACGATAGGAATGTTCACTGCCGCACAGGCAGCTTAGAAATTGATATTACCGTTTTTATCCCGTTCAGGTAAGTTCACTGCCGCACAGGCAGCTTAGAAATTCCGTACACCAGGTGCGCCGGTGCGAGCCGGGTTCACTGCCGCACAGGCAGCTTAGAAAAGCAGAAATGGCCAGGGTACTTGCTCGTTTATGTTCACTGCCGCACAGGCAGCTTAGAAACCCACCCATCTTCCCCTGACCATTCCCGATCAGTTCACTGCCGCACAGGCAGCTTAGAAAGATACATCACTTTTTTCTTTAATTGCATCAACGTTCACTGCCGCACAGGCAGCTTAGAAAAGCAAAGCATACTATCGACATCGCAATGATCAGTTCACTGCCGCACAGGCAGCTTAGAAATTTGCGGTTGAGCAAAGAGTGGTGATGTCGATGTTCACTGCCGCACAGGCAGCTTAGAAAAAGTCGACGTTGTTGTAAGCGATACGTTTGCAGTTCACTGCCGCACAGGCAGCTTAGAAAGGCTAGCCAAGAATTGCTCACACCGTCTTCGAGTTCACTGCCGCACAGGCAGCTTAGAAACACTCTATAGACTCAAAGCAATGACCAGATCCGTTCACTGCCGCACAGGCAGCTTAGAAAATAAAATTCTATCACTCCGCAAACAATAGCGCGTTCACTGCCGCACAGGCAGCTTAGAAATATGGTGCGCAAAACGGCGGTTCCTTCAACTAGTTCACTGCCGCACAGGCAGCTTAGAAAAGAATATAAGGGGTAACATATGACGCTTGAACGTTCACTGCCGCACAGGCAGCTTAGAAACGACTGGGGGATGGGGATGCCGCGTTTTTCGCGTTCACTGCCGCACAGGCAGCTTAGAAAATTCGGCGAGGTCGTTACAGATGTAGCAGAAAGTTCACTGCCGCACAGGCAGCTTAGAAATGTAACAAACACGACTACGACCACGACTGCTAGTTCACTGCCGCACAGGCAGCTTAGAAATCTGTTGATTCTTGTGAGGCTCTTGAAGGTCAGTTCACTGCCGCACAGGCAGCTTAGAAATGATGGCGTTCCTGACAGGCCACTCACTCCTGGTTCACTGCCGCACAGGCAGCTTAGAAATCCGCCACCAAACCACGATAGAAGCGAAAAACGTTCACTGCCGCACAGGCAGCTTAGAAAAGCGCCGAGGCCAAAATAATGGCGAGTGCCATGTTCACTGCCGCACAGGCAGCTTAGAAAGGTTTGAAAACTCAGCGCTGAAACGACTCCCAGTTCACTGCCGCACAGGCAGCTTAGAAAATTACAGAAAAAGACGTAATCAGTAAAACCAGGTTCACTGCCGCACAGGCAGCTTAGAAAATTCAATTCAGACATAAATCACCCCATCAAAAGTTCACTGCCGCACAGGCAGCTTAGAAAATGCCAGCGGTTTCGCTAGCAAGCACAGGTAAGTTCACTGCCGCACAGGCAGCTTAGAAAAAGATATAAACCAACTGATGCACAAAGAGAGCGTTCACTGCCGCACAGGCAGCTTAGAAAAATCAATGGCCTTTATGCCATTCATGCCTATGGTTCACTGCCGCACAGGCAGCTTAGAAAGCAACGCATTGCATAATTAAATCCCCAGCCCTGTTCACTGCCGCACAGGCAGCTTAGAAAAACTGTTTACGATAAAGCTAATGAATTACGCCGTTCACTGCCGCACAGGCAGCTTAGAAATGCAAGATTGTACCGGCATCACCGCATTACCAGTTCACTGCCGCACAGGCAGCTTAGAAAAGTAGATGATGGATTGCCTACAGAATCAGAAAGTTCACTGCCGCACAGGCAGCTTAGAAAAAGACATCATAGAAATAATAAGTGATGCAAATGTTCACTGCCGCACAGGCAGCTTAGAAAAGTTGAACACCCAACTACAGCATTACAGCCACGTTCACTGCCGCACAGGCAGCTTAGAAATGCAATATCGTGCAAATGAAATAGATGTTAAAGTTCACTGCCGCACAGGCAAACTTAAAGAAACCAAGTGACCTCCCACCTGTGTCTGTTACTACTAAGGTGAGAAATAAATCAGATGTCTCAGTAAGAGCTATAACGATAAATCCCGCATTTCCGAACGCAAAATAACCAGATTAAAGAGATTCCGGTTATTTCATATCCCGAAAATCAGTGAGATCAAATCACAGAATATTTAGTAAAAAAACCACTCCGTCCCAGCCCGTGCAATGTTGTATGATGAGATCCAGATCAAATCTGCCCGGCTTTTTTCTTCGTTTCCCGGTATTCCGCTACACATTGCAAAAGGCCGACAGTTCCACTTTATTATTTAGCTATAAAACGCTGAGGTATAAGGACATATGAAGAAAGTGTACAATTTCTGTGCAGGCCCGGCTATGTTGCCGGTGGAAGTGATGCAACAGGCACAACGCGAATTCATTGATTTTGCGGGTTTAGGTGTTTCTGTTATGGAACTGTCCCACCGTGGCAAAGAATATATGGCGCTGGCAGCCGAAGCAGAACAGGATCTGCGCGACCTGCTGAACATACCGGATAACTATAAAGTATTGTTCATGCATGGCGGTGGTCGTGGTCAGTTCGCTGCTGTACCAATGAACCTGCTGGGTGGCGAGAACAAGAAAGCGGATTACCTGATCTCTGGTGTATGGTCAAAAGCCGCACTGACTGAAGCACATAAATATGCTGATGCAGTGGCTGTGGAAGGCGTTACAAAAGATGCGCAGGGTCATTTTACCGTGGTTGAAAAACCTCAGTTCCGTGCTGATGCTGCCTATGTACATTACTGCCCGAACGAAACTATCGAAGGGATCGAAATGTTCGATCTGCCGGATACCGGCAATATCCCTCTGGTAGCTGACCTTTCTTCTACTATTCTGTCCCGTCCGATTGATGTGTCTAAATTTGGCATCATCTACGCTGGCGCACAGAAAAACATCGGCCCGTCCGGTCTGTGTATCGCAATCGTGCGTGATGATCTGCTGAATCAGGCGCGTGCTGATGTTCCTGCGATTCTGGATTACAAACTGACTGCTGAAAACGACTCCATGTTTAACACACCGCCAACCTATGCATGGTATCTGGCTGGTCTGGTATTCAAATGGCTGAAACGTATCGGTGGTCTGGAAGCCATGGATAAGCTGAACCAGGAAAAAGCTGACTATCTGTATAACTACATTGATAACAGCCCGTTCTACAGCAACAACGTTGATCCAAAATACCGTTCACGCATGAACGTTCCGTTCCATCTGGCAAATTCTGAACTGGATGCTGCATTCCTGGCTGAATCAAAAGCTGCTGGTCTGATGGCGCTGAAAGGTCACCGTATTGCGGGTGGCATGCGTGCAAGCATCTACAACGCTATGCCGTTGGAAGGTGTTAAAGCGCTGGTTAGCTTCATGGATGATTTCGCTAAGAAACATGGCTAATCTGCAAATCAGTTCAGTATTGGACATGATTTGAGGCGGCGTTCCTCTGCGTCGCAGTGTAATATGAAAGTAAGAGGATAACGCCGGATTATCCGGCGTTATTTTTATGGTGGATTGCAGGAGCAATGGCTCATTGCACAAACAGAAAGCATTTATTGTTGTAACAGGAACACTATGAATACCCTGACTCTGGAACCGATTGCGCGTGTTGAAGGGACGGTTAACCTGCCTGGATCCAAGAGCGTTTCCAACCGTGCATTATTGTTGGCAGCTCTGGCTCGTGGAACGACCCGTCTGACTAATTTGCTGGATAGTGATGATATCCGTCATATGCTGAATGCCCTGAAAACACTGGGTGTAAGCTATGAACTGTCTGCAAATAAAACAGAATGCACTGTACATGGCTTAGGCCGTGCTTTTTCTTCTTCCGAGCCAGTGAATCTGTTCCTGGGTAATGCCGGCACCGCAATGCGCCCGTTGTGCGCCGCGCTTTGTCTGAGCAATGGTGAATTTACACTGACCGGCGAACCGCGTATGGAAGAGCGTCCGATTGCTCATCTGGTTGATGCGTTGCGTCAGGCCGGTGCTCATGTGCACTATCTGAAAAAAGATGGCTATCCGCCACTGACCATTGAAGGCAAAGGCCTGTGGGGTGGGGAAGTGGTTATCGACGGTTCTGTTTCCAGTCAGTTCCTGACTGCGTTCCTGATGGCAGCGCCGCTGGCTTCCGGTGATGTACGCATCCGTATTCGTGGTGAACTGGTTTCCAAACCTTATATCGATATCACATTACACATCATGAAGCAGTTTGGTGTGACCGTAGAACATGATGATTATCAGGTGTTCTATGTGCGTGGTAATCAGACTTATGTTTCACCGGGCACTTTCCTGGTGGAAGGTGATGCCTCTTCCGCTTCTTACTTCCTTGCCGCTGGCGCCATTAAAGGCAAAGTCCGCGTAACAGGTATCGGTAAAGACAGTATCCAGGGTGATATTCGTTTTGCTGATGTACTGGAAAAAATGGGTGCGAAAATCACCTGGGGTGATGATTTCATCGAAGCGGAAAATGTGGGTGAGTTGCAGGCTGTTGATCTGGATATGAATCAGCTCCCGGATGCAGCGATGACGATTGCTACTGCTGCGTTGTTTGCCAACGGCAAGACAGCAATCCGCAATATTTACAACTGGCGTGTAAAAGAGACAGATCGTCTGACCGCTATGGCAACCGAACTGCGTAAAGTCGGTGCTGAAGTGGTGGAAGGTCATGATTTCATCGAGATCACACCGCCAGCGCAGCTGAAACATGCAGCGATTGATACTTATAACGATCACCGTATTGCTATGTGCTTCTCTCTGGTGGCATTGAGTGATACTCCGGTCACCATTAATGATCCGGGCTGTACGTCAAAAACTTTCCCTGATTACTTCACTAAATTTGCGTCTGTATCTCAGCGCTGATTTCAGTATTTAAGATATTAAAAAGGCTGGCCACATCATGTGCCCAGCCTTTTTTCTTACGGCTTCTCGCAAATTATTTATTCTTTTGCCATCGGCTTGGTGGTTACTTTAGTTTTCTGACCGGCAGTAATAGTGTCGATTGCTTTCTGAACTGAAGTTACTTCGTCAGCAGTAGTCATGACACGATATTCCAGATCAAATGACTGACGACCTTCTGGTGCCAGTGTTTTAACCCGGCCCTGTTCGCGTTCGATCTGACGTGGATATGCGTAGCTGGTGCCAGGTTCAATACCGGTAACGTAACCTTGTTTCATCGTATCGGTGTTTTTCCACATGGTCAGCGCAGGCAGCTGTTTGGTATCAAAACTTACTGCAATACCTTTATCGGCAGCCTTGTTGTGCAGCATCGCTGTGGTTTTGCCATCTTTGTCAGCATAAGGAACCAAGTTGAAGACCATTTCATCATAGCCCTTGGTCGGACCCTGATAGGTTTCCCAGTCTTTCAGACCTTTTTTCGCATAGTCATTAAATGGGGAAATTTCTTTCACTGGCGCAACAAATTTCGCTCCTTCTTCCAGAATAGGTGAGCCGAAGTTGCTGTGATAGATGATCTGATAATCACGGTCGTAGTCGCTGTTGTTAGTCAGCTCATCATGAACTTTCACTACTTTTTCACCAGGAACAACGGTCAGTTGTGTCCAGGTTTCCAGTGCGCTCAGCTTGAAGGTGTTTTCTTTAACCAGACCTTTAATATGGATGGCATATGGTACAGTTTCATCAATGCTGACCACAACTTTAGATGCCGGCGTGTTACCGGCACGTCCGTGCAGGCTCATTAACTTGCCATTTTCTTCGCCCGGATGACCAGTCCATTCATAACCGCAGCGAACCATCATTTCATTGAAACCGTCCAGCCAGCCCAGGCCGTTACGCATTTCAAGATTCATGTAAGCCGGGTTAACAATTTCATCAACTGGTGATTTCCAGCCGTAGCGTACATCGCCGCTCTTTATTTCATAAATGTCCATACCACGGGTTGGGATCAGCGATACCTGCAGGTCTTTAGTATCAATGGTGATCAGGGTGCTGCCTTCCTGTTTCCCGCCGTGCAGTGTCTTTTTGGTTACAGTGAATGCAGGCGCATCTTTCAGGCCCAGTTCATCGCTGGTGACTTTCCAGTTTGCCTGTTCAGTGTTATCTGCAACGTCAGTCAGAACAAAGTCCTTAGCGAATACAGCAGGAGAAAGAAGTAATGCGGAGATGCTTAAGGACAACAGTGTTTTTTTCATAACAGTAATTCCCATGGTTATTGGATTCATTTGTGTTGCTAAAACGATTCTTCACGCATGGTAAGACTTGAAATGAGATCTTTTTGTGACCCCTGTCACATTTAATGGGAAGCTGAATTGATTCAGCTTTTTTGCGAATGCTGAATCACATTTCGGTAAATAAATATTTGCAAACTAATGTGGATTTGAATGAAGCTTTCCGGTTTTTTGGGAAGGTAGCTCTTTTTAGGTACAAAAAAACCCGGCATTAGCCGGGCTTCGATATCACTGACTGAAACTGAATCAGAACAGAATACGCGCTTTCAATGTTCCGTCGATCTCTTTCAGACGGGCCAGAGCGATATCGCTGTGTTCGGTTTCAACTTCGATCACCACATAACCGATGTTGGCGTTGGTTTGCAGGAACTGGCCTGCAATGTTGATACCTTCGTCAGCAAATGCCTGGTTGATCTTGTTCATAACACCTGGCTGGTTGCGGTGAATGTGCAGCAGACGGCTGGTTTTACGACCCAGTTCAGGCAGTGAAACTTCAGGGAAGTTAACTGCAGACAGGGTAGAGCCGTTGTCTGAGTATTTGATCAGTTTGCTGGAAACTTCGATGCCGATGTTTTCCTGCGCTTCCTGAGTAGAACCACCGATGTGCGGAGTCAGGATCACATTGTCAAACTTCTGCAGTGGAGAAACGAATTTCTCGCCATTTGCTTTAGGTTCAACAGGGAATACGTCGATAGCTGCGCCAGCGATATGGCCGCTTTCCAGAGCTGCTGCCAGATCTTCAATTTTCACCACAGTACCGCGGGCGGCATTGATGAAAATAGAGTTTTCTTTCATCTTGGCAAACTGTTCTGCACCAAACATATCTTTAGTAGACGGTGTTTCCGGTACGTGCAGGGTAATAACATCAGACTGAGCCAGCAGCTCGTCCATGGTTGCTACCTGAATGGCGTTACCCATAGAAAGTTTGTTTTCGATATCGTAGTAATAAACTTTCATACCGATGCTTTCAGCGATAACACTCAGCTGGCTGCCGATATGGCCATAACCAACGATACCTAAGCGTTTACCACGTGCTTCAACAGAGTTAGTCGCACTCTTGTCCCATTCACCACGATGTGCACCAGCGTTTTTATGCGGGATACCACGTAACAACAGCAGAATTTCGCCTAATACCAGTTCAGCAACACTACGGGTGTTAGAGAATGGAGCGTTGAATACCGGGATACCGCGGACAGCTGCAGCATCCAGATTAACCTGATTGGTACCGATGCAGAAACAGCCAATAGCAACCAGTTTCTGAGCAGCATCAAGAACTTCTTCAGTGAGGTGAGTACGAGAGCGGATACCAATGAAATGTACGTCGCGGATTTTTTCGATCAGCGCCTCTTCTTCCAGTGAACCTTTCACATATTCCACATTGGTGTAACCAGCAGATTTAAAGTTATCTACTGAGTTCGGATGCACACCTTCCAGCAGTAATACTTTGATCTTGTCCTTGTCGAGAGAATATTTGGTCATGTCTGCGCTCCCTTTTACGCACGTCATTGGTAGGCGTAGTAAATTAACAAAAAAGGGGAGTCGGCGCCAAGGAAGAATGCCTTAACGTAATACAAATTTTCTATATGGGTAATGCAATTTACCTATATGCATTTATTCAGGCATAACATGTATCTTGAAACACTATTCTGATTTAACTGACTGGACAGCAGATAATGATGGTATATCGTTACCGTAATTACAGATGAGGACGGTTATGAATATTATTTTTGATATCGGAAATGTGCTGGTCAAGTGGGATCCGGTAGACATCGTGCGCTCAGTAATCAATGCACCGGGTGCCGTCAGGGTGGCAGAACATTTATTCGATCATGCTGATTGGCACGAAGTTGACAGAGGATGCCTGACTATTCCTGAAATCATTCAGCGGGCAGTAGAGCGCACCGATATTGATGAAGATATTGTTACGGCTATTTATCAGGCTGTACCTGCCTCATTAACACCTATTGCTGAAAATATTGATTTGCTGCTGCAACTCAAACGTGCCGGTCATGGCATTTACGCATTATCCAATATGGGGCTTGATAATGCAGCGTACCTTGCCAAGACCGCACCATTCTGGAATGAGTTTGATGGCAGAGTTATCTCTGCAGAGGTGAAACTGATCAAGCCTGATCCGGCCATATATGAATATCTGCTGGAAAAAAATGGTCTGACCAATTCTGGCTGCATCTTCATCGATGATTCACTGATAAATGTACATACAGCAGAAAATCTGGGAATCAAAAGTATTCACTTTCAGTCTTCCGCTCAGGTGGCGACTGAATTGAGAAAGTACATTTCATGGGCGTAACAGCCCATTCCTGCCGAAAAATGATCTAAATCATTTAACAGTATTAACGTTTATTTAATTCTTACTGAAACAGGTGACGGATTGGCTGGAATGAGGGAGAATATCCCCGCAAGCCAATCATAAATTGGTATTACCAATTTTGTTGTGCTGATACTCACAAGAATGAGACATCATGGTTTCAAATGTGCTGTTTATAACACCGGCATATGCACAAACCACCAGCGCGAAACATGGCACTCCGGTGTTTTTGGCGAAGGGATGGGAAAAGAACGAATTTTTGTGAGTTGGCATAAATTATGATGGCTTGGCAGTAATGGTTGTCTGAGCTGTTCAGACAGTAATTCAGGCAGCATCTAAAAGCTGAAACTTATGAGATATAAGTCGTTGAGCCGGTTTTTAGACGTTACCTATATCGATATAGGCCATCGCTGAGTGATTAAATATTCACTCGCCCTGACCTTGAACTGCTTTGACACATAGTGTCTTAAGCCATGCGAGGAAAGAATGGAAGTAACAATCAATCCAACCGTTCTGGTTGTTAACTGTGGTAGTTCATCACTGAAATTCGCTATTGTTGATCCAGTAACTGGTGAACAATATCTGACTGGTCTTGCTGAAGCGCTGGGTTTACCGGAAGCGAATATCAGCTGGCGTTTTGGTGACGGCGACAAGCAGAAAGACAGTTTATCTTCCGGTGCAGACCACACAGCTGCGCTGACTTATCTTGAAGAACATATTCTTGAAGGTAAGCCGGAACTGATGGAATCCTTTATCGCGGTTGGTCACCGGGTTGTTTCCGGCGGTGAATTATTCACCCACCCGACACTGATCACTGATGAAGTGGTTAAAGGTATTGAGCAGTGCATTCCACTGGCTCCGCTGCACAACCCGGCACACTTGTTAGGTATTGCTGCTGCGCGCCGTCTGTTCGCTGATCTGCCGCACGTGGCGATCTTTGATACTGCTTTCCATCAGACCATGCCAGCCAAAGCGTTCATGTATCCGCTCCCGAACGAGCTTTACAAAGATCACGCTATTCGTCGTTATGGCGCACATGGCACCAGCCATTATTATGTTACCTGTGAAGCTGCCAAGCTGCTGGGTAAACCACTGTCAGAAACCAATATCATTACTGCACACTTAGGCAATGGTGGTTCTGTCAGCGCGATCAAAAATGGTAAATGTGTTGATACCAGCATGGGTCTGACTCCGCTGGAAGGTATCGTGATGGGTACCCGTTGCGGTGATATCGATCCATCCATCGTGTTCTTCCTGATCGACACACTGGGTTACTCTGTTGAAGATGTACGCAACACCCTGAACAAAAAATCAGGTCTGTTGGGTCTGTCTGGCAAAACCAGCGATTTCCGTGGTGTTATCGAAGGTCTGGAGCAGGGTGATGAGCAGTGCAAACTGGCGTTTGATATTTACTGCTACCGCCTGGCGAAATACATCGCTTCTTACTACGTTGCAGTAGGCAAGGTAGACGCACTGATCTTCACCGGTGGTATCGGTGAAAACTCAATGCCAATGCGTAGCACCGTACTGAAACTGCTGGAAGGTTTTGGCTTTGTTGAAGACGAAGCTGGTAACGCTGCCGCTCGTTTCGGTAACTCCGGCCTGATCACTAAAGCTGGCAGTACCAAATCATTCGTTATTCCGACTAACGAAGAATTGGTTATCGCACAAGGTTCTGCTGAATTCGCTAAATAAGCCTTTCAGCTTACCGGAATAACAAAAACGGCCCGTAATGGGCCGTTTTGCTATGCGGAATATCTATCTTAACCGGCTTGTTCTGCCGCTGATTCGATAGCTTCCTGTGCACGTTGAGTCGCAGGTTTTGATAACAGCTCTTTCCATTTACGCATTGCTGAAATCAGGATGATGATCCCCAGTACCAGCATGATAATAGAGATAGCACCATTGAACAGGTTGTAACCTTTTGCTGCCGGATTGAAGTAAACGTTTTTAATCATCCAGTAGCCGGCATATTGTACGGTAACGAACAGATAGGCCAGTGGGATCAGACAGGTTAAGGCGTAACGGCGTTTCTGAGACAGGCGCAGGATGATAGTAGTACCGATGATCAGGCCCACAGACGCCATCAGCTGGTTAGAAACCCCGAACAGTGCCCAGACCGAACCGATATCACCGGACATCAGCAGGTAGCCCCACATCACACAAGCCAGTACGCTCGCACCGATAGCACCAGGCAACCAGTCCAGACGTTTCAGGGGTGAGTAGAATTCGCCGAAGAAATCCTGAATCAGATAACGGGATACACGCGTACCAGAGTCAACCGCAGTCAGGATGAACACTGCTTCAAACATAACTACAAACTGGAAGAAGTAAGAGGCCAGGCTGCTGAACCAGCTTACTTTGGTGAAGATGTAAGACATACCGACTGCCAGAGTAACGGCACCACCGGTACGACCATACAGATCCAGACCAATTTCCTGAGACAGTTGTGGCAAATCAACAACGTTCATGCCCAGAGTTGCAAAAGCGGCCGGAGATGAGTTGATTGCGAAATAATCTGCAGGATGTAACGCAGTAGCAGCGATAAGCGCCATCACACCAACCACACATTCCGCCAGCATGGCACCAAATGCTACAGGCAGGATGTCACTCCATTTGTCGACCAGTTTCGGTGTAGTACCAGAACCGATGAATGCATGGAAACCTGAGATTGCACCGCAAGCAATGGTGATAGAAATAAATGGCCATACCGGACCACCCAGAACAGGGCCGCCGCCGTGGATGAACTGAGTCAGGGCAGGGAATTTAATTTCAGGGTTGATGAATACCACACCGATAATCAGTGCACCGAATACACCAATTTTCATGAAAGAAGAGATGTAACCGCGCGGGGTCAGCAGTAACCAGACTGGCAGGGCGGTTGCGAAGAAGGCATAGATTGGCAGCGCCAGGCTGATAGTGGTTTCGTGCAGCGTCAGCCAGTCACCGAACACGGTGCCCTGAATGTACGGGCCGAAGAACACACAGGCCAGCACGGCAATAAAACCAACGATAGATGAGTTTTTCAGATCCCCGGTGTATTTGTGATATAAGCCAACCACCATGGAAATCGGAATTGTCATGAATACCGCGAAAGTACCCCAAGGGTTACGTTCCAGCGCGTGCACAACAACCATAGACAAACCAGCCATGGTAATGGTGATGATGAACAGCATCGCCAGACCAGTACACCAGCCGGCTACCGGGCCAAGCTCAGCTTTGGCAACTTCAGATAATGACTTGCCCTGATATTTCATTGAGGCAAACAGCACGACAGTATCGTGCACCGCACCGCCAATTACACAGCCTATCAGCAGCCAGAGGAAGCTGGGCAGATAACCGTACTGAGCGGCCAGAACCGGACCAACTAACGGGCCGGCAGCTGCGATAGCAGCAAAATGCTGACCGAAGTTAACCCAGCGGTTGGTTGGCACATAGTTCTTGCCATCAGATAACGCATGAGAAGGCGTTACCTGACTGTCATCGGCCATAAGTACTTTACGAACAAAGAAAATACCGTAGAACCGATAACAGATAGCAAGAATACACAGTGCACTGATGACAAATGTAATTGCATGCGTCATTCGTGTTACTCCTGATTTAAGTGGAAACTGACGCCAGATCCTTTCTGGCGGTACAGGTTCACTTTAGGAGACTCATTTCAGGAATAACATTTCTAATCAGGTGAGCGGTTGTATAGCGTATTAAGCGGTTAGGAATAGTCGGGAAGTGGTTTTGCCATTATGGGATGTTCAGGCTCTGTTTTAATGGTTTCAGATAACGACGACTGACCGGGATCCGTTGCTGCGCACGGGTGATGACCTCCGCACTCCCGTTTTCCAGCAGCTGAATTTCTGCCACCTGATCCGGATTAATCATGTATTGCCGGTGGCAGCGCAGGAATGGTGTCTTCTCTTCCAGCGTGCGCATTGTCAGCTGTGTGACGCCGGCTTGCTTGGCACTGCATACGTGCACTCCGGCTAAATCACTGTGGATATATTCCACTTCGTTTAATGGCACTAAAAAGATACGGTTATGGCCGGAGCAGGGAATAGAACGCAACGGAGCCAGTTCTGTCAGCGGCTGATAGGAATGGTGGGTTAATTCTTTATGTAACCGGTACAGTGTTTTTTCCAGACGGGATGGTTCAATGGGTTTCAGCAAATAATCAAAGGCATTTTCTTCAAATGCCTTCAGCGCAAACTCATCATAGGCTGTAACAAAGACAATAGCCGGGATCTGCTCGGGATCAAGCATACTCACCATTTCCAGCCCGCTGATCCGCGGCATCTGGATATCCAGGAATACGACATCCGGATGCAGCTTATGTATTACCGGAATAGCCTCCAGCGCATTACTGCATTCCCCGATGATTTCCAGCGTTTCATATCCTTCAAGAATGCTGCGTAGCTCTTCTCTGGCGGGTAATTCATCATCAACAATGATCACGCGTAACATGTTTTAACCTCAGAAAACGGTAAATCTATGACGACCTGAGTCAAAACTTCCGGCTGACAATGCACGTGAACACCATATGGCTCACCGTAATGAGCTTTGATGCGGCGATCGACCAGATTCATACCCAGGCCATTACTACTCTCGCTTTTATCCGGCTGTGCTGGTGCATCAAACAAGCCGGCATTGTCCTCCACCAGCAATTGCCAGTGATTGTCCTGAAGCTGACCGGTGATTGTAACGGTGCCGCCATCCATAGCGTGAGATATGCCATGCTTTATCGCATTTTCCACGATGGGTTGCAGTGAGAATGCCGGCAATTTTTGATTCAGCAGTGATTCATCAATATTAAAGTGCACTTTAAGCCGGTCAGGAAAACGGGCCAGTTCTATCTGTAAATAACTGTTTACGTGTTCCAGCTCTTCTTTCAGGGTTACTTCTTCTGCGCCCCGGCGCAGGTTTTTACGGAAAAACAGCGACAGATGCTGGACTAACTGCCGGGCTTTCTCCGGATCAGTGCGGATAACGGAAGCCAGCGTGTTTAATGCATTAAACAGGAAATGCGGGTTAACCTGTGCGTGCAGAAGTTTGATTTCCGACTGGACTAACAGTTCACTCTGTGCGGAATATTTCCCCGCCAGGATCTGGGTGGAAAGCAATCTTGCCACACCCTCACCAAGCGTACGGTTCAGAGAAGAGAACAGTTTACGTTTTGGTTCATAGAGTTTGATGGTGCCGATTACCTGGTTATCTTCGCCCCGTAACGGTATCACCAGCGTTGAGCCAAGCTTGCAGCGGGGGTCGAGCGTACAGTGATAACGGATCAGGTTACCATCGGCATAAACCACTTCATTATCAGCTATAGCCCTGAGCGTATGCGAAGAGGTAATCGGTGAGCCGGGCAGGTGATGGTCTTCGCCAATGCCAATAAAGGCGAGCAGTTTTTCCCGATCGGTCAGCGCGACAGCACCAACGTTCGTTTCTTCCAGCAGAATACGGGCAAGCTGGGTGCAGTTTTCCTGATTGAAACCTTTATTCAGAATACCCATTGAGCGTTCAGCAATTTTCAAGGCGCGGGCAGAAAATGCGACCGAGTATTTTTCGTACATAGCCCGCCGGTCCAGCAACATCTGCATCAGAATAGCCGCACCAAAACTGTTGGCCAGCATCATTGGCAATGCGATGTTCTGCACCAGATGCCATGCCTGATCAAAAGGGCGGGCCAGCAACAGGATAATTCCCATTTGCAGGAATTCAGCCACTAATGCGGTAGAAAAAACGATCCATGGATTAAACAATTGTTCCGGACGCCGTTGCTGCAGGTAATAACGATGAACCAGTCCGCCGATTACACCTTCAGCTATCGTCGAGATCATACAGGCAAATGAGGTAAAACCGCCTAAGCTATAACGATGGATACCACCGGTCAGCCCGACCATAAAACCAACCAGCGGGCCACCGACGATTCCGCCCAGCACGGCGCCGGTCGCACGGGTATTCGCGATTGAATTCTCGATCCGGAGTCCGAAATAGGTACCCATAATGCAAAAAGCAGAAAAGATCAGGTAACAGAGAATTTTATTCGGTAGTCTGATAGTCACCTGAGTCAGCGGCTGAAAAAGTGGTGTTTTACTCAACAGATAAACAATAACCACATAGACGCACATTTGCTGCAGAAGTGACACGATAAGCGAGATTTGCTGAAGGCTCATGATGATATGGGATCCGTTTTGTTTGCCCCATTGTAGGGAGACTGAGGCGAGTTAACTTTGTACCAGTTCATTTTTTTATAATAAAGCGCCGGAACAACAAGTTTTCAGGTAAAAAACTTGATCATAATCCTGCACTTCATAGACTAATATACTGTGACCTATATCGGGATCAGACTGGATTACCCTTGGAAGGATAAGAAGATGAATAATATTCTGAAAATGGCAGCAGTAGCGACATTTACTCTGACTGCATTAAGCGCTCATGCTAAATCGGCAGAACCTGCAGTTATTTATGATACCGCGGGCAAATTTGATAAATCATTTAACGAAGCCGTTTTCCGCGGCGGTGTTGAAGAATATAAAAAAGCTAAAAATATTACGGTTAAAGAATTTGAACCGCAAAACGAAGCACAGCGTGAACAAGGTCTGCGCCGTCTGGCCAGCCGCGGATTCAGTCCGATTGTCGCCGTTGGTTTTAATTTCTCATCTTCTGTCGAAAAAGTAGCTGCTGAATTCCCGGAAATCCAATTTACTATCATCGATTCAGTCGTTGATAAACCAAACGTACAGTCTGTCGTATTTAAGGAACACGAAGGTTCCTTCCTGGTTGGTGCTCTGGCTGCACAGGCATCCAAAACCGGTAAAGTCGGTTTCGTCGGTGGTATGGATATTCCTCTGATTCGTAAATTCGAATGTGGTTACGAGCAGGGTGTTAAATATGTGAATCCGAAAGCGGAAGTGTTCCTGAACATGACGGGTTCTACACCGGCGGCGTTTGCTGATCCTGCCAAGGGCGCTGAACTGGCAAAAACCCAGTTCTCTAAAGGTGCTGATGTTGTTTATGCCGCCGCGGGTGGCACTGGTCTGGGTGTTTATCAGGCCGCTAAAGATGCCGGTAAACTGGCGATCGGTGTAGATTCTAACCAGAACCATCTGCATCCGGGCACTATGCTGACCTCTATGGTGAAAAGTGTCGGCCTTGCATCATTCCAGAGCTGGGATGAAGCCGCGCAGGGTAAATGGAAAGGTGGCGTAAAAGCATTAGGACTGGCCGAAGGTGGTGTTGACTGGGCGCAGGATGAAAATAATGCCAAGCTGATCACGCCTGAAATGAAAGCCAGAATGGACAGCATCAAGCAAGATATCATCGCGGGTAAAATTAAGATCCACGATTATATGGCTGACAATACCTGTAAATATTGATCCCTTATTATTCAGTTAGTCCGCAACCGGCCATCAGGGCCGGTTTCGTGTATTTATTAACCTGTGTTCTGGAAATCATACTGTGGCGCAATCAGACTCATATGCGTTAGAACTGAGCGGTATCGATAAGCGATTTGGGGAAGTTCATGCCAATAAGCATATCGATTTGCAGGTTTGTAAAGGTTCTATCCACGGCATCGTTGGGGAAAACGGTGCGGGAAAATCGACATTAATGAGCATCATCTATGGCTTTTATCATGCCGACAACGGTGAGATGAAAGTGAAGGGTGCTCCTTATAAACCAGGGGGATCGCAGGACGCGATTGCTGCAGGTATTGGCATGGTTCATCAGCACTTTATGTTGGTGAATACCTTCACAGTATTGGAAAACATTATTCTTGGCGTGGAAAATGGCTGGACACTGGCGCCAAGTCTTTCCGCAGCAAGAAAGAAACTGAAAGAACTGGCAGAACAATACGGCCTGGATGTTCCTCTGGATACCCGTATCGAAGATCTCCCGGTCGGGCTGCAACAGCGTGTTGAAATCCTGAAAGCGCTCTATCGCGGCGCTGAAATTCTGATCCTGGATGAACCGACCGGTGTCCTGACACCGCAGGAAGCAGAGCATCTGTTCGCTATTCTGGCAAAACTCAGAGATCAGGGAACCACTATTATTCTGATCACGCATAAGCTCCGTGAAATCATGGCGATCACTGATCATGTTTCCGTGATGCGGCGTGGTGAAATGGTGGCGCATGTCACCACACGGGAAACCTCGCGTGAAGATCTGGCTGAACTGATGGTTGGGCGTAAAGTCCGCCTGATCGTCGATAAAGAAGCCGCTAACGTCGGCAATGTTCTGCTGAACGTCGATAAATTGCGTTACGTGGATGCCAGCGGTGTAGAGCGCGTCAAATCAGTTTCCTTTAATGTCCGGGCCGGAGAAGTTGTTGGGATCGCCGGTGTTTCCGGTAATGGACAGTCAGAATTGCTGGAATTACTGAGTGGCATTATTGAGCCGGCCAGTGGTTCTTTCTCTATCGGTGCGCATAAGGTTGATGCAGCCGCTCCGGCTGATGCTGCCACCATGCGTGAATACGGTCTGGGGCATGTGCCGGAAGATCGGCACAAAATGGGCCTGATCAATAAATTCTCCGCGCAGGAAGCCTTCATCATGGGTTATCACAACCGCCCTATGTATAACCGGGGCGTGTTGCAGGATAAAAATGCCATTCTGCGTGATTGTCAGGAAAAAATGGACAAGTGGGATGTGCGTCCGGCTAACCCGCAATTGAAGACAGCCAATTTCTCCGGCGGTAATCAGCAAAAACTGGTGATTGCCCGTGAAGTGGAAAAGAACCCCGATGTGTTGCTGATTGGTCAGCCTACTCGCGGGGTCGATATCGGCGCGATAGAGTTTATTCACAAGCAGGTTATTGCCATGCGTGATGCGGGCAAGGCTGTATTGCTGGTATCGGTCGAGCTGGACGAAATTCTGTCGCTTTCTGATCGTATTCTGGTGATGTTTGACGGAGCCATTGTTGGCGAAGTTTCTGCTGCGCAGGCAGATGAGAAAACGCTGGGCCTGATGATGGCCAATATCATGCCTGATCACTTGCAGGCTAACCAGGGGGATCAAGTATGAGTCAGCAAAGGATCCCGCTTTGGGTCAACGTCGGACTTATTCCGTTAATAAACCTTCTGATGGCGTTTGCTGTTTCAGCACTGCTGTTTTATTACATTGAGATCAATCCGCTCGATGCGGTGCAGGTCATGTGGCAGGGCGCTTTCGGCTATGCCGAAGGGGTTGGCTTTACACTTTACTATGCTACCGGCTTTATCTTTACCGGCCTGGCAGTAGCCGTTGCCTATCATGCCGGATTATTCAATATCGGCGGAGAAGGGCAGGCTTATGTAGGCGGACTGGGTGTTGGTCTGGTCTGTCTGTGGCTGGGTGATACGTTGCCGCTGTATCTGCTGTTACCGTTGGCATTGCTGGCTGGTGGACTGTTTGGCGCGGCATGGGCTTTTATTCCTGCCTACCTGCAGGCGAAGCGCGGCAGTCATATCGTTATCACAACTATTATGTTTAATTTTATCGCCTCATCATTAATGGCGTACCTGCTTGTGGATGTGCTGAAACCAGCCAGTACCATGGCGCCAGAGAGCGCTGTATTTGCTGAAGCAAGCTGGTTACCGAAGATACATGCAGTGCTGGCAGCAATCGGTATTGATATGCCGGCAAGCCCGGTCAACATCAGTCTGCTGTGGGCGTTACTGTGTGCTTTGTTTGTCTGGGGCTTCTTGTGGTACACCCGCTGGGGTTATCAGATCCGCTCGGTCGGCGCCAATGCCCATGCTGCCAGTTATGCCGGTATTTCGTATTCCAAAGTTACTATCATGGCGATGGCAATTTCGGGGATGCTGGCCGGATTCTTTGCACTGAACGTAATTCAGGGCGAGTTACACCAGATCAAACTGAACTATGTCGAAGGCTTTGGCTTTACTGGTATCGCCGTTGCATTGATGGGACGCAATCATCCAGCCGGGGTAATTCTGGCCAGTCTGCTATTCGGTTTCCTCTATCAGGGCGGGGCAGAACTCAGTTTCGAATATGGTGTTGATCGTAATATTGTCGTGGTATTGCAAGGTCTGGTGATCCTGTTCTCTGGTGCATTGGAACACATGTTCAAACCAAGACTGGAAGCCTTATATCTCAAACTCGCCGGCAGGCAGGAGGCAGCATAATGTACGAAACATTAATATTAATGCTGGATTCGACTATCCGTGTTGCCACTCCGTTGATCTTTGCTGCACTGGCCGGATTGTTCTGTGAGCGTTCCGGTGTGGTGAATATAGGTCTGGAAGGTAATCTGCTGGCGGCAGCGTTTGCAGGTGCCGCGACAGCATCAATGACAGGATCTGCATTGCAAGGAGTGATTGCCGGGATACTGGTTTCAGTTGCGACGTCACTGCTACATGGCTTTGCCACTATAACGCACCGTGGCGATCAGGTTGTAAGTGGTATGGCGGTGAATATTCTGGCTGCAGGGCTGACCGTGACACTTGGTCGTTACTGGTTCGATCAGGGCGGGCAAACACCGGCACTTGATGGCGATGCCAGGTTTGCACCTCTGCATTTTCCTTTTGAAAAGGAGATGTTTGATGTTCCGGTGATCGGTCAGCTCTATTCTGAGTTGCTGAGTGGCCATACGCTTCTGGAATATATTGCGATTCTGGCTGTACCAACGGCATGGTGGGTTCTGTACCGGACCCGTTTCGGCTTACGTCTGCGGGCAGTAGGTGAAGCGCCAGCGGCGGTTGATACTGCCGGGATCTCGGTCATTCGTCTGCGCTACAGTGCTATCCTGATTTGTGGTCTGCTCGCCGGGTTAGGGGGTGTCTACCTCTCTATGGCACAGACAGCGCAGTTTATTCCCAATATGAGCGCCGGTAAGGGCTATATGGCACTGGCCGCATTGGTCTTCGGTAAGTGGCGTCCGTGGACAGCGATGAGCGCCTGTCTGCTGTTTGGTTTCCTGGATGCCATGGCTATTCGTTTGCAAGGCGTTGAAATTGCAGGCCATACTATTCCGGTTCAAATCATAGAGGCGTTACCTTATCTGTTAACCGTATTTCTGCTGGCCGGATTTATCGGCAAAGCTGTTGCGCCAAAAGCATTGGGTACTGCTTATGTGAAAGAGCGGGAATAAGTTTCCTCAATAATTCTGATTTCTGCAGAGCAGCCTTCGGGTTGCTCTTTTTTTTGTGGTGTTTTAGGGCTTGCAAAAATAGCTGATACTGGTATTTTGTCATCGGAGCTAATGCTAATTCAGAATTATGTCAATACAAGATTAAAATTCAGGATGCAGTGTTGGTGTAAAGATAAGTTTACAGAGTGGTGCCATCATGCAGAAAGATTCACTGAATAATATTCATATCCAATCAGAACAAGTACTCCTGACGCCGGACGAGCTGAAAGCCAAAGTCCCGGTTTCAGACGAAACATATTCCTTCATCGCTGATGCCCGTCGTCAGATTGCTGATATCGTTCATCACCAGGATCATCGTTTATTAGTGATCTGCGGTCCTTGTTCTATCCATGATATGGAAGCAGCTAAAGACTACGCCACTCGTCTGAAAGCGCTGCACGACAAATATGCCGATACGCTGTATATCGTAATGCGTGTTTATTTTGAAAAACCACGTACCACTGTCGGCTGGAAAGGCTTTATCAACGATCCAAACCTGGACGGTACATTTGATATCGAGCTGGGTCTGCAGAAAGCTCGTGAACTGCTTTCCTGGTTAGGTGAACTGCGTCTGCCACTGGCAACTGAAGCGCTGGATCCTATCAGCCCGCAATATCTGGCGGATTTATTCAGCTGGTCTGCTATCGGTGCGCGTACCACTGAATCTCAGACCCACCGTGAAATGGCTTCTGGTCTTTCCATGCCGGTTGGTTTCAAAAATGGTACCGATGGTAATCTGGATACCGCTATTAATGCATTGAAAGCGGCATCTTCTTCACACCGTTTTATGGGTATCAACCAGCAGGGACAAGTCGCACTGCTGCAGACCCAGGGTAACCCTGATGGTCATGTGATCCTGCGTGGTGGCAAACAGCCTAACTATGATTCTGTTAACGTTGCGCTGGCTGAACAAGAACTGGCTAAAGCCAAATTACCAGCCAGTCTGGTAGTGGATTGCAGCCACGGCAACTCGAATAAAAATCACCGTCTGCAGCCGCTGGTTGCTGAAAACGTGATCCGTCAGATCCAGGATGGCAATAAATCCATCATTGGTATTATGCTGGAATCAAATATTGGTGAAGGCGCTCAATCCAGCGAACAGCCAAAATGCGATATGGCTTACGGTGTATCTATCACTGATGCCTGTATTGACTGGCATGCGACTGATAAATTACTGGCTGGTTGCTACGAAGAGCTGAAAGAGCCTTTGAAAGATCGACTCTGAGCCCGAACACAATGCATAATGTACTCCGGCCCTAAGGCCGGAGTTTTTTTAATGGAAGCATAGGGATGAATGAAGAGCTGAATGCGTTGCGTGATCAGATTGATCATGTCGACAAGCAACTGGTTGATCTTCTGGCACAGCGTCTGAAATTGGTTGCCGGAGTAGGGGAAGTTAAAAGCCGGTACGGTATACCAGTTTATGCACCGGATCGTGAAGCTGCAATGCTGGCCAGCCGCAGAGCGGAAGCTGAAGCATCCGGCATTCCTGCTGATCTGATAGAAGATGTACTGCGTCGCGTTATGCGTGAATCATACAGCAGTGAAAATGACTCTGGCTTTAAATGTGTCAAACCTGATCTGCGGCGTATTGTTGTGGTTGGTGGCAAGGGTCAGCTGGGACGGTTATTCGTCCAGATGTTCCGTCTTTCCGGCTATCAGGTTGAGATCCTGGAAAAAGATGACTGGGCGCGGGCAGATAGTCTGCTGGCGGATGCCAGTGTCGTGCTGGTGGCTGTACCGATTGATATTTCCTGCCAGATCATCGATCAATTGAATAACTTGCCGGCGGATTGCCTGCTGGTTGATATCACCAGTATCAAACAAAAGCCGCTGCAGCATATGTTGGCTGCTCATGCTGGTCCTGTGCTGGGTCTGCACCCGATGTTTGGTCCGGATGTGGCCAGTCTGGCGAAGCAGGTTATTGTTTGTTGTGATGGTCGTGGCGCAGAACAGTATCAGTGGTTACTGGAACAGATGCAGATCTGGGGTGCCCGTTTACACAGTGTGACAGCCAAAGAACATGATGATGCGATGAGCTTTATTCAGGCTCTGCGCCATTTCACCACTTATGCATATGGCTACCATTTATTCGAAGAGAAAGCAGATATCAAATGTCTGCTGGCACTGAGCTCTCCGATTTATCGTCTGGAACTGGCAATGGTGGGGCGTCTCTTCGCTCAGGATCCTGTTTTGTATGCAGATATTATTCTTTCATCAGAACAGAATCTGCAGCTTATCCGTCGTTATCATCAGCGCATGGGTGATGCTATTCAGCGACTGGAAAAAGGCGATAAACAGGCATTTATTTCTCACTTCCAGGAAGTGTCTGCTTACTTTGGTGAGTACGCACAGCAATTCCTCAAAGAGAGTAAACAGCTACTGGCGCAGGCCAGTGATCGTCGTCATCACGACTGATTTGTACAATAAACAGAAGAGAGGCCAGCAATTGCTGGCCTCTTTTTTTTGAGAAAAAGTTTTTGCGAAAGATTAATTTTGTGGTTGAGAAAGCATCATTACCGAAAGCGATTTCAGCGGAATATTGTGTTCCTTGAAATAGCGGATGGCTCCCGGATGTAACGGTACGGTCAAACCGGCATTTGCCATGTCTTCGGGTTTTAATCCTTTTAAGGCAGGATGGCTTCTTTCCAGCTGTTGCAGATTATCCATCGTGGTTTTCACTATCTGGTAGGCTGTTTCTTCATCCAGTTCATCGGTTGCCAGTAAAGTGGCTGAAACACCAAAGGTGTTGATATCGCTGTCATTTCCACGATATAACCCGCCTGGAATAGTCATGGCCTTATATTCCGGATTATTGGCCAGAATGTTCTTGATCTGCTCTGGTTCGATAGAAATCAGTTTGGTGTCACAACTGTTGGTTGCTTCCCTGATTGCACCGTTGGGATGGCCTGCGATATATACAAAGGCATCGATCTGATTATCACACAGCGCCTGAGCACGCTCGTCAGCATCCAGGTTTGATATTACCGGGAAATCAGTCTGTTTCCAGTTGAGTTGCTGCATTAATAATTGCATGGATGCGTGTTCACCTGATCCGGCGTTACCGATATCAATGCGTTTCCCAATCAAATCAGAAAGCTGAGATATATTGCTGTCCTGACGGGCAATAATGGTAAATGCTTCGGGGTAGAGGCTGAACAAAGCCCTTAGCTGAGGCATCTTCCCGTCCTGAGCAAATTCAGCGGTACCGGTAAACGCATGTTGTTGAATATCTGACTGGACCAGTGCTAATGGTACTTCTTTATTCCGGAGTTTCTGAATATTAGCAACTGAGCCCGGGCTGGTAGTCACCGAGCAACGTAACAGGTGTTGTCTCTGGCTTTTATTTAATTGCCGGCAGATAGCACCGCCGGCAGGATAATAAACACCCGATACGCTTCCGGTTGATATAGTCAGATTGACAGGAGCAGCAGCGTAAGAACTACTGCTGATTCCAAATGTGAGACATATCCATGTCAGTGCATTTGTCAAAAATACGCTACAGAAACGCATGCAAGACATAGTTTTTCCTGTGGTTGTTGATCATAAATGCAAAGGCGGGATTATCCCTGTTTTACTTCTGAACCGCCAGATGTGTCGATTGAATCACATTGACCATCCGATCCAGTGCCTGCTGCAGTAATATACGGCTGCAACCGAAATTCAGACGAACAAAGTTTTTATCGCCAAATTGTGCGCCAGGTGAAAGACCGACACCACCAGCTTCAAATGCGGCAATAGGATCTGCCATGCCCAAGCCGGAAACATCAATCCATGCCAGGTAAGTCGCTTCCAGTTTCGCGATTTTTATACCCGGTAAACCACCCAGGGTCTTTTCAACCAGATCCCGGTTAGCCCGTAAGTATTCAAGCTGTGCCTGTAACCACTCATCACCATGTTCATAGGCGGCTTCTGCTGCAACCAGACCAATCAGGTTGTTATCAGCCATCAATCCGCGCATTGCCTGCTGTAATTTAAAACGTAAGCGGCTATCCGGAATGATGGCAAACGAGCTGCACAGGCCAGCGATATTGAATGTTTTGCTGGGTGCCATTAATACGGCGCTGCGTGCGGCGGCTTCAGGTGAAAGTGAGGCAAAAGGAATATGTTTTACTTCTGGTTCCAGTAGCAAGTCACAATGAATTTCATCTGAAATGACGATCAGGTCGTGACGGATTGCAATGTCAGCGATGCGTTGCAGTTCTTCGCGGGTAAATACCGTACCACCCGGATTGTGCGGATTGCACAGCAGCAGCACATCGGCAGTCTGAGCCTGTTGTTCCAGCATTACAAAATCGGGCAGCCAGCGATCGTCAACCAGTTGCATTGGCAGATAGCTGACAGGGCGATCATTATGTTCAGGCGCATGCAGAAATGGATAATAGACGGGCTTCGGTGTGATAACATGCTGTTCCGGGCGACACCATGCTTTGATTCCAAAATTCAGACCAGGCACTACGCCAGGCATGAACAGCAGCCACTCCGGTTCAATTGTCCAGCCATAACGCTGCTGCATCCGTTCGATCACCAGTTCAATCAGGCGAGGGGATGGGCGGCTATAGCCAAATACACCGTGGGCTACACGTTGCTGTAATGCATCAATGACACCTTGTGGTGCCATGAAGTCGGTATCAGCTACCCATAATGGAATAATGTCCTGATCTTTATATTTATTCCATTTCAGGCTGTTTGTGCCGCGGCGATCTATCTGCTTATCGAAATCAAACATGCTGCATCCCTGTGAATTAGTGAGCAATATCAAAGAATCGCCACTCTAGGGTGAATTAATCAGTGGTGCAAGGAGAAACAAAAGCAAATGAAACGTTTATTACCCGCTTTCATGCGAAATACAGTCGAGATGAGTTTCATGGGAGTCACATTTCTGACTGGTCTCGCTATCGCATTCCTTGTGCCGGTACTGAGCTTGTTTCTTAGCGATGAATTGCATGTCCGCCCTTTGCTGGTGGGGGCATTCTTTACCGTGAACGCGGTGATGGGGATCATCATCGGACAAGTGCTGGCTAAATATTCTGACAACCTTAACAATCGTAAACCATTGATCATGATCTGTGGTATCGCCGGCATTCTGGGTAGTTTGTTATATGCGTTCGACCGGCACTTTGGTGTGTTGATCAGTCTGGGAATTGTGCTGATGAGCCTTTGTGGATCAATGACTCCTCAGCTTTACGCATTAGCCCGGGAATACACGGATGCAGAAAACAAGCAGGCGATAACCTTCAGTACGGTGATGCGTGCGCAGTTCTCACTGGCATGGGTTATCGGACCGCCACTGGCATTTTTCATCGTGGCTAATTTTGATTTTACCCGGCTTTTTACCGGCGTAGCTGTTCTGTATTTACTCTGTGTCTTGATCATCGTGCGCTATTTGCCGGTGATCCCACGCCAGATTGTCGCAACAGATAAATCAGCCGGAAGTATCTGGCAAAATCAGCGTTTGTGTCTGCTATTTTTAAGCTCGTTTCTGCTGTGGACCTGTAACAGCATGTATCTGATTACTATGCCTCTTTATATCAGCAAAGCACTGCATTGGCCGCAAGGGCTGGCTGGATGGCTGATGGGGCTGGCCGCCGGGCTGGAGATCCCGGTCATGTTGCTGGCCGGGCGTTATAGTCTGCGTATTGGGAATCGCCGGCTTATGCTGATATCCGGTGTGTCAGCGGTGGTGTTCTATGTGATATTACTATTATCGCAGCAACCGCTTATCCTGTTTCTGGCCCAGATACCGAATGCCTTGTTTATCGGCATTTTAGCCGGGATTGGGATGACCTGTTTTCAGGATCTGCTGCCGGGATATGCCGGACAGGCATCAACACTATTCAGCAACAGTATCCGGTGCGGCGGTATTGTCGCGGGAATGCTTGCCGGCACCATTACTGAATGGTTCCGGTTTGATGGTGTGTTTATCTGTGCCCTGGGATTATCGGCCAGTGCACTACTGGCCTTATGGCGGATCAGCTCGCTGTAGTTGGCGGGCTGAGCTCAACCTCAGCTGATTTCTTGTTATTCAGCCAGTAACTTGCTGTCAGCGGATGCGACAGACGCAGGCATTCCAGAAGACAGTTTGCGCTTGGCCCCAGACGCTCCGGTGCCGGTACAATCAGATGTGTGAAAACCTTGCGCTCATTACCTTCACGCAAACGGATCCGGTGTAACTGTTGCCGCTGAATAAAACCTTCAACCAGATGCTGCGGAATCCACGCAAAACCCATTCCGGAAAGAATAGTTTCGATTGCTTCGTGAAAGTTGGTGACGGTCCAGCGCTGTTCGGCTTTCAGCCAGCCGGTTAACTCTTTCGGATTTTTAGCCGTATCGCGGATCACTATCTGCAAATGCTGACTGAGCTCTTCACTGGTCAACAGACCGGTTTCCAGCGCCATCGGATGCTGAGGGTGACAAACAGGCAGAAATGTCACTTCAGTTAATGGCTCGCCAAGAAAACCTTTGGGCACCAGCCCGGCGATCACGATGTTGGCCCGATGCTCCTGAATAAACTCTTCTGTACCACCCAAAACTGAATCGAACAGCTGCAGGTGAGTGCCCCGGGAGATGGGATAATAATTCTGCAGAGCGCGGTTCAGGGGGCGGCGGGGGTGCGCAATTTCAACCGCAAGCCGGATTTCAGCTTCCCAGCCCTGATGAATATTGTGCGCAAGCAGCTCCAGCTCCTGCATGTTCTGGTTGAGGAGTTTGGCTCTGCGCAGAAACATATCGCCGGCATCGGTCAGGTAGGCTTTACGGCCCCGGACTTCCAGCAGTGCAACGCCGAGGGTTTGCTGAAGTTTGGCAATGGCATGATTGAGAGACGACTGACTCTTGTTGAGTTTTTCTGCAGCCTGAGCATAACCACCATACTCGACAACAGCCTGAAATATACGCCATTGCTCTAGTGTGCTTTTCGGACGAAACATCTCTGCCGTCTCCAATTATTTGCGCTGTTCTCAGCCAATCATCCGGAAAATATTTTGTCTGCTGCTCTAACCGCGTAGAATGCAACAGTTTTTCATTTTCAGGAGAGCATGAATGGCATTTATTTATGATTATGGTTTATTTGCTGCAAAGAGTATCACACTTGTTACAGTGATTGCTTTGGGTGTGATCTCTATCATAGCCGCAATAGCCCGGAATAAAATGCGTAAAGGTGCATTGGATATCACCGATCTTTCCGCAGATTATCAGAAAAATAAGAAGCACTTAATTGAATCATTACTGAACAAAGAGCAGCGCAAGGCTTTCACTAAAGAGCAGAAAAAAGAAGCGAAAGAACAGAAAAAACATGCAGCTGAATCAACGAAATCCCGTCTGTTTCTGATTGATTTTAAAGGTGGAATGGATGCCAGAGAGGTTTCATCACTGCGTGAAGAAATCACGGCTGTATTAACCATGGCCAAAAGTGATGATGAAGTGCTGGTCCGGGTTGAATCGGGTGGCGGTGTCGTGCATGGCTATGGTCTGGGTGCCTCTCAGTTACAGCGTATTCGTGATCAGGGTTTGTATCTGACGGTATCGATCGATAAAGTCGCTGCCAGTGGTGGTTATATGATGGCTTGTGTGGCGCAGAAAATTATTGCGGCACCCTTTGCTATCGTTGGTTCTATCGGTGTCGTTGCTCAGTTACCCAACTTTAACCGTTTGCTGAAGAAACATGATGTTGATGTTGAATTGCACACTGCCGGACAATTCAAGCGCACCCTGACTATCTTCGGTGAGAATGACGACAAGGCTCGCGAGAAATTTAAAGCGGAACTGGAAACGATACATCAGCAATTCAAACAGTTCGTCAGTGAACATCGTCCGCGGATGGATATGGAGCAGATTGCTACCGGTGAGCACTGGCTGGCAGCGGAAGCAAAAAAATTAGGATTGGTTGATGAGTTACGGACCAGTGATGATTATCTGCTGTCTCAGTTTGAACAGAAGCAGGTGATTAAGGTTACTTACCACAATAAAAAAGGTCTTGCAGATCGTTTCTCAAATGCAGCTTCATTAGCTGTCGAAAAAGCAATCTACCGTATCATCGAGACCTGTAAAATCCCGTTCTGATAGTCAAAAACGATAATTTTGCCGTTTAAACGTAAATAAAAGTTGATTATCACTGAAGCTCCAACCATTTTATAAAAAGAAGAGACTTCGCCTGAATTCAGGCGAAGCTATTAAATTTGCTTAATTTTGCGTGCTAATAAGGAAATCGTCGGTCATATGGGCAAAGCACTGGTCATTGTAGAGTCCCCGGCAAAAGCCAAAACTATCAACAAATATCTGGGTAAAGACTTCGTCGTCAAATCCAGTGTTGGTCATGTGAGAGATCTGCCTACGAGCGGTAGCGCATCTACATCAGCTAATAAAGAGGGTGTGAAGAAAAGTACAAAACCCAGTGCAGCGGATAAAGCGCAAAAAGAGTATTCATCGCTTGTCTCACGTATGGGGATTGACCCTGAACATGGCTGGAAGGCTCGTTACGAAATCCTTCCCGGCAAAGAAAAAGTTGTTGCTGAACTTCGCGCATTAGCGGCACAGGCTGACACTATCTATCTCGCAACCGACTTGGATAGAGAAGGGGAAGCGATTGCCTGGCATCTGCGTGAACTGATCGGTGGCGATGAGTCACGCTTTAAGCGTGTCGTGTTTAACGAAATTACCAAGACAGCAATACAGGAAGCCTTCTCTCATCCCGGCTTGCTGAATATTGAACGCGTTAATGCGCAGCAAGCGCGTCGTTTCCTCGACCGTGTTGTGGGTTACATGGTTTCCCCATTGCTGTGGAAAAAAATTGCCCGGGGACTTTCTGCCGGACGTGTCCAATCTGTAGCATTGCGTTTGATTGTTGAAAAAGAGCGTGAAATTAAAGCCTTTGTGCCGGAAGAGTACTGGGATATTCACGCCGATACACAAACACCAACTCGTGAAGCGCTGCGTCTGCAGGTCACTTCACAACAGGGCAAAACGTTCGATCCAAAAAACGAACAACAAGCCATGGCTGCCGTGCAGACATTGAAAAATGCTGCCTATACAGTACGTGATCGCGAAGATAAACCGACCAGCAGCAAGCCGTCGGCGCCATTCATCACATCGACCTTGCAGCAGGCTGCCAGTACGCGCCTTAGTTTTGGTGTGAAGAAAACCATGATGATGGCACAGCGCTTGTACGAAGCCGGGCACATCACTTACATGCGTACCGACTCTACCAACCTGAGTCAGGAAGCGGTAGTTGCGGTTCGTGAATATATCGAACAGCAATTCGGTAAAAAATATCTGCCGAAAGATCCGCTGACTTATGGTTCTAAAGCCAATGCGCAGGAAGCGCACGAAGCGATCCGTCCATCTAACGTTGAAGTGAAAGCCGATGCGTTAAAAGATATGGAAGCGGATGCAGTCCGTCTGTATGACCTGATCTGGCGTCAGTTTGTTGCCTGTCAGATGACACCGGCACAATATGACACCAGCACGCTGACGGTCACGGCGGCTGATTTTGAGTTGAAAGCCAAAGGCCGTATTTTACGCTTCGCTGGCTGGACCAAAGCGTTACCGCCGATGGGACGCAAAGGTGACGATATTGAGTTACCTGCGGTTAATGCCGGCGATGTATTGCAGCTGATCAAGCTGGATCCGAAACAACACTTTACCAAACCGCCTGCGCGTTTTACTGAAGCTGCGCTGGTTAAAGAACTGGAAAAACGCGGTATCGGCCGCCCATCCACTTACGCATCGATTATTTCTACGATTCAGGATCGTGGTTATGTGAAGGTGGAATCCCGTCGTTTCTACGCAGAAAAGATGGGCGAGATCGTAACTGATCGTCTGGTGGAAAGTTTCACTGATCTGATGAGCTATGACTTCACCGCGCAGATGGAAAACTCACTGGATAATATTGCACAGGGTAAGCTTGACTGGCATAAGCAGCTGGATGAGTTTTACGCTGAATTTAAGTCTGATCTGCAAAAAGCCGAAGGCGAAGCCGGCGGCATGCGCAGCAATCAGATGGTGTTAACCGATATCGATTGTCCGACCTGTGGCCGTAAAATGGGTATCCGTACTGCATCTACCGGTGTATTCCTGGGCTGTTCCGGTTATGCCTTACCGCCTAAAGAGCGTTGCAAACAAACGATCAATCTGGTGCCGGGTGATGAGTTCATCGCCGCTGACTCGGAAGACGGGGAAGTGGATGCACTGCTTGCCATGCATCGCTGCAAGAAGTGCGGCACAGCAATGGACTCGTATGTGCTGGATGCGACCCGGAAGATCCATATCTGCGGTAATAACCCGGATTGTGACGGCTATGAGATTGAAACCGGCCAATTCCGCCTGAAAGGCTATGAAGGCCCGGTGGTGGAATGTGATCGTTGCGGTTCAGACATGCAGCTTAAAACAGGCCGCTTCGGCAAGTTTATGGCTTGTACCAATCCGGACTGTAAAAACACCCGCAAGATCCTGAAAAATGGTGATGTGGCTCCGCCAAAAGAAGATCCGGTACCATTGCCTGAACTGAAGTGCAGCAAGTCAGATGCGCATTTTGTGTTACGTGACGGTGCGGCAGGGCTGTTCCTTGCGGCAAGTACGTTCCCTAAATCGCGTGAGACCCGTGCACCGCTGGTTTCTGAACTGGTCCGCTTCAAAGACCGGTTGGCACCGAAGCATAAGTATCTTGCCGAAGCGCCGGTCGCTGATTCGCAGGGTAATCCGACCATTGTTCGTTTCAGCCGTAAAACCAAAGAGCAATATGTTACTTCTGAAGTAGAAGGCAAGGCGACAGGTTGGGCGGCTTATTATACAAACGGCCACTGGCAGGTTTCAGCCGGAAAGGGTAAATAACCCGCAATTATGAGTGAAGTGCGGAAATACTAAGCAGTCAGTACATTGTTTTGTAAAAAGTATTTTGCCTTCACTCTGCCTCTGCGTATAATGCGCGCCGTTGCCATGGCAACACATCATTGAAGCGGGAATAGCTCAGTTGGTAGAGCATAACCTTGCCAAGGTTAGGGTCGCGAGTTCGAGTCTCGTTTCCCGCTCCAAAATATGGCGTGTTAACAAAGCGGTTATGTAGCGGATTGCAAATCCGTCTAGCCCGGTTCGACTCCGGGACACGCCTCCACTTTTTTGTCATCATCTCTGTATACTCAAAGAACCTGATTCGAATCAACCATACTGTTTTGCCAGCTGATAGAGCATTCTTGCTGTTGCCCCCCAGATAAACCAGTTATCAACGGTTAATCCGATTATTTTATGTGGCTTATTGTCTCGCTGGATAATCAGCGACTGGTAGTTACTGATATCAAGTAATAATTCCAGCGGCAGTTCAAACACAGCTTCTACCTCGGCTTTGGCGGGAGAAACGGTGAAGGGATGGTGTAGCAGGGCAAGATAAGGGTGGATGTGATAGCCAGAGAGCGTTTGTCCGCCGGTCAGTTCACCGATGATCTGGATCTGGTGCGATGGGATCCCCAGTTCTTCTTCCAATTCTCTCAGGCCTGTCATTTGCAGTGATGTATCGCTGGTATCTTTTCTGCCTCCGGGAAAACAGATTTGACCTGGATGATGCCGTAACTGCCAGCTGCGTTGAGTGAAGAGAACATACCAACCTTCAGCTCTGGAGATCAGCGGTATTATCACTGCTGCATCACGGATCTCGGGCGCTTTTTTGCTTTGATCCCCGTGATGCATCTGCAGCATAAAACGGCTGAGAAAATGATCCGTCCGGTTCATATCACCTCTTTTCCAGTACCGGCAAAATTTTCGCCAGCTTATCAAACGTCTCCTGATATTCAGCCTTTGCATCAGAATCAGCGACAATACCGCCACCAGCCCAGACATATAACTGATGTTGCCAGGCAATCAGCGTGCGGATGGTAATGCTCGAATCCATACGTCCATGACGGCTGATATAGAACATACTGCCGCAGTAGGCAGAACGCCGGTGCGGCTCCAGCTCTTCAATGATCTGCATCGCTCTGACTTTGGGGGCACCGGTAATGGAGCCGCCCGGAAAGCAGGCTTGCAGTAATTCAGTCGCACTGTATTCATCTGCCAGAGTGCCGGTAACAGTCGAAACCATATGGTGCACCGCTTTGAACGACTCAATATCAAACAGTTTAGGTACGCGCACGGTTCCGGGTTTGCAAACACGGCCAATATCATTCCGCAGCAAATCAACGATCATCAGATTTTCTGCTCTGTCTTTTGGCGATTGCAGTAATTCTTTAATACTGGCCTGATCTGCGATTGGATCAATAAACCGGGGGCGGGTACCTTTGATTGGTTTGGTTTCAACCTGTTGCTGATTCAGCGCCAGAAAACGCTCTGGTGATAAGCTGAGAATCGCGCTCTGAGGTAATCGCATAAAAGCTGAAAAAGGAGCCTGATTCATTTGCGATAACTGGCAATAGGCTTGCCATTCATCGCCGGAATATTCCGCCTGAAAACGCTGCGTCAGATTGATCTGGTAACAATCGCCAGCCCGCAGATAACGTTGAATCGCATCAAAGCGGTCGGTATATTCCTGCTGAGACAAATTTGACTGCCAGTCCGACGTTAATCTGAACGGCTGACTGTTTCCGGCTATCTGTTGTTGCCACCATTGCCAGCGCATTTCCAGCTGTTCTTCTGAACCACAGACCATAAAGTAAGCCTGCTGAGTGTGATGATCGAGAATCCAGGCCCAGTCATAAATTCCGACTGCAACATCCGGAAGATCGATATCCCTGAATGCCAGTTCAGGAATTTTTTCAATTCTCCGGCCCAGATCATACCCCAGCAAACCTATGGCACCACCAATAAAGGGAAGCTCGCCAGTGTAAGTCGTGTCTGAACCGAGCAACCGGTGCAAAGTCTCTTTGAGTAGTACCAGCGGAGCTTCAGTCAATTGACGTGTTTGTTCGCCTTCCGTTATATCGGTGATGGCACCAACAGTCTGCAGCGTAGCAATAGGGTCAGCTGAAAAAATATCAAACCGGCTATCTATATGATCCGTACTGGCAGACTCAAGTAGTACTGCCCATGGCAGATGTGTAATTTTTGAGAACATCTGCTGCGCTGTCGATTGAACCGGAAATGTTTTTAGGTGAAATGTTGAAGACATGTGATAGAAAACACGATGTTACATGGCAGGGGCGATTGGCAAAGCGTATCATAAGAGGGCTTTGGTAACGAATAATTCTAATCATTTGCAGTTGCCGATCCGGGTATGGATGGCAAAATTACAACAACTGGATAGAGCACTCTGGAAGAACGAAGAGAATAACAATGACAAATCCATTGGTATATCTGGTAGAGGACAGCGAAATGCTGTCCATGCTCTATCAGGATTATTTACGTGCAGAATCTTATGAGATCAAGGCATTCCGTTTTGGAAAGGAAGGCTTGGATGCTCTGAAGGAACAGCCACCACAGGTGTTGCTGTTAGATCTTGAACTACCGGATATGGATGGCATGGAATTGCTGCGTTATGTCAGCGAGCAAGGTCTGCCTACCAGCGTGGTGGTGATCACCGCACATGGTTCGGTTGATATTGCTGTTGAAGCGATGCGGCACAGTGCGTTTGATTTTCTGACCAAACCATTTGATGGTAAACGGTTATGCACTACGGTGCGGAATGCCGCAAAACATCAGCAATTATCCTCATTAGTTGATACCTACCGCGCTAATTATGATTTATCCGGCTTTGGTGGCTTCATTGGCAGCTCACTGTCAATGCAGGCGGTATATCGTATTCTGGAGAGTGCGGCACCCAGTAAAGCGACAGTTTTTATCACCGGGGAAAGTGGCACGGGTAAAGAAGTCTGTGCTGAAACTCTGCATAAAATCAGTCCGCGCAAAGACCAGCCCCTGGTGGTGCTGAATTGTGCGGCGATCCCCCGGGATTTGATTGAAAGCGAGATTTTTGGCCATGTAAAAGGCGCATTTACCGGTGCACTGACTGATCGCGAAGGTGCTGCGGCCCGGGCAAATGGCGGCACACTATTCCTTGATGAAATCTGTGAAATGGAATTGGATCTGCAGGCTAAATTGCTGCGTTTTATTCAGACCGGTACCTTTCAGCGTGTTGGTGGCAGTAAGCTGGAAAGTGTGGATGTGCGTTTTGTCTGCGCCACCAACCGTGATCCGATTGCTGAGGTTCAGGCCGGACGTTTCCGGGAAGACCTTTATTATCGTTTGCATGTTATTCCGGTCGCACTGCCACCGTTACGCGAACGGGGTGACGACGTACTGGCAATTGCACGGCGATTCCTTCGTCAGTTTGCGGTGGAAGAAAATAAACATTTTACCGATTTCAGTCCGGAATCAGCGCAAATGCTGCTGAACTATGAATGGCCCGGAAATGTCAGACAATTGCAGAATGTGGTCCGCAATATTGTGGTTTTACATGACGGTGAGAGGGTGCTTCCTTCCATGTTCCCTCCGCCACTGAACACTGTTCCGGTCACAACGCCTGTTCCGCATACGGTATTGGTTGCTCCGGTTGCAACAAACAGTGCGGATACTATTCGCCCAATGTGGCTGGTAGAAAAGGAAACGATCGAGAATGCGATTGCGGCATGTGACGGAAACATTCCTCAGGCGGCGGCATTACTTGAGCTGAGCCCTTCTACCATCTACCGCAAACGTCTGGCCTGGCAGTCGGCCTGAGTTTCACCGGGAAATTATTGACGGAGTTGGTATATGAAATGTGTGCTGGTATCAGACGATGCCGCTCAGCTGCATCTTGAACTGCAGGCATTGAATGCTGATCCGGAGATCCGGTTTGTCATGATGCTGCTGGCTGCGCAAACCGGGATTTCCCATGAGGAAATCAATCATCTGTTAGTGACCAATGCCAAGCCTGTCATCGGCGGGATTTTCCCTTATGTCCTGTACGATAAATCGTTGCTGACGGCCGGTGTGGTGCTTATAGGATTTACTTGTCCGTTTAATATTGCTGTCATTCCTGCGCTAAGTAAAAATGACTCCGTTGAATCTGAACTGCAAAAGCAGCTTCCCTGGCAGAACACTGAACGGGGAACATTGTTTACCTTTGTGCATGGAATGAGCTCAGGCGTTCAGCGATTAATTGATGGCTTATTTAATCAGTATGGCCTCGAAATAAACTATATCGGTGGTGGCTGCGGCTCATTGCAAAAGCTGGATCAACCATGTGTTATTACTCCTCTGGGCATTTTGGCTGATGCCGCAGTGTTGTTAATGGCAAATGTTCCAAGCGGTATCGGTGTTGCGCATGGCTGGCAATCCATTTCACGGGCTTTCAAAGTCACGGAAGTGGAAGGCAATGAAATCATTTCCATTGACTGGCGACCAGCAGCAGACGTTTACCGCAATATTGTTGAAGATCACTCCGGAATGCGCTTTGCAGAAATGCCATTTCCAGAAATAGCGCGGGCCTATCCGTTTGGTATTGCAAAACTTGCGGATGAACTGGTCATCCGGGATCCTATAGCTCTTAATGGCCAGCGCATCGTTTGTGTCGGCGAAGTCAGGCGTGGTTCTTATGTGCATGTGATGCACGGTAAGCCGGATTATGTTTCTGCTGCGGCCGGAAGAGCGCGCCAGAAGGCCTCCGAAAATCTGAAAGGGCGTACACCTCGTCTGATGCTATTCATGGATTGTATTTCGCGGGTTCTGTTTCTCGGCGAATTATTTTCCCGGGAGCTCAGTCATGTGTCTATACCGGATGTTCCGCTAGCCGGGGCGCTGACCTTAGGTGAAATAGCTAACTGCGGCTATGATTATCTGGAACTTTATAACAAAACATCTGTAGTAGGATTACTGGCCAGTGATACGTCAGGGATTAATTGAGCAGGAAGTATTACATGAAATTGCCATGTCTATTGGCGAGAGTATTGAACTGGAAAAAATGCTGGCGGAATGTATTCCTGTTTTTCTGCGGGGATTAGGCTGTGCCACGGCCGTAGTTTTACTGCGGGATGAACAAGATGATTTTTATACTCCTTCCTACATTTTGCCGCGGGCTGCGGTCCGGAATAATTACCTGCATCAGGCCATTAATCACTCATTGGATTGTCTGATTAACCATGAGCCATTGCCTGTCCCTCTGCGTTATTTTGAATCTGCCGGACTGTATTACTATGCGTGGGCAATACAGGATTTCGGTGCGTTACTGTTAGGTCGCAGCGCCCCGTTCCGCAATGGTTTGCTCAGAGAAATGGAGCCTCTTGTTAATAAACTGGCACTGGCACTAACCAGTTGTCGTCAGTATCAACGATTGAAACTGGCACAACAAAGTATGATCCAGGCCAGAGATGAAGCTCAGGCTGCCAATAAAGCTAAAAGCCATTTTCTGGCGACGATGAGTCATGAGATCCGGACACCGCTGAATGCTGTTATCAACCTTTCGGAGTTATTGCTGGAAACACAGCTTGATGAACGGCAGCGTAAATTAACGCAGGGGGTCTGTGAAGGTGGCCGCTCACTGCTGCAACTGGTTAATGATGTGCTTGATTTTTCCCGTATAGAAGCTGGCCGGCTGGAACTGGTTACAACATCATTCAGGTTGCATGATTTACTTGATGGTCTGGCGTCCTTGTTTGAGAAAGAAGCGGTCATCAAAAAACTGCATTTTGGCCTGAGTATCAGTCCGGATGTCCCGGACGTTATTGCCGCAGATCCTTCCCGTTTGCGTCAGATATTGCAAAACCTGCTGGCGAATGCCATCAAATTTACCGAAAAGGGTAGTGTCAGTATTGCTGTAAGAATGTTGCCCGCAGATCAGCAAAAGCCGGATTCAGTTCCTATGATGATCTTTCACATCAGTGATACAGGTATCGGGATTTCAGAGCAGGATCAGCAACGGTTATTTCAGGAGTTTTCTCAGGTCGATACTAATCTTGATCGCCGCTTTGGTGGTTCAGGGTTAGGGCTAGCTATTGCCGCCAGACTGGTCATGTTAATGGGTGGCAAAATCGGCTGTCATTCAGTGTCAGGGATTGGCAGCACTTTCTGGTTTACTTTACCGGCTAAAACGAACGGTGTTGTGCAGGAGCAGAATATTGCCGATGACTCAGGCTTGCTGCCTGTTAATGTGTTGCTGGTGGAAGATAGTCTGACAAACCAGATGGTCGCTACGGCTATGCTGGAAAAAACAGGCTGTCAGATAACCATCGCTAATGATGGCTATGAATCTGTCGAGAAGGTTCAGCAGGCTGAATTTGATGTCGTGCTGATGGATGTGTCTATGCCGGGGATGGATGGATTAGAAGCTACGCGGCGGATTAGGGCTATGGGCGGACATTATCTGACATTACCGATCCTGGCGATGACAGCGCATGCTTTTGCGCATGATCGTGAAGCTTGCCTGGAAGCGGGGATGAATGATTATCTGAGTAAACCATTGCAGCGGGACCAGCTTTATTCATTACTGAAGAAATGGGCGTTGAGCAACAATACAGGAATGGTGCCGGAAGTCGTGCAACCGCCGGTTGCCATGATTGGCACAACGAAACCAATTCTTGATGATCGTATTATTCAGACTCTGCTCAATGATACCAGTCCGGATTTATTCAAACAGCTGGTTGTTATTTTTCTGCAGGAAAGCCGGGAACATTTTGATGCGATGGCGTTATCGATTCCGCAGGGCGATCTTGTGGCTGCGGCGAAGAATGCTCATGCGGTTAAGAGTAGTGCCGGAGCACTTGGTGCTGTGGCATTGCAGGATATGTGCGGTCAGCTGGAGATTGCCTGCCGTGAATCCAAGCCTCACATCGCTGCATTGTTACAGGCGACGACCAACGTGGCTGAGGCATCCTGGCAGGCACTGCACAGCCGGTTAAATAAAAGCTGATTTAACCGGCCTGGCGTTTTTACTCTACTTCGTTATCGGTATCTCTTTCGACATACGTCACTTCGGCAGGCGCTTTCTTGCGCACAGGTGCAAACCCGTCAGTATCACCAACGTTAGGTGTTGCGTTACGTCCCGGTCTGTTTTTCGATTCTTTCCGTACAGGTGTTTTTGAGGTGTTCTTATTAAATGTGCGTTTTCCCTGCGCAGCTGCTTTCGCTTCCGCCAGAGGATGAGCACCTTTACCGGAGAATTTTGTATTCTTCGGTGCCAGAACACCTTTGAATCTGCCTTCCAGTCCGGGTATTACCGTAAAAGCAACTTCACGACGCTGCAGCGCCATCAATCCCTGGAAGGATGCCCAGTCTTTAGGGCTGATAAGTGAAACCGCGTTGCCTTGATTGCCTGCGCGTCCGGTACGACCGATACGATGGATATATTCTTCAGGCAGTTTCGGCATATCGAAGTTAACAACCAGCGAGACATGCAGCAGATCCAGCCCGCGGGCAGCAACATCCGTCGTGAACAGTACTTTGGCATGTCCACGGGAGAACTGATCGATCACCTGGTTGCGTTGTGCCTGTTTCATATCTCCGGATAAGGCCAGAGCCGGAATATTTAACTCGCTGTACTGTTTAGCAAGACGCTCGGTATCTTCGCGGGTAGCGAGAAAAACAATCGCCTGCTGATAATCTGGCTGAGACAGCAGGTGCTGCAAAATCGCCTGCTTGTGATCCAGATGATCGCATAAGTGGAAAACTTCATTGATATCGGCATGAATGGCGTGCATTTCGCCGATAGAGATACTCTGTGGTGCTTTCAGAATGTAACCCGACAGCATTTCCACTGACTGATTGTTCAGCGTTGCAGAAAACAACCAGGTCTGACGTAAACGATGTGATGCGGCTGAATGGATTGCTTTTAATGCATCAGCAAAACCAAGATCCAGCATGCGGTCTGCTTCATCCAGAACCAGAATTTCCACGCCATCAAACAGGAAACTGCGGGCAGTCAGGTGGTTCAGCAGACGTCCTGGTGTGGCCACCAGAATTTCAGGCGTTTTGCGCAGTGCTTTAATTTGATCGTTAAAGTTCTCGCCGCCCAGCACCAGACTGCAGTGAACTTGTGTACCTGCAACCAGAAAACGAAGCTGTGCATAAACCTGCTTCGCCAGTTCACGTGTCGGCGCCAGAATCAATGCGCGCGGGCCACGGGTAGAAAGCGCTCTTGAGGTTAACAGCCGATGCATTAACGGAAGCAGATAGGCCAGCGTTTTTCCTGAGCCAGTCTTGGAAGCCACGGCAAGATCACGCCCTATTAATGCATAAGGGATAGTCTGAGCCTGCACTTCGGTCATCTCGGTGTAATCAAGATGCGCCATGGCCTCTTTTAAGCGTTTATGCATAGTCAGTTCAGCAAAGCGCAATGTAAATCTCCTGTTTGGAATTGGCAGATACCTTTTCGTGCATTATACCCTGTGCCGGACGCCTGGGCGAACAAAGTCACAATATGATTGACGCGAAGGTGCAATCTAACTAGATTAATTCGCCACAAACGGGCAAACCGGAATTGCCTGTAATTAGAAATTGCGCAGAGGTCACGATGTATAAGACAGACGATGTAAGGATCAAAGAGATCAAAGAATTATTACCGCCAATCGCACTGCTGGAGCGGTATCCTGCTACTGAAACTGCTACGCATACGGCATTTGAAAGTCGTCAGGCTATTCACAACATTCTCAATGATCAGGATGACCGTCTGCTGGTTGTGATCGGTCCGTGCTCGATTCATGATCCTGAAGTTGCTATCGAATACGGTAAGCGTCTGCTGGCAATGCGTGAAGAGCTGAAAGATCAGCTGGAAATTGTTATGCGCGTCTATTTCGAAAAACCACGCACAACAGTTGGCTGGAAAGGGCTGATTAACGATCCTTATCTGGATAACACCTACAAGATCAACGATGGTTTGCGCATTGGCCGTAAACTGCTGCTGGATCTGAACAATATGGGTATGCCAACAGCGACTGAATTCCTGGATATGATCACGCCACAGTACATGGCTGATCTGATGAGCTGGGGCGCAATCGGTGCACGTACCACTGAATCACAGGTTCACCGTGAACTGGCTTCAGGTCTGTCATGCCCGGTTGGTTTCAAAAACGGCACTGATGGCACCACCAAAGTGGCTATTGATGCGATCAGCGCTGCCGGTGCATCTCATAATTTCCTGTCTGTCACTAAATTTGGTCATTCAGCGATTGTTACTACCGAAGGTAACAAAGACTGCCATATCATCCTGCGTGGTGGTAAAGAGCCAAACTACAGTGCGAAACATGTAGCTGAAGTAGTGAAAGATCTGGAGAAAGCGGATCTGCCAACCAAGATGATGATCGACTTCAGTCATGCCAACAGCTCCAAGCAGTTCAAAAAGCAGATGGAAGTTTGTACTGATGTTTGTGGTCAGATTGCTGCTGGTAACCATCACATCATGGGTGTTATGGTTGAAAGCCATATGGTAGAAGGTCGTCAGGATCTGGTCGAAGGTCAGGAACTGATCTGTGGTCAGAGTATCACTGATGCTTGTATCGGCTGGGATGATACCGCTGTATTACTGCGTCAGCTGGCAGCAGCAGTGAAAACCCGTCGCGGTTAATTCAGTCTGCTTACAAATGAAAAAGCCCGCTAAAACAGCGGGCTTTTTGTTTTTACATATTTTTTACACCAGATGTTCTGCAGAAAGCTCATCAAGGCTGCCTAGTTGTATATCTGCTATTGAAAAGCGGATATTCGCGGCATTTGCTGCTTCAGGAATAACAATGGTTTTCATCGTGGCGGATTTAGCGGACAACAGACCATTGAAGCTGTCTTCAATGGCGATACATTCTTTTGGCGTAACGCCCAGTTGCACAGCGGTTTGAATGTAAACAGCCGGATGCGGTTTTCCATATTCTTCGAATTCAGCAGAATGGCAAATTGAAAAGTAGTGCCCGATATTTAAGCGGGTCAGTACTGCATCAACCAGAGCCATAGGGGAGGACGTCGCCAGGCCGATTTTAAACCCTTTAGCGGCAATAGTTTCGAGTGCCTGATGCACGCCGTTTTTTGCTTCCCCGGAGTGCATCACATGGCTGGCAACCCGGTCAACAATAGTTGCTGCTGTTTCTTCTACGCTTGAGCCGTCCCAGCGATATTTGTTGTACCAATGTCCAACAAGCGCATCAATACGCAGCCCCATGGTTTCTTCGCATTCTTTTTGCGTAATTTCTACGCCCAGATCTTTTAATACTTCGATCTGAGCTTGTTGCCAGAAGGGTTCTGAATCGATTAATACACCATCCATATCGAAAATTACAGCTTTTTTCTGCATCTGAAAATCTCTGAATATAAGGGAGTAATTACTGTACGAACGTTAGGGGCATCCATTCCATATGTAAAGCTGAAACCGGTTTCATGGTGATAAACGGTGATCAGCATCCCATTTTATCAGTTTGCTTTCCGGTTAAATTGTGTACACCGCCAGCGTTTTCCGTAATGTTTTCCGCAACCGGAAAGCCAGCAAGGTTGCTGCTGTTGTCAGACCAATAATGATTCCGATCCAGAAGCCTTGCGGTCCCATGCGTGGGGTTATCCAGTCGGTTAATCCCAGCAGAATGCCCACCGGTATGCCGATCATCCAGTATGCAAACAGGGTGATCAGGAAGATGACTCGGGTATCTTTAAAACCACGCAATGCACCGGAGGATATGGCCTGTACAGTATCTGAAAACTGGTAAATGGCTGCGAAAATGATCAGGTGAGCGGCGAGTGTGATCACAAATGGCTCTTCGGTGTACTGTGTCGCAATCCAGTGACGAAGCAGAATTGTCAGCGTTGCGGTAACGACTGTCATTGATAATCCGACAATAAGACCACTGAACACAGCGACTTTGGCCTGCTGAGGTTGCTGCTCACCCATGGAATGTCCGACACGGATTGTGATGGCATAACCCAGCGACAATGGCAGCATGAAGATCAGCGATGAATAGTTAAGAGCCACCTGATGGCTGGCAACAATTTCCGGGCCGAGCGGGGCGAGTAATAATGCGACTACTGTAAACAGTGTCACCTCGCAGAATAAGGCCATGGCAATTGGCGCACCCAGTTTAAATATCCGCAATATGCTTTCTGTATGCCAGCCAATGAAATGACGGAACAGGCGGTATTCCTGATATAAAGGCGACTTAAGGACATAGACGGTCATGGCGATGGCCATAAACCACATGGCACCGGCAGATGCAAAACCGCAGCCTACACCACCTAGTTCGGGTAAGCCCCATACGCCGTAGATCAGCAGATAATTGAGCGGAATGTTTAGCAGTAACGCGGCAAAACCGATACACATGCCGGGAATGGTATGTGACAGTCCTTCCGCATAATTACGTAATACCTGATAGTAAAGATACGCGGGCAGACCCAGCAGCATGGCATGCAGATAGCCGGTTGTTTTTTCAGCCATGACACTTGAAACGTCCATCAGATGCAGCAGCAGCGGACTGGTATAAAGCAGTAGCCCTGCGGGAATAAATACCAGCAATGTCAGCCATAAGCCTTGTGCTACCGCGTCCGGAATTTTTTCTTTCTTCTGCGCACCGTTTAACTGAGCAACGATTGGCGTCAGGGCCATGATGATACCCTGACTGGTTAACACTATCGGTAACCAGAAGCTACTGGCGACAGAGATGGCAGCCAGATCGATAGCGCTGTACCGGCCAGCCATGATGGTATCTACCAGTGTCATTGCTGTTTGGGCGACCTGCGCCAGAAGAATAGGGAATGCCAGCCGGACAAGACGGCGGATTTCCTGTTGATACTGAATCACAACATGACCTTATATTAGCGGAGATAAAAAAACGCCTGATTTTCAGGCGTCTTCAGAATAATCACTGATTAGAAGATTCGCAGCAGCAAAAGCAGCGCGATCACGAACGTCTTCAGGCAGATCCGGATTGCTGGCGATCTGATCCAGTGTTTTTAAAACAACACTGATTGCATTAGGCATATAGCCTTGATCACCACTCCCGATTTGACTGTAAACCTCCCTGATTTTTTCGCAGTAGGCGAGGTGTTTCATCGGTAAATCTCTGTTAATTAAAATCGCCGACACTATAGCTATAACCCGCTTAACGTGCCAGTTTATCCCTCTCAGATGGCTAAAATTAGCGCAATATGATGCTGCACCCGGGCCTCAAGCTCAGGATTATCATGTAACTGCACCAGTAGCGGATATAACGCATAAATTACCTGTCTGGTTTCAAATCCCTGAGGTAACCGCCATGTTTCTGTGTATCCGCGCATAAAGTCGTCACAATCAGGGCTAAATGTCGTAAGCCAGGCTAAATCCAGCTCCCGATCACCGCAATAGCAGGCATTATCAGGTAAAAACAGGCCCGCGCTGGTGACCAGAATATTGTCCGGTACTAACTGGCCATGCAGCAGGCTGGGGTCAGGATGATGATGATGCAGCAATCTGTGTATCACGCTGGTCATATCCGCAATATTAATCAGGTGTTTACCCTTTTCCTGATGTAACTGCAACTGCCAGCCGATCCGTTGTTCAGAAAAAAATGAAGCCCAGTTTTTTTGCCAGCGATTCGGCTGTATCTGCTGGAAAATAAATGTATCTTCTTCCCAGCCATACATGCCTTGCTGACAACGCTGGTGCATTCTGGCAAAACATTTACCTAATTCGTACCATTCATCGGGGAGTGGAGACGTGTTTTCTTTAACATCAAAAGGCTGAAAAACGACAAAGCACTGATCTGAGGTTGTTCCGTACAGAATAATTTTTGGCGATACCAGCCAATCAGCCATAATCGCTAAATTACGCGTCACAATATCGAATTTAGCCACCATCGATTTAGGTGTGATCCGCACAACGAAAGAAACAGCATGTTTCTGATCGGTTATCCGGTAATAACTTGAATCAGGGGTGTGTAGCAATAGCTGATGTTTTTCTATAGTAAACGGTGCATCCATACATTCGGAGATCTGTTTAGTAATGGATTGCCACATATCAACCTCCAGACTCAGTTCACACGCTGATCAAAGTATAGAGCAGGTTATTGAATTACGGGTGTATCTTTGGTCACAGAAGCAGTTTTTGCGAATTTTGCTATATATTTCTGGTACATGAGTGAAATAAAACGGCAGAATAAACAACTATATAAAACATGGCATGATATGGAGAGGTTATATGTCTGCGGTTGAATCGATGGAATTTCTGGATATGCTGATTAAGCTGGCCTATGAAAATGGCTCAGACTTATATCTGTCAACAGGAGCAGTTCCCAGTATTAAATTTAATGGTGTGCTGACACCAATCCAGCAATTACCGATGAAACCGGGCGAAGTAGCCGCTATTGCCGATGATGTTATGGATGCGGAACAAAAGGTCATTTTTGAGAAAGAACTGGAAATGAACCTGGCGCTTTCCTTACCCCGGGTTGGCCGTTTCCGCGTCAATATTTTCCGCCAGCGTAATGAGATATCGATTGTAGCCCGTAATATCAAACTTGATATTCCTACATTTGAAGAGTTAAAGCTGCCACCAGTGCTGCTGGATGTCATCATGGAAAAACGCGGGCTGGTGCTGTTTGTAGGCGGAACGGGTTCTGGTAAATCAACCTCGCTGGCGGCGCTTATCGATCATCGTAATCGAAATACCAGTGGTCACATCATCACCATTGAAGATCCTATCGAATACATTCATCCGCACAAGAAAAGTATCATCAACCAGCGTGAGGTCGGGGTGGATACCCGCAGTTTTCATGCGGCACTGAAAAATACATTACGTCAGGCTCCGGACGTGATCCTGATCGGGGAAATCCGCGATCGTGAAACCATGGAACATGCGCTGGCATTTGCTGAAACCGGTCATCTGGCTATTTCAACATTGCATGCCAACAATGCAAACCAGGCTCTGGATCGTATTATCAACTTCTTCCCGGAAGAGCGGCATGCCCAGTTGATGAACGATCTGGGTAACAACCTGAAGGCATTTGTATCACAACGACTGGTAAAAACGGTTGATGGAAAACGTCATGCTGCAGTCGAGGTTTTGTTAGGTACAGCGACAATTCAGGATATGATCCGCCGTGGTGATTTCTCCAATATCAAAGAAATCATGGAGAAATCGGTCAACCTTGGGATGAAGACGTTTGACCAGTGCCTGTTTGAGCTTTATTGCGAAGGCATTATTGATGAAGCAGAAGCTTTGCGTAACGCTGACTCCCTCAATAACCTGAAACTGAAGATCAAGTTACGTGATGAAAATGGCGCGCTGGAAATCAAAGGGCCGGCATTGAGCTGGGAACTTGATCCTGTCAAACGTGACGAGCCGGGTTTCCTGTAACCGATAAGCATTAGTTTCTTATATTCAGACCGGCTTTTGCCGGTCTGCTTCATTATCTGAGGTTGTTATGTCATTGGAATGGCTGGCTCTGGTGTCTGCTTTTTTATGGGCCTGTGCCAGTTTGCTGTCCGTAATTCCTGCCCGGCATCTGGGAACATTCGCGTTTAGCCGCTGGCGTATGGCCTGTGTCAGCCTGATGCTGGGAGCGATGAGTCTGGTCAGTGGCGGTTTTTATACGCTGTCACTGACACAGATGGGAATGATGGCTGTTTCAGGTCTGGTCGGGATTTTCATCGGTGATACCTGCCTGTATGCCTGCATGAACCGTATTGGTCCTCGCCGGGCCAGCCTTCTCTTCGCTACGCATGCGGCATTTTCTGCATTGTTTGGGATATGGTTATTTCAGGAGCGACTTTCTCTGCAGGGATGGGCAGGTGCTGCGCTGGTTTTTGCCGGTGTTCTGGTTGCAGTCGCGTTTAGTGGTGCTAAAACACAAAAACTCGAATATACCCATGGTGCTTTGTGGTTCAGCGTGAGTCTCGGTCTCATGGCCGCGCTGTGTCAGTCGCTGGGAACTATTATTGCCAAGCCCGTTATGGTTGCCGGCGCAGACCCTATTGCTGCTTCATGCGTCCGTATGCTGGTTGCTTTTGCTGCGCATGGTGGTTTAAGGCTGGCACAGGTGCCATTCAGTAAGGCAACATCACCCATCAATCTGCGGGTTTTAGGCATTATTGCGCTTAACGGTCTGCTGGCGATGGTGATGGGAATGACGATCTTTCTGTTTGCGCTGAAGCACGGCAATGTGACATTAGTGGCAATAATGTCTTCGACTTCACCTGTCATGCTATTGCCGATACTCTGGTTTTTCACCCGCCAGAGACCCGGCGCGGGCTCATGGCTGGGTGCCATATTAGTGGTGTCCGGAACAGCTTTAGTACTGGCGCGTTAAAAGAAACTGATCTCTTCGGGAGTTAGTTCGCGGTAACTTCCTTCCGGGAGATCAGCATCTAAAGCCAAGTCACCAATTCGTTCGCGGTGTAAGCGTTCTACGTGATTACCGACAGCGGCAAACATACGTTTTACCTGATGGTATTTGCCTTCATGAATGGTCAGCAAAACTTCCTGAGGCGTGATCGTTTCCAGTTGTGCCGGACGCGTCACCTGAGTTTCGCTGCGCAATAAGATCCCTTTGGCAAAAATCTCTTCTGTTTCCGGCGATACAGGTTCGGCCAGCCATACCCGGTATGTCTTATCACTCTGTTTGCGTGGCGATGTGACCCGGTGAGACCATTGGCCGTCATTTGTAACCAGCACTAACCCGGTGGTATCGGCATCAAGACGGCCGGCCGCATGTAATTCACTGGCGCAGGGCAAATCAAATAGCCGTGTAATACTTGGGTGGCTGGCATCGCCATTCGCACAGACATACCCCTGCGGTTTATGCAGCATAAAGTAGTAAAGTTTTTCTCCGGGAGTATCCAGAGGCTTATCATCCAGCAGGATACAATCCTGTCCGGTGACATGCTGAGCGCCACTTTTGATGATCAGACTATTCACACTGATCCGCCCGGCCTTGAGCAACTGTGAAGCCTGGGAACGGGAAATTCCAAGACACTGATGAAGATGTTTATCTAAGCGCATTATTAGTCTGTTTTGTGAAACGATTAGTTTATTGAGGGGTAGTGTACAGCACCGGCGCAGTGGTTAGTGAGCTCTGTTTTAAATGCCTGCACCTGAGCACTGGCAATCTGTAAAGACATTGAAACCTGTAAATCGTAGCTTATCTGCTCATCTTCCACATCGTAGCGACTCAGTACATGGCGCACTGCAGATTCCAGCGCATAGTCATAACGTAACTGAACTTGCTGGCGTGAGACCTTCAGCCTGAGAGGTAATCCTTCCAGTACACCGCTGACGGCATCAGAATATGCCCGCTGCAGGCCGCCAGTGCCGAGCTTGATACCGCCAAAATACCGGACCACGGCGACGACAATTTCTCCTATGCCACTGTGCTGTAATACCTTGAGCATAGGACGTCCTGCTGTACCGCCGGGTTCACCATCATCACTCATCGACATCACGGTTGTATTGGGTGCGCCGGCAATATAAGCCCAGCAAACATGCCGCGCCTGAGGGTGCAGTGCACGAATGGAGCGTATAAAGTGATCGGCTGCCTCACGGTGACTTGCCTGCGCGGCATAGCAGATAAACTGACTACGTTTGATTTCAAATTCAAAATGGTGTTCTGAGGCAGGAATGCTATAGGACGCTGTCATGAGGATGAAAAATACTGTTTGATATGATTTATTATGCCACAGATAATGAATATTCTGCTCATAGTCGTCTGCAGGCAGAGACAAGATGTCGATTTATATTCAGGCCCTGCAATGAAATTCATGCAGAGCCGGTATTTAATTTCTTAGTAAGCCACAGTAAAGCGACGCTGGTTATAACGCGGCGCTGCAATTTCTTCCACGATAGCGACTGCCAGAATAGTGAGATCATCGAGTTACTGGCAGATGAAACACTGGTGCCGGTATTGCCTGACTGGCGATCACCGTCAGCCGGGTTATACGCCGTGACGCCGGGTAAGGATATTCCGGCTAAAGTAAAAATGATCATTGATGCACTTAAGCTGTTTTTCAGGAAATATGAGTAGTTTAATGCGGTTCCTTTGGTGAGGCAGGAGAACATAATGAGTCTGATCGGAAACCTTATATGGTTTGTCTTTGGCGGTGTACTGATGGGGTTAGGCTGGTGGCTGGCTGGTTTGCTGGCATTAATTACTATCGTTGGTATTCCGTGGGCGAAAGCCTGTTTTGTGATTGGCCAGTTTGCTTTTTTCCCGTTTGGTAAAGAGGCGATTAGCCGTAAAGATCTCTATCTGAAAGAGGATATCGGTACCGGACCTTTCGGTCTGGTTGGCAATGTGATCTGGTTTCTGTTTGCCGGGATCTGGCTGGCTTTCGGACATATCTGTTCGGCTATCGCGTGTTTTGTCACTATCATCGGTATTCCGTTTGCTATTCAGCACCTGAAACTGGCGGGCATTGCATTAGCACCGATCGGTATGACTATCGTGCCAAAAGAGCTGGCATCTGCTGTCCGTGGTCAGAGTGCTGAAGCAGAACTCAATAATCGTCGTCGATTCCGATAAGTCATATGATCATCAGTGCCAGCCGGCGTACTGATATCCCGGCTTTTTATTCCGACTGGTTTATGAACCGGATAAAAGCCGGGTTTGTGATGACGCGGAATCCGTTTAATAGCAAACAGATCCGGCAAATATCATTGTTGCCAGCAGATGTGGATGTGATCGTCTTCTGGACACGAAATGCCTTTCCCATGTTAAAGCATCTGAATTTGCTGGATGAAATGGGCTATCGCTATTATTTCCAGTACACAATTACCGGTTATCCCCGGGCGTTAGAAACGGCAACGCTGCATCCATTAAAAGCGATTGATAATTTTATTAAGTTGTCGCAGCTGATTGGCAAAGAAAAAGTGATCTGGCGTTACGATCCCATCCTGTTATGTAATTTGCTGCCAGCAGAAGAACATATCCGCTTGTTCTCCAGAATTGCCGGATTATTGCAGGGATATACGACGCGCGTTGTAGTCAGTTTTACTGATTTTTATAAGAAAACGGAACGAAATCTGCAAAATATTGGTGATTTGACGGTCAGCGATATCACGCAGAACAGAGAGCAGTATTCTGAATTATCGAAAGCATTGAGTCAGATTGCTGCTGCTCATGAAATGGAAATATTTTCCTGTTCGGAAAAGGTGATTGATCCGGAGCATGATATTCCGCACGGCGCCTGCATGGATGCAGCATTGATAGAAAAATTATTTCATCTGAATTTATCTGTGAAGAAAGATAAAAATCAGCGCGCAGAATGTTTATGCGTACAGAGCGTTGATATCGGGGCGTATAACACCTGTGTGCATGGCTGCCAGTATTGCTATGCAACCTACAATCACCAACAGGCAGTCAGGAACTATAAACAACATGATCCTGATAGTCCGTTTTTGATGAATCCCGCAGAACTGATACCTGTCCGTTACTGAATTCAATCCGGAGTAGTGTTCAGGACATTCATCCTTAAACACTATTCATGCAAATATTCTTTCCGCTCAGTAATACATTCATCCGCACCCATTTCAAATTCTCTGCAGATTAAGGGGCGATTCTCGTAAATTGTACACATCAACGTATCGCGATCGAGCGCAGCACACCAGCCATCGTCCAGGCGTGCCATAACCTGGCCACCCCACGAATCTATATCAATATAGTGTTCCGGAACGCCCGTATCGGTAATCAGCATCACCTCTAAACGACAACAGCAGGCCTCACAATTTGCACATGTTATCCCGGGTTCATCCAGGACTTTTACTTCAATCGTCATAAATCACTGCAGCAGGTGATAAGTAATCAGCTTATGTATACGCTATTCTGGGGATAAATGGCTAAATTATTCAGAAAAATATATGACACTCGATTCCCAGCTGCGAGCATTTATACATAATTTCCTGACCAGCAAAATCGAAGTATTCATCAGAGTTTTTATCTTCCAGATGGTACTTTTTGTAAATGAAATCAGCGTAATTATAATTCATGCGGTCAACATAGATGTAATCAACGATCCCTTCGAGCATCTCTACCAAATCTTCCGCTCCCGGGAGAATAGGGGCAATCATTGCGTAAGTTCTGATGCCTGACTGATGCAACTCAGAGAGTGCTTTTAGCCGATCCATTATTGATGGTGCATGAGGTTCAAACAGTTTTCTGATCTCATCGTCTGCGGTGGTGATAGAAAATCCAACTTCAAAGTGCTTTGCTTCTTTAATAATGTCGATGTCGCGGAGAACTAATGGCGAACGCGTTTGAATTACAACAGGCCAGTCATTCTGAGCCAATATCTGCAAACATTTTCTGGTTAATTCATACTTTGCTTCCAGAGGCTGATAGGGGTCGCATACTCCGCTGATCCATACTTTAGCTTTCTTTTTCTTATTGACTTCCTTTTGTAATAGCTCGGCTGCATTAATTTTTACATCAACAAATTCGCCCCAGGGTTCTTTATGACCGGTAAACCGTTTCATATATCGCGCATAACAATATGAGCAACCATGCTGGCAACCCACATAGGGGTTAACCACATAGTCATAAACTTTGGATGCAGAGAGGATAGACTTGGATTGAATCTCGTTTACGTTCATACATTATTTTTCCTTGCAGGAAAATATAAGGATATTTGACGTGTGGCATCTGTCCGCATGAATGCTGTGATTTAACAGCTCAGGGCTGACTCAGCAGAAGATAGCCGGCCAGTCCCATTCCCAGTATCCCAAGCAGAAACGATAAAAGAACGGCAAATGATTTGGAGTACCTGGCGGGCAGATCGGACGGAGGTAACTGAGTTATATATCTGTGGTGCTGAACGGCGGCAACAACGATCGTCAACGAACCAGTGATAACAAAAAGGATACCCATGAAGGCAGATAAAGAAGTGTGTGATACAGCCGGAATGCTTTGTAATTGAGCTTCAAACAATTGAATAAATAATCCAAAGCGGGAAACCACAAAACCAAGCGCAATAATTGTCAGCCCGGTGCGCAACCACGCCAGCAGAGTGCGCTCAGCTGCAAAAAATACACGGGGATCGGATTCAGATATGGGCATAATTATAGTGTCCTGAATGGAGTCAAAGCATAGTTCTTCTGCATTAAGGATAGCGGAAATCAGGAGCTAAACGAACTGTGTCACTAAAGTATGGCTGCGGTATGTCATACATTATGCACAAAAAAGCCTCCGTGAAGGAGGCAAAAAGAAAAGGAGAATCATGAAACAGGCTTAGTGCCTGGACACCATCGAACCGAAACGAACTTTACAACCTGCCCCGGGGGTTGTGTCTGCGCCAATTTTTTCCTGGCAGTAAGAACCCGCTTTAAAATAGAACTTCTGAACTTTCCAGTTAGGGTCGGTGCCGACATAATCATAAGTTGCCGTTCCGCCGCCAGCTACGCTAACGTTTACTACCCCGGCATTAGAATCAATGGTGTAACAGAATTTGTTAGCGCCCGGAGAGGCCAGTTTGGTTTTGATTTCACCATTCTCGCCGTTTTCCTGACGTTTGATCTGTGCATATACATCACCGTTGTACCACTGCAGTTTGACCAGTGGCTCACCGTAGCTATGGATTTGGCCGACAATCACTTTTTTACTCATGGAAACCTGAGATACCCACACACATGCCTGTAAGGTATGGTGTCCTTCCCAGTTCCAGTCATCACGCTCATTGTCACCAACGATTTCACGCAATTCGGAACGAGGATATGAGGAGTTTGGCGTAGTCGCCAGTTTGCCGTTTACAGGCGTCCAGAAAGTCATTTTACCTTTATCATCCAGATAGAAATATTTACTGGCATAACCTGCCATTATTTTATCAGGGGATATTTCTGCCGCATCACCGCTACTATCGGCAATCGGTAATGTTATCTTCCATTGACGTAAATCGAAATTCCCGGTGGCAGGGGAAATATAGGTAGTGGCTGCTTGTACTGATGCCATAGATAACAGGTATAACAAAATTAATTTCTTCATATAACTACTCAAAAAATATAAAAATATAATCACCATGCCTTGCGGACGGTAATAGGTTGAATTCCGGAAATGGGAAGTTAAATATGCAGGAATAGATCTTCCTGAATCAGGAAATTGCTATTTCAACATCGTATATCCGATTTTATCAAATCTGATTTTTTGGGGGGGTATATTTTCCGCAGTAGTTTCCGCTGGCATATGCAACGGAAACTATTGCGGACAGAGGTATCGTTCGCATCAGCTTTCATCTGGGATTCCTCGAGCTCTTCAAGGCAATTACACACCTGTGCCAACTCTCACAGGGCGGTACCCGGATATAGTCATACAGACATTACCCGGATGCATTTATCATGAAGGAATTAAAATAAATATCAATATGCGATTTTGTGGAAACTTATATTTAATAAGTAACTTCATGATAGATATAATAATTTATTTTCGTTCTTTTAAATTATTCCGGTGGGATTTATTTGGGTTTGTTTATGCAAATAAAGACTATTTTGGTGCATTCTCTTTCTATATTAATTGAATTAAGTAATTAACATAGTAACAAATATATTAAAACCTAAATTACTTTTTCATAATTTAGGTTTATGAAAATAATGTTAATCCTATTGCTGCTATATCATACGTTTTTATGATTTTTGATTTAAATTGGTGCTAATGAGATATTTTGGGGTTACAGAATGGTGCAAAAATGGCTTTTTTTAAATTAGAGCTTCCTTATAAATGAGCGAAAGACGGGTGTTAATGGACATCAATTGATCAAAAAATGAACAGTTAAATGATAATAAAAATCAATCCCTTGGTTTTGGTTTCAGAGGTTCTGTGTTGCTGAAATGTTAAATTGGTTAAAATTTGGCCAGATTTATGCTCTGAGTCACACTGCGTTAAAACATATCGTATTGGGAGTGTGCTGTTGATTTAGTTCATGGTGTCAATGCATCACGATGGAATGCATAACTTGAAAGGAGCGCTTCATGCGTATCAGTATTTTTGGTATGGGTTATGTCGGCGCAGTTTGTACTGCCTGCCTTGCACAGCGTGGCCACCTGATTATCGGGGTCGATGTTTCCAAACACAAAGTGGAACTAGTCAATGCTGGTCGTTCGCCCATTGTTGAACCCGGGCTGGATGAACTGCTGACGGCAGGAAAAATCGCCGGACGTATCAGAGCCACTACAGACTATATGGATGCCATCCATAACAGCGACATTACAATGGTGTGTGTACCGACTCCGAGCAAACGTAACGGGGATCTGAGTCTGGAATATATTGAATCCGTGTGTCGTGAAATAGGCATGGCGATGCGCGGAAAAACCTCCCGTCATACCGTTATTATCCGCAGTACCGTTCTGCCGGGAACGGTGAAAGAAACTGTGTTACCTATTCTCGAAGATTGTGCCCAGATGAAAGCTGGTGCTGATTTCGGGCTGGGGGTTAACCCGGAATTCCTGCGTGAAAGTACGGCGATTCGTGATTATGACGAGCCACCTATGACAGTAGTTGGCGTGTTGGACGAAGAAACCGGCCGTTTGATGGAGCAGCTTTACAGCGACTTGCATGCGCCGTTTATCTGCAAACCTATCGAAGTAGCGGAAATGGTGAAATACACCTGCAATGTCTGGCATGCCGTTAAAGTCAGCTTTGCGAATGAAATCGGCAGTATTGCAAAAGCGCTGAATGTGGATGGCCGTGAGGTCATGGATGTGGTGTGCCGTGATAATAAACTGAATATTTCCAGTTATTACATGAAACCAGGTTTTGCATTCGGTGGTTCGTGCTTGCCGAAAGATGTCCGGGCACTCAATTACCGGGCGGTCCAACTGGATGTACACACTCCGCTGATTTCATCGGTCATGGCGAGTAATGAATATCAGGTCAAGCGTGCGTTTGAGGTGATTGAATCACTGAATAAACGCCGGGTGGGGATGCTGGGCCTGAGCTTCAAAGCTGAAACTGATGATCTGCGTGAAAGCCCGCTGGTTGAACTGGCTGAGATGCTGATTGGCAAAGGTTATCAACTCTCCATTTATGATCGTAACGTTAAGTTTGCCAGCGTACACGGTGCTAACCGTGATTACATCAACGGCAAAATCCCTCATGTTTCCTCACTGCTTGCGGAAGACGAATCGGAGTTACTCGACAACGTTGATGTTTTGATTGTCGGTAATAAAGACAAGGCTTTTCAGGCCATGCTGGAGTCGTGGCCTGAAGATAAATATCTGGTCGATCTGGCCGGGTTCATGACCAATACCTCTGTGTTTAATAAACAGGGTATTTGCTGGTAACAACGGGTCGGCAGTCCGTAGTTCTGACTGTTGCTTGTTAATCACTGATCGCACATTTTTGCTTCATTAATTAATGGGTTGGGGTTTCTTTGCCCCGTGGTCTGCAAAAGTGTTGCGATCCCCTGATTATTCCTGCCGGGAATGGCGGAATGGGGGCGTTATGGAACGGATGCAAACGATTTCTGGCTGGTTTTTATTGGGTTCTCTGCTTTGTGCTTTAGCACTGATGGTGCCGGCAGATGTGTTTAAAACTGGTCATCCGGAGTTTCTGCTGGTGATCGGTAGTGTGGGGATCTGGCGATATAGCATCGGCCTTATGCATTATCTGCGTGGACTGCTTTTCTGTTACGTGGTGTTTCCCCGTCACCGGAAACTGGCGGTAAAAGCAGAGGCCGAACAACCACCGTCACACATCTATCTGATGGTGACCAGTTTTCGTATTGATGCGATGACTACCGCGTTGGTCTACCGGTCGGTGATTGCCGAGGCGATCGCCTGCGGCTATCCGGCTACGGTCGTGGCATCAATTGTCGAGATGTCGGATGAATCACTGATTAATATGTTATGGCAACAGGCTAATCCGCCGGCGGAGCGGGTGACGCTGCGGTTTGTGCGTATTCCCGGCACTGGCAAACGAGATGGATTGGCTAACGGTTTCCGCGCAATCGCCCGGGATATGCCGGATAAACATGCGCTGGTGGCGGTTGTGGATGGCGACACGGTGTTATCGGATGGCATTATCCGGAAATCCTGCCCTTATTTTTCGTTATTCCCTCAGGTCGGGGCACTGACGACCAATGAATATTGCGATGTGTTAGGCAGTTACTGGATGAGCCAGTGGCACAAACTGCGGTTTGCACAGCGTCATATCAGCATGTGTTCTATGGCGCTGTCCAAACGGGTGCTGACGCTGACCGGCAGAATGTCGTTATTTCGGGCTGAGGTTGTTACCGAACCTGATTTCATCTCTGATGTGGAAAATGATCATCTGGATCACTGGCGGCTGGGGCGTTTCAAATTTCTGACCGGTGATGATAAATCCAGCTGGTACAGCATGATGCGGCAGGGCTGGGATACCTATTATGTGCCGGATGCGGAGATCACCACCGTAGAGCATCCGCCCTCAAAGCATTTTCTGGCGGCGGCGCGGCAGTTGATGTTCCGCTGGTATGGTAATTCATTACGACAAAACTCCCGCGCTACCCGTTTAGGGGTAAAACGGCTGGGCTGGTTCACCTGTTACGTGTTGTTTGATCAACGCATCTCGATGTGGACCAGTGTCTTGGGGCTGACAGCTGCTGTGCTGGCGGCAATCAAGTATGACATCGGCTATCTGGTGATCTATTTACTGTGGATTGCACTGACCCGGACGGTGGTTTCGCTGATGTTACTGGCTTCTGGCCACCATGTGGGCCCGGGTTTTCCATTCATGCTTTATTTCAATCAAATCTTTGGTTCATTAATAAAAATCTATGTGGTGTTTCGTTTGGATCGTCAGTCGTGGACACGGCAAAACACCAAACTCAAACATGATCATGGTGCTTTTCAAACTTGGTTTAACCGCTGGTCCACCTCTGCTATGACGTTTTCGGCAGTTAGTGTGTTTCTTGCGGTGGTCGTTCATCTGGTTTAGTCCGGCCAACTGGTTGATGCCAGCGACAGGGTGCCATTGAGGCTGTAAAGGAAGGGGATGAAAGATGACAACTGCAAACTTGAATCTGGTTCATGAAACGGAAGCACAGCGACGTCATGCCCGGGTGAAAATTCCAGCTCGTTTGATCGTGACAGATCATCAGCATAATCAATATGTACTGGAAATTAATGAGATTTCAGCCAGTGGCTTCAGTGTGGTTGATGAAGAATCCCGTTTACATCTGAAACACATTTATAAGGGACGTCTGCTATTTAACTTTGACTCGGTTGAATTTGTACTGAAAGTGAATTTTCAGGTGATAAATGAACTCATGGAAGAGAATCGTTTTGGCTGTGAGTTTCAGGATCTGGGAACCCAGGAAGTATCAACCTTACGGTTACTGATCAGCAAGTTCCTTGGTGGCGAGATCGCCCGGGTCAATGACGTTCTGACGACCATGAACCGGGAAAACTTCACGAAAGCGAGAAAAGTGAATACCAGTGCAGGTTTAACAGGCTGGGCTCGGATCAAGGCATTGTCGGTGACGCTGATCGTGTTTGCGATTGGCCTTGGTGCCTTTATATCTTTGCTGACCACGCTGGCAACTCATTTTCTGATGACCAACGCCCGCAGTGCGCTGGTGGCATTACCGCAGCTGTCAGTGTTGATGCCGAGAGAGGGCAATGTCGACTTACTGGTGAAAATCGGGAGTCAAGTCAGCGCGGGTACGCCGGTAGCCCGGGTGCTGGCACCGTGGGCTGAACAGTTAACGGCCATGCTGAAAAGCAGCGCATCGTCTGATCCTGAATTGCTTTCATTGTTACAAACACAAATGAATTACACCCTGACGAGCCCCTGCGATTGTGAGGTGATTGGTATGGCGGCTGACGGACAGTTTCTGGAGCGGGATAAAGCGGTGGTACAGCTGGTGCCATCGCAGAGTAAACCTTATGTACAGGCGAATTTTGATTATGCCGATTATGCCGGTTTGACCGCAGGCTCAAAAGTCTCTTTCACCTTACCGGGTTCATCTCCTGAACTGAGCGGCACAGTGAGTCAGGTAGTAATGAATGATCAAATGCCTAATCAAACTCAGGGGGTTGTTTCGGTCATGGTGATTCCGGATAAACCGCTTCCGGCTGCAGCGGTAGGTTCTCCTGTGGCGGTATCAATAGCGCCTTCCTGGCTGGGGCAGTTATATCAGACGGCACGGGAATCACTTAACAAGATTATTCCCACTCACTGAGAGGGCAAATCATGAAGCACTCTATTTGGTTGATTTTATTGATAAGCGGCGGGTTGCTGGCTTGTCAGAATCAAACCACTCAGCGCCAGCAAAAAAGCCGGATCGATATCAATCCGGTTACACAATGGCATTCCTTGCAGGAACCCGGCGAAATGCGGGAAATACTGTGGGCACAACAGGATCTCCATGGCGATGTCGCTTATGAGCTGATTATGTTCTATAGCCAGTATCCGCAGCAGCCCGGCAAAGACAAATTACTGACGCTTGTCCGGCAAGCTGACAAGCGCCTGGCGCCCAGTCAGCGTATCTGGCTCTGGGCCATGCTACGTCTGCCGGATGCCCTGAAAACAGAAACCACTGCTGCAGAGTTAAAGTCAGTCTGCCAGAACATCGCGGTGACCACACCGGCATTTGGCTATACGCAGCCCTCTAATCTGCAGTTATGCCGACGTTTGCAACTGATGACGTTGCGTCAGCAAGGTGACGCGGGATGGCCGGAACTGTTTGCGGCAATAAAAGGTGATCTGGATTCTAACCGTCTGCTGGACAGTGATGTGGTGCCGTTGATGACAATATTAACCAGTAGTTCTTCAGGTATACCGATGACTAAACAGGCGATCGAATTGGCGAGTCTTGTCAGCAAACGGGATCTGCAGGTTGAACTGATGCTGGCTGATTTATTACTCAGTCAGCCCGGCGAAGAAGCAGAAACCAGCCGAATCGAAAAACGTCTCGTGTTGTTGCATCAACAAGGGGAAAAACAGGCTGCCTATTTACTCGGTCGTCTTTACCTGGAAGGCCGCAGAACAGTGGCGGATCCCCATAAAGCCGAAAACTGGCTGAAAAAAAGCACCGGACTACCTGAAAGCAGCTATTTACTGGGGCGGCTGTACCTCAGTGGCATGCTGGATGGTGAGCTTCGTGTGCAGGAAGGTGTCAACCTTCTGGTCAAGGCAGCAAGAGCAGGTTACAGCAAGGCGGATGTTGCTCTGGCAGATGCCTTCCTCCATGCACCGGGAGTAAAAGCGAATCCTGTTTATGTCTGGGTTTTTTCCTCACTTGTATTGGAACAACGACCTGACAGCCTCAAAGAACAACAACGGTTGGCCGGACTGAAATTAGATCCGCGCCAACAGCAACTTGCCTCGGTGTTATTGGCGAAAGAGCGCAATAGCAGAGGATTCAGTAATTTCTAGTCCGGGTCCGCGTTGCGGAGTAGCTGAACAAGGAGTTGGCCATGAACAGAATGCTATTAGTCAGTATTACGGCTGCAGGGTTGATGCTGGCGGGCCTGGTACAGGCTGTTCCTTATGATATTCAGACTATTCAGCAAAACAGGCTGGTTCGGGCGGTGCCTGAACTTCCGGATCTGAGCCGTTATACCCGACAAGCTGTGCTTGAGAAGCAGGCCAAATGGTATAAAAAAACAGAAAAAGTCAATTTGGATCGAATGATCAACGACATTGCTACCCGAAAATTTTTCAAAGATGGCAAGTTAGGTGTATGGGCGAAAAAACAGGGCCAGTTCCCGAAAGCCGTGTTTGTACATGATGGTTTGCTCACGTTGCCGGTACTCCACCAGCGTTTGCCTGATGCGTTAGTCAAGCTGAACAGATATCAGTATTTACTGCGTTATCCGATTGTTGTCATGAACGGTGCAGCTTTGACGATCTCGCCGGGAGAAGAGTTGTTAATGTCGCATGAACGCGGCAGCTTTGTGGTCAATGCCGGTGACTTTTTCATGGTGGACGGTGCCTTGCGTGGCTGGAACGAAAAAGAAAAGGCACCGGCCCGTTATGACGGGAACAGCAGGGAATACCGGCCGTTCTATATAGGCTGGAGTGGTTCCGGTACATACATATATGGTTCTTTGCTGGAGAGTCTGGGGTCATATAACAGTAAGGCTTATGGTTTTACACTCTCTACCTATACCGAACAGGATAAAATGTATGCGCCGACCGGGCTGAACCTCTATCAACGGCCAACCGGCTGGCTGATCAACAGTCGGATCACCGATGTCTATTATGGCTTTTATTCATATGAAGCCGAAGATGTTGCACTGGTAGGCAACAAATATTACGACAATATCTATTACGGCATTGATCCGCATGATCATTCCTATCGTCTGATCATCGCGAATAACGAAGTCTGGGGAACCCGCGAACGCCACGGCATTATCGGTTCGAGGGATGTCAGTCATTCCTACATATTTGGCAATGTCACTCACGACAACAAACTGGCCGGCATCATGCTGGATCGGGCCAGCAATCACAATGTAATCGTAGAGAACAGCAGTTATAACAACGGCAGTGATGGCATATCTATTTATGAAAGCCATCAGAATCTGATTGCCGCCAACCGGGTCTACAACAACAAATACCACGGTATTCGCTTTCGTAACAGCCGGGCTATCAGCATGCAGGATAACGTGATCCTGCATAATGGCCGGTATGGAATTTACGGCCATCTCAGTGATCTCATGGCTACCTATGACGCTGACTCAGGACATGAACCGCGCGATCTGAAATTGGATCCGTATGAAATGCGGGGCTCAGGTTCTGTCTCCGGCGGAATTATTGCCATGAACGGCAGCGGCGCGTTGTTTACCCAGGGGCTTGAAGAGATCGGCATTGGTAAACTGACTCTGGATCAAAATGGTCGTCGCGGCAACATTGCGCTGGGCGGTGATTTATTGCCTTACAGTGACGTGATCGCCCGTGTATGGCATAGCAATTCCGCGCCTGTTTATTTCCGTCAACCGCATTTATTAAAAATGAATGGTCAGGGATGAGGAGGCAGAGCATGACAAATTACCGGAATGTGTTGATGGGCGTAGCTCTGGTATGTGGTTCATCACTCGCAGCCAATACCGGGCGTGCAGATGCTCCCCAATATATTGTTGAACCTTGTTGTCAGCTGTGCCCTGAGGCTCAGCAGGGAAATGCCAATGTGCCTGGTGGATTGCAGGAAGGGCGTGATGGCTGGTTATTCACGCCATCCGGTCGTGTATTGGCGCCTGATCATTCAGAACACCGGCAGTTGTTGTCGTTATTTGTCCGGCAATTAGCAGAAAAAGGCAGTTCTCTGATGCTGGTGATGCCACCGCCGCGTTCATTGATGTATGCCGTAAAACAACGGGAAAAAAGCGACACAGACAGTTTGCAGGATTATCTGCAAACGTTGAATGAATTCCGGCAAGCGGGGATCCATGTTCCTGCCTATGAACAGCTATTACCTCAGGCTGGAGAACAGGTAACAGAGCCGTTCTTTTTCAAGCGGGATCTGCGCTGGACATCAATCGGTGCGCGTAAAACCGCAGATTTTGTTGCAACGGAGATCCGCAAGTTACCACTGTTTAATCAATTAACTGAACAGCATTTCATTACGCAACCCCAGGGCTGGCTGAAGATAAGCAGCGGGTTAAGTAATCAGTCTGGCATGGCTTGCGGGGGGCAGCGTTACCCGCTGGAATACACACCACACTTTGTAACGCAGGCCGTTAATGATGACACTAATACACCCAATCGCATTTTGCTGGTGGGCTCCGGTCGTTCTGTAGACAGCCATTTTAATTTCAATGGATTTCTGCAACAGGCGCTGGCCCGCAAGATTGAAAATCTTACTGATACAACCGGCAACAGCGTTCAGAACTGGCTGAAAATCCTGACTTCAGGTCGCTTTCAGCATCAGCCACCGGCTCTGGTTTTATGGGAATTACCCTATGAAAGCCGGGAATTAAGTACATCGTTTTTACGTCAAATGGTGGCACTGGCCGGGAACGGTTGTGAGGCCAGACCTGTGCTATTTCATGAGGTAAAAACCATTTCCGGACCGCAAACAAACGATCTGGTATTTGCCGGTAATTTGCTCGAGACCGCACCGGAACAACTGGTTTTTGATCTGACTTTTAATAATCCCCAAATCGGGCAACTGCTGCTGACCGTCTGGTTCTCTGATGGTGGCAAAAGTGATTTTCAAATCAGGAAAAACACGGCTTCCATTACAGACAGTCGTTTCAGCTTTGTTCTCGGAAACATTCAGTCTGAACAGCCACGCCATTTCGTTTCGCTGGATTTGACCCTTCCCGACATTCAGAGCCGGAACATCAAAGTCAGCACCAACGTTTGCCGTTTGCAGGATAAGTTACTGCAAGCCGCCGGGAGATAACCATGAAACAGATGCTCTGGTTTTTGTGCATATGGCTCCTTGCCGCTCAGGTTCAGGCAGAACTGCTGGCACCTGCTGGTTATATGCAAGGTCATCTGCAACTAAAAGAATCCGGTAAAGTTCAGGTTTGTCCGGCTGTTGCTGTGTATTCAGGTGAACTGGATTTGCCGAGTAAATATGTGCAGACGGAAAAATCAAAAGATGTGATTGATGAAGATAATGACGCCCGTTATAAGGCACTTTCTGCGCCCATGTCCGATTTACAGCAACTTTCCGCCGCCATGACAGACAGATTGTTTAAGGGGAAAGGAACGGCGGAAGACATAACCTGTTTGCATCGCCATTGGCTGGCCTGGGCGGAAGCAGATGCCTTATTGCAGCCGGCTAAAACAGCATCAGGTAAGGCGATGCGTAAATGGACATTGGCGGCTATTTCGGCCAATTACCTGAAAATAAAGCTGAATCATCCGTCAGTGGATACGTCGTTATTTCCCAAAGCCGACCAGCTGGTGATAGAAAACTGGCTGGCCAGAATGGCCATGGAAGTCATGCACGACTACAGCAATCGGCGGCCGGAGCAAATTAATAATCACGACTACTGGGCTGCCTGGGGGGTGATGGCAACAGCGGTAGTGCTGAACAGGCAGGATATGTTCGACTGGGCGGGTAACGTTTATCAAACGGCAATGATGCAAATTACCGCGGAAGGCATTTTGCCCAATGAGTTGAAACGCCGCAGCAAAGCACTCAGTTACCACAATTTTGCACTGCAGCCGCTGGTCTTGCTGGCTGCATTTGGTGAAGCCAATCAACAGCATTGGCTGGAAACAAAAAATTCCGCACTCCGGCGCCTGGCTGATCTGGTGATCAGCAATGTTGATGACAGTCATTCATTGGAACAAGCCGCAGGCGCTAAACAGGCTGATGAAAGTTTGCGCGAACACAACCGGCTTTCATGGTTAGCCCCCTATATCGCTATCTCCGGTGATAAGCGCTGGCTGCCATTACTCAAATCATTAGCGTCGCTGAAAGCAAGCCGGCTTGGCGGCGATCTGCAATATCTCTATCTGCGAAATGAGCCTGGGCTGGCTGATAAACAAGCCCGTGTAGTCGCCGGGACGATGACGATCCCGAACAACATGGAGCAACAATCATGATCCCTGTGATTTTGTCTGGTGGTAGTGGCTCACGACTCTGGCCGCTTTCCCGTAAACAGTATCCAAAGCAATTTCTGAATCTGTTGGGAGAACACACACTTTTACAGCAGACAGTAATGAGATTACCGGAAAAACAGTTCGGTAAACCATTTCTGGTTTGTAATCAACTGCACCGCTTTATTGTCCGGGAGCAAATGCAGCAGATCAAACGGGCAACACACAGTGTGTTGCTTGAGCCGTTTGGCCGGAACACAGCACCTGCCGTGGCACTGTCCGCCATGCTGATTCTTGAAGAACAAGATGATGATCTGATGCTGGTGCTGCCGGCTGATCATGTGATCCGTGATATTCCGGCTTTTCATTCTGCGCTGGAACGGGGCCGGGCTGCTGCGGAACAGGGCAAACTGGTGTTATTCGGTATCGTGCCTACCGCGCCGGAGACCGGCTATGGCTACGTTAAAAGCCATAGCGTCAATGGAATGGAAGCCGTCCCGGTAGAACGATTTGTAGAAAAACCAGATCGAGCTACCGCCATCAACTTCCTGGCCAGTGGTGACTATTTCTGGAACAGCGGCATATTTATGTTTAAAGCCAGCCGCTTCCTTCAGGAATTGAAGAAGTTCCAACCATACATCTACGATAACTGTCAGTTATCGCTGGAGCGTAAATTCCGCGATCTCGATTTCTGGCGAATCGATCCGGACAGTTTCGCTTTCTGTCCTGACGATTCCATTGACTACGCCATCATGGAAAAAACCGATGATGCGGTAGTCGTGCCACTACAGGCTGGATGGAGTGATGTCGGTAGCTGGTCTGCGTTGTGGGAAGAGCAGGACAAAGACGAGAACTTCAATCTGGTAAAAGGCGAAGCTGAACTGATTGATACCGGGCACAGCTATGTTCATACCACACACCGTCTGGTTAGTCTGATCGGTATGCAGGATACCGTCGTGATAGAAACCAAAGACGCCGTACTGGTTGCGAATATCAACAAAGTACAGGACGTGAAACAGCTGGTGAAAAAACTTGAAAAAGAAACTCGCCCGGAAGCACAACACCATCGGGAAAAATTCCGGCCCTGGGGCAGTGTGGATGCCATTGATAAAGGCCAGCGGTTTGGTGTCCGGCATCTGGTGATTCAACCAGGACAAAGCATCTCGTTACACCGGCATTTGCACCGTTCCGAACATTGGGTAGTCGTTTCCGGGTGTGCGCAGGCCACGATCGGAGAAGAGACCGTTCTGATGGGCGAGAACCAGTCGACCTATATTCCGGCTGGCATCTTTCACCGCCTCAGCAATCCCGGCCAGGTGCCACTGGAGATCATCGAGATCCAGACCGGCAGTTATTTGCAGGATAACGATATTGAACGCATCGCGGATATGTATGGCCGTGTCAATGAACGGGATTCTGTGCCTGTTCAGAGCTGGCCTATGGCGCAAGGTGTTCGGATCATTCCGCATTAACCAGATAACAATCGCCGGGGTGACTGGTGCCGGTAACAGGCACCGGTCAGTCACAGTGCGCAATCGGAACAGTTGATAGCAGAGGAAAAGCAAAATGGGATCATTTAATTGCTTTAAGGCCTACGATATTCGTGGGCGACTCGGTGAAGAGCTTGATGAAGATGTTGCTTATCGTATTGGTCGTGCTTTCGTCCGGTACCTCAATGCTCATTCGGTTGTAGTTGGTGGTGACGTCCGCCTTTCGAGTGAGCCTTTAAAACAAGCCTTGATCCAGGGGCTTCGCGACAGTGGTGCAAATGTCATTGATCTGGGTATGACCGGTACGGAGGAAATATATTTTGCTACCTGGTTTTTAGGTGTTGATGGCGGTATCGAAGTGACCGCATCCCACAACCCAATCGATTATAACGGAATGAAACTGGTCAGAGAGGGAAGTCGTCCGATCAGTGGTGATACCGGATTAGGCGAAATCCGGCGTATGGCTGAAATGATCGACTATGGTCCGCAAGCAGAAACCCCCGGGAGCTACCGCAGGGAAAGTCTGCTTTCTGCTTATGTTGATCACCTGATGACGTATATCGATTTCGGAAACATTCAGCCAACCCGGCTGGTGGTAAATTCAGGCAATGGGGCTGCAGGGCATGTCATTGATGCCATTGAGCGTGTTTTCATCAGCCGGAACGTGCCGGTCGAGTTTATCAAGCTCCATCATGAACCTGACGGTAGCTTTCCGCATGGTATTCCTAATCCGCTGTTACCTGAAAATCGCAACGATACCGCGCGGGCAGTTCAGGCATATGGCGCCAGAATGGGCATCGCGTGGGATGGTGATTTCGACCGTTGCTTCCTGTTTGATGAACATGGTGAGTTCATCGAAGGTTATTACATTGTCGGCTTGCTGGCGGAAAGTTTTCTGCTCAAGAAACCGGGGGCCAGCATCATTTATGATCCCCGTCTGACCTGGAATACCGAAGAAATTGTCGCTGACAATGGTGGAATTCCGGTTATGTCGAAGACCGGGCATGCGTTTATTAAAGAACGGATGCGGGCAGAAGATGCAATTTATGGTGGCGAGATGAGCGCCCACCATTACTTCCGCGATTTTGCCTACTGTGACAGTGGCATGATCCCGTGGTTGTTAGTGCTGGAACTGCTTTCCGTCCGGGGCAAACCACTCTCCATGCTGGTGGAGGAAAGGATCGCCCGTTTTCCATCCCCCGGTGAAATCAACAGCCATCTCAGTGAACCGCAACATGCCATACAGCGAGTGTTGGCTACATACAGCAACGCCGCTCGGCATATCGATTACACCGATGGGATCAGTCTTACCTTTGATGACTGGCGATTTAATCTGCGTAGCTCAAATACGGAACCGGTTGTCCGGCTCAACGTTGAATCACGTGGAAACGTGGCGTTGATGCAGGAAAAAACCGATGAAATATTAACGCTGCTGCGTCAGGGAGGATGAAATCATGAAAATGAAGGAAGAAACATTTCAGGCGGCATGGCAGGCCATTGGCGGTGAATCACTGCAACAACCACTCTGGCTGAAAAATAGCTTGCAACACTATGAGTGGGGGACAACCGACGTTTTGCCCTGGTTGCTGGGCATTGCCAATCCGGAACAACAACCTCAGGCTGAAGTCTGGGTCGGGGCACATCCCAAAGCACCCTCAGAGGTTATTTTCCCTGAGGGCAGCGTCATGCTGGACAAACTGATCGACAGTCAACCCCATGCGGTGCTGGGTTCGCATTCGATCTCGCGTTTCGGTCCAAAACTCCCGTTTTTATTCAAAATTCTCTCTGCCAGAAAGGCTCTGTCCATTCAGGTTCATCCTGATTTGGCTCAGGCGCAGGCCGGGTTTGCACATGAAGAGGCTGTTGGCATTCCGATTACCGCGGCAGAGCGTAATTATCAGGATGCCAATCATAAGCCGGAGCTGCTGTACGCATTGACGCCATTTTACGGATTAATTGGTTTCCGGCCCATTGACGAAATAGTGCGTCTGCTAACGCTGGCCGGTGAACAGCAATTATTGCAATGGGCAGAGCATCTGCAAAAAGGGAGAGAATCTGCATTAGTTCCCTTTTACCGCTGGCTTTTGTTGTTATCATACAAAGAGGTAACACATTTACTTTCTGCCATATCGCCCAGCCTGCAATTCAATCCGGAACCGGCGTTTACCGAGATCCAGCGACTGGCGCATGAATACCCGGATGACAGCGGTGTTTTTGCTCCGCTGGTATTGAATCTGGTCTCTCTGGTTCCGGGGGAGGCGATCTTCATCCCGGCCAGAACACCTCATGCTTATTTGCGTGGTACGGGCATCGAAGTCATGGCGTGTTCCGACAATGTGCTGCGGGCCGGATTGACGCAAAAGCATATTGCCGCCAATGAGCTACTGAACACAGTGATATTCCAGAGCATGCAACCAGAAATCATACGATCGCCGGCAGTTGGGATGGAACAACGTTTTCCTGTTCCGGTGGATGACTTTGAGTTGTCGATTGTGCGTCTGCAACAAGGGGATTCTTTCCCTGCGGGTATATCGGCCGATGCAGAATTACTCTATTGCCTGAAAGGTGAAATTTCACTTACGAATGAACTTGGCGAGTCCTGGTTACTAGCACCGGCAACAAGTGTGCTATTACCCGCCGCCAGTACAGGATGGCAATTAAGTGGTCATGGAAAAATAGCCCGAGTGCGTATCGGACCGTCGCTGATGCATTAATAAATGCGGTCTGATTTTTAATTACACAGAAAAATCAGGCCGTGTTATCCGGAGAAAAATTCATGAAAACTAATGTATTCATCTTTTTATTACTGTCGGTCTGGCAGTGGTCAGCGCAGGCCGCCGGGAGTTGCAGCAGTGCAAATGTGCGTTATGCCAGTTCGAGTAACATACTTTATTTACAGGCTGGTGGCGTGTGCGGGCTGGCTGAGATTGCCGCTTTCAGACCGCGACAGTTAGTAAATCAGGGCGGCGGTGTCTATTTGCTTAAAACCAATCTGAAATTGACGGATGGGTCAGTTTTGCTGGTGGATGGTGTTGATCCAGCTAATCCGGTAATGGAGCTTCGTTTGTTATCAAACAATACCGGTTTGGCAAACAGCGTGGTGAATATCACAGCCGATTACGGGACAGTACAGATCAATAACACGAAAATCACCTCGTGGGATGAAGCTGTTCAGGGGCCGGATACAGAATATGACACGTATAAACGCGCTTATATCCGCGTTCGTTCGTCAACTGCTGATAAGCAATCCCGTATGGATATTTCCAACAGCGATATTGGGTATCTCGGTTATTACGCGGCTGAATCGTATGGGCTGACGTGGAAGGTAACCGGCACGTTAACTCAAGTCCGGGTGTTCGGTAATATTATCAATAGTCGTATTCATCATAACTACTTCGGTGTATTCACCTATGGTGCGTACGGCATGATCATCAGTGATAATGAAATCGATAACAATGTGAAGTATGGCCTTGATCCACATGATGATTCTGATTACCTCAGCATCATCGGCAATAGCGCTCACCACAATGGTAATCATGGCATTATTTGCTCACAGCGTTGCGACAATCTGGTGATCCGCGATAACAGCAGTTACAGCAATGCCGGACACGGCATCATGCTACATCGTTCGGTTGACTACACACTGGTGGAGAATAATCTGGTTTTTGATAATGCAGATACGGGCATTGCATTATTTGAAAGTAACAATAACGTGCTGAAGGGGAATATTGTGCAAGGTAATGTGCGAGGGATCCGTCTGTCCGTTGGTTCATCAAATAATCAGATTGAAGATAATATGATTTTTGGCAATACAGGAAACAGCATATATACCTATCAGGGCTCGGATATACCTCAGCGAGCCGGTAATGATGGCATCAACCGGAATAATAGCTGGTCCCGGAATACTGTGACTGCCAGTGGCAACTACATTCTTAAATTGAATGCTACTGAGCAGGACAGTTTCAGTGACAATGATTTTACCGGGAATCCGGGCGCCAAAATTTCGGTACAAGGCGCCACGAACACCAGTTATACCAATAATCTGCTGGATCCGGGCATGACATTACCCTGATATACCCCGACTGGGGAAAAGCGTAAACGAAAAAGGCCACCTGAATTCAGGTGGCCTTTTAAATTTGGTTGCGGGAGCAGGATTTGAACCTACGACCTTCGGGTTATGAGCCCGACGAGCTACCGAGCTGCTCCATCCCGCGTCAGTGGAGCGCATAATAGTGATCCGAATCACATATGGCAAGGGGTATTTAGATATTATTTATCAATTGCTCAATAAGTTAGCAATCCGCCTTAAATTCAGACATGCGGTAACTTACCCTCAATTCATATCTGTTTTAGCAATTCACAGCTATAATGCACGTTTATTTGTTCCAATGAATTAGAGACGAATGGCTGACTTTTTTGCAACATGCCCGAAAGGGTTAGAATCTATACTGGCTGCTGAATTATCCCAATTTGGCGCATCTGACGTTAGAGAAACGGTGGCAGGTGTCTCATTTAGTGGTGAACTTGAGGTGGCATACCGGGCATGTTTGTGGAGTCGTTTCGCTTCCCGTATCGCACTGGAATTAACCTCTTTTTATGCTGATACCGATCTGGATCTTTACCTCGGCTGTTTTAACGTGCAGTGGGAAAACCATTTCTCCGTAGACCAATCCTTTGCCGTTGATTTTTCCGGTACCTCCAACGCCATCAATAACACGCAATACGGAGCTTTAAAAGTCAAGGATGCCATTGTGGATCGCTTCACTAAGCGTAGCGGTATCCGGCCTTCCGTGGATAAAAAAATACCTGACGCCCGCGTGATGGTGCACTGGAAAAAAGATACCGTGACTGTTTCTCTCGACTTGTCCGGTCCGGCACTGCATCAGCGTGGCTACCGTGATGAAACCGGTGAAGCACCGCTGAAAGAGAATCTGGCAGCCGCTGTTTTAGCGCGCAGTGGCTGGCAAAATGAACCGCTGTTAGATCCGATGTGCGGTTCAGGGACTCTGCTGATTGAAGCTGCCATGCAGCTTTGCGATATGGCACCGGGTTTGTTGCGTCGCCGTTTTGGTTTTGAAAGCTGGTTACAGCATCAGCCGGAAGTCTGGCAGCCGATCATTGCCGAAGCCTCTGTGCGTGCGAAACGCGGACATAAAGAAGCACTGCTGCAGCCAGATCGTTTTGTCGGGTTCGATGTTGATAGCCGTGTATTACAGCGCGCGAAAGCGAACGCTAACCGGGCCGGTGTGGGCGATCTGATCCGTTTTGAGCAATCAGATGTGATGCAATTACACAACCCATGGCCGGGCAGTAAAGGCTTTTTAGTCAGTAACCCGCCTTACGGTGAACGTCTGGGTGAGTTCCCTGAACTGTTGAAGTTATACCAAAGTCTGGGCAGTGCTCTGCGTACCGAGTTCCAGGGCTGGCGTGTAACTATTTTGTCAGCATCGCCTGAACTGCTGAGCTGTCTGCGTCTGCGTGCTGAAAAACAATACCGCTTATTTAACGGCGCGCTGGAATGTCAGCTGCGTAATTATCAGATTGCTGATAACTCTGTTGCCTCACAGAAAATGGTGGCAGAAGATTTTGCCAATCGTCTGCGCAAAAATATCAAAACGCTGGATAAATGGGCTCAACAGGAAGGGATCGACGCCTATCGTATCTACGATGCTGATTTGCCGGATTATAATGTGGCGATCGACCGTTACACGAATCATCTGGTCATTCAGGAATATGCGCCGCCGAAAACCATTCCGGAGCATGTCGCGCGTCAGCGTATTCTCGATTTGATGCAAGCCGCTATCGAAGTGACCGGCGTGCCGGGTAAAAACGTGATCCTGAAAGTCCGTGAACGTCAGAAAGGTGAGTCGCAATATCAGAAACTGAATGCCGAAGGGCAGTTGCTCGAAGTGAAAGAGTACAACGCGAAGTTTTTGGTCAACCTGCGAGATTATCTGGATACCGGCCTGTTCCTGGATCACCGCTATACCCGCCGTATGTTAGGGCAACTGGCCAAAGGAAAAGACTTCCTGAACCTGTTCTCCTATACCGGCACCGCTTCCGTACATGCAGCGCTCGGCGGGGCGCGTACCACCACGACAGTGGATATGTCCCGGACTTACCTGAACTGGGCGCGTGATAACATGCGTCATAATGGCCTGAGCAGCTGGCAGCATAAGTTTGAACAGGCTGATTGCCTCGACTGGTTACGTCATTGTGAACAGACATTCGATCTGATCTTTATCGATCCGCCGACGTTCTCCAACTCCAAGCGTATGGACGATACGTTTGATGTGCAGCGCGATCATATTGATGTCATGGCGATGCTGAAGAAAATTCTGAACCCGGATGGCTTGATCGTTTTCTCAAACAACAAACGTCAGTTCAAAATGGATTTTAATGGTCTGGCTGAACTGGGCTTAGTGGCTGAAAATATCAGTGCTAAAACCTTACCGAAAGATTTTGCGCGTAACCCGCATATTCATAACAGCTGGCTGATCCGTCACGCTAAAGCTGAAAACGGCCAGGAGCAGGCATAACCGTTATGGCTATTTTTTCTATTCAACAGGGTTATCTCTCATACAGCGCAGCGCCGTTACTGGATCATGTCGAGTTGCATATTGAGTCTGGCGAGCGTCTGTGTCTGGTTGGCCGTAATGGCGCAGGTAAATCCACACTGATGAAAGTGATCAGTGGTGAAGTGTTGCTGGATGACGGTTCGGTAACACATTTACAGGATCTGAAAATTGCCCGTCTGGAGCAGGACCCGCCACAAACAGAATCTGCCACCGTCTATGATTATGTAGCCGATGGCGTGGCTGAGCTTGGCAAGATCCTGGCCGATTATCACCATCAATTAACTCTATTGTCCGATAACCATGACGATAAAGTGATGCGTCGCCTGAGTGAATTGCAAGAACAAATAGATCAGCAACAAGGGTGGCAGTTCGATACCCGCATCAGCCAGATCCTCAGCCTGTTATCACTGACTGCCGATACATCTCTGTCTGATTTATCCGGTGGCTGGTTGCGTAAGGTCGCTTTGGCCCGTGCGCTGGTCAATGAGCCTGATCTACTGCTGCTTGATGAACCAACCAACCATCTGGATATTGATTCGATTGCCTGGCTGGAAGATTTTTTACGCCAATACAAAGGCGCCATTGTCTTTATCAGTCATGACCGTGAATTTATCCAGCGTATGGCGACCCGTATTGTCGATCTGGATCGTGGCGTAATAACGTCATGGCCCGGGAACTACGATGCCTATCTGGAAGGCAAAGAAGAGTGGTTGCGGGTTGAAGAGCTGAAAAATGCCCAGTTTGATAAAAAACTGGCGCAGGAAGAGGTCTGGATCCGACAGGGCGTAAAAGCGCGTCGCACCCGTAATGAAGGCCGTGTCCGGGCACTGAAAGCATTGCGTATGGAACGTGGCGATCGACGCGAAAAAGTCGGTACCTCTAAAATTCAGCTGGATGAAGCTGTTCGTTCCGGGAAAATTATCTTTGAAGGCGAGGGTGTCAATTACAGTATCGAAGGGAAATCTCTGATTCGTAATTTTGACTTCCGCGTGATGCGTGGCGATAAGATTGCACTGATTGGTCCTAATGGCTGCGGCAAAACAACGCTCATTAAATTATTGCTGGGCGATCTTCAGCCGGATAGTGGCACTTTATATTGTGGCACCAAGCTGGAAGTTGCTTATTTTGACCAGTACCGGCAGCAGCTTGATCCGGAAAAGACAGTCATGGATAACGTGGCTGATGGCCGTCAGGAAGTCGATTTTGCTGGTCGTCGTCGTCATATTTTAGGTTATTTGCAGGATTTCCTGTTCGAACCGAAACGTGCGATGACGCCAGTTAAAGCGCTTTCCGGTGGTGAAAAGAACCGTTTATTACTGGCGAAGCTTTTCCTGAAACCGTGTAACCTGCTGATTCTCGATGAACCAACCAACGATCTGGACATTGAAACGCTGGAATTGCTGGAAGAGTTACTGGCGGAATATCAGGGCACATTATTGCTGGTCAGCCATGATCGACGCTTCATTGATAATACCGTGACGCATAGCTGGTTGTTTGAAGGCGATGGCCGGATCACACCTTATGTGGGTGGTTTTGCTGATGTTATGGCTACCCGCCAGCAGCAGTCAGCTAAAATAGTTACACCGGCACCAGTGACAAAAAGTACGCCTGATGTGCGTCCTAAAGAGGAAAAGCCGGCAATATCGAAAAAAACTCGTAAACTTTCGTATAAGTTGCAGTCAGAGCTGGACGGACTACCGGCTCAACTGGAACAATTAGAAGCGAATATTGACTCAATACAATCTCAGATCAATCAACCTGACTTTTTCAGTTTGCCAGTAGAGCGCACCAAAGAAATTTTAGATGCTTTACAACAAGCTGAAATGAATTTGGAACAGGCTTTCGCCCGCTGGGAAGAGCTGGAAGCGATGAAAAACGAGGAATAGTGTCTAATGAAAATGAGCCGAATTGCAGCTTTGCTGCCTCTGTTGCTAGCTGGAGCGGTTTCAGCTGCGCAGAATCCTTTTTATACGATTACAGAAGTAGCGACTTCTGCCAACAGAGGTAGTGCCAACTTTGGTCCATGGGCATTAAGCATTTCCGGTGATGGTTCAACCGTTGCGACTTTAGCGGTTACAAGTAACTGGTATTCCTATTTCCGTATGGCACCAACAGGTATGGATCTGGCTCACCGTTTCAGATATGAAAACGGATGTGATGGTTTTCTGTCTTCAGCCACTTGTGATGCGTATTTAGATAACAGCAACGCTGCATCCAAATGGTTTGCTGATTTAAGCAGTAATGCTGATCAAACCTATAATGTGATCGCAAGCGGTGTTTCATCAGGAACAATAACTACTGATACCACAGCGGAATCAGAAGGTATTGTTACCCGTTATGGTCGTGATGACAGTGAAGTAACTTCTGTTGGTTATGTTTCGCTTTCCGAACATAGACGAAAAGCGGTAGCTACTGTTTCAGATACATCAGTAGATGTGACAAACGGTACGGATTACGCTTTCGCTTCCGCGTACGACGTTATTCCTGTCGGTACTGATTATCTGGTACTGGGTTCTGCCGGTGCCCGGAAAGCGACAGCATATAATTACTGTTACAGTAACTCGTCTATCGATTCATACAGTGCTTATTGCCCTGGTTATGAAACACAGGCTGCTTTTTGGCTGGTTAACTCTGCCGGCGTTAAGACGAAACAACTTGCAAGATCATACGACACATCAGAATCGACCGATTATCCTTACACTGCCAGCGCAATGAAAGTGGCCTATGTGGACGGTAAGTATGTTGCGGTAGGGTATTCCGCAACTGAAGGTTACAACTCAAAACCGAAAAACGTGGCGACTTTCTGGAGTCTGGAGGATGGTTTATTAGGTTCAACTCCATCCACCACCCGTATCTTTAGTGATAATGGTGATAACCCTGGTACGGACAGTGATTATAACTACGATAATAGCTGGGCCGTTGACATCAACGAAGATGGTTATATCGTTGGTAACCGCGTGTACCGCAAGCTGGTCAGTCGTAACTACCCGACACAGATGTTTGTTGCCAGATACAGTTCCGGTGCTATTACGTCGACAACGATTCCTGTTTCAACGGATGGTGTGAATTCTGAAGCAGCAGCCCTGAACAATACCAATCAGGTTGTTGGCTGGACTGATGAACGCAGTGTTACGACTCAGCCGGTATATGGTTCTGTTCCCCGTTTGCAGGAAGCATTCCTGTATAACATCGCTTCAGGTAGTCGTTATGCGATTAACGATCTGATTTGTGGCCTTGATGACGCGGGAGCAAAAGCCTGTATTCAGAACGGTAAATACTATTACATCGAATATGCCAATGACATTCTGGATGACGGCACCATTCTGGCGTCAGCCCGTCGTTATGACAGTTATGATGACTGGTCAGCCCTGAGTAATGGTACAAACGTTGTAATTAAGCTGGCAGCGAACTATTCATTCAGCAATGGCGATGTTCCATCTGGTTATGTAGTGGGTAATCAGTTACCGGTATTTGACTACGGTGCGAGCAGTGGTAGCAGCGGTGGTGGTAGTTTCGGCATCTTTGGTTTGCTCGCTATGGCGGGTGCCGCGCTGGCCGGGCAATATCGCCGTTTCGTAAAGAAAGAGTCATGATTCTGTCACAGTATCGTGATGAAATTGGGTTTCAGCACAAAAAACTAACGATCTACTATTGATCTTAGTGCCCTAATCCGATATCAATTAAGACGACAGAGATACAGAGGCTGTCGTCTTTTTTCATTGTGGAAAAGAGGGTTAATAAGTATGAAGAGACAGAAAAGAGATCGTTTAGAAAGAGCGCGTACTAAAGGGTACCAGGCTGGCTTGGCTGGGCGTTCTAAAGAGCTCTGTCCTTATCAATGTATAGACGCAAGAGGCTATTGGCTAGGTGGCTGGCGAGATGCGGTAGATGAACGCTCTCAGGGATATATGGTTAATTAATCACAAATTCATGTAAAAAGGCTCACACTGTGAGCCTTTTTACTTTGGGTCGTATCTGAAAAAATCAGAACGATGAAGTGTCCTGGAACAGACCTACTTTCAGATCAGTTGCCGAGTAAATCGGACGACCGTCAACTTCAACCACGCCATCAGCAATACCCATGATCAGTTTGCGCATGATGACGCGTTTCATCTGAATTTTATAAGTTACTTTCTTCGCGGTTGGCAGGATCTGGCCAGTGAATTTAACTTCACCAACGCCTAATGCACGACCTTTACCCGGGCCACCTTTCCAGCCAAGGAAGAAACCAACCAGTTGCCACATAGCATCCAGACCCAGACAGCCAGGCATAACCGGATCACCAGGGAAGTGGCAATCAAAGAACCATAAATTGGATGCGATATCCAGCTCAGCAATAATTTCGCCTTTTTCAAAAGCACCGTCAGTGTCAGTGATTTTAACAATGCGATCCATCATCAGCATGTTTGGTGCTGGTAATTGGCTGTTGCCTTCACCAAATAACTCGCCACGGCTACACGCCAGCAGGTCTTCTTTAGTGAAACTGTTACGACCCTGATCGCACAGGGATACTTTAGGAGTATTGGTCATTTCTGCTGACACGCTTATCAAATCCTTATAGTCAATTTTGAACTGGAGAATCTACCCAACATACCGCTACTAAGCAAGTCCAACCAGTGTATGAAATCTACGGAAAAATGTGCTGAACAGCCCATTTCTGCTTGCAGAACCATTTAAGTCATCTAATCGGCGTCTGATCCGGCCAAAAAGAGTTCGCTCATCATCTATTGAGCCGGCAGGGCATCCCATCAATAATTCGACAGCTTCTTCAACATGACCGACAGGATAAATATGGAATTGCCCGTTTTTGACGGCATCGACCACTTCATCCGACAGGATCAGTTGCAGGTAGTTTGATTCAGGTATTACCACACCCTGTTTTCCGTTCAGCCCCTGAATAGAGCAAACACGGAAGAAGCCCTCGATTTTTTCATTCAGTCCGCCAACAGGCTGAACATTACCGAACTGATCGACAGCACCGGTTACCGCCAGATGCTGATATATAGGTTGTTGTGCCAGTGCGGAAAGCAAAGCACAGAGACCGGTCAGCGCAGCGCTGTCACCATCTATTTCACTGTACGATTGTTCGAACACCAGATTGGCTGACAAAGGCGAGGGGTTCTCGGCACCGAATAATGTAGAAAGATAGCCGTGAATGATCATCATCGCTTTAGCATGAATGTGGCCCGCCAACTCGGCTTTACGTTCAATATCCGACACATCGCCGTCGCCCATATGGACGGTAGCTGTCAGGCGAACCGGTTCACCAAAGTCATAGGGATGTCCCATTATCTGAATAACAGACAGCCCGTTAATCTGACCAACAACTTCACCTTCTGTTTGCAGCAACATCTGTTCATCAACAATACTTTGATCAGATTGTTCAACAATGTAATTCAGACGGTATTCTTGCTCAGCTAGTGCCGCTTTGATATGCAGGACACTGATCAGTTCCGCACCTTGCTCTTTGGCTATGCTGTTTGCCAGTTGCATCAGTGCAACAAGCTGGTTTTCGGCAAAAGAAAGAATGCGTTGATGTTCACACAAGCGACAGGAAAAACGCATCAGCTCTTTAACCGCTAGAGCATCAAAATCCAGCAGATTCCAGTCATTACGGATATGACTCAGTAAACCGATGAACAGGTTTTGCGTATCATCGTCGTAGGGAAATTCAGCAACCAGATCGGTGCGTAAAAACGTTTTCTCTGCAAACTCATTATCCAGCAGGTTGAACTCGGCAATAGAGATGCGATCGCCAACCAGAATCAGCTTGATATCAAGCGGAGTAGCTTCCGGCTGGAAGAATGGGGTTTGCGGAGGCGTATCTTCCGGGGCTGACCAGTCAAGATAACCGGTTGTCAGTGCATTGTGCAGCTTGAACCAGAGTTGTGGTTTCATCAGCAATTCATCGACCGGAATGATCAGATAGCCGCCATTGGCTTCACGCAATAACCCGGCTTCCAGCAAATGATGGTTACTGTAAACACTGCCTTGTTCTGTCACATAATTGATGGAACCAAACAGCGAGCGCCAGGTTAAGTCCCGCGCGTAAATAACGGGTGGTTGTGGCTGAAGTTGATGGATCATCAGATTCATCAATACCGGATGGGTAAATACACCATCTTGTGCCACATGAGCTGACAGTTCCGTCAGGTATTCTGCCAGTTTCTCATCATTATCCTGTTTCTTCAGGATCTTGTTTACCAGTTCTTCGGCATCTAGGCGCAAGCGTAACAGCTTAAAGAGATCATCCAGTAATTCGCAGAATTCCGGACCAGTACCAGATTTCAGTTGCAGCCAGATTGGACGGAATGGATTTTTCAGGTTTTCAGTATAACAAAGGTCAAAACTGCGATTAAAAGGGGTCGGACAATCATCAATCAGGTCCATGATAACCCGTTCGTAGTTGACGGCAGGATAACCGCTCAATAGCAGTGCCGGACAACTCTGACTCGCCGTGTTGAGACGCAAGATGGCAGATGCAGCGCGTTCCTGCGTTTCTGCAAAACTAATTGGTTGTACAGACGATAACTTTTCAAACGACAAGTCTGAAAAACTGGGAAGAAGGGCTTCTGCAGCTAGTTCTGTCACTTAGATTTAATTCCTTTGCAATAGACATTAATTATTATACCTGACAGCGCTGACAAACCCATCTCTTCTCTTAGCCTTGAAAACACCAAATTTTGTAATTTGGTTACACAAATGAAATTAAAGTAATATGAAATCGTCGAAAATCATGATCTAAAACAATAAATGTTGGGCGTAAGCCTATTCCTTAATCGATATTTATTCTTACTCCGTAAAAAAATTACAAAATGCGCTGGACATTTGTTCTATCCGGATCAAAAATACGCTCATTGACTAAGCATCTGCTTCGTCGTCAAGTTTCCTTTGTTGTTGTGTGTTGTTACCTTTCAAGTGGTTGTCGGTGATTCACCCCCACTAAAATCAGTTGAAAGGGCTTTATTTTTGCTGATATTGTCAGTGCCTCGTTTTTGGGGGTAACCGAAAGGTTACCCCTTTTATTTTTGGTTTTTTTCCTGATGAATGCATTCCAACTTCTCCGACAGCAACGTTTAGCCAGAGCAACAAAACCATTCAATGCCAGAGGTGGATCTATCGTCCGCTGTGAGGGATGCGGGTTACCAGTGCACTTGTGTGCTTGTGAATTAAAGCCCCGGGGTGTCCCGAATGCTGCTTTCTGCCTGCTGATGTATGACACAGAACCATTGAAACCATCTAATACTGGTCGTCTGATCGCGGATGTATTTCCGCATGATACACACGCGTTTCTGTGGTCACGGACGGAGGTGGATGAAAAGTTACTGGCATTACTGAACAATCCGGCCTATTCGCCGGTCGTGGTGTTTCCTGATAGCTACGTAACAGAAGAGGAGCGGGTTGTACTGTGCTCTACAGAAACACTGAAAACACGTCCTTTGTATATTCTGCTGGACGGAACCTGGCGCGAAGCAAGCAAGATGTTTCGCAAGAGTCCTTATCTGAATCAGTTCCCGGTTATATCTGTACAACCTGAAACGCTTTCAACTTACCGGTTGCGTGTTGCAGCACATGAAAACCAGCTTTGTACCGCCGAAGTGGCATGCTGCCTGCTCCAGCAACAGGGTGATGTAACATCGTCTGTATTACTTCACCAGTGGTTCTCTTTATTCCGCGAACGTTACCTGAAAATCAAGCCTCATCATAAAGCCGAAGCATAATAGCGTTAAAGTGTGACTTGATTCACAAGTGCATATCAAAGCTTATTATCCTCATATGGAAATTTGCGCTGCATCATGAAGCCGGTTTCAATGGCTGCAAAAATAGAATGAATACTCTAAATGCAGAATGTAACCGGGGTGAACAGAGCAATGGCAATACAAAAAACGTTTCAACGACATACGCTGGCGATAGTAATTTCCTCATTAATGACTATCAGTAGCCAGGGTGTTTTCGCTCAGACAGATTCAGTGTCTGACAACGTGACATCACTGATTGCAAAAATGACACTGGAAGAAAAAATCAGCTTCCTGCACGGCACTGTGCAGGGATTTGATATGGCTAATCAGCATGATCCGGAAAATAAAGCAGCTGTTGGTTTTATACCCGGGCTCGCGCGATTAGGCATTCCGGCATTACGTCTGACGGATGGTCCGGCTGGTGCACGGCATCCTATGCATTTGGCCACAGCAATGCCTGCTCCGGTGGCTTTGGCTGCGAGTTTTGATCCTGAACTGGCAGAACGGTATGGCAATGTCATTGGTGTGGAAGCGCGTGCGCTGGATCAGGATGTGTTGCTATCGCCTATGGTAAATATTGTCAGAACACCTCAGGCTGGCCGTAATTTCGAGACGCTGGGTGAAGATCCGCTGTTAGCTGGTGTTTTGGTTTCTTCCGAAATCAAAGGCATTCAGGACAAAGGCCTGATGGCGACCGTGAAACATTTTGCGGCTAATAATCAGGAAAGCGAACGTGGTACCGGTGTTTCTGTAGTCGATGAACGGACGCTGCAGGAGATTTATCTGCCGGCGTTGTTGAATCTGTTTTATTCAGATAGCAACGTAAATTCCACGTCTATAAATAACAAATAAGCCTCAGGTTTTTTTTGTAAGTAACCAATATGTTATTCCGAGAGCCAGAACGACAGCAGCCGTTCCATAAATAAATGGGGGTGTTATTCTCTCGAAATCAAAGATAATGACTTTTCGCGCAATAGCCATAAGTGCCGTAGCAATTACAAGTCGCACAGGAATTATACTGGTGCTTAGATACATGCTTATATTAATAAATATCTCTATCGCTATCAGAACAGCTAAAAAAGCACCAAATGTTGCAAGTATGTCATTGATTTGCAGCAGCAAGAACGGTGGTTGAGTAAGCCGCTGATATAAGACATAAATAACATCTCCGATACCCCATACAATCACAAGCACCATAAGGACGGCGAGTATTTTGACAGCACCCCTTATAATTCGGTGTAAAAATCTGATAGTAGGGTCTTCGTGTTCCAAACGAAGATCGTGCCCCGGTTCATGAGCATTCGTTGAATTTTTTTCTGTTGGCATAATGATTTGTCCTCTCCAACTCATGGCATCGTTGAGCGACAATTTAGTCGGCTGGTTATCAGAGCAAAAGAGTCGATAATAGTTATTAAGGCAATCAGTATTGATTTAACCAAGTCTTTATAAGCATAGATGCTCATCTGAAAAAAGTATTATCTAACATCGTAAAACCGCAAGGACCACCAATGGTTGATCTCATTCCGGGCATTGTATTCAGTGGGGACTGATTTGACTCAGGTTAGATGCAATACGAAGGGGTGCGTACAGATGTTCAGGCTAGTTTAATTTCAGCGTCTTCGCTGCAACTGATTGGATAAGAAAATACCAGTTCCACATCTGATTTAGGGATGGTTCGGCAGGTCAGAATTTCATTTTTACCGGTCAAGGCCAGTGCATCAAGTTGGGCGACTTCACCTTTCAGCAAATGGCAACGGCAGACGCCGCATAAACCGCTGCGGCACTGGTATTCAGGATGAAAACCAGCTTGTTCCAGTTGATCAAGTAACAGCTCACGGGTGTTACCGTGAACTGTCTGATTATTAATGGTAATTTTCACTGAACTCACAGTTCAAATCCATCAAGATCACCGGTATTCATTTCAGAATCAATCTGGCCTACCAGATAGGAACTGATTTCTACTTCCTGCGGCGCTACCTGTACATTATCAGAGTTCAGCCAGGTATTGATCCATGGTAGCGGATTCTGACGATCGGCATCGAAAGCCAGCGGCAAGCCGACCGCCTGCATACGAACATTGGTAATAAATTCAACATACTGGCAAAGAATGTCTTTGTTCAGACCCAGCATTGAGCCGTCTTTAAACAGATAAGCAGCCCATTCCTTTTCCTGTTCAGCGGCTTTTTTGAACAGATTGAAACACTCATCATGCAGTTCGCGGGCAATTTCAGCCATTTCCGGATCATCATTGCCTTCACGCAGAATATTCAGCATATGCTGAGTTCCGGTCAGGTGCAGTGCTTCATCACGGGCAATCATTTTGATGATCTTGGCATTTCCTTCCATCAATTCACGTTCTGCAAAGGCAAATGAACAGGCAAAACTGACATAGAAACGGATCGCTTCCAGCGCGTTAACGCTCATCAGACACAGATAGAGTTTCTTTTTTAGTTCGCGACGGGAAACCACCACGGTTTTACCATTAATCTGATGTGTACCTTCACCCAGTAACTGCCAGTATTGTGTCAGTTCAATCAGTTCATCGTAATAACCGGCAATATCTTCCGCACGTTTGATGATTTGTTCGTTCACAACGATGTCATCAAAAACAACAGCCGGATCGTTCACGATATTACGGATGATATGGGTATAGGAACGGGAGTGAATGGTTTCAGAAAACGCCCAGGTTTCAATCCAGGTTTCCAGTTCCGGTAAAGAGATCAGCGGCAGTAATGCCACGTTCGGACTACGTCCCTGAATAGAATCCAGCAGCGTCTGATATTTCAGATTCGAGATGAAAATATGCTGTTCATGTGGCGGTAACGTCTGATAGTCGATGCGATCCTGTGATACATCAACTTCTTCCGGACGCCAGAAGAAAGAGAGCTGTTTCTCGATAAGTCGCTCGAAAACTTCATATTTCTGCTGATCATAACGTGCCACGTTGACGGTCTGACCAAAGAACATCGGTTCTTTGCGGGCATCATTCGGTTGTTTGGAGAAAGTGCTGTACGCCATTATTCTATTCCTGCTTATACCCTTCGTATTTAAGCCTCAACGCCAATTACTTTGGGTATATTAGTATTAAGGCCTCTCAGTGAGAGGCCATACCTGCTTAAATCTTACATGCCCCGCCAGAACAATCATCGCTCTGGGCTGCCTGCAGTTGTGCATCGTCAGCACCGTCACGGGTGTTATGGTAATACAGTGTTTTCAGACCGTATTTGTAGGCAGTTAACAGATCTTTCAGCAGTTGTTTCATCGGCACTTTATGGCCTTCAAACCGGCTCGGATCATAGCTGGTATTTGCGGAAATAGCCTGGTCGACAAACTTCTGCATTACGCCAACCAATTGCAGATAACCATCGTTATTTGGCTGGCTCCACAGTAATTCATAGTTATCTTTCAGTTCGGTGTAATCAGGCACAACCTGACGCAAAATACCGTCTTTCGATGCTTTCACGCTGATCAGACCGCGCGGTGGCTCGATACCATTAGTTGCGTTAGCGATCTGACTGGACGTTTCAGATGGCATCAGTGCCGTCAGAGTCGAGTTACGCAGACCATGCTGCTGGATCTCGTGACGCAGACTGTCCCAATCTAACAGCAGCGGTTCCTGACACAGATCGTCCAGATCACGTTTGTACGTATCGATCGGCAGAATACCCTGCGCATAAGTGGTTTCGTTGAAACGCGGACATGCACCGAATTCTTTCGCCAGTTTCACAGAAGCTTTCAGCAGATAATACTGGATCGCTTCAAAAGTACGGTGAGTCAGGCCAAGCGCTGAACCATCAGAGTAACGAACACCGTTTTTCGCCAGATAATAAGCATAGTTGATAACACCAATACCCAGCGGACGACGCCACATTGCGCCATTCTTAGCCGCAGGAATCGGGTAGTCCTGATAATCCAGCAATGCATCCAGAGCACGAACGGCCAGTTCAGCCAGCGGTTCCAGCTCATCCAGTGATTCAATGGCACCCAGGTTAAAGGCAGACAGAGTACAAAGTGCAATCTCGCCATTCTCATCCAGATAATGATCCAGTGGTTTGGTTGGCAGAGCGATTTCCAGGCAGAGGTTACTCTGGCGAACCGGTGCTACAGCAGGATCAAACGGGCTATGCGTATTGCAATGGTCAACGTTCTGAATATAGATACGACCGGTGCCGGCACGCTCTTGCATTAACAGCGAGAACAGTTCTACAGCTTTCATCTGACGTTTGCGGATAGACGGATCTTGCTCATATTGCAGATACAGACGCTCAAACTCGGCCTGATCAGCAAAGAATGCATCGTATAAACCCGGTGCATCAGAAGGTGAGAACAGGGTGATATTACCGCCCTGGATCAGGCGCTGATACATCAGACGGTTGATCTGAACACCGTAGTCCATATGACGTACACGGTTTTCTTCCACACCACGGTTATTTTTCAGAACCAGCAGCGATTCAACTTCCAGATGCCACAGCGGATAGAACACAGTCGCTGCGCCACCACGAACCCCGCCCTGAGAGCAGCATTTCACTGCAGTCTGGAAGTATTTGTAGAATGGAATACAACCGGTATGGAAAGCTTCACCACCACGGATTTCACTGCCCAGAGCACGAATACGACCGGCGTTGATACCGATACCGGCACGCTGGGAAACATAGCGCACGATAGAAGATGCGGTCGCGTTGATAGAATCCAGGCTGTCACCACATTCGATGAGTACGCAGGAGCTGAACTGACGGGTAGGGGTACGAACACCGGACATGATCGGTGTAGGCAGTGAGATCTTGAATGTAGAAACCGCATCATAGAAACGCTTGATGTAATCCAGACGTGTTGTGCGCGGATAATTTGCAAACAGACAAGCTGCCACCAGCATATACAGGAACTGCGGGCTTTCGTAAATTTCACCGGTAACACGGTTTTGCAGCAGATATTTACCTTCCAGCTGTTTCACTGCGGCATAAGCGAAATGCATATCACGTTCGTGAGCCAGATAGCTGTCCAGCAGATCGAATTCTTCTTTGCTGTAATCTGTCATCAGTTGCTGGTCGTAACGACCCGCTTCAACCTGTGTTTTGACTTGTTCAAAAAGAGAAGGTGGTGTGAAGCCACCGTAAGCTTTTTTGCGCAGGTGGAACATAGCCAGGCGCGCGGCCATATACTGGTAATCTGGAGCTTGTTCGGAAATCAGATCAGCGGCAGATTTGATCAGCGTCTCATGGATGTCAGAAGTGCGGATACCGTCATAAAACTGGATGTGTGCGCTGAGTTCGACTTGCGAAACCGATACACCTTGCAGGCCTTCTGCAGCCCAGGTTACAACGCGGTGAATTTTATCCAGATCCAGTGCTTCGGTATGATTATCCCGTTTCGTGACCATCAGGCTAGCTGTCATGGTGACTCCCGTAGTTGTTTATGAAAAACACAATATGTAGTGTCTATGATGTATATAAAATACAACATAAAGAATGAAAGCGATAGCTTGACAAAAACTGGTTGATGAAAAATTTAGCAGTAAATCACAGGAAGGTACAAAATAAACGGCACCAGAGGAGAGCCGTTTATTGTAAAAGAAATCTGATTTTCAGCGGGATAACCACTTCAGTAAACTGTGTGGATCAGGCATTTCCACATCGGCTTGCCACTCTGAGAGTAACTCTGTTTCTGCTATATAGCCCCAGGCCGCTATCGCAGTTTTCATGCCGGCATTACGGCCTGCTTCTATATCCCGGATATGATCGCCGACATATAAACAGTCCTTTGGCTGTACGCCGATCTGAGCACAGGCATACCATAACGGCTCCGGATGTGGTTTGCGCACCGGCAAAGTATCTGCACTCACCGTAGCCGCACAACCGGGCAATTCCTTAACCTGAGCCAGTAGAGGTTCAGTGAGAAACGCGGGTTTGTTGGTGACAACACCCCACGGGATCATGCTTTGGTTTAACCAGCTGATTAGCTCGATCATGCCATCATAGGGGCGGGTACCCACATACAAATGCTGAGCATAAAAATCCAGCAATTGCTGACGTAAAACCGCCAGATCATGCTCAGTTTGCTCGATGTCGGTTAACCCGGCCTTGATCAATGCCAATGCACCATCAGAAGCAGTTTGTCTGATCACTGAATCGGATAATGGTGCTTTACCAATTTGTCTTAAAACAAAATTGGCGGCGGCACCCAGATCCGGCGCTGTATCAAGCAATGTGCCATCCAGGTCGAATAATACGGCGGAAAAACGGGAATGGATCATAATGGTTTTTCACAGAAAATCTGGTAGTTAACAGAAACATCATCTGACAATTTAAAATGTTCTGTCAGCGGATTATAACGAACGCCTGCTACCTTTCTGGTCAGCAAGTCAGCGCTGTCACAGCAGCGGATAAGTTCTGCCGGGCGGATAAATTTATTATGGTCATGTGTCCCTTTGGGAACAATTTTTAACATATTCTCTGCGGCCAGAATCATCAGTAACCAGGACTGTTTTGTCCGGTTAATAGTGGAGAAAAACAGTTTTCCACCTGGTTTTGCCAGTCGGGCACAGGCCCGGATGATCGATGCCGGATCAGGCACATGTTCCAGCATTTCCATACAGGTGACCACATCAAATGAAGCCGGATATTGTTCCGCCAGTTCTTCAACGGTGATCCGCTGATAGTCGAGTTTTACGCCTTGTTCTAACGCATGCAGGCGGGCAACCTGCAGTGGTTCATTACCCATATCAATGCCCAGCACATGTGCGCCTTGCTTCGCCATGCTTTCACTCAGAATGCCGCCGCCACAGCCGACATCCAGCACCTGTTTACCAAATAGCCCCTCACAATGATCCGATATCCATTCCAGACGCAACGGGTTCATCAGGTGTAATGGTTTGAAATCACCGTGAGGATCCCACCAGTTACTGGCAATGGCTTCAAATTTAGCTATTTCCTGAGAATCAACATTCATTCAGCGCTGTCCTTCATGACAGTTTGTGGTTGGTATCTGTGCATTATATCCAACGAGTTAGCTTAGAACAGGTTATCTGTCAGCGATTGGGGAAATCCATCATTTGTGATAGAATTCGCCACTATTGCTTTCAAGTAGCTTGAAGTAGGAATACATAATTATATGAGCGATCTAGCCAAAGAGATCATCCCGATAAACATCGAAGACGAGTTGCGCAACTCTTATCTCGATTATGCGATGAGTGTTATCGTCGGGCGTGCACTGCCAGATGTCCGTGACGGCCTGAAACCCGTGCACCGTCGCGTCTTGTTTGCGATGAATGAGCTGAGTAACGACTGGAATAAACCGTACAAGAAATCCGCTCGTGTCGTCGGTGACGTTATCGGTAAATATCACCCGCATGGTGACTCTGCGGTTTATGACACTATTGTCCGTATGGCGCAGGACTTCTCCATGCGTTATACGCTGGTTGATGGCCAGGGTAACTTTGGTTCTGTAGACGGCGATTCCGCAGCGGCAATGCGTTATACCGAAATCCGTATGGACCGCATCGCTCATGAGCTGCTGGCTGATCTGGAAAAAGAAACCGTTGACTGGGTGCCTAACTATGATGGCACAGAGCAAATCCCGGCTGTTCTGCCAACCAAGATCCCGAATCTGCTGGTAAACGGTTCGTCCGGTATCGCGGTAGGTATGGCGACCAACATTCCGCCACACAACCTGACTGAAGTAGTCGATGGCTGTCTGGCTCTGATGGAAAATCCATCTTTAACTGTTGATGAACTGCTGTCTCTGATTCCGGGCCCGGATTTCCCGACCGGCGGTATTATCAATGGCCGTTCCGGTATCATCGATGCTTATCGTACTGGCCGTGGCAAGATTTACGTGCGTGCGCGTACCGAAATTGAAGTCGACGAGAAAAACGGTAAAGAATCCATTATCGTTACTGAACTGCCATACACAGTAAACAAGGCTCGTCTGGTTGAAAAAATTGCCGAGCTGGTAAAAGACAAGAAGATCGAAGGTATCACAGCGCTGCGCGATGAGTCTGATAAAGACGGTATGCGCGTCGTGATTGAATTACGCCGTGGCGAAGTATCAGAAGTTATTCTGAATAACCTCTATACGCACACCCAGATGCAGAACGTATTCGGCATCAACATGGTGGCACTGGTTAATGGTCAGCCGAAAACACTGGCGCTGAAAGAGATCCTGGAAGCTTTCATTAATCACCGTCGTGAAGTTGTTACCCGCCGGACTGTTTTTGAACTGCGTAAGGCTCGTGAACGCGCGCACATTCTGGAAGGTCTGGCGATTGCCCTGGCGAATATTGATCCGGTTATTGAACTGATCAAGAACTCCTCCAGTCCGGCAGATGCGAAGCAAGGTCTGGTTTCCCGTGGTTGGGCGTTAGGCGCTGTTGCCGAAATGCTGGAGCGTGCCGGCGATGATGCTGCACGTCCTGAATGGCTGGAACCGGAATTTGGTATCCGTGATGGTCATTACTTCCTGACAGAACAACAAGCTCAGGCAATTCTGGATCTGCGTCTGCACAAGCTGACCGGTCTGGAACATGAAAAGATCCTTGAAGAATACCGCGAACTGTTATCTGAAATTGCTGAATTGCTGCGTATTCTGGCAAACCCTGAACGTCTGATGGAAGTCATTCGTGAAGAACTGGAATTTGTGAAATCTCAGTTTGGTGATAAACGTCGTACTGAAATTCAGGCAGCCAGCGTAGAAATCAACATGGAAGATCTGATCACACCGGAAGATGTGGTCGTGACTCTGTCACACGAAGGTTATGTGAAATATCAGCCTCTGTCTGATTACGAAGCACAGCGTCGTGGTGGTCGTGGTAAAGCGGCTGCAAAAGTGAAAGATGAAGATTTCGTGGAACAGCTGCTGGTGGCGAATACTCACGACACCATTCTCTGCTTCTCTACGCAGGGTAAAGTGTACTGGCTGAAAGTTTATCAATTGCCTGAAGCCAGCCGTACTGCACGTGGCCGCCCGATTATCAACCTGTTGCCACTGGATGAAAACGAACGTATTACTGCGATTCTGCCGGTTAAATCTTACGATGATGACAAGTATGTCTTCTTCGCAACCGGTGATGGTACGGTGAAAAAGACCGAACTGTCTGCTTATTCCCGTCCGTTGTCATCAGGTATCCGCGCGATTAATCTGAATGAAGGTGATTCACTGATTGGTGTTGCCATCACTGATGGTAACAGCGAAATCATGCTGTTCTCTGATGCCGGTAAAGTCGTTCGGTTCAATGAAAGTGATGTTCGTTCCATGGGTCGTACCGCAACAGGTGTTCGTGGTATGAAACTGGGTGATATGGATAAAGTGGTTTCGCTGATCGTTCCTCAGAATGGCGGCGCGATCCTGACTGCAACCGAAAATGGTTACGGTAAGCGTACTGATCTGAATGAATATCCTGTGAAGAGCCGCGCAACATTGGGCGTGATCTCGATTCAGGTGACTGAACGTAACGGTAAGGTAGTTGGTGCTATTCAGGTTGATGAATCTGATGAAATCATGCTGATCACTAATGCCGGTACACTGGTGCGTACCCGTGTCTCTGAAGTTGGATTGATTGGCCGTAATACTGCAGGTGTTCGTCTGATCCGTACCGGGGAAGATGAAAAACTGGTCAGCCTGGAGCGTGTTGCAGAACCGGAAGGCGACGAGTCAGACGCTGAAGGTGATGTTGATTCATCTGAAGAAACATCAGCTGAATAAAGTCAGAGAGAGGACGTAGTACGTGAACACATGGAAATTCTGGTTAGCAGCTGCGCTGTTTAGTGGAATTCAGACTGTCTCTGTAGCTGCAACAGACTCTGGCAATGGGCCAGCTAAACCGTCACTGATGACACCTGAAATGATGGCGAAATACGCCATCACTAAACAGACGCTGGATAAGAAACCGAACTGTAACGATGTTACAGTTCCACTTCTGTCGGCTTTTTGCGAGCGGCCACTTCTGACTTCGCTGGATGGTAAAATCCGTCAGCTGATGCAGGAATTACCGTCCAGACAGGCTCAGTATCCACAGTTTGATTTGCAGAAAGATCACCAGACGTGGGTGATTCGTCATGACAACTGCATGAACGATAAAGATCTGAAAATGTGTCTGGAACTCTCTTATCTGGAACGACTGTCTGAACTGGAATCCCAGTTCGAATTAGTTCCTAAAGAAGGGCCGATCCATTATCAGTGCGGATCTGACAAACAGGATGTCTGGTTAACTTTCTATGCGACTCAATTGCCCGCTGTGATTGTTAAATACCAGGATCAATACCGTGAAGCGTTTATGGGTCCGCTCAGCCGTGGTGTGAAATACACCTCACATGAGCTGACCGTTGTAGAACGAAAACAGGCAGCAACTATCCATTGGGATGATAAAACACTGGATTGTCAGCAACTAGCTGATTAATTACAGTATTTTTTAAGTTCTGCTGAAAAAAGGACAAGCCAATGCTTGTCCTTTCTTTTTTATGCGCCGGAATGGTTTTAGTTGTTACTTAACCATGTTCAGGTATGAATACCTGACAATTTCTGACGTACATCTGTTGCTACCTTGTCCCAACCCGCGGATTGTTCAGTCAGGACCGTCAAATGTCCCATTTTTCTGCCCGGGCGGGGTTCTTCTTTGCCATATAAATGGAGTTTCAGAAAAGGAATGGCGAGCAGTGTTTGCCAGTCCGGTGTTTTTGCCTCTCTGTCGGAAGCCTGATACCAGTGATCGCCGAGAATATTGATCATGATCCCGGATGAATGCGCCCGGCTGTCACCTAACGGTAAACCGCACAAAGCCCGGACCTGCTGTTCAAATTGCGACGTATAACAGGCATCTATGGTTGCATGTCCTGAGTTATGAGGTCTGGGCGCAATCTCATTTACCAGTAATTGGCCACCGGCGACAAAAAATTCGACCGCCATTGTCCCGATATAATCCATTTTTTCGGCAATCAGTCTGGCCATGTGTTTGGCATCATTACCCGAACAATCAGGTAATGCCGGTGCTGGCATAACCGAAACATCAAGGATGCCGTGCTTATGCAAATTCTGCGCAACAGGGAAGAACTCTATATTGCCGTCTTCATCCCGGGCCAGAACGATAGAAACTTCGTAATCCAGATCTAATTTTTTCTCCAATACACAGGGTTGAGAATTGAACTGATTAAACGCAATTAAAGCTTCCGATTGATTTTCTACGATTTGCTGGCCTTTACCGTCATATCCTGAACTGGCGAGTTTGATGATTCCCGGATAGAGGCTGGCCGGTGACATCAGAATGTCCTGTTCAGTGGTAATGTTCAGGCTGGCAGCATGCGGAATGTCATTTGCCTGAAGAAAGCTTTTTTCACGACTCCGGTTCTGGCAGATCCTCACTGCAGCTGCGCTTGGCCGGACAGGAATATGTCCAGCCAGATAATCCAGAGTATCAGCCGGAATATTCTCGAATTCGGTGGTGACAGCAGCGCAGGCTATAGCCATATAATTTAAGGCAGTAACATCATCATAAGCTGCGATGATGTGTTCATCGGCAATTTGTCCGGCAACGCTTTGTTTATCAGGATCAAGCACCAGTACGCGGTAACCCAGTTTATGTGCGGCCAGAACAAAGTAGCGACCTAACTGGCCGCCACCTAAAACGCCAATTGTTGCAGGAGGCAGGATCATTCAGCAGTCTCCGGCTCAAGGCTCATTTCCATCACCATGTCATGCTGACGCTGGCGATACGCAGTCAGTTGCTCAGCCGATAACTTGGCATAGTCCGGATTGCTAGCCGAGATCATGGATATAGCAAATAATGCAGCATTGGCAGCACCGGCTTCGCCGATCGCAAATGTGGCAACCGGAATCCCTTTCGGCATCTGAACGATAGATAGCAGCGAATCCATTCCCTTCAGATATTTGGACGGGACAGGAACACCTAATACCGGAATGGTTGTCTTGGCTGCCAGCATGCCAGGTAAATGCGCCGCGCCACCAGCACCGGCAATAATCGCGGATAAACCTCTTTGCCGGGCGGTTACGGCATAGTCAAAAAGGAGATCCGGCGTCCGGTGAGCTGATACGACTTTAGCTTCATAAGGAATGCCAAATTCGTCCAGAATAGCGGCGGCAGCCTGCATCACAGGCCAATCAGACTTCGAGCCCATCACAATACCAATAATCGGTGCTGTTTTGTTTTCCTGATCCATGTTTACTCCGGTATTAAGGTAATTTTTGCGGGATATTAAAAATCTCAGGGAAGAAGTATTTCTGCTTCCTGAAGAAAGGCCATCATGGCGTAATCGGGGTAATAGCGTTTTTTGATATGCGTCAGCACCTGTTCTGCCTGTGCACGGGTGCATATCACATCAATTCTGATATTGGCTGTTTCATCCCAGGCGGCATCGCGCAGGCCATGTCGTCCCCGGCCCCGGGCATCAGAAACGGTATAGCCTGTAATTCCCAGCTGTTCTGCATCACGCAGAATGGATTGCTCGATTGCCGCCTCAGTGATGATGGTGAGTAATGTTCTTTTCTCTGTCAGTAATGTCATAAATTCACTCCGGTCAGCATTTGTGCAAAATGGTGATATAAGGGAATTCCGATGATGATGTTGAATGGGAACGTGATACCAAGCACTGCAGATAAAGAAAGGGCAGGATTTGCTTCCGGCACGGCTAAGCGCATGGTTGCCGGAACCGCGATATAGGACGCACTCGCCGCCAGGACTGCCAGCAAGGTAATCCCTCCGGCGGATAATTCGATGAGTACGCCACAGGCCATACCGAGTACAGCTGATATCAGCGGCATCGTGATACCAAATGCGATGATAACGATGCCATTACGGCGCAGATCGCCCACTTGTTTAGCAACAATCAGCCCCATTTCCATCAGGAACAGAGCTAGTGCGCCTTTGAATAGGTCGAAAAACAATCCTTTGATGGATGAGAGTCCATCGGGTCCGGCAATCCATCCGATGATCATGCCACCCAGCAGTAATGTGACACCTTTGCCGAAAAAGGTTTCATGCGCGAGTTGTCGCCAGCCAGTTCCTTTTTTAACCCCCCGGACCAGGATAATGCCCGCCATAATTGCAGGGATCTCCATCACTGCCAAAAAGACCGCCATTTGCGATTCAAACCCGATGTTCTTTGTCATCAGCCAGTTAGAACCTACCGCAAAAGTGGCAACACTGACTGAACCGTAGTGGGCTGCTGTCGCAGCTGCGTTAGCCCGGTCGAAACGGCATAAATACTTGAGAATGGAAAAAGCGATCAGTGTCTGAATAACACCTAATGTGATTACCGCCAGAAGTTGCGGGGCAAGTAAAAAAACTGATTGCTGCGCAAGACCCTGGCCACCCTTCAGACCGATAGCTATCAGTAAAAATACAGACAAAGAATCATAAAGTGCAGAAGGTAATTTAAGTTCCGATTTCACCAGACCGGCCAGCAATCCGAACAGAAAAAAAAGAACCACAATATCCGGCATAGACGACTTCAAACTCCTTTACTCTGGATTCGGACATTATTCTGATACGCCTGTTCATTTCATGGAAATACAGCTGACAGGGTATCGACGGCGCCATGGTAGACTTGTTCATAAATCGAAAAAATCAGATTATTACTTACTAATATTCGAAAAAAACTGATATGGGAGTTGCGGCAATGCTGAACTATAAGCAGCTTTACTATTTCTGGAATGTCGCCAAAACCGGGAGTATTACCCGTACTGCGGAAAAACTGCACCTGACTCCGCAAACAATCAGTGGTCAGTTAGCTGAATTTGAACGGAATTTAGGCGTTGATCTGTTCCGGCGAACCGGGAAGCGCTTCGAGCTGACAACAGCCGGTAAAATGGCGTTATCACACGCGGATGATCTGTTTCAGATTGGTAATGAACTGGAGCAATTACTGCGTCATGGCATGAATAGCAGTGAACAGTCGTTCCGGGTTGGTATTGCCGATGCGGTTCCGAGATCGCTGGCATATCAGTTGCTGGCTCCGGTTATCTCTCTTCCTGTACCGGTACGCCTTATTTGTCATGAAGATAAACTGGATCGGCTGTTTGCGGAACTGGCAATTCATAAGCTGGATCTGGTGATTGCTGATCAGCCGTTACCATCCGAGCTGGGAGTGAAGGGATATAATCACGAGTTAGGTCGCTGTTCTGTCAGCTTTTGTGCGGTACCTGAACTGGTAGATCGTTATAGTCCGGCATTTCCTTCTTCTCTGAATAATGCACCCATGTTATTGCCGGGGGATAAAACCTCAATGCAGGCGTTGCTCGAACGCTGGTTTAGTAAATGTCAGATCCACCCGCATATCATTGGTAAATTTGATGACAGCGCGTTGATGAAAGCATTCGGAAAGGCCGGAGCCGGGATATTTCCGGTGCCGTCAGTTATGGTGGATGAAATCAGAGGGCAGTATGGTGCAGATGTTCTGGGGGTAATACCTGATGCCCTTATCCGGTATTACGCCATATCCGTTGAACGTCGTATTACCCATCCTGCGGTTCTGGCGGTCAGTCAGGCGGCGAAAAAAATATTATTTACAGAGAAAAATACAGACCATTAATTGATCAGGCGGGAATACTGTCATTCTGATTAAATTGGCGAATCAGTGGCAGATAAGTAGAATGGCGGCCTGCAATATTGAGGTCGCACCATGTCATCACCATTATCATCACTGACCGTATCACCAGGCCGGGTAATTCTTGCACCGATGGAAGGTGTGCTGGATCCTTTGCTGCGGGAAATTCTGACCGCGGTTAACCATTACGACCTCTGCGTTACCGAGTTTGTGCGGGTAGTAGATCAGCTGCTTACCCGCAAGACGCTGTATCGCCTTTGCCCTGAGTTATTACATGGTGGAAAAACAACCAGCGGTACTCCGGTAAGAGTTCAGCTGCTGGGGCAGCATCCGCAGTGGCTGGCTGAAAATGCGGTATTAGCTACAGAATCAGGTTCTCCCGGTATTGATATCAACTTTGGCTGTCCGGCACGCAGAGTCAATAACTCATGCGGCGGAGCGGCATTACTGAAAGAACCGGAAAGCATCTACCGGATTTTGCGTACGATCCGTGATGCCTTACCTGCGGAACAGTTGCTATCAGCCAAAGTCAGACTTGGCTGGAGTTCGCCGGATGAATGTCACGAGATCATCGATGCGGTAATACAGGGCGGAGCAGGCGAACTGGCAATCCATGCACGCACAAAAGAAGATGGTTACAAAGCTGATGCCATTAAGTGGGAATGGATAAACACATTACGTCCCAAAATTATCATTCCGCTGATCGCAAACGGTGAAATCTGGAATGGGGCAGATGCTGTGCGTTGCCGGGAGATAACGGGTTGCAGTGATCTGATGGTAGGGCGGGGTGCATTACAATTGCCTAATCTTGGCGCGGTAATAGCAAAAAATGCAGCGGCTATGACGTGGTCAGAGGTGATGGAGTTATTACTGCAGTATGCTGATGCGGCATTACGGCAACCCCGATCTGATTATTTACCGAGCCGGTTAAAACAATGGCTGGTCTTCCTGAAACAGCAATATCCGGAAGCAGCAGAGCTATTTATGTCGATACGTACAGTACATGATACTTCGGCATTTATTGAACAACTTAACGCTGCTAAAACAAAGCGGGCCTGATTGCCCGCTTTAAGTCATTTTATTCTGAATCCGCCAGTGGCCAGCCACCCAGCGATTTCCATTTATTAACAATATAACAGAACAATTCTGCGGTACGCTCGGTATCGTACAGCGCAGAATGTGCTTCATTATTATCAAACGGAATGGCAGCCGTCTGACATGCTTTAGCCAGCACAGTCTGACCTAATGCCAGACCAGCCAGTGTCGCTGTGTCGAAAGTTGCAAACGGATGAAATGGGTTACGTTTCAGCGATGCCCGTTCAGATGCAGCCATCATAAAGTTATGGTCAAAAGTCGCATTATGGGCAACAACGATGGCACGGTTACAACCTTCAGCTTTCATTCCTTTGCGAATGATTTTGAATGTCTCATGTAACGCATCGTGTTCGCTGACAGCTCCGCGTAACGGATTAAATGGATCAATACCATTAAAATCGATGGCTGCTTTTTCAATGTTGGCGCCTTCGAAAGGTTCAACATGGAAATGAATCGTCTGATCCAATGATAACCAGCCATCCTGATCCATTTTTAAAGTTGTTGCTGCCATTTCCAGCAATGCATCCGTTTTCGGGTTAAACCCGGCAGTTTCAACATCAATCACAACCGGGTAATAACCGCGAAAGCGTTCTTTCAAGCACATAGACAGATACCAACTCAGAATGAATTACAAAAATTAAGGTTCGCGGATTTCCTGCGTGCTCATCAGTCCCATTTTTTCAAACAGGCTAAACAGCAGACTTACAACAATCGCGAGTAAAGTAGCCAGTGCCATGCCTTTCAGAGAAACAGTACCAACTTCAATATGTGCACCAGACAACCCGACGATCAGTACGATAGACGTCAGGATCAGGTTTTTCGGCTTGCTGTAATCTACTTTCGATTCAACCAGTATACGAATACCAGAAGCTGCGATAACACCGAACAGCAGCAGGGAAACACCGCCCATTACCGGTACCGGGATACTACCGATAATTGCAGTAAATTTCCCCAGGAATGCCATAACGATAGAAATCACGGCCGCACCACCAATAACCCAAACGCTGTAAACGCGGGTGATGGCCATAACACCGATATTCTCACCGTAGGTAGTGGTTGGTACTGAACCAAAGAAACCAGACAGTGTAGTTGAAACACCATCACCCATCAGCGAACGATGCAGACCAGGGTCTTTTTTCAGATCTTTGCCGATGATTTTTTCAGTAACGATAAAGTGACCGATGTGCTCTGCAATTACAACGAACGCTGCAGGTAACACGGTGATGATGGCGCCCCAGTTCAGTACCGGGGTGTAGAAGGTCGGAACAGTGAATACCGATGCGGTATTAACAGCATCAAACTTCACCATGCCCATCGACAGAGCCAGCAAATAACCGGCAACAATAGCAATCAGAATCGGAATAACGCCCAGGAAACCACGGAACATAACAGAACCAAACACCACCACACCAAAGGTGAACAGAGAAACTGTTACCGTGGAAGCATCCAGTGTTTTTGCCGTTAATCCGGCCATATCTGCGGCAACCGGTGCCAGCTCCAGACCGATGATAGCAACGATAGCGCCCATTGCTGCCGGAGGGAAAACAACATCAATCCAGCGATAACCAAAGGTTTTAATAATTAAGGCAACAGAGATAAAAACAAGACCGGAAGCAATAAAACCACCAAGTGCAGCTTCATAGCTAAGTGTGGTCATTACGGCAAATACAGGTGACAGAAATGCAAAACTGGAGCCCAGATAGGCAGGCACTTTACCCTGACACAGTATCAGGTAAATCAACGTACCAATACCGTTGAATAACAATACCGTACCCGGATCAATTTTGAACAGCATCGGCACAAGAACGGATGCGCCGAACATGGCGAATAAATGTTGCAGGCTTAACGGAATGGATTGAAGCAACGGCGGGCGTTCATCAACCTGAATAATCTGTCTGCGCACAGACGTCTCCTTTCTTTGAGTGAGGCAATAATAAATTCCAAAAAATCAGATTATTATCGCATATTGCTTAAGCGCCCAGACCTTTGCCGGCATCTTTCTTGTTAATCAGCTCGATCTTGTAACCATCCGGATCTTCAACAAAAGCGATAACAGTAGTTCCGCCTTTTACCGGGCCTGGTTCACGGGTGATTTTTGCACCAGCAGCACGAAGTGCATCGCAAGTGGCATAAATATCTTCCGCTTCCAGAGCGATGTGACCATAAGCAGTGCCCGGCTCATAGCTTTCAACGCCCCAGTTATAAGTCAGCTCAATGACTGCTTCATCAGTTTCTTCGCCATAACCAACGAAAGCCAGAGAGTATTTGTACTCTTCGTTGTCACTCTGACGCAGTAATTTCATACCCAATACTTCAGTATAAAACTTAATAGAACGTTCTAAATTACCAACACGTAACATGGTATGCAGAATGCGCATGGATTATTCCTCTGGTTCAGTTTTCTGTTTATATTCACATAAATCTTCGATCAGACAAGAACCACAGCGTGGCTTGCGGGCTATGCAGGTATAGCGACCATGTAAAATCAGCCAGTGATGCACATCCAGCTTGAATTCAGCCGGAACATGTCTGAGTAATTTCTCTTCAACTTCATTAACATCTTTTCCCGGCGCAAAACCCGTACGGTTAGCAACCCGGAATATATGGGTGTCTACCGCAATCGTTGGCCAGTCAAACGCCGTATTCAATACCACATTTGCTGTTTTACGTCCGACACCAGGTAAAGCTTCCAGTGCAGCTCTGTTTTCCGGTACTTCGCCGTTATGTTTTTCCAGCAAGATAGCACAGGTTTTTATGATGTTTTCTGCTTTGGCGTTATAGAGTCCGATCGTTTTAATGTAGCTCTTTAATCCATCAACGCCCAGTGCCTGAATGGATTCAGGGGTATTGGCTACCGGATATAACTTCGCCGTTGCTTTATTTACGCTTACATCAGTAGCCTGAGCAGACAAAATGACGGAAATCAGCAACTCAAACGGGGAAGTGTATTCCAGCTCCGTGGTTGGATTTGGATTGGCTTCCCGCAAGCGCTCAAGGATCTGACGACGTTTGTCTTTATTCATCAGAACGTGGTTACCCGTACGCGCTCAACCTGTGCTCTGACCGGAGATTTTCTCCGGGCAAAGCGCGCATTCAGGGCGTTTTTGGCTGCGATAAGAAAACCCAGCACCAGAAATGCGCCCGGTGGCAGAATGGCCAGCAGGAAAGTGGTGTCGCTGTGATAAACATCAACGCGTAATACTGAGGCCCATGAACCGAACAGAACATCTGCGCCCGCGAATAATGTTCCCTGACCCAGAATTTCCCGGATACCGCCCAGTATAAAAAGGGTAATAGCGAACCCCATTCCCATCATGAAACCGTCAAATGCAGATTTCAGCGGACTATTCTGGCTGGCAAATGCTTCTGCCCGACCAACGACAATACAGTTAGTCACAATCAAAGCGATAAAAATCCCCAGTGATTGATATAAAGCATATACATAGGCATTCATTAGCAACTGCAGACAGGTCACAATCGCTGCGATCAATAACACATAGGTCGGAATGCGGATTTCATTCGGGATCCAACGCCGGAATACAGAAATACCAAAGTTAGACAGAATCAGCACCAGCATGGTGGCTATACCCATACCCAGTGCGTTTGCTGCAGAGTTAGTAACTGCCAGCGTAGGACACAGTCCAAGAACCTGAACCAGGATCGGATTGTTTTTCCATAGACCCTGTTTGGCTATGGTAGAAAAACTGTTTCCGCTGACCTTTTGCTGCGGGGTGAGGTCATGACACCCTTTCGGTGAAGATTCCATTATTTCGCCTCACAGGCTGGGGCCTGTTCAATGAGTTCAGGATGCTGCTGCACCAGCAATAAAACATTTTTCAGCTGTTTAACAATTGCCCGCGGAGTGATGGTTGCACCGGTAAAACTATCAAATTGTCCGCCATCTTTTTTAACCGCCCACAGCGCATCATTTTCAGCCGGTAATTTTTGATGATTAAAACCGTCTATCCAGCTGCTTTTGCTGCGTTCAATCTTATCGCCCAAGCCCGGGGTTTCATGATGCTCCAGCACTTCTACCCGCTGAATTTCAGCATCCGTGCTTACACCGGTCAGTAAACGGATTGATCCGCTATAACCATCAGGAGCAACAGATTCAATAATATACCCTGTAACAGCTCCGTTTTTACGGGCCAGATAAACCGGATGAGAACGATTGTTTCCCAGATAATCAGAGGTCAGTAAACGACATTCCTGACTTAAGTCATGATCATAAGTGCCGGCTGGCAGTATGCTGCCCAGAATTTGTTGTTGCTGAGATTGTTGCTGTGCAGCAATTACATCGTGTGTCTTATAATCAGTAAAAACAATGGCGCCGGTACAGATCAAAGCGAAGACGCTTAACCGCAGACCATTTTTTTGCATCGATTTCAGCATGATTAGTGTCCGTAAACGCGTGACTGGCTGTATTTGTCGATCAATGGCACCAGAATATTACAAAGCAATACCGAGAACGCCACACCATCCGGATAGCCACCAAAATGGCGGATAATAAAGACCAGTCCCCCGACTAATGCACCAAAAATCAGGCGTCCCCGCGAGGTTGTGCTGCTGGTTACCGGATCGGTAATGATAAAGAATGCACCCAGCATGGTTGCACCACTCAGTAACTCAATTTCCGGCATGGCAAATTGAGCCGGCGCCAGATAATGCGCCAGCGCACTGGCCGCTGCGAGAGTACCGAGCATGGCAACAGGGGTCTGCCATGGGATAAGTCGCAGCATAAATAACAAAATGCCGCCAGCCAGGAAGCTCAGATTAATCCAGCGCCAGCCCTCATGACTAACTGCCGTAAAATTTGCGGAAGTAACCAGAGAGTCAACTGAATGTCCGCGTTTTGACTCGGTTTTCAGGTGATCCAGTGGCGTCGCCATCGTGGAGCCATCAACCAGTGTTTTTAGTTGATAATTTGTCGCTCCTGCGCTGGTTTTACCCTGGAAGATAACCGCAGCAGTTTCTGCCGGAGAGAGCTGCTGTGCAGCCACAGCCTGAGGTGCCATCCAGTTTGTCATCGGTGCCGGGAAAGAAACCAGCAACAGGACGTAACCAACCATGGCTGGATTAAATGGATTCTGGCCAAGACCACCATACAATTGTTTGGCAATAATGATGGCGAATGCGGTAGCTAACACCACCATCCACCAGGGAAGTAATGGCGGTATTGCAACTGCGATCAGTGACGCAGTCAGCAGGGCGCTGCTATCTTTCAGCGCCGCGGATACAACATAATTCCGCATCCGCAAAATGACGGCTTCAGAAACAAGCGCGGTTAAGATGGCCAGTCCAAGCTGAAATAATACGCCCCAGCCGAACAGATAGCATTGCGCAGCAATACCCGGAACTAACGCCAGAAGTGTCAGTCGCATCACACTGCTAGTGCTTTTCTGGCTATGACCATGTGGTGAAACGGCAATCGCAAATGACATGAAACTATTCCTGTTGTTCTTTGTTCTGGGCGGCCTCAGCTTCAGCCTGCGCTTTCTTGGTCTTTACTCTGGCAATCGCGGCGGCAACAGCGGCCTTCTTTGCTGCTTCGGGATCTGCAGGTTCTGCGGCTGATTCAGTTGCAATAGTGACAGGCTGTTCTGCCTGTAACTTCTTCGCTTTGGCTCTCGCAATCGCCGCCGCCACAGCCGCTTTTCTGGCAGCATCCTGATCAGCTGGTGCTTTCTTGATACTTTCAGCATCTGTGGATGCAGCCGGAGTATCAGCATTGGCGGATACAGAGGAAGATTCCCCGGCAACAATTTCTGCTTTACGGGCTTTGGCCCTGGCTAAGGCGGCGGCCACTGCTGCCTTGCGGGCATCATCCTCACCCGGTTGGCCTGCTTTTTCAGCCTGGTGCTGTATGGCCTGTGCTTTACGGGCTTCCCGTTCTGCACGCATATCTGCATCGGCCGGGGCAGTCTTATTCTGCTGGGCCTTGAGTCGCATAATGGCTGCGGCAACAGGATCTGCTTCTGCAGACGATGCCGGACGTGCCGCTACAGGCGGAACATGCGCCTCACGGGCCCGGCGCTCTTCTTCCAGACGTAGTTTCTTTGCTTCAAAGCGTAATTTGGCGCGCTCCGCCTGCGCTGCTTCTTCCCGGAGATGCTGGATTTCCGCTTTTTCCTGACGGTAGTAATGCACCAGCGGGATATTGCTCGGACATACCCATGCGCAGGCACCACATTCAATACAATCAGATAAATTGTATTTTTCAGCATTTTCGTGGTCACCGGCTTTGCTGTACCAGTAAAGCTGCTGCGGCAGCAGTTTTACCGGACACACCTCCGCACATTTACTGCAACGAATGCAGTTCATTTCATCGTCACGCGGAGGCAGCTCTGCCACACTGGGTGCCAGCAGACAGTTAGTTATTTTGACTACTGGTACATCTGCATGTGGCAGGGTAAAACCCATCATTGAGCCACCCATGATCACGCGCTGACGAGGTTCCGGGATCAGTGAGAACTGAGCCAGTAACCAGCGGACAGAAGAACCTAGACGCACCCAGGCATTACCGGGTTTTTTAAATTGTGTACCTGTTAACGTAACAACCCGTCGGATCAGCGGTTCATCTTCAACGATTGCTTGCCGGATGGCGTAGGTAGTCCCCACATTCACCATGACTACACCCATTGACAGTGAACGGCCGCCAGATGGGACTTGTCTTCCTGTCAGGATTTCGATCAGCTGACGGGCACTTCCTGACGGATATTTTGTCGGGATAACACGCACGATCACATCATCAGGCAGGGGATTGAGCAGAAAGGCAGAAATAGCCTCTGGTTTATTGTCTTCAATAGCAATAATGGTGATGGTCGGACGCAGGATATGCTTGATGATCTCAATACCTTCCAGGATCTCTCTTGCATGCTCACGCATCAGACGGTCATCAGCTGTAATGTAAGGCTCACATTCAGCACCGTTGATAATCACAATCTCGGCTTTTTCACGCGCAACACTCAATTTGGCGTAAGTAGGAAAACCGGCACCGCCAAGGCCTGCAATACCGGCCTGCCGGATGCGTTCAAAGAGTTGAATCGCATCATACTGGCGGAAATCAGGCCACGGCTCGCGTTCACGCCATTGATCAATACCATCCGGCTTAATGTGAATACAAGGTTCACTTAATCCGGACGGATGTGCGACGGTGTGCAGCTCAATTGCGGTAATAACTCCGGAGGTGCTGGCATGCACAGGCACTTCCATTGGGTGATCACTGGCAGTAAGTTGCTGCCCGGCTAATACACGTTCACCGACTTTAACCAGTAATCGCCCGATTCGGCCGCTGTGTTGTTTGATCGGAATAACCAGAAAAGGGGGAATACCGGCATCGACCAATGGTGTTTCACTTGATTCACGCTTATGCTCATCCGGATGCAAGCCACCATGGAAGTCCCAGATCTTGCCTTTACGGATCTTGCTGATGATATTGATAATACTCATTGCACCATTCTCACCGGAATTGTTTCAACATCCCACTTCCAGCGATCAGGCGTGGCGGGTAATTCAATCATTTCAATACAATTAGTCGGGCAGGGGTCGACGCATAAATCACAACCGGTACATTCACTGCGTAAAATGGTATGCATCAGTTTGGGCGCCCCAATAATTGCATCGACAGGACAAGCCTGAATGCATTTGGTACAGCCAATACAGAGATTTTCGTGAATAAACGCCACTCGTTTTGGTGGCGCCATCAGTAATGCATTATCATCTGATGGCGGCTCAACCCCCATCAGATCGGCAATATTCTGAATAGTCTGCGCACCACCCGGCACACATTTATTGATACTGTCACCATTGGCGATTGCTTCTGCATAAGGACGACATCCCGGATAGCCACATTGACCACACTGTGTTTGCGGCAATAAAGCATCCAGCTGATCCACAATAGGATCAGATTCCACTTTAAAGTGGATAGCAGCAAAGCCCAGCAGCAACCCGAAAATGAGTGCCAGTGCAGCAAAGATAAGAATAATCAGTAAAATCTGGTTCATATATTAGAGCTTAATCAGGCCGGTAAAACCAAGAAACGCCAGTGACATCAGTCCGGCGGTAACCATCCCAATTGCAATACCCTGAAACGGCGCGGGGACATCTGCGGCGGCCAGTCGTTCACGTAAACTGGCAAACAGAATCAACACCAGCATAAAACCCAAACCACCGCCAAAACCATAAATCACGCTCTGCATGAAATTATGCTGCATGGTGATGTTCAGGAGAGCCAGGCCAAGCACAATACAGTTGGTTGTGATTAACGGCAGGTAGATCCCCAGAACACGATAGAGATCCGGGGCACTTTTATGGATCACCATTTCAGTAAACTGAACAACGACAGCGATAACCAGAATAAAAGCTAGTGTACTGAGGGATTCAGCAGCAAGCGGCACCAGCAAATAATGCTGCACCAGATATGCGAAAGCGGATGTCAGAGTCAGCACAAATGTGGTTGCCAGACCCATACCTACGGCAGGCTCAATTTTTTTGGATACCCCCATAAACGGGCATAACCCTAAAAACTTAACCAGAACAAAATTGTTAACCAGAACCGTACTAATTAAAAGTAACAGGTATTCCAACATGATACATACCTCAGCTTGCAAGCGCCGCATATTATCTTCGTATGTACGAAGCTTAACAACCGTTAAACCGAAGGGTTTCTGGATATTAGTATACCGAACGGCTAGACTTTGCTCTCTTTAGCCCCGTATCCAGGAGGTAATTTTGGGCGCCCTTCCAATGCTGGCACTTACTATCGCCATGCTGCTCTGGTCCAGTGCATTTATCTCGTTAAAATATCTGCTGGATTTCTTTCATCCCACACAGATTGTTTTCATCCGAATGCTGATTGCCAGCGGCTGTTTTCTGTTCTTTGGCCGGAAACTTTTACAGTTTCGTTATCAGGCCGGAGATTGGCGCTGGCTGCTGATCATGGGCATTGCGGAACCCTGTCTTTACTTCTTGCTGGAAACTTCTGCACTGCAATATACAACCGCCGGGCAGGCGGGCGTCATTACAGCAACATTACCGCTTCTGGCTTCGGTCGCCGCATTCCTTGTATTGAAAGAACGGATCGGGAAATTGCAGATTCTCGGGTTTGTTATCGCGATCCTGGGGTGTTCAGCATTGAGTATGGCAGGTCAGGGCGATGAACAAGCCAGCAACCCTTTGCTGGGGAATTCACTGGAGTTTCTGGCCATGATTTGTGGCGCGGTTTACTCGATTTCGATCCGAAAATTGTCTACGCGCTATTCAGCACTGGTGCTTACAGCATTTCAGGCATTTGTCGGTGCCATTTTCTTTGGCCCGCTGGCATTACAGCATGACATGCCAGCCAATGTTCCGTTATTTCAGTGGGGAAGCTTCATCTATCTGGCAACGATTGTCACCATCGGTGCATATTGGTTATACAACTGGGCAATCAGTCGGGTGCCGGTATCACTGGCAACGGCGTATATCAACCTGATCCCGGTATTTACCTTGTTATTGGCGTACTGGTTATTGAATGAGCGGCTGAATTTCTGGCAATGTCTGGCTTGTGGTGTCGTATTTGCTGGCGTGGTAATCAGTCAATTGCCGGAGAAAGTGGCAGTGACCGCAAGAGAACAGGTTCCGGAGAGTCTTTAAGGCGGGATAGCACACGAGGGGAAGGAAATCCCCTCGCGTTTTCAGCCATTATTCGAAATGAGATAACGCCCGTGCGAAATCCATCACTTCTATTTCAGCACCACTCAGTGTTTCATCCCATTCCACACCAATCAGTACACCGTCAGCATGTAAGTCGTTAACCCACTCATCATAAAACTCATCCAGAGGGATTGCTGCCGGTTCATAATCTTTCCATTCATCACAGCATAATAATTTTGCTGCACGTTCAGATGACCATAAAGGCATTACATCGACCGCATCGTCATCATGGGAGTCGCAAACCACCCATTCATCTTCAACCTGCAGCCCCCACAAAACACCGCTGTCTTTAACTTCAGTGATAAATTTTTCCGGAATATGCAGTTCAGTATGATCGGTCATTTTTAAGTTCCAAATTCAGTATTCAGTGGATGATAACGATTTTGTATTGTAGCGGAAAATTCAGCTTTCTGTATTTTGACTCTTCTTTATAAGCTCTCTGTGCGTCATGAACATCCGGAAATCAAATTCCAGCTGATGGTAAGAGGGCTCCATATACGTGCATAACTGATAAAACGCTTTATCGTGCTGTGTTTCTTTCAGGTGTGCCAGCTCATGAACCGCAATCATGCGCAAGAATTCCGGGGATGCTTCCCGGAACACGCTGGCGATGATGATGTCATGCTTCCGTTTGATCTTGTTACCCTGTAACTGAGCCTTGCGCACATTCAGCCCCAGAGCGTGATGTACTATCGACAATTTGCTGTCGTAACGAACCTTGCTGATCGCGGAAACATTCCGCATATAGCGGTTTTTCAGCTCAGTCACATAATCGAATAATGCAGAGTCACTCTGTATCGTGTGTTTTTCCGGATAGCGTTTTTCCAGCCAGGTGCCCAGTTGCTGCTTTTGGATCAGCTGCCGCACCTGCTGCTGTAGTTGTTCCGGATAACCACCGAGATACATTAAATCAGACATGATAGTTTACTCTCCGGACGGCGCTTTTTTAGCCCAGGGAGAACTTTTCGTTATCACATACAGTTCTTCAACTTTAGCCCGGGCCCATGGTGTCCGTCGCAGGAATTTAAGACTGGATTTAATACTCGGCTCATTTTGGAAACAGTTGATATCAATACGCTGGCCTAAGTCATCCCAACCGTAATGTTCAACCAGTTCCGTAACGATGCGCTCCAGTGTTACGCCATGCAGCGGATCTTTGGATTGAAATTGAGTCATATACGAGATTTTTCTACCGAATAAAATCAGGCCGACAGATTAGGAGATGAATACTGAAATAGCAAATCAGCAGTAATAGAAATAGGGATTTAATTGTGTGATGATGATCGCTTTTCCTCATCAATCATAATTATCATGGAATTAGAGCTTTCAACCCTGATCTTGCTGGCCATCTGTGGCGTTGCTGCTGGTTTTATCGATTCAATTGCTGGTGGGGGTGGTTTATTAACTGTGCCTGCATTGCTTAGTGTCGGCATTTCGCCTGCACAAGCGTTGGCCACCAATAAACTACAAAGCAGCTTCGGCAGTTTTTCTGCCACGTTTTATTTCTTGCGCCGTGGTTATATCGATCTGAAGCTGATCAGGAATGGCATCTTTTTTACCTTTATCGGTAGCGCACTCGGTACTTTACTGGTTCAGCAGATTGACCCTTCGGCATTAAAACAGGCTATTCCTTTCATGCTGATAGGCTTTGCGCTGTATTTTATTTTTTCTCCCCGTATTGGTGAAGAAGATCGCCAGCAGCGGATCAATTTTTCTCTGTTTTCTTTATTGATCGGGTTAGGTGTCGGGTTTTACGATGGCTTTTTCGGTCCCGGCACCGGCTCGTTCTTTGCTATCGCATTTGTTGCTCTCGCTGGGTTTAACCTGTCCAAGGCAACCGCGTATAGCAAACTGCTGAATTTTACATCGAACATTGCTTCACTCATTTTCTTTATGCTTGGTGGAAAAATCCTCTGGCAAGTGGGCATTATTATGGGGGTGGGACAGTTCATCGGCGCGCGTCTTGGCTCAAAAATGGTGGTCAGTAAAGGGAGCAGGATTATCCGCCCCTTACTGGTGACTATGTCTTTAATCATGTCAGCCAGATTACTCTGGCAGCATTACGCTGGTTAATTGTTAGTCATCATATTGTCATTTATTACGGGCACTCTGTATTGAATAACCAGGGAGAGTGCCTATGCAATTACGTCGTAAAAAGATTCGCCAGCGTCACATGTGGTTTAGTCTGTGGCAGTATGAACTATCACCAGTGAATCAACCGAACTTGATGCCTGTCAAGGTCAGCGAAAGATAATTAAGGTTGTTCTTGCAGAACAGAAGGCGGCTTTGCTATCAGTCAGTTATATTTAAAAATAAACGCTGGTAACGCCTTATGTTTCTGGAACAAATCGATATAACGGGATTCCGTGGTATCTCCAGGCTATCTGTCAGGCTGGGACAGACTACCGCGTTGATCGGGGAAAATGCCTGGGGTAAAAGTAGTCTGCTACGGGCGCTCTGGAGTCTCATGGGGCATGATGCATTACCCTATCAGTTTGTTGCGGAAGATTTCTATCGTGCGGCCTGTGAAGGTGTTAATGAGCAGGAGCTCTCCATTTGTCTGACATTCCGTGAACATCGTCCGGGTATCAGCCAGCATTCTCACCGTCTTACCCGCTTATCCGCAGTATGGACTCAGCATCATCTGGATATGTTTCACCGTATCCACTACATCGCTAAAGCCCGTTTGCATGCTGATGGCGTCACTTCTGAACATTATTTCGAAGATGCGCATGGTAACAGAGTGCCTGACGATAACAATGATGAACTTGTTCGTCTGTTAAGTTCAATGAATCCGGTACTGCGGTTGCGTGATTCACGCTCAATCAGCGGTTTATCCGGGCCAACAACGGATACTGACGAGTTCATAGAAGATATCTCGGATCTTTTGCAGGACTGTACCCCTGAGCGGCAGCAGCACATAACCGAAGGGGTTCATGCGGCAGAGTATCTGCTTGATCGTTATTTCATGAATGTGCCACATCGCACCAAACGCAGTCAGCGCGATATAATCAATCAGCCGGGTGCACTCCACGGATTAACCGACTGGCATGATTTGTTGCGGAATATGGATAATGACACCATGCAACAAATGCTGTCACGTATCGGCCATGCACTACTCTCTGCTCATTCCGGACGGGATCTGGAAAGTGAAGCCCGGCCTATATACATTCTGGAAGATCCGGAGAGCCGCTTACATCCGACTATGATGTCGATTGCCTGGGGACTTATCCAGCAACTTCCGGGGCAGAAAATTCTGACGACCAATTCAGGTGATCTGCTGGCAACGTTGCCATTAGGTCAGATCCGCCGTCTGGTTCGCATCCATAATACTACCCGCAGTTATCTGATGGATGAAAACAGGTTCACAGCAGATGATTTACGCAAAATAACCTTTCACGTGCGTATCAACCGCCCTATGTCGCTGTTTGCGCGCTGCTGGTTATTGGTAGAAGGAGAAACCGAGCTGTGGCTGTTATCCGAACTGGCTCTGTTATGCGGCTATCATCTTCCGGGCGAAGGGGTGCGTATTATTGAATATGCACAATGCGGGTATAGCCCATTAATCAAGCTGGCAAACGATCTGGGTATTAACTGGCATATGCTGGCTGATGGTGATGAGGCGGGCGTTCGCTATATTCATGGTGCCAGACGTTTATTAACGGAAGAACATCAGCGCAGTGAGCGTAGTGGTGGCGGCCTGACTCTGTTACCCAACAGAGACATTGAACATTTTCTGTATGCGCATGGGTTTGAAGATGTATATCGTCGTGAAGCTGCTATCAGAGATATGCGTAATTTGCCGGTTAACAAGATCATCGAACGAGCCGTATCACGTCGTTCAAAGCCGGGTATGGCGCTGGCCGTAATAGAAGAAGCCATGCAGAGAGGGGCAGATAGTGTGCCTGCACTGTTGCAGAAGATGTTTGATCGGGTTGTCGATCTGGCCCGACAACAGGCGTAAAAAAGCCTTCCGGAGGGGAAGGCTTTTATTCGGAACGGATAACTGATTAAAACAGAGTTTTAGTCAGATTATACAGTTCTTCGTTGAACGGACGCTTCATGTTCTCGATACAGTCGATGATGTCGTGGTGTACCAGTTCATTTTTCAGCAGGCCGATACAACGACCACCCTGACCTTCGATCAGCAGATCAACAGCATAAGCACCCATACGACTTGCCAGGATACGATCACGAGCGGTTGGTGAACCACCACGTTGAATATGACCCAGGATAGTGGCACGGGTTTCCAGACCGGTATGCAGCTCAATCAGATTTGCCAGCGCGTTAACATCGGTAACGTGTTCACAAATAGTGATGATTGCATGACGCTTGCCGCTTGCAATACCTTCATCGATGTTTGCCAGCAAGTCTTCTTTCTTGAAGCCTTTTTCCGGCACGATAACAAATTCTGCACCACCAGCAACAGCAGCAGCCATTGCCAGGTCGCCACAGTGACGGCCCATAACTTCAACCACAGAAATACGTTTGTGGGAAGTAGAGGTATCACGCAGACGGTCAATCGCTTCCATGACTACGTTCAGTGCGGTATCAAAACCGATAGTGAAATCAGTACCAGCGATATCGTTGTCGATAGTGCCTGGCAGACCGATACATGGGTAACCCATTTCAGTCAGTTTCTTGGCGCCCATGTAAGAACCGTCACCACCGATAACAACCAGTGCTTCGATTCCGTGTTTGTTCAGGTTTGCAATCGCTTCGCGGCGTACACTTTCTTCTTTGAAAGCAGGGAAACGAGCAGAACCCAGCATGGTGCCGCCACGGTTAATGATGTCTGAAACGCTACGGCGATCCAGCTTTTCGATACGGTCACGATGCAGGCCCAGATAGCCATCGTGAATACCATAAACTTCGATACCTTTGGCTAGCGCAGCACGAATTACAGAACGGATCGCCGCGTTCATACCTGGTGCATCACCACCACTGGTCAAAACACCAATTTTCTTGATCATAGTGTGCCTCTACATATGAAATACAAAAAACAAATTCTTGAGTTACGTACTACACATAGCCTGTATTTATGATTATCTCAGCTGTCTCGATATTCACCCTGGTCATACCCAGACTGTGTAATACAGAACAAGGCACCCCTTACCGGGATGCCTTGTAAAAAATATTACTTGGCTGCAGCAGCGATGATAGTAGAGAAATCTTCTACTTTCAGAGATGCACCACCAATCAGACCACCGTCGATGTCAGTCTGAGCCAGCAGTTCAGCAGCGTTTGCAGCGTTCATAGAACCACCGTACAGAACCTGTACTTTAGCAGCAACGTCAGCGTTGAAACCAGCCAGGTACGCACGGATGTGAGCGTGTACAGTCTGAGCGATTTCAGGAGTAGCAGTTTTACCGGTACCGATAGCCCATACTGGTTCGTAAGCAACAACTGCGTTAGCAAAAGATTCGATACCAGCAACGTCGATAACAGCTTTCAGCTGAGCTTCAACAACTGCGTTGGTTTCGTTTGCTTCGAACTGTTCCAGAGTTTCACCAATGCACAGAACAGGGATCAGACCAGCAGCCTGAATTGCAACGTATTTAGCAGCAACAACAGCGTCAGTTTCTGCGTGCAGAGTACGACGTTCGCTGTGACCAACCAGAGCGTATTTGCAGCCGAATTCTTTCAGCATAACTGGGGAGTTTTCACCGGTGAAAGCGCCAGAAGTGTGAAGGTCAGCATCTTGTGAACCGAATTTGATGGCAGAACCGGCAGTCAGCTGTTCAACTTGACCCAGGAAGATAACGGAAGGGCAAACAGCCACTTCAACATTTGCTGCAGCAGCTGCCGGCGCTTTCAGGCCGTTGATCAGCGCTTCAACAGAAGCTTTAGTGCCGTTCAGTTTCCAGTTACCCATGATCAGTGGTTGTCTCATTTCGCTGTATCCTCAGAATTGTTGATGGTTATAAGTATTTGCACCGCATTATAGAAGGAGTGACGCCTGACGAATAGACGCCATTTTGTTACTGTCCGTAAATTTTTATTCTTCTTACTTGTTGTTAGCAGAAACTTCACCTTAATGTAACGAAGGTGATTAAAAAGTCGCCGGATAATTAACAAATCAGTTACGAATACGATTCCACAGCGTTCCAATCCACTCGTGCAGTGCCATTTCAGAGTACATCAGATAACGACCGGATGGTAAATACCCATATAGAGGAATATCCCCCTGAACCAGTCGTCCGACATATTGAGCCGGTGCCGGAATGACGTTTGCTGCCGTATCACTGAATAAGCTCATCGCCCGGGGCATATGCGATGCCGACGTTACCAGCGCTGTGGGATGACTACTGATCAGCTGACTATCCAGAGCAACTTCCTCTTCGGTATCTCTGGCATTTTCAATCAAGGTCATATCATTACGGGATATACCATTCGCTTCGGCCACCCGGGCATACATTTGCGCACCTGATACCGGATCACCGGCAATGCTGCCGGAGAAAATCATATGTGCCTTCGGATTTAGCCGTTTGATGCGTAATGCTTCCTGTATGCGCGCTGAAGCTGCTTCAGTCAGCTGACTATTGAGCGGAACCGAGGGGTCAGATACATGGCCGTGACCCAGCACAATTATAAAGTCCACAGTCTGTCCTTCCGGGAAAGGAGGATAAAGCTGTTCCAGAGGACGGTTTAAACTGACACTGACCGGACGTATTGAGAAGGCCACCAATAATAGTGTGGCAACCGAGACCAGCAATTTGCCGCTTTTCTGCCAGCGGGTCAGCCATAGCAGTAATAACCCGGCACATAGTAGCAAAGCGCAAAATGGCAGCGGCATCAGAAATAGTCCGAGCCATTTTTTAAGCATAAAAATCATATATTCATCCCGATTTGATGATCAAAATTCCCCGTTTTCACTGCTTGTGACAGAATAGCGGCCTTTTTTATTAGTTACAGCAGAACATTTGCATATGTCGGATCACTCATTTGACGGGTTGTCAGAAAAATTTGCCCAGAACATTTATGCCACCAGCAAAGGGAAAATACGTACAGCTGTCGTCTGGCGTGATCTGGAACTGGGGCTGGCGCAACTTGGTGATCGGCCACTGAGGATTCTGGATGCCGGAGGTGGTTTTGGTTTTTTTGCCCAGAAACTGGCCGCACTGGGACATGATGTCACATTATGTGATCTTTCAGCCGATATGCTGGCACTGGCGAAAGAACAGATCGCTGAAAAGAAACTGACGGAACGTATCAGGCTGGTACATTGCTCAATACAGGATCTGCCTGTTCATGTACATGGCAGTTTCGATCTTGTGTTGTGCCATGCTGTTGTTGAATGGCTGGCGGAACCAAAGCAAACGCTGGCAGGATTGTTGAATTATCTGAAACCGGGCGGATTGTTTTCATTATTGTTTTATAACCGCGATGCGTTGCTGTTCCAGAGTCTGGTGGTCGGCAATTTTGACTATATCCGTGCTGGTCTGGTAAAAAAACGCCAGCAGAAGCTGACACCGACCAATCCGCAAACACCGGCCGATGTCTATAAATGGCTGGAGGAATGGGGAATGCCGTTGCTGTGCCGCAGTGGTGTACGGGTGATCCACGATTACATGCGTCACAAAGAAGATCAGCACAAAAAGTTTTCCGATTTACTGGAAATGGAATTACGTTATTGTCAGCAGGAACCGTTTGTCCATCTTGGGCGTTACATGCACCTGCTGGCCAGTAAGCCGTGATTGATAAGAGACTATAATGAACCAACAACTTAGGCCTGAGCGCAGCCTGCCTGAACTGGTGGGTTGGGTGAAACAGGAACAGCTGGAACTTCATCTTGGTAATGAACGACTGGCGTTTTTGATCGCTATTTCCTCAATGGCACGGGATGAGCAAACGCAGGAATTAAGCGAAGCGACACTACACGATGCATTCAGTTATGTAAGTCAGTTATATGGTCTGATGGATGAGACTCTGACGGTACGTGCTAATAACGCTATCAATGAGCTGGTCCGGCAACGGCTGCTATCACGCTTTAATACCGATCCGGTAGCGGGCGAAAGTGTCTATCGTTTGACCCGGCTCGCTATCGGCATTATTGAGTTTTATCTTGATCAGCAACAGGTCAACAGTGTGAAACTATCACTGCTGCTGGAACAGGTTGCCGGAGAGCTGGATAAGGCTTATGCCGCAGCGCTGCATGCTGATGACGACGAGTCTGCCTGGGATACCGAAGTGTATCCGCGTCTGAAATATTCCGTTGAAGAGATCCTGAGCCGTATCGATCTGACTCAAAGGGCTATGGATGATCAACAAAATCAGGTAAAAGCCGATATTGCTGATCTTCTGAATCAGAACTGGACGCAGGCTATTCACAACTGTGAAAAATTGCTGCGGGAGACAGGGCAAACCTTACGTGAACTGCAGGATACACTGGATGCTGCCGGGCATAAGTTACAATCCGGTCTGCTGAACATTCAGGAAACCGCCCGTGCTCAGGCTATTTCATCCGTGCTGGTGGAACAGCTGACTTTTGATCTGCAAAGCCGTATTGATGCCATTCTCAGCTGGGGGCAGCAGTGTATTGAGCTATGGGCCCGGTATGACCGCCATGTGCATAAATTTATCCGTAATGCGATTGATATGGATAAAAACCGCGTATTCAGCCAGCGCCTTCGTGAATCCATCCGTGATTTTGATAACCACAACTGGTTACTGCTGGTTGCACAGGAAAATCGTCTGCTGGAATTAAGAGATGAAACGCTGGTGCTGCATAACGATGAGATCACCGGTGATTTACCTGTCACGCTGGAATTCCAGGAAATTCAGGTACTGGATGAAAAACTTTCAGAACACATCGGCGTCTATCTCTCTGATTTCCAGGTACATGGGAAACCGCTCGATATGGCAGACATCCTGAAGGATTATCTGCAGCAGTACCCGGAATATCAGCATTTTGATGTTGCACGTATGCTGGTGGATCAGGCGGTACGTCTTGGTTACTCAGCCGCGGAACTGGGCGGAATACGTCATCCTAAGTGGAAACCTATTAACAATTCAGGCGCCAAGGTGCAGGCTCATGTCATTGATCAATACTGAACTTCCTATTGCTCTGCGTCTGGCGCAGGCAATTGCTAACCCATTATTTCCCAGACTGGATACTGCTTTACGTAGTGGCAAGCATATCAGTGCTGATGATCTGGATAGCCATTCCTATCTGCTGGATTACCACGATGAGCTTGAGACTTTTTACAATCGCTATCAGGTTGAATTAATCAAGGCACCTGAAGGCTTTTTCTATCTGCGACCACGTTCAACCTCTGAAATCGGTACTTCCGTATTATCTGAGCTCGATATGCTGGTGGGTAAAGTACTCTGCTATCTCTATCTCAGCCCGGAACGACTGGCTAACGAGGGTATATTCTCACTGCAGGATCTTCAGGAAGAGATCGTATCGCTGGCGGATGAACGTCAGTTACTGCGTATGGTAAACCAGCGTAGTGGTGGTACCGATTTAGACAAGAAAAAACTACAGGAACGGATTCGTACCTCTATGCGCCGTCTGCGCCGTCTGGGAATGGTGACAGCACTGGGTACCGGCGACAAATTCCGGGTTAATGAGGCGGTGTTCCGCTTTGCGGCTGACGTTCGTACCGATGAAGATCCGCGTGCAGTACAACTGCGCATGATCCGTGAAGGTGAAGCAATTTTACATGACGATGAATTACCAACCCGTGAGACCGTATGGGATTCACTGGATGAAGCAGAAGAAGATGAAGAGCAATTGGGGCTGGATATATGATCACGCGCGGTAAGTTTCTCTCTTTCACCATGATCAACTGGAATGGCTTTTTTGCCCGTACCTTTGAACTGGATCAGATGGTGACTACATTGTCCGGCGGTAACGGAGCCGGTAAATCAACCAGTATGGCCGCGCTGATTACGGCGCTGATTCCGGATCAGACCCTGCTGCATTTTCGTAATACCACTGAAGCGGGAAGCTCTTCTGCCAGTCGTGATCGCGGTTTATATGGCAAATTGCAGCGTGGTCATTGTTATTCGATGATCGATGTCCGTAACTCGAAAGGGCAACGCCTGTGGTTTGGCGTGCATTTAGAGCAGGTTGCTAACCGCGATAACAAAGTAAATATCACACCATTCTGCATGCTGGATGTGCCTGATGCGTTGCAACCAACCGATTTTCTGCTGGAAAAACTGGATGGTGATAAAGCAAAAGTTCGTCCGTTCAATGAATTGCGTAAACAAGCTGCTGAACTGGGCGCTATCCGCTTTGTTAAGTTCAATTCGGTGACCGATTATCATAACGTAATGTTTGAGTACGGCGTCACTGCGAAGAAGCTGCGTGATCAGCGTGATCGCTCCAGATTCTACCGTCTGATCGAAGCGTCACTGTATGGTGGTATCTCATCATCTATCAGTCGTTCATTGCGTGAATACCTGTTGCCGGAGAACTCCGGTGTGCGTAAGGCATTCCAGGACATGGAAGCGGCCATTCATGAAAATCGGCGTACATTGGATGCGATTAAAGAAACGCAAGCTCAGCGTGATTTATTCCGCCATCTGATCACCGAAACCACAAATTATGTGGCCGCAGATTATGTGCGTAATCAGAGCGAGAAAAATCGTCTGTCAGAACTGGCGCTGCATGGCCGTAAGCAATTACAGGATAAGCAACGTCTGATCCGTGAAGAAAGGCAGCGTGCAATTTATCTTGCTGAAGAAGCTGAGCAGATGGGCGCGCGCGAGAAGCATCTGACGGAAGATCTGGAATTGGCAGCTGAGCATCTTGCCAAGGTAATGGCGGCAACCGGTCTGACGAATAAAATTATTCAGTATCGCGAAGATGTTGAAGATCTGACTCTGAAGGCCGAAGAACAATCGGCCATTACGGCAGAGCTCGCTGAAGAAAAAACTGAACTGGAAATCCGTAAAGGGCAAAGCGAAGATGAAGCTGACAGCCTGAAAAGCCAGTTGGCTGATTACCAGCAGGCTCTGGATGTACAGCAAACGCGTGCGATCCAGTACCGTCAGGCAGTTAATGCACTTGAGCAGGCACAAAAGCTGTGCGATTTACCAGATCTGACTCCTGACAATGTGGTTGGTTTCCAGCAGACATTGCGTGATCAGGAACAGCAGGTTACTGATCAGGTTTTGTCACTGCAGCAACGGTTGCGGCTGGCGAAAGCAGCTGCAGACCAGTATGAAAAAGCATTTATTGCCCTGCAGCAAGTCACCGGACCTGTTTCCCGTGAGCAGGCATGGGAACAAGCTCAGAGCGTGACTGAGCAGGCCCGGAGCTATCGCGCTGCGCTGGCGCGTCGTCAGCAGGCTGAACGGGCTCTGCAGGATATCCGCCGCGATCTGGAACAGCAAAATGCCCTGATTACCATTCAGGAACAGCTGTTACGCCAGCTGGAAAACCAGGGCAATAAATATGACCTGACTGACAACGAACAGCTGAGTGAATTAGCTGCCGCATTAACAGAACAGCAGGATGATCTGCAGCAGCAGTTAGAGCGTGATCAGCAGGATCGTATCCTCGTTCATCACCAGTTGGATGCAACCCGTCAGCAGATCGAACAACTGCGCAAAAAAGCCCCCGCCTGGCTGGTGGCCCATGAAAAACTGGAAAAACTGCAGGAAATGACAGGGGAAACGCTGGATTCTCCGGTCGCCATTAGTCAGTTACTGCAGCGTACGCTGGAACAGGAACGTGGCCTGGAACAGGAAAAGCGCCAGTTACAGCAGCAGAAAGAATCCTTGGAGCAGCAACTTCGTAACCTGCAGCAATTTGCCGGTAATGAAGATCCGCAAATGGTACGAATCTGCGAGCAACTGGGCGGTGTACTGCTGACAGATGTTTATGACGATATTTCTCTTGAGGATGCGCCGTACTACTCCGCTTTATTTGGTCCTGCCCGTAGCGCCATCGTAGTTGTGGATCTGGAAGGTGCGATCACTCATCTGAATACACTGAGTGATTTACCGGAAGATATCTATCTGATTCAGGGTAACCCTGATTCGTTTGATGAAAATCTGCATGATGCCAGCGAATTTGATAAAGCGGTTCTGGTCCGGACCAGTCAGCGTGAGGTCCGCTATTCCCGTCATCCTGAAGTACCGGTATTCGGTCGCGCAGCGCGGGAGCAACGTATTGAACTGTTGTCAGCCCAACGCGATGAAATAGTTGAAGCTTATGCCAAATCAGCGTTTGAGCAGCAGAAGCAGAATCGCCTGTATCATCATCTGAGCCAGTTCATGACCGAACATCTGCATGTGGCATTTGAAGATGATCCGGAAGCGGCACTGGCTGTTTTACAAACCGAAATTCGTCAGGCAGAGAATAATCTGCAGCAACAGCAGCAGAATGAACATCAATATCGCCAGCGCCTTACAGCGTTACAGCAGCAACAGCAATTGGTTGCCCGTCTGCAGTCTCAGTTCAGTCTGCTGTTTGATACGTCACTGAATGAACGGCTGGTGCAGGCTGAGACAGAGTTTGAATCCTGTCATCAGGCACAGCAATTCCTGGATAAACACGATAAAGCCTGTCGTCAGCTGGAAAGCATGCTGGATGCATTGCGGGAAGATCCTGCTGCCTATGATGAACTGCAGCAGGCAGGCTTTGCCGCAGAACAGCAGTTAACCGATGTCCGCCGTCAGGCATTTGCACTGGATGAACTCTTTGCCCGTCGCGCTTATTTTGCCTATCACGATGCGGAAAGCCTGCTGGGGCAGACCTCAGAAATCAGTGAACGTCTGAAGCAGAAACTGACGGATGCCGAGCAGTTACGCCGTCACCTGACAGAACAGTTAAAACAGATCGTTCAGCGGTATCAGGATGCGATCCAGGTGCAGACAGCGCTGAACTCCAGCTTGCAGGCAAAAACGCAGACCTTGCAGGAGTTTGAGCGTGAACTGCAACAAATGGGTCTGCAGATTGCTGCAGATATGGAAGATCAGGCGAGAAGTAAAAAGCGTGATCTGGAAGATCAGTTGGTGCGCACCCGCAGCCGCCGTACGCAGGCAGAAACGCAATACCAGATCTGCCGGCGTGATATTGACAGCCTGAATCAGCGCTTTACTGCTGAAAATAAAGAATACCGGGCTGCCCGTCATTTGTTGCTCGAACATAAAAAGAGCTGGAGCCGTGTTTTGACACTGGCGCGTAGCAATAATGTCGAGAAGCAGCTTAACCGCCGGGAATTAGCTTATCTGGATGCAGAAGAGCTGCGTTCTATGTCAGATAAATCCCTGGGGGCTTTGCGTCTGGCTGTAGCCGGTGATGATTCGCTGCGTGACACCTTACGTTTGTCTGAAGGCAATCGTCAGACCGAACAGAAAGTGCAGTTCTATATTCAGATCTATCGTTATCTTAAAGATCGTATCCGTCATGACATTATCCGGTCTGATGATCCGATTGATGCGATTGAAGAGATGGAAATTGAACTGGCGCGTCTGGCGGATGAACTGAAGCAGCGTGAAACGCATTTGTCTCTGTCATCTCATGAAGTGGCAGCGAAGATCACCAATATCATCCGTCGTGAGCAGAACCGTATCCGTGTTATGAACCAGGGATTGCAGAACATTACCTTTGGTCAGGTGCGCGGTGTGCGTCTGAATGTGAATGTGCGTGAAGCGTATGCCCGTTTGCTTCAGACTCTGGGTGAACATGCGCAGCAGCATCAGGATCTGTTTGCCAGCAATGAGCTGACATTCTCTGAAGCGATGGCAAAACTGTTCCAACGCCTGAATCCGCATATCGATCAGGGTGACCGCAGCTTCCAGGTACTGGGTGAGGCCTTGCTGGATTACCGCAACTACCTTGAACTCGAGATTGAGGTATTACGTGGCGTGGATGGCTGGTTACGGGCAGAGAGCGGGGCATTGTCTACTGGTGAAGCAATCGGTACTGGTCAGGCGATTCTGTTGATGGTGCTGCAGAGTTGGGAAGATGAAAACCGCCGTCTGCGCAGCAGTGATCTGGAACCGTGCCGCTTGCTGTTCCTTGATGAAGCTGCGCGTCTGGATGCCAAGTCGATTGCGACCCTGTTCGAGTTGTGTGAACGGCAGGATATGCAGTTGCTGATCGCGGCACCGGAAAATATCAGCCCGGAAAAAGGCACAACCTATAAACTGATCCGTAAAGTACATGGCAAGCAGGAGCATGTGCATGTGGTCGGTTTACGTGGCTTTGGTGGAAATACTGAAGCCGCTTGATCCAGAGAAAGGCAGCTTTGGCTGCCTTTTGTCATCGCGCTGAAACGTTATGTCGAAGCAATAGGCAAATACGGAGGTTTGCCCATTGGTATTACTTTGAATTATAGAGGAAATTCACGTCTGGGTGCTTTGATTTGTTAGGTCATTTTTTCAACATAAGTAGGCCATGTTTTCCCATATTCAATTAACTCTGGCGCGCATGAAACAACAGTCAAGTAGCTTCCTTGAGGGTGCCTTTTTAGTCGAGTTAAACCAGTATATATAAGTGCTAACGCCTTTTGATCTATAGATTGACCAATAAATATTACCATTGCCCTCGACTCCCAACCTTTAAAGCTATGCAATGTTGTTGCTTTAATACGGGCATCACCCATATAGAACCCCATTTTTTTTCGTCGAGATTCTTGTCCGTCATCAGAATATGTGTGGCAAGATTTAACTCCCTTCAGTCCCACCTCCATTACCACATCAAATCCATTTTTGTTTGTGTCAGATAAGAACGTAATGTCAGGTATTGAAACCAAATCAGGCTCTGAATCTTTAGCTAAATGAAAAAGTTCATCCCTACAAACAACAGAAGCAATGTTTGGGGTGGTATACACCCATTTCAGTGAGCAAGGAAATAGATTGAGCTGGCCTTGCTCAGCATTAGGCATGTCAACACTTTCTTTCGGCAGATAGTGTTCTGCAAATTTCTTTACGTACTCTATTGCCTCATTTGGCAACCTGTAACTGGTCTTTAATTCAGCCCATTTACCGCCTGGAAATCCCGCGCCGGTCATTGCTTCATCAGTCCAAGAACTCGCCGTACCATAAATATCTTGAGTTGCGTCAGCCACAAGAAGCATCTCGCCATTTTCATTACATAATTTCCTGAGGACATTCCACCAGCTTGGAAAAAAATCCTGGCCTTCATCAACCAATATGGCATCATATTTGGTAACCACGCTATCTTCATCTGAGTCGATGATTGATGAGACCAAGTTTGGTAGGTCTATATTCAGGACTTTATTGAGATTGTCACGCCAATTAAGGTTCTTGTACTCTTCTTCATAATCGTTTTCCTGACAAACACGCTTACAGAGAAAATGAAAGTTTAACCACGTTATATCTTTTCTTGTTCTTCCTGATGACTGTGGCCATCTGACAGCAATATCCATTAGATAATGGAGAAGCGTGATGTTAAAGGTTACCACCAAAACACTCTTTCCTTCTCCCAATAATTCAGCAGCTCTTGCTGCTAGAATTAACGACTTGCCAGAACCCGCAGGGCCTTTAATTCGCCGATAACCTGATTTGGTTCTAGTTTTGACAAAAGAATGCTGTGTGCTATCAAGCTCCAAAGGCTGCCTCTGTGATGATGCGAAGTCAGGTTCAACGAGCCAGTTCCTCAAATCCTTTGCAAGATCTTCAGTCATAAACTTTGAATAGGTTCTTTTACCTTCAGGGAAGACTGAGTCAAGGTTTCCCGATTGAATAGCATTCCTACCCGAAACAGGGTTGTATGCTGGGTATTCGTCCATATTTCTATAATGTAGACTCGCCTTGAACAAGTTATTCACTGCTGAGTCATCAGCAAAAGGAAATATTACTCCTGCGGTTATTGCAGCAAAGCTTGCTTTGCCATCTAATCTTGGGCAATAAAGTTCATGCAATTCTTCCTTGTATCGACGAATCTTCTCTATAGGGTTCTGACTTTGAAGTGAGAATTTTTTTCCATCTTTTTTGCCAGTAAGAACAGGAGCCTTTCCCTCCCTTTTAATAACCTCATAGTGCATTGCATCAAAATTCCAGTCTTTTATTTCAAACACTGCAATACCTGCGCGTGGATGTAATAGGACGAAATCAGGCCGTAACCCGTTTAAATGTGGCTGAACATATATTTCCCATTCCACAGAAAGGTGGAAATTAAAAAAATCAAAAACTATGCGTTCGCCATCGGTAAGCGGTTGTCTTAATTTGTAGAATTGATCAATGGGAGGTGATACAAAACGCTTCAATTCGTAGATGCTCCATTCAAGGCCTAACGTAGTGCTGACCGGCGCTGTGCGGCTTTATCGCGCAGCGTCCAGCGACCGAAGAGCTACGTTTGTTAGGAGTTCTTTTTGAAACATATTTTTAATAAGCACAAAAACTGCCAAATTGCTAAAGCCGTAGAACCAAACACCCAAAACTGAGCAAGCACAGCTAGGACTAGCGCACCTATGTTTATAGCCACAATGAACAAACCTATAAGTAGCGCTTTGATTTTGCTCAGCTCAGACCGTGATACCAACCAGCAATTATAGGCCTGCGCTATTAGTAGTAATGCCGAAAATATTACCCAAAACTGACCTAGAACTGCGATAACCAAGAGCCAAATATTTATCCCTGCTGCGGACATGGACTGTAACAACGGGTCACCCTTGAATTTATTCCAAGGATCTTTCGTTATATTCCATAAGTAGGACCAAAAATTACTTGTTGTTAATTCAGTCATATTTTTTCCTAACAATTTATTATCAAGAATCATTCCATAGTTTATGCAAATCCGGCGCTGTTATACGAAATTCTTCTATGTTTCATTTCTGGTCTGTTAAAGCTACAGCAGGATCACATAAGTGCGATCCAAGTTTGTTCCTGTCAGATAAGACAGATATGTTCTATCCTAGTCTCGTTCGTGGTTGGTTTCAATCAGGGCGCTTGATCGAGGTCAGTTTTTGGTAGGTTATAGTAACAAGCAGAGAGTGGAGGGAAGCATGGTAAAAACGGATCCCCTGAATACAGCTTCTGCAGCATTGATTGAACGGTTACTGGAAAAACGACAAATCCGGGTGCGTAAGCGCTGGGCAATCATTCAATTAAACATCTGGTTGCAACGGGGCTGGGTAGTTGCACAAGGGGATGGCATTTATCAGCTGACCGCTGGCGGGGAACAAATTTTCCGTCAGCAGTTACTGGCTCATGGTGATACATCACTGGAGCTTTTATTGCAGCAACTGGATATCCAGTTACCGGAAAAATGTAACAGCCGCATTATCTCTTTCCTGCTCAATAAAGATCTCAGAATTTCTGAAGAACAGATGCGGGAGCATGAAATAACATTACACAGGGATAGTTACCTATTATTACGCTGTAATCTGCCTTGCAGTATTTTTATGCAATCCGGTGAACTGATTGATGTCAGCACATTGTTCAGCGTATGGGGGGAGGTTGTCATACCGGAACGGGTTATCCCGGATATTAAAAAAATCCTCTGGAAAAATACGCCGCCCCGGCATGTGATCACGGTCGATAACCGGGATGCATTTGTCAGTATGATGTTGCCGCCGGATACCTTGCTGCTGCACGCACCATTAAAAGATACGATGATGGCGGAACATCTTATCCGCGCTCTGACCAATGACATTCATTGGAGTCAGTTTGCTGATCTTTCCCCGGATAGTCTCAGAAAATCAGCAGAGTTTGCTGAACGCCTGCAAAGACCACTCTCATTGTATTTACCGGAAAACTGGCCTGATTATCTACGATTATTAGGCCGGACTCTGTGGCCGGATGAAAAATGGCCGGTGTCAGCGCTGTCCCGGAAACAGCAAATCAACCTGCAGTTTTTAATCGAAAATCATCGGAAAGTGCCGCAGCAAGTCATGGTATATGCAAAAAAATGGGTTCATGAATTATAGTTTTTTAATTTGCTATAGTGGCTTTATTCGCGCAGTGCTATAAATAGCAAAGTTAAGAGACGTATGTTCTCATCCCCCCAACTAGCCAAACAGAAAACAGGACGAACCATGTTTGAGAAGGTGACACAGGCTCCGGCCGACCCGATATTGGGTTTAACCGAAGAATTCCGTAATGACCCGCGTACTAACAAAATCAATCTGGGTGTCGGCATTTATAAAGATGAAGCTGGTGCCACGCCAATCCTCAACTGTGTTAAAAAAGCAGAAAAGATTCTGCTGGAAACTGAAACCACTAAGAACTATCTGAGCATTGAAGGTAATGCTGAGTATGCACAGCTGGTGCAGGAACTGCTGTTTGGCGCTGATCACGAAATTGTGACCAGCAAACGTGCTAAAACAGCACAAGCACCGGGTGGTACAGGTGCTCTGCGTATTGGTGCTGAATTCCTGTTCCGCCAGGGAATTTCTAAAAAGGTCTGGATCTCTAATCCGACCTGGGTAAACCATTTCCAGGTATTCGGTGTTGCAGGAATGGAAACTGCTGAATACCGTTACTACGATCCGGCTAATAAGAATCTGGATTTTGACGGTATGCTGGAATCCTTGTCTGCGGCAGTACCTGGCGATGTCGTGCTGCTACATGGTTGCTGCCATAACCCGACCGGTGTTGATCCATCACTGGAACAATGGGAAGTACTGGCAAAATTCTGTGCTGAACGTCAATTACTGCCATTCTTCGATTTTGCCTATCAGGGTTTTGGTAGTGGCATAGAAGAAGATGCGGCTGGTTTACGAACCTTTGCCAAGTACAATAAAGAACTACTGGTTGCCAGTTCATTCTCTAAAAACTTCGGCTTATACAATGAACGCGTGGGTGCAATTACCGTTATAACTCCGGACGCTGAAATCGCATTGCGTGCGTTCAGTCAGGTTAAAACTACTATCCGTGCAAACTACTCCAATCCACCATCACATGGTGCAGCTGTTGTTGCTACTGTGCTGAAAGATCCTGCACTGCGTGCAGAGTGGATTGCTGAAGTTAAGGCAATGCGTGATCGTATCTGGGAAATGCGTGAACTGTTTGTTCAGAAACTGAAAGCCAAAGGGATCAAGCAGGATTTCAATTTTATTACCGAACAGAATGGCATGTTCTCATTCTCCGGACTGAACAAAGAACAGGTTGCTCGCCTGAATAAAGAATTTGCTATCTATATCGTAGGTTCAGGTCGCATCAGTGTTGCTGGTATGACTAAAAACAACATTGACGCCTTGATTGATGGTATTGCTGCGGTTATCTGATTAAAATAGAAAAGGGAGCTTCGGCTCCCTTCTGTTCATCTGATAATAATCAGCGGATTTATTTAGCAACAGTAGCGTCGATGCCTTCAACAAACCAGTTGATCTGAGCCAGTTCTGCGTCAGTCATTGAATGACCAGCAGCAACGACTTCTTTACCTGTGTTGTCTTTCAACGGGCCAGTGAATGGTTTGAATTCACCAGTTTTGATTTTGGTATAAGTAGTGTTGATCGCATCTTTGACGTTCTGTGGCAGATTGTCATTGATAGAACCCAGTTTCACTACGTCTTCAGCAAAACCACCCCAGTAGTCCTGTGGCTTCCAGCTACCGTCTTTAACTGCCTGAATAGTTTTCAGATAGTGTGGTTCCCAGTTGTCTACGATAGAAAAAACGTGGGCTTTAGGTGCAAAATGAGAAACATCAGATGCCTGACCAACGGCACGGATACCACGCTTTTCAGCAACCAGCATTGGCGCCGGGCTGTCAGTGTGCTGCATCAGTACGTCTACACCCTGATCGATCAGAGTGTTTGCCGCGTCAGTTTCTTTACCCGGATCGTACCAGGAGTTAACCCAGACGATTTTGATTTTTACATTCGGATTAACAGACTTGGCACCCATGAAGGCCGCATCAATATCGCGATACACTTCAGGAATAGGGAATGAAGCAATGTAACCGATAGTGTTGGACTTGGTCAGCAGACCAGCCGCAACACCAGCTACATAACGGCCTTCATAAGCGCGCTGGATGTAGGTAGATACGTTTTTCGTACGTTTGTAGCCAGTGGCGTGTTCGAAGACTACGTCAGGGAATTTTTTCGCTACTTTCAGCGTCGGGTTCATGAAACCGAAAGAGGTGGTGAAGATAACTTTGTTACCACTCTTAGCCAGCTGAGTGATGACACGTTCAGCATCGGCACCTTCGGCTACGTTTTCCACGAAAGTAGTTTTAATCTGGCCTGGCAGCGCTTTTTCCAGTTCTTTACGTGCACGGTCGTGCTCATAACTCCAGCCATGATCACCTACAGGGCCAACATAAATAAAACCAACTTTCATTGGTTCTTCAGCCGCTGACGCGATTGAACAGCCAGCGGTTAAAGCTGCAACAGCCAGTAAACGAAAAATCCTTGTCTTCATTCGTATTTCTCCGATCATTTTTAAGAAACACAAGCTAAGCTTGCGGCTCATCAATCACACAGCAAAAGCAATTAATGAAAAATTATACTCTGGAATCAAAAGTCTGACCCAGCGACATCGGGGCAGACAGCTTTTCTTTCATCCGGTTAGAACCGATAAAAATCATTACAATCAGCGTTGCCAGATATGGCAGCATTGCCAGCAGGCTAGGAGATATTTTCATACCCAGGCCTTGCAGCACCAGATGCATAATACTGGCAATACCGAACAGGTAGGCACCCAGTATCAGGTTCTTGGTTTTCCAGGAAGCGAAAACGACCAGTGCCAATGCGATCCAGCCACGACCACCGGTCATGTTTTCCATCCACATCGGGGTATAAACCAGCGACATATAGGAACCGGCCAGACCAGCCATGGCACCACCAAACAGGATCGCCAGATAACGTACTTTAAGCACCGGTAAACCAATGGCATTCGCGTTATGCGGGTTTTCGCCTACAGCACGCAGAATCAGGCCACCACGGGTTTTAACGCAGAACCAGCCAACCACGATTGCAATCAGCCAGCTCAGATAAATCAGCGGGTCATGTTTAAAAAGCAGAGCTCCGATGAAAGGAATATCGGATAAACCCGGAATAACCAAAGCCTGGAAACCTTTAACCGTTTGACCGACATAAGCAGAGCCAATAAAGGCGCTCAGACCGGTACCAAAAATAGTAAGGGCCAGACCGGTAGCAACCTGATTTGCCCGCAGATGCATACTGATCACACCAAATAGCAGTGACATCAGTGTGCCTGCCAGCATTGCCATCATGATGCCAAAGACGAGAGAACCTGTGTTTGATGTGGCAATAAAACCACATACTGCGCCCATCAGCATCATGCCTTCCTGACCGAGGTTCAGCACGCCTGATTTCTCACAAATCATTTCACCCAAGGCAACCAGCAGTAACGGTGTTCCGGTTTTAATGGCTGCCGTCAGAATTTGCAGAAGCAGTTCATTATCCATTCTGAGTTTCCTTAGACTTCACTTTAACCAGGCGATACCGCAACAGGAAGTCGCTCGCCAGTAGCAGGAACAATAATGAGCCCTGGAACAGGCCGGTAATGGCGGTAGGAACACCAAGCTCAATCTGAGCCATGTCACCGCCCATGTAAATCAGCCCCAGGAACAGACCTGATACACACATGCCAAGCGGGTGCAAACGGCCAAGCCATGCCACGATGATTGCGGCATAACCATAACCGGGAGAGACCGCAGGGATCAGCTGACCAATCGGACCTGATACTTCAGCGGCACCGGCCAGACCGGCGAGGGCACCTGATAACAGCATTATTCCCCAGCGCAAGCGGCGGATAGAGAAACCGGCATAATGTGCTGATGACTCATCGTGGCCTAATACCCGGATCTGGAAACCCAGCCAGCTGAATCGCAGTAATATCCAGGACAGCACTGCAGCCAGCAAGGCAAGGAGCACGCCTAAATGTACGCGGGTGTTCTCAATAAGGATTGGCAATAACTGAGTATCAGCAAACAACGCCGACTCCGGGAAGCCCATGCCTTCCGGATCTTTCAGCGGGCCATGCACTGCCCATTGCAACGTATAAAGTGCAATGTAGTTCAGCATGATCGTGGTCAGAATGATGTTGCTGTTAAACCACTGCCGCAACGCGATCGCAATACCTGACCATGCCATCCCGGCTAGGACACCGGCAACCATTGCCAGCCAGACACTCATGGAAGAATCTGCAAATTGCAGACTGACAGCGCTACCGACTACCGCGCCCAGCAACAGCTGACCTTCGGCACCTATATTCCACAAATTGGCCTGATAGCACAGCGCCAGACCGATCGCACAAAGCAGCATCGGTGCGGTTTTGACTAATAACTCACCGACATTGTAACCATCGGAAAGCGGGCTGATAAAGAACACATACATAGCATGCAGCGGATCTTTGCCCAGAAAACTAAATAATCCCATTCCCAGCAGAATAGTCAGGCACACCGCGATCAGTGGTGAAACCAACTGCAGATACCATGGGATAAAAGTACGAGGTTGAAATTGCCACATGGTGGTTTATTCCTGCTCCAGAAATTGTCCGGCCATCCACTGACCGATCTGATTCGTGCTGGTTTCCTGTGTTTTAACCAGAGGTGACAGATGGCCATCAAACAAGGCGGCAATACGGTCACTGATCAGGAACAGTTCATCCAGATCTTCAGATATTACGACTATTGCTGCGCCACGATCGCGCAGTTCCATCAGTTCACGATAGATAGCATTTGCCGCGCCAATATCTACCCCCCAGGTCGGGTGAGCACAAACAAACACATTAGGCTCAAGAGCCAGTTCGCGACCGATGATGAACTTCTGCAGGTTACCGCCGGACAGTGAGTGTGCCGGTGCATGTTCGTTATGACATTTCACCTGATGTTGCTCAATCACATCGCGGGTACGGGCAGAAACTTTGTTCCATTTCACCCAGCCCCAGCGTTTTAACCCCAGTGTCGCATTCGTCAGCAGCAGGTTTTCGCGCAAACTCATTTTCGGCGCGGCACCGTGCCCCAGGCGTTCTGCCGGAACATAAGCCATACCGAGCTGACGGCGATTACCGACTTTCAGGCGTCCGACTGGTTTGCCATTCATAATGATTTGATCACTATGAGGGCTGAGCCATTCGCCACTCAATACGCTTAACAGTTCTTCCTGACCGTTACCGGCGACCCCGGCAATACCGAGGATCTCACCGCCACGCAGGGAGAAATTGAGCTGTTTCAGGGCACAGGCAAACGGATTGGGTGCCGGCAAAGAGAGGTCTTTAACAGCAAGATTAATTTTCTTGCTGGAACGACGTTCGTAAGTTTCGGCAATAGCACTGTCACCAACCATCATGCGGGCGATACTTTCCGGTGTTTCATTTGCAGGCACGCAGGCACCGGTAACTCGTCCGCCACGCAATATCGTTGCGTTATGGCAGAGTGCAGTAACTTCTTTCAGTTTATGGCTGATAAACAGGATCGTGCAGCCATCTGAAGCCAGCTGGCGCAACACTACAAACAGACTATCCACTTCCTGCGGGGTAAGCACGGAAGTTGGTTCATCAAGAATGAGTAATTTTACCTGTTGGATCAGACAGCGAAGAATTTCGACTCGTTGGCGTTCGCCCATGGACAAGCTAAACACATAACGATCTGGATCAATATTCAATCCGTAATTTCCCGACAGCTCACGGATGCGTCCTGCTAGATCACCAATCTGTTCCCGCATTGAAGGGGTTAAACACAAATCGATGTTTTCCGTGACGGTCAGTGTTTCAAACAGCGAAAAATGCTGAAACACCATACCGATGCCCAATTCACGCGCATGAGAAGGAGAGCGGATTTGCAACTCCTGCCCATCCCACACGATGGAACCACTGTCCGGGGTCACCAAACCATAAATGATTTTGACCAAGGTTGACTTTCCTGCACCATTTTCACCCAATAGTGCATGGATTTCACCACGTTCGAGCTTCAAATTGATCTTGTTGTTCGCAAGACAGCCGGGATATTGCTTAGTGATATCCCACAATTCAAGCTGGTAATGATGTGTTGTCATCCTCTTTACGACACTCCGTTTGCGGGTGTAAAAAATTGATGTGCGAGTTAAGCAAAAAATCGTTCAATTTGCCATTTTTTCTGCATGTAAATTCACTGATCAGCGAAAAAACCACCATGCAGAGCCATGATTACCGGAATAATGTGCCAAACACTATGTGTTGAGTTAAAGATTCAGCCTGAACACAACCTTTTGGTATTTTAGCTGAGGCTGAATCACTCTGTGTATGTTTTATAACCATGCAATGACATTTTTCCTTGTGCTGCCAGATTAAGTGCAGATTACAGGCCAACCGGATGAAAGATTAAATGAATACTTACGAAATCAAGAATAACTGGCTGACGAATCTGCTGTTCAGGCATCCGGCATCGGTGCTGACTTTACAGAGTAAAGGACTGCAGGTTTCTGATGGTAATAAAAAGATGATATTGCTGTTCAGCCGGATGAGTTCATTGCCGAAAATCAAGCGGCGTCTGTTCTGGTCACACTTATCTGTTACTACCGCTAAAAAATCTTATCTGTATAAAGGCTTTTCAGCATCGCAATTACGCCAATTTTCAGAATTACTGAATGACTCGTTGAAACTTCATGTTCAGCAACAATTACAGGCTGAGTATCAGGAAGCAAAACAGCTCAAAACCGAGATCCAGGCATTTCTGGATGCATCCTGTTTCCGGCGTTCATCGCAATGCCGGCAATTAGTGGAACGTTGCCGCCGGCTTCTGAAAAACACCTCTGTTTATTTGCGGGAATGTTTTGCTACTTCTTCTCAATTGGTCGCATTGAAATATTCAGCTGATTTCATTTCTTTTGCTGAAGAGAAAGTAAAACGGGCAAACACAAAATTCCTGAAGCAAGAGTTACTCCGGTATCAGTCGTTTTTTGACCATGTTGAAAAGAACCCATTAACGCTTGCACAACGCAAAGCCTGTATTATCAATGAAGACCATAATCTGGTTTTAGCCGGGGCGGGAACCGGCAAGACCAGCACGATGATTGGGCGGGCAGGGTATCTGTTAGTCACAGCACAAGCTCAACCGGAAAAAATTCTGATGCTGGCATTTGCTAAAAAAGCCGCCGGAGAAATGCAGGAGCGGCAGGATAAGTGCCTGCGCCCGCTCTTACAGAACGCAACGCCTGTTATTAAAACTTTCCATGCACTCGGGCTTGAGATCATTGGCAAAGTGGAAGGTAAATGGCCTGTTATCACGCCTTTCGTTGAAAATAATGCGGCATTCATGCAGTTCATTGGTGATGTTATTGGTCAGCTGATGATGACTGAGGCATATAAAAAGGAAGTCAGTCAGTTTTGTGCAGATCGTACCTATCCGAAATCATTTGCTGATTTCTCCCTGCTGATAGCTGACTTCCTGCTGTTATTTAAGCAATCACACCTGACATTCTCTGCATTCGCCGCTAATATGAAAAAACAGCGCAACAGCATGCGTTGTTCTCTCTTCCTATCATTGTTTCAACCGGTGCTAGCTGCTTACGAGCAACATTTAGCGGAAAAAAATGAAATCGATTTTGCCGATATGATTGCTAAAGCGATCGGGTATGTCGAGTCGGGCCGCTATTGTTCACCCTATCAGCATATTCTGGTGGATGAGTTTCAGGATATCAGTCAGGAACGCGCCCGCTTACTTAACGCTTTGTTAGCGCAGCGGGATGACACGGTACTGTTTGCGGTAGGGGATGACTGGCAATCGATCTATCGTTTTACGGGAAGTGATATCAATATCACCCGCCAATTTGAATCTATATTTGGTGCGACGGCGACTACCGCACTTGATACCACGTTCCGGTTTAACAATAAGATTGGTGAAGTTGCTTCCGGGTTTGTACTGAAAAATCCGGAACAGATAAATAAAACCATTAATTCAGCTTCAATAGTGGCGCATCCCGCCGTATCACTGGTACAAGCATCAGTTTCAGAGCGGGGATTACATCAGGTATTACATCATCTCAATCAGGATGTGCCTGTTTATTCGGAGCAGAAAACGTCAGTTGCAGTATTGGCCCGGTTTAATTTTCTATTAGGTGATGATAGCCCCGCCATTCTTAAACGACAGATGGAAACCCTGTATCCGTATCTGGACATCGAGTTTATGTCTGTACACGCATCTAAAGGGAAAGAGGCAGACTACGTCATTACATTGGGAATGAACAACGGCAAGTATGGTTTCCCCAGCCTGAAAGAGACAGATCCGATCCTTGAGTTTTTATTACCTGAAAAAGAAATGTTTGCTTATGCAGAAGAGCGACGGTTGTTCTATGTGGCGCTGACCCGGGCCCGTCATCGGGTCTATCTGGTGTATCACCCTGCAGAGCCTTCCCCGTTTATCACGGAGCTGATTAATCAGAAATATCCGGTCTGTACGGATGAGTTCGTATGAATTGGATCAATTCACGTTAGAATGTATCTCTCTGGTTTTCTCTACTCAGCAAAAAATTCTTATGGAAGACACTCAGGCTATTGTTCAGCCGAAAGCGAGTGATACTCGTTTCCGGGTTCTTGGTGCTATCAGTATGTCGCATTTTCTTAATGACATGCTGCAGTCGCTGATTTTCGCTATCTATCCGCTGCTGAAAGGCAATTATGATCTTAATTTCACCCAAATCGGTCTGTTGACGCTGACTTATCAGTTAACAGCCTCTATTTTACAACCGATGGTTGGTTTTTATACCGACAAACACCCTAAACCTTATTCTCTGGTAGTGGGTATGGGGTCAACCTGTGCTGGTCTGTTATTGCTGAGTCAGGCTCACACGTTCCCGCTTTTATTAATAGCCGCCGCCATGGTTGGGTTGGGGTCTTCTATTTTCCATCCTGAATCATCACGGGTCGCGCGGATGGCTTCCGGTGGCAGACATGGTCTGGCTCAGTCCATCTTTCAGGTAGGCGGAAATGCGGGTACGGCTACAGGTCCTTTGCTGGCTGCAATCATCATCTTCCCATTCGGGCAGGGGAGCCTGGCCTGGTTTTCACTGGCAGCACTGCTGGCCATGTTTATCTTATGGAAGGTAGGAAACTGGTATCGGCAGCAACACCGTAGTCAGAAGTTAAATATTACCCCCAGAGAGTCCGGGTTATCCCGCACCAGGATCATGATGGCTCTTGGCGTGCTGCTTCTGCTGATTACCTCAAAATATCTCTATATGGCGAGTCTGACTAATTACTACACCTTTTATCTGATGCATCATTTCGGGCTGAACGCACAAAATGCGCAGTATCATCTGTTTATCTTCCTGTTTGCTGTTGCTGCCGGAACTGTGCTGGGCGGGCCTATCGGTGACAAAGTCGGTCGTAAACGGGTGATCTGGTTCTCTATTCTGGGTGTCGCTCCATTCACTCTGGCTTTACCGCATGCCGATCTATTCTGGACATCCATTCTGTCGTTTGTAATTGGTTTCATTCTGGCTTCTGCTTTTTCAGCCATACTGGTTTATGCGCAGGAACTTGTACCCGGCAGAGTCGGTACTATCTCCGGATTGTTCTTTGGTTTTGCATTCGGTATCGCGGGGATTGGTGCTGCGCTTATGGGGCAACTAGCGGATCACTATGGTATTGAATATGTTTATCAGCTTTGTGGCTGGTTGCCACTGATGGGGGTAATTACCGCCTTGCTGCCTACATTAAAAAGCAATAAATAGTGCTGGAATAAGAGCAAAATACCAACCGTTAACTAAAAAGCCTGACAAATTACAGTCAGGCTTTTGTCTTTTTAATGTGGTGAATCTTTATCGCGCAATAGCTTATCCAGATAGCCCATCGCAAATGCGGACATAACAAACGTGATATGGATCAGCAGGTACCATTTGATCTTATCATCAGCGATGTTTTCTGTGTTCATGAAGACTTTCAGCAGATGAATAGATGAAATAGCAACAATCGATGCTGCAACTTTGTTTTTCAGAGAACCTGGGTCCAGTTTACCTAACCAGCTCAATTTGTCATCGTGATCGTCCAGATCAAGACGGGAAACGAAGTTCTCATACCCGGAATACATGACCATTACAATAAGCCCGCCAACCAGCGAAACATCAATCAGCGACAGAATGATCAGTATCAGCTCTACTTCTTTCATGGAAATGATCACGGTGAAGATATGAAAGACTTCCTGAAAAAACTTAATGCCCAGAGCAAGCAATGCAAAGCTCAACCCCAGATAGATAGGGGCCATAATCCAGCGGGCAGAATACATCAAGCGTTCAATAAAGCGTTCCATGATAACTTGTAATCAATATGTAAAGATGATCTTTAGTTTCGTCGAGACAGTCGCTGTGGTCAACCCTCATTACACGTGTCAGATGCGTGTCGTGCAGCAGAAAGCTCAGGATCACCCGCATCGTAATATTCTCCGGCGGTCATTAATTCCCGTTGTGTTTTTGTCATGGTTCTCATTCCTTACTCTTCGGTATGACTATATTAAGCCGATTCAGACTGGCACTTAATCTACCAAAGAAATTAGTTACATTTCTGTTACAGAAGCAAAGTGTGAATAGAGTCACAAGTTGTAAATTGACCTTGAATCCTGAAATCCCGATCTATACTTAGAGTGCACCTGCGTTCTTCCGGTACCAATGAGGAGCAAGATCATGGGCAAAATATGGCAAAGCAACAAAGAGCAAAAGAAAAAACCAGCAATGACCGATAAAGAGAAAAAAGCGATTAAACGTGAGAAAAAACATCCGCAATAACACTTAAGATCCTTTCCCGTTTTCGTTGAATTAAACCCGGTGCCATCATGTACCGGGTTTATTTTTGCCCTTTTAAATTCGCAGTCTTAATTGTTATGTTCAATATACTATGTTTGATAAAAAAGAAAATGGCCCACTACCGAGAAACCATCACAACCAGTGGCCTGAATAAACACCGCTAGTTATTAGTCGCAACCAAGCGGGAAGCGCGTTGCTATCATGGACTATTCAACAGAGTGGAATTGCATCCGGTACACTTTTTCCTCAAGGAATCGTGCTGATTCTTCAGGATATTCCGGGTCAACCTTAAAGCATTGATTACCATGTAATAATTCAATGCTGAACAGGGACTGGAAAAGACTCGCAACTTCACTGTCGATGGCAGCCGGCTGTTCAGCAGAAGAGGTATCGATAGATTCGGTAGTGAGCAGTAATATCTGAATATGTGCAGGCAGCACAGAACCAAGATGCCGGACATATTGGATACGGCTTTCAGGTGGTAATGCAGTCAACGCCGCACAATCATAGATCGCACGGATACCGCTTAAATCTGCTTCGCAGAGATCAAACAGATCACCACACCAAATCTGGATATTCTCGTGCTGCCAGCGTATAAAACGACCATGTCGTGATCGGGTAGGGACTATATTCCGTTCAGCAAAAAAAGCCTGAATAGCGATATTGCTCAGTTCTATACCAATAACCTTATAGCCTTCAGCCAGGAACCAGCTCATATCCAGACTTTTACCGCACAATGGTACCAGCACAGTATCACCGGCAGTTAAATTAAGAATTGGCCAGAATTGTGGTAACAGAGGATTAATGTGTAGTTGGTGGAAACCGATGTCATCATGCTTCCATTTATTCTTCCAGCGCTGATTACTCATTGAACTCGTCTCCTGTTTCATAATGTGTACAGGTATGAGTTCTGCAGAATGCGAACGGACCATGCGAACATAAGGTGGTTTACCTGAAGCTAGCATGGTTTCAGTTCTAATAGCCAACTATATCCATCCGGAAAAAGCGGCAGGCATTGCTATTTTCGTAGAGTAAGCCTTTCCTGCACTGAAAGTTTCGCGCGAATAAATTCTGAATGTTCAACGTAAATCAGATCGGCCACCTGGCGAATAACAGCTTCTTCCAGCGGATCGATGATGCCATCGGTATATGCCACCTGCCACAGTGCTTCAATGAGCTGAAAACGGTCATCCGGCATTAATGTGCGTAACTGATTGGTGAATTCATAAAGAGATACAGCGGTCTTGCTTTTCGTATGTGCCTGTATCATCAATGCTTTTGCTGATGCTTCATCAACGTCCAGTAAGCGCGTAAGAATATGCACCTTGGCAGCTTCTTCTTTGGGATCGTTTTTATAGTCCGCATTAGCAACTTCACAGAGCAGAGAGGCCATAGCCAAATGCATTTTCGGCATGTCTGCTGCACCACTGTCACTGCCATCCTGCATTATTTGACGGAAAAGTGTTCGTAACTGTCTGAGCATATCAATCAATCATAATCTGTTCTGTTGATGCTCATATAATTTAGGTTTGCGGGATATAAATCAAGGGGAACTCAAAAACAGACTCATCGTACTGAGTTCCCCTCTGTGTCAGGTTTTATCCAAACTTCAGAAATAATTTAGAGTAAGGCATTTTCAGTTTAGTGATGGCAGTATGAATGGCCGGCGCATCATTTTTAAATAACGCTTTCCGAAGTGCTTCCACAGACGCTGTCTGGCTATCAATTAACTTGGTGAATTCCGCATTATTGCGGTATTGCCCGGGCGCTTCAGTGCGAAGTTTTTCACTGAGATAGATCAAGACACCTGCTTTCGCGGTTAGTTGCTGAATACCATCCGGTTCAGCCAGCATTTTCTTGTTTTCTTCCAGTATTTGTTCCATCACAGCGTGATATGCATTCATGTGATCGCTGTAGATGATCACCTGGTTGCGATGCCGGAGATCAGCCAGTGCTTCCCGGACTTTCTCCAGTGTTTCATGAGACTTAGCCAGTTGTTCCTGTGTCGCCTGTTCTTCTGCCTGGTTATAAACCTGCATTACCGTTTCTAATGTGGCTGCAAATTTTTTGTCACGATCATAAGGGGCAGGGGCTTGAGCAGAAAATTGATCGGTTACTTTCTTCCAGGCCTGTTTAGCTTGCTGAACGCTTCTGGTTGCTTCATCCGGAGTGCCGTTGTTTGTTTTAAATAATGCTACCCGGTATGGTACATAAGCCTGCTGCATTGCATCGGTAAAAGCATCAGCGGCATAGGTTGTGGACAAAAATAATGTTAAAGCGCTCGCTATGATTACTTTTCGCATACGACGATCCCAAGACTAATTGATGAATTAGTATCAACTATAGCCATGATCAATGATGGGTATATTATATAACTCTAATATTTGATTGCTTGTCACATATTTGGCAACAGACATCAAGCCTGATGGCGACAATTTGAGCAGGAAAGGGATGTTGATCCAGAAAGGGAAATCTGACTGGCCATAGCCGGCGACCTGGCCAGTCCTGTGCTCTGTATATAGAGCCTACGAATTGTATTCGTCGAAATTGTCTATGTAATCATCAATGTTATCAATGAGAAGCTGACGATATTTCTCTGTAAAATATTCAACGGCAGAATCTTTGCCGGCTTTGATTTCATCAGCATTTTCAGCTGAAGATGCAAGAAGGTATGCATTAAACCGCGCTGTTGCGTAAAGCAACGATGAGCTTACATCATCACTTTCTGCATGTTCTGTTTGCTGATTAGCCAGATCCACAACTTCATCAACGCGTTCCCAGAACGTCTCATCTTGTACTTCTTGAATTTCGTCACTCATATACTTCTCCTATCCTGTCAGCAGGTTGTACCGGGTAGCGGGACCTGCGCAGTGAGCAATGTGAAGATGTTTAACCGTTTTGTAAATGAAAAAGTAGTTTCCGGCTTAAAAAGCTATTTGAACTGCAGAATGGAAATAAAAATATTTGTAATGCCTCTGATTAACGGTCCCAGAGGCAATATTTCTATCTTGGTATTAGTCTGGATTAATATTATAAGCAGTAATCCCAACGTGCCGAACTTGTACATATTTTGCAGTAACTTAGGATTGGTTTCTTTCAGGAAGGTCATATAAATGTGCGATCCGTCGAGTGGCGGGATAGGGATAAGATTAAAGATAAATAACCCGAAATTTATAACGCTCCATACAATCAGTAAGTTAATCGTAGCAAGACCGAGGTATGTGCCGCTGAAATAGGGGAAAAAGTAGAGACCTCTGGCTACTATCAAAAATAATATTGCCAGAAAAAAATTGGAAAACGGACCGGCCAGTGAGATCAGGATTTCATCGCGGTGTTTATTCTTTAAATTATCCGGATTAAAGCTTACAGGCTTAGCCCATCCGAACCCTGCAATCACAATAAGAATGAACCCAAGCGGATCAATATGTTTCAATGGGTTGAGCGTCAGGCGACCATCATTTTTTGCGGTCATGTCACCCAGTTTATATGCAGTATATGCATGGGCTAACTCATGTACTGTAAGCCCTATTATTACGGCAGGGAGTGATTTGAAAAGCCAGAAATAGTCAAAATTCATATAAGTTTTTACCCGTGTGAAAGCCAGTCATAATCTGTATTGATTATCACAATTTAGCTACTATTTCATATCGCGGCACCACATGAATATCAGCTGCAATATGTTCAGGGAAAATGTATCCCTCAGGATCACGAAGGAACTTAATCCCGATGGACTGAAAGCAGATATCTACAAATTCTGAACAGATGTAAGCGTCATTTTCTTTATGTGTTCCAAGCCTTAGCGTTACCCTGGCCAGAATACTGGCTATTTCGTCCTTATCATATTTTCTATTCAGATTATCGGCGGCAGTGCCAAGCATTTTGTTAACTGCATCAGTAGCAAGCGGAGTGTTATACCGGGCGATAAAGATACGGCCATCGTATGGTTTTTTTGAGTTTTCATAGTCATTTACATACTGGCTAAGAGGAACAACCCGGACACCATCATCTTCAACGCTTTCCAACAGTAGAATGCGGTCATTCCATGTAAAAATAAAACCCACATGACTAAATATCGAATTTGAAAAATGCTCAATCATCTTGCTGATAGCATAATTGCCTGAAGCAAAGAAAATGTCTCCTGTACGGATGTTTTGGCGAATATCCTGATAGCGTTCCTTCTTTAAGTGATCAAACTTCTTTGTAGCCATGATGTGTCTCCATCTTGGTTTTAAACGGATACGTTACAAAGTGTAGTTCAAAATTTTGAGATCCACATCAAGAAACTGTAACCGGTTTCTGTAACCGGTTACACGGATCGATATAATCAGTCTCAACACGCTATAGAAGCGATTTCAGGAGAGTTTGATTATGAAAAAAATATTTCTCTGTTGTGCTGCCGGCATGTCTACCAGCATGGTTGTGAACAAAATGAAGCAATCTGCTGCTCAGAAGGGCATTGAAGCCGAAATCATTGCTGTAGCGATGGAAGAATTTGATGCCACTCTGCCAAAGTTTGACTGCTGCCTGTTAGGGCCTCAGATCAAATATAAATTTGAAGAGTTCAAGAAAAAAGCTGATGCAGCGGGCAAACCAATTGCCGTCATCAACAGCATGGATTACGGCATGATGCGTGGCGATAAGATCCTTGCCGATGCACTGGCTATGATGGCCTGAACAATCCAGCAATAACGAATAAGTTAACCGTATTAATTACCAGAAAATGTCATGTAAGGAAGTAATGATTATGACTCATCAGTTGCCGAAAGATTTCTTGTGGGGTGGGGCTGTTGCAGCGCATCAGGTTGAAGGCGGCTGGAACGAAGGTGGTAAAGGCGCCAGTATTTGTGATGTGCTGTCTGGCGGCTCACACACAGTAGACCGTGTTATCACCGGCGAAATCAAAGACGGCGTCTATTATCCGAACCATGAAGCGACCGACTTCTATCATCACTATAAAGAAGACGTAGCCTTATTCGCAGAAATGGGTTTTAAGTGCTTCCGTACTTCTATTGCCTGGACGCGTATTTTCCCGAATGGCGACGAATCCCAACCGAATGAAGCTGGTTTACAGTTTTATGATGATCTGTTCGATGAACTGCTGAAATATGGTATCGAACCAGTGATCACGCTGTCGCATTTTGAAATGCCAAATCATCTGGTGAAAGAATACGGTGGCTGGACTAACCGTAAAGTGATTGATTTCTTTGTCCATTATTCCGACACCGTAATGCGTCGTTATAAAAACAAAGTGAAATACTGGATGACTTTCAACGAAATCAACAACCAGAAAAATCACGAATATCCACTGTTTGGTTACTGCTGCTCTGGCGTCGTGTTTAATGACTATGAACGTCCGGAAGAAGTGATGTATCAGGTTGTGCATCATGAGCTGGTAGCCAGTGCCAAGGTTGTTAAGCTGGGCCATGAAATCAACCCTGATTTCAAAATCGGCTGCATGATTTCTTACGTTCCGCTCTATCCGTTCTCCTGTCATCCGGATGACATCATGTATGCTCAGGAAGCAATGCATGACCGTTACTTGTTTGGTGATGTGCACATGCGCGGCGAATATCCGGCGTATGCACTGAAAGATTGGGAACGTAAAGGCTACAACATCAAAATGGAACCGGAAGATGCACAGATCCTGAAAGAAGGCTGCTGTGATTACGTTGGTTTCAGTTATTATATGTCAAATGCAGTCAAAGCTGACGCGGTTGCTTCCGGTAACGGTATCAGCGGTTTTGCCGGCAGCGTTAAAAATCCGCATGTCAGGGCTTCTGACTGGGGATGGCAGATCGATCCGGTTGGTTTACGTTACTCACTGAACGCGCTTTATGAGCGTTATCAGAAACCATTGTTTATCGTTGAAAACGGCTTTGGTGCAATTGATAAAGTTGAAGAAAACGGTGAGATCAATGACGACTACCGCATTGACTACCTGAAAGCTCACATCGAACAGATGAAAAAAGCTGTCACTGATGATGGCGTGGAATTGATGGGTTACACACCTTGGGGTTGTCTGGATTGCGTATCTTTCACCACTGGTGAATACCGCAAACGTTACGGCTTTATCTATGTTGATAAAAACGATGATGGCACAGGCACCATGGCGCGCAGCCGCAAGAAGAGCTTTGCCTGGTATCAGCAAGTAATCAGCAGTAACGGCGAAAAATTATAATGAATGCTCCCCTCTAAGTGAGGGGATATTTTTTGGAGGTTGTATTAATGGATGCGTCATCAGTTGAATTACTAGGATTGGTAGCTGGTTGTCTGACTACTGGTTCATTTATCCCACAAGTTTTCAAGATATTGAAAACCCGCGATGTTTCCGGCATTTCGCTGGTCATGTACGTCGCATTTACACTGGGTGTTATGTTGTGGTGTATTTATGGGATCAGTAATGGTCAGATCGCTATTGTTGCGGCGAATGGTATTACGCTGGCACTGGCTTCAGTAATTCTGGGGATGAAGATCCGCTATCGTTGATACGCGGCTATTTCACAACAGCTGAATACAAAAAAGGGCATGAAAATTCATGCCCTTTTTGCATCATGGCTTTCGCCGGATGATTATTTCTTTTCTACCTGTGGCAGACCGGTACCAGCAGAAGCAGTCAGCAGACCAGTTTCTACATAGTTCATCAGTTTTGCCCGGGTATCAGTGATATCCAGGTTACGCATAGTCAGCTGACCGATACGGTCATCCGGTGAGAACGTAGATTCACCTTTTTCCATAGTCAGACGCTCTGCCTGATAGGTCAGGTTATCTGACACTGTGTTCAGGATGGTATAGTCATTACCGCGACGCAGTTCTAAAGTCACTTCACCAGTGATTGCACTGGCAACCCAACGCTGAGACGCATCACGCAGCATCAGCGCCTGAGAGTCGAACCAACGGCCCTGATACAGGAAACGACCCAGCTGACGACCATGTGCATGGTACAGCTCGATGGTGTCTTCGTTGTGGATACCAGTTACCAGACGTTCGTAAGCGATATGCAGCAGCGCCATACCTGGTGCTTCATAAATACCACGGCTCTTCGCTTCGATAATACGGTTTTCGATCTGGTCGCTCATACCCAGACCATGACGACCACCAATGCGGTTAGCTTCCAGCATCAGTTCAACATCATCACTGAAAGTCACGCCGTTCAGCGCAACAGGGTAGCCGCGTTCAAAACGGATAGTCACTTCTTCCGCCGGGATCTTAACGTTCTCATCCCAGAATTTAACGCCCATGATTGGGTTAACGATCTTGACGCTGGAGTTCAGGAATTCCAGATCTTTCGCTTCGTGAGTTGCACCCAGGATGTTTGAGTCAGTTGAGTATGCTTTTTCTACTGACATTTTGTAATCAAAGCCAGCCTGGATCATGAACTCAGACATCTCCTGACGACCACCCAGTTCATCAATGAAGTCAGTGTCCAGCCAAGGTTTGTAGATTTGCAGTTCAGCGTTAGTCAGCAGACCGTAGCGATAGAAACGCTCGATATCGTTGCCTTTATAAGTACTGCCGTCACCCCAGATGTTCACGCCATCGTCTTTCATTGCAGCTACCAGCATAGTACCGGTTACTGCACGGCCGAGTGGGGTAGTGTTGAAATACGCAACACCGGCAGTGGTGTTATGGAAAGCACCACACTGAATGGCAGCAATACCTTCTGCTACCAGCTGTTTGCGGCAGTCGATTAATCTGGCGTTCTCTGCACCATATTCCATCGCACGGCGAGGGATCGCGTCATAATCTTCTTCATCCGGCTGGCCGAGATTTGCAGTATAAGCGTAAGGCACCGCGCCTTTCTGACGCATCCACAGCAGTGCTGCACTGGTATCCAGACCACCAGAAAAAGCGATACCAATCCGTTCGCCAACTGGAAGATGCTTGAGAATCGTAGTCATAATTTTAATCCTGCTCGAAAGAACTATGGATAAACGCATTACCGGCTTCGGATTGTGCATTTATCAACCTGAAACTGTGTCTGAAACCTCAAGCCAGAGTATAGCCGGCTTACCGTTTCAGAACGACCAACCACAACTGCGCATTCATGCACGCGGATAAGAAAATATGCCGTACCTGCGCTTGTGGTCAACAAAATATGTGTGCTGTTTAACTAACGCACATCATATTAATTGTCTTTATTTTAATCATGCATATTTATGCATAATAAGTGAGTGAGAATTTAAACATCTTTTCCTGCTTACGGGAAGAGATGAGAGCATATTTATTCGAAAAAATTATGTTTTCCCGGTGAATAACTCTCTAATTTCACAGCGCATGCATACCGTATCAGCAAATGCGTAAAAATATGAACAAAATCACTCACAAAAACGGTCTCATTACTAAACCTTATCCGGATCTTCTTACTTGCTAACATCCTGATTATCGGCCATGACACCCATGAATCGGTTCTGGTGCAAAAACGCTTCTCCATCGAAGTTTGCTCATGTCCGTCTTCATCAGCAAATTTATGGCTTTCGTGAAGTTCAAAGTCCGGTCCGGATGATGGTAACCCCGGCGGGTTTTCTGATATCCGAGTAGTGTTAGCAGTTGGCATAACTGGGTTGCATGACCATGGATATCACCGATGATGTCAAATCGCTTATGTGTCATTGTTATTCCATTCTGGTTTACATAATTGATTCATTCTATACACTAAAACCGGCAAGAGCAGCACTGGCAGACAACAAGAAAAGAACGGGGAAAAGGGTAACTATCAATGGACTCAGTGATGCAATCTACCTCAATAATCAGCATGGCACTTTCAATCGCTGCCATCACAATCAGTATTTTTACCTTTTATAAATTTCATAAATTAAAGCGTGATATCGCTATAGCAAGCGATCTGAACAGATATAAACAAGCAGTAAAACATATCTGGACTGAGAGCAAACCGGTGATAACGGCCATCAATGAAATACTTGGTGATGAATTAACGAAGATTGGCCGGAAGACTGACAAAATTCAGAGCATTAAATCAAAATATTACGATAGCAGACCTTTGCGTCATCATTTCTATGAACTGCATGAACATTGTGTTGAGGAAATAGAGCCTTTATTTACAAAGGATAATTTCGACCGTAGCGAGCAGAAAATTATTTCGTTGCTTAATGTTGTTTATGAAAGTGATATCAAGCGTGCTCTGGATACTGGCAAACCGACAAAGTTGAATACATTTTCAGCGATTAAAGCCAGAGAAGGCGCTAAAAACTATCATATTCTGAATTCTGCCGAGCAAAGTGAACTCAGAAAAATCAATGCATTAATCACTGACAAGATAACTGAAGCTTTTTGTATTTATACACTTAATAAAGAAAAGATAGATAACTGGTTAGATCAGCTGACGACACTTAAAACAGAAAACAGATTCGAGCGATTCAGCATCGAAGAGAATAGCAGACTGAACGAACGTCTTAACGTTATGCTAAATACATTACAGTTCCTGACGTCAAATGAACTGCGTTATCTGGTGGAAAACCGAAACGAAGACAATTTTAGTACCAGCAGTTTATTACACAGCGCAGTAATGATGAATGTATTTGGAAAGCTGGCGAGAAAATATATTTCCTGAATGAAAAGGATGTCTTTATAGCTAAAACGTGATGACTTAATCATTCCAGAACATGGAATAGAGAAATCCCAAATCAAGAATTAATTTTGATCGCGAATGGGCGTATTTCTTAACCATCATATTGCAATGATAAATCACACAGAGGCAATGTCTTATGGATAACTTCAGCTATAAAAATACAACGCAGATTCATTTCGGGAAGGGACAGATTTCAAAAATCAAAGATGAAATCCCGTCTGATGCGCGCGTGCTGATTACTTATGGTGGCGGCAGTATTAAGAAAAATGGCGTGCTGGATCAGGTTCAGACCGCTCTGGACGGGGTCACTTATTTTGAATTTGGTGGCATTGAACCGAATCCGCATTTTGAAACGCTGATGAAAGCTGTTGAACTCGTCAGACAGGAAAATATCACCTACATCCTGGCTGTGGGCGGAGGTTCTGTGATCGATGGCAGTAAATTTATTGCTGCTGCAGCACTTTATCCGAGCGACCCATGGGAAATCATTCAGACCTATGGCGCGAAAGTGACCAGTGCATTACCTCTGGGCTGTGTGCTGACGCTGGCTGCAACCGGTTCAGAAATGAACAAAGGCGCGGTAATTACAAAAGCGGAAACGAAAGATAAGCTGTTTTTCTTCTCAGACTATGTGCAACCACGCTTCTCTGTGCTGGATCCGGAAACCACGTTCAGTCTGCCGCCAAGACAAACCGGTAACGGCGTTGTAGATAGTTTTGTGCACGTGGTCGAACAGTATGTGACCTATCCGGTCAACGGCAAGGTACAGGATCGTTTTGCCGAAGGCCTGCTTCTGAACTTGCTTGAAGATGGTCCGAAAGCACTGGAAAACCCGACAGATTATGATGTTCGTGCCAATCTGATGTGGACAGCAACATTGGCGCTGAATGGCCTGATCGCAACGGGTGTTCCTGCAGATTGGGCGACCCACATGATTGGTCAGGAGCTCACCGGACTGTATGGCCTTGATCATGGTCAGACGCTTGCAGTTGTGCAGCCAGCGGTATGGATCTACAAGAAAGAACAGAAAAAAGCGAAATTACTCCAGTTTGCCGACCGCGTGTGGAATCTGCTGGAAGGTGATGAAGAAAGTCGTGTGATGGCGGCGATTGAAAATACCCGGCAGTTCTTCGAGGCGATGGGTGTTCCGACCCGACTGAGCGCTTATGGCCTTGATGCCAGTATCATTGATGCTGTCGTGGCAAAACTGGAAGCGCACGGCCATGTCAATCTGGGAGAGCACGGAGATATTACCGCTGCCGATGTGAAAGAAATTCTGAAACTGGCGTTATAAGTTCAGCGTAACAAGCCCGGTTTATCCGGGCTTATTATTACTTATTTTGCTTGTCTGTTTGATCAGGTGAACATCAATTCAATGAAATGAGCTCCGGGTTTACGGAGCTCAATAATTTTTACATTATGCTATCTGATCAAAGATACTGTTTTTCAGCGCTTATAACGTTCGAGCCAGTGCGCATACGGTGCGGGTAAAACCCACGACGGACGATCCACTTTCAGCGCCTGAGCGGCCTGATAGGGCCAGTTCGGATTAGCCAGATGAACCCGGCCAATCATCACCAGATCAAGTTGTCCGTCTTCGATGGTTTTGCTGGCAACAGCCGGATCATCAATACCCCATGATGATGCTACCGGCAGATTGGCTTCCTGACGAACACGCTGTGCAACCGGAGCCAGAAATGCAGATCCCCATGGAATATTGGCATTCGGCGTTGAGAAACCGACACTGACATTGACCATATCCAGGCCGTTATTCCAGAATAATTTGATCAGCTCAATTGATTCCGTCAATGTTTCTTCATCCCGGCCATCATATTCAATCACACCAAAGCGGGCAGTGAGCGGCAGATTTTCCGGCCAGACTTCACGCACAGCCGCCAGTGTCTCCAGCAGGAAACGGCTGCGGCCGGCAAAATCACCACCGTACTGATCTGTACGCTGGTTGGCATGAACAGAGAAGAAGCTCTGCGCCAGATAGCCATGCGCAAAATGTAATTCCAGCCATTCAAATCCGGCATCACGCGCCCGGCGGGCGGCATCAACAAAGTCATTTTTCACTCTGTTAATTTCTTCGATGCTCATTGCTTTAGGTACTTTTGGCAGATTCGCCCCAAAGGCAACCGCTGAAGGGGAGATGGTTTCCCATCCGCGGGAATTGTCCATAATATGATCATCACCTTCCCATGGGATATTGGCGCTGGCTTTACGGCCCGCATGCGCGATCTGGATCCCCGGTACAGCACCACCAGCCTTGATGCCACGGGCAACCCGCGCCAGCGCAGCAGCCTGTTCATCATTCCAGATGCCGGCACAATGCGGCGTGATCCGTCCTTCTGGTGACACCGCTGTTGCTTCAACAATGACGAGCCCGGCACCACCTCTGCCCAGACTGGTGTAATGGACTTCATGCCATTCGTTAATCATTCCGTCCACCGCGGTGTATTGGCACATAGGCGGAATGGCAATGCGGTTTTTCAAAGTAACGTCTTTTAATTGGAACGGTGAAAATAGTGCTGACATTGTGTTCTCTCTGTTATGTCTGATGGCATAAGCGTATGCTAGACTATCCATAATGAAAACTATCCAAGTGTTATCATTTTAATAAGATATTTTTATGATTAACCCCCAATGGTTAAAAACCTTTGCGGTTCTGGCTGAATTGCGTCATTTCACCAGAACCGCCGATAAACTCGGGCTGACACAGGCTGCTGTCAGCCAGCATTTACGGCATCTGGAAGGCAAGTTTGGTGCTTTATTTGTCAGAAAAGGGCGTCAGCTTGATATCACACCGGCTGGTCAGGCTTTGCTGGACTATGCTCTGGAGATGGAGCAGGCCAATAACCGGCTTACACTCAGACTGACAGAAACGGATGCCGAACATGGCGAGATCCGCATTATCACACCCGGCAGTATTGGTTTGCTGATTTATCCCATGCTGCTGGAGTGGCAGATACAGCATCCGGGATTATCTGTCCGTCATCGCTTTGCACCGGATGCCGAAGTGCTGGATGCGGTGCTGAATAATCAGTATGAGCTGGGGATTCTGACATTTAAACCCGATGATCCCCGGATTATGGCTACCCCGTTTGCCGAGGAAACACTGGAACTGGTTGCGCCGGCGGGTCATAAGCTCTGTTCGTGGGCTGATCTGATGGAACTTGGATTTATTGATCATCCGGACGGTCAGGCGATGGCTACCCGTTTATTCAGTCGCCGCTTTCCCGGCAATGCGGGTATCCGTTCTGTTCCGGTGAAAGGATACTGCAATCAGGTCGGCTTGCTGCTTGAACCTGTCGTGCGTGGTATGGGTTTTACGGTTTTGCCTTGTTATGCCCGCCAGGCATTTTCCCGACAGGATGAAATCGCGGTAATGGATTGCGGTGTTTCGGTAGTTGATCAGCTCTGGCTTATCCATAGAGCTGAATGGCCACTTTCCTGTCGGGCAATGGTTACGGTTGATTATCTCAGAACGCAGGTCGGCAGGGCTTATCAGAGCTGCATACAGGCATCGGAATAATCGGCTATTATCTGAGTATTAATTCCTGCCGCAGGAATTATGAATATCAAAGATCTGAATAATCCTTTCTTGCTGTATCAGGAATAATAGGTTGTCTTTTCTATCTTTTAGTGAATTTTTATGAGCAATGCTGACGCGTTATCAAGCCATGCACTGACACCCACCAGGACGTTATTACTGGCGATAACTTCCGGGCTGGCGGTGGCATCCATGTATTATTGCCAGCCGCTGTTAGGGCTGCTGATGTCGCAACTGAATGTGAGTAGTGAACAGGTTGGTTATCTGCCCACCGTGACGCAACTGGGCTATGCCTTTGGCATGTTATTGCTGACGCCATTAGGTGACTGTGTTGATCGTCGTGGGTTGGTGACAGTCAAAGGCGTGTTGTTAAGCGGCGCACTGCTCATTACCGCATTCGCTGATTCAATTTCGATGCTTTATCTGACCAGTGTTGCCATCGGGCTGCTGGCAACACTGGCACAGGACATGATCCCTGCTGCGGCAGCGCTGTCTGCCCCGGAACAGCGGGGAAAAAATGTCGGTAAAATTCTGGCGGGTCTTCTGATCGGTGTTCTGCTATCACGTGTGGCCAGTGGTTTTCTGGCTGCATGGATGGGCTGGCAATCCATCTTCCTGATTGCAGCTGTCTGCATGATTTGTGTTACGTTTATGCTGCGCGCCGTATTACCCGTATTCCAGCCTATGGTGACATTGCCATACCATGAGCTCATTTTTTCTCTGTTCCGTTTGCTATTCAGATCGAAGGTATTACAGCGTGCTGCACTGGCACAAGGGCTGCTCGGTGTTGCTTTCAGTGCATTCTGGTCGACATTGGCAGTTATGCTGTATCAGGCGCCGTTTCACTTGGGCAGTACCGCCGCCGGTTTATTCGGAATAGCCGGCGCGATCGGTGCATTTATGGCGCCACTATTCGGTAAATACGCAGATCAGCTGGGTGCCCGCAAAGTGACTTTATTTGGTACTGCATTGGTTGCCACTTCCTTTCTGGTCATGCTGCTGATGAACTTTACCGGGGCGACGGTATCGCAACAGCTGGCCGTGATGGTCATTATGACTGTGTTATTTGATATCGGGGTACAGGCGACGTTTGTTGCGCATCAGACTTTGATATATCAGGTAGATCCGTCAGCGTTGAGCCGGTTGAATGCCGTGCTGGTTGTGAGCGTATTTATCGGGATGTCTCTGGGCGGATTTATTGCCAGCCATGGCTATGCGAGCTATGGCTGGGTTGCAGTGACATTATTGGCAACCGTCGCAGGCATTGCCTCATTTGTGGTTCGGTTGACGGCAGATTGATTCCGGCTGCGGTTGGCGATATATGACGACCATTCGATGTGGCTGCTCAAAGCTGCAGTACGCAAAGAATGACGATGTTTCCCAGGAAGCTTTACTAATCAATACATTACTAATTTATTGCGTTCAGTAAGAATCGTTCGGCTAAACTTCCTGGTTTGATGATACAGTCCTGATAGCAAAATTATCAAAACCTTTTTCCGGATAAGAACCAGTATGGTCACGACAGATATGCGGGATACGATGGTTAACCCCGCCAAGCCGTAAAATGGCTTAACGGGGTCTCAGAAGTGAGCAGACAGATTTAGTTTTGATGCGTATACCAATCGGAGGTTGTCGTATTATTATCCGCATCAGTGGAACTGACAGAATAAGTATAAACAGCACCTTTAGTTCCGCTGAAGGTATAGGAATGGCTGGTAACCAGTTCATTTTTCACATACGTTCCGCAGCAGGTGAATGTCACCGCTGTCGTAGCCGGCTCATTGGTTGTCCATGAGATCCGGAACTGTAAACCTTTTAGCTTGGTGCTGCTCACATCCGAAATGATCGGCGCATCACCTGTACCTGTGTCACCGCCGGCACCACATAAAGTCTCGGTAACCCCTACCAGATCCCAAGCTGCAACAACATTATCATCTTCTCCTGTTTTTGCCATGGCTATGGTTGCAGTGCGGGCATCACAAAAATCTGCGGTAGCATTCAAAGAGGTGAAGCCTTTAAATGCGATCTGCTCCGCTGCGTTCAGGCCAATCCCGCCTGTTTCCGTGGCCAGCAGATAATACCAATGATTGACGATGCCGCTGTTGATATGCACGCCACCGTTATCTGCCGTTCCGGTATACCGATCATCATAATGAGCAGGATCGCCATCTTCAGCCGGATCTTCCATATTACGGATACCGTTATCACCCGGGGTAATATCTTCACCGATGGTCCAGTTACCAGTATTAAAATAAAACTCTGTATTCGTTCCCATAATATCGGAAAAGGCTTCATTTAAAGCACCTGATTCATTTTGATAAATCAGGTTACTGGTCGCTTCGGTAACGCCGTGAGTCAGTTCATGGGCAACCACATCCAGATCACCGGAGAAATTAATGAAGGTGACGCCATCGCCATCACCATAGGCTACCTGCGTTCCATTCCAGTAGGCATTGTTATATTTACGTTTTAGATGCGCGGAAGACACCATGCCTTGCGGGTATTCACTCATCCAGTTGAAGTTATGAATATTCACATAATAGTCGTCAGTCACGTTGGCAAAGAAATGCGCATCGACCAGAGCCGGCTGTCCGGGGGAGGTTGTACCTAGAAGGTTCCAGTTATCATCACTATCAACCGCGAGAATGCCGGGTAAGGTGCTTTTATTTTTAGCGTCATAGGTTTTCTGGCGGCCATCGGCTGAAACCATCTGATACTGCGAGCCAGTCCAGGTTGTATCCAGCGGGCTCTTGATGTTGCCATCCACACCAATACCGGATCCTGTGGTCAGGCCATCATACGCATTCACAACCGAACCATTCGTTGCGTCAATCCAGTAAAACCAGCGACTATCTGCCCGCTGATTTTCAACGTGATAGAAATAGCGGCCATCAGCCGGGTTGATCATCAATTTAGTTGACCATTTCCCTGCATTGCCAATGTTTTTGACAGCAACAGCCTGAGCAGCTTTATCATTAATCTTGATGTCATTCGTCGACATCAGACCCGGGTAATGAGCGCCAATCACGGCTACTGTCTCCCCGGCTGGAGTAGTCAAGACCGTCAGCTGCCCCCCCAGCACTTCCGCGTCACCCAGCCATTGCTGGTAGCGTTTAGATACAACATTGGCCGTTTTCAGATTGATGGTTTGCTTCAGACGAGCCGTATCTGGAACTCTGAAATTTGATGCTTCAGCGCCTTTCAGCGCAATAAACTCAGAGTGTCTTTTCGCCGGTAGGTCAGGCGCTGCATTCACTACAGGAGAAAACAGCATAAATAACAGTGGAATAGAAAAGATAGATTTCATGTTGAGACCCTCTGCGAGAGATATCAGCGTTAATCGCGAACCATAGTTTAGAGGTGAACGGATGATGAACTCTTTAAATATAGTTCACTTTGCAGGCAGGGTTACTTGATGGCTAACTTCCCATCGCGGCAACGACTTCCTTGACGCTGTGATGGGTTTTATAACTCCATTGAACGGCTTTAATTTTGAACTCGTTGGAGTGCATATAAATACGTTTTCTGGTGTTGTAAGCTGGCATTGATTACGGTGTTTTTCAAGGTGATTTAAAATAATGGGCGGACGCAATGCCGCCGTGGAATAACTGGGGATGGAATCTCTTGTCAGGCTATAACCACTTGGTTTTTGCCTTTTTCTTTTGCGTGATATAGCGCTTTATCTGCCTCTGATAACAACGATTCTTCATTTTTTATTGATGTGACGTTATCTGTAGTGGATATGCCCATACTCACTGTTACAGAAAACGACTCATCCCCGGAACCAAGTTTAAGTTTTGATATGGCATGACGAATACGCTCCGCTACAATCATCGCTCCGGTAGCATCGGTATCATCTAAAACAATCAGAAATTCTTTTCTACCGTAACGACCGACGTTGTCATATTTCCGGAGATGATTGACCATTGTTTTAGCAACCTGCTGCAGAACAGCGTCACTCACAATATGACCATATATATCATTAATGGCCTTGAAGTTATCGACATCGACCATGATCACAGATACAGGCTTTTTCTTACGAACACCAGCATGTAGATTTTTTCCCAGGAACTCCATGATGGTTCCGCGGTGATAAACACCGGTCAACGAGTCACGACAAGCCTGTTCCCTGAGTAAGGCCATTGCGTCGGCCAGCCTGTGGTTGAGCTCGTATACTTGCTGATAAAGTCGGCTTCTCTCAATAAGTAGCGACACTTGCTGAGCGATATAAACAAATATTTTCTGATGTATGTCACGATAGGTGTTCTTTTCCAGGCTGGAGAAGAAAATAAATCCAATGGTTTTTTCGTTAGCAACCAGAGGGCAGGTCAGGCTTGATTGCGCCCCCTCGGCGACCATCAATCTGGTTGAGTTTGATTCGGGGTGATCACCCAGATATTCCTCCAAATCGTTCAGGATCCTGGGCTGCTTTGTTTGGACGATGAGGTCCAAACTACTGCCTGTCAGCGGGGCTGAAAATCCCCGGGCAAGCCGGATTTTTTCTTGATAATTGGTTTTTACCCAATGAGTGATGACCTCTTTGCCATCATCGGATATCAGCGCACATCCGATTCGGTCATAAGGTACCACTTCCTGAAAGGCATGATAGATCCGGTCAATAACATCAGAGAGGAGACTGCCATTGCTGATCTCAGTGGATATTTCATGAAGCTTATTGATTTCTCGAAACCGTTGATCAATCCATGCGCTAAGCTCTATCAGGTCATTTTCGAAATCACGTAAATGGCTATCAATGGTGGTGTCAGGGAAGGAGATAAAAAAATCACCGTCTTTCATCTTCCTGATTGCGTTTTTGTATAAGGCAAGGCGATCTTCTGGTGGCATCATCTAAAATCCTTTTCATAACGTTTAGAGTGTAACTCATTGGATTTTCTGATAAAAATCTACCGCATGACGCATTCTATGATGATTCAGTTAGAGTAAGACTTGAGTGCGTCTTTAAGATATAAGGTAGGTGAGCATATGGATAGAAGCAACGAATATCTCAATTGAGAATGATCAAGGTCAATAATTTGTTCCCAACGAGGAGAGATATAGGAGAGGATGCGCCTAGGCGAATTTTGCATAGCTCTCCTCAATGTAAGGTGTCATGACTCAGGCTGGTTGAAGAACGAATCCCGGTGCTGCGACTCCTGGCCAAATCTCGTACAAGACCTGAGGTTCATTTGTTCCGCCGTTCTTTGGGCTTTCAGGTAGGCCAACGGCTCGGGCGGCCGCGATACTTATCTCACCTATTTTCCCTTTTGGCCCTCTATCTGCGACGACACAGTCGACAGATTTACCGTTCCAGGTGATTCGAGCCTTACAACCGCGAACGATACCTGCGGTATGCTGGATGATCAACGGTGGAACGACGACGTAGGGAATAGTTTCAGAGTCAACATAGGCTGCAGGATCAGTAGCTGCTTTGCCAGGAATGCGATACCAAGTGGTTGACGCAATAATTCCACCAGGAAAGATCTTTGGTTCATTGTCGGTGTCCAAAATGACAATGTCACGCGCCCATGCGTGCGCACAAACGACTTTTCCCGCGATGATTTTCATTCCACCGTTCGCCAGGAACTCCGTCCCGGAGTCGTCAGATGTATATGCAGCAGGGCCACCATTCTGACCGTTCGCGCCGTCGGCATCGATGTCAGCATCAGCCGTAAAGTGAACGTGTCCGTCGTCGTCTTCAAATATCTCACACGAATATCCTTCGTTTGTGATCACGCCTAGTAGTCTCATAGATTCACCTCAAGTCTTACGTTAGAAAACATGTGCTTACGCATAATTAGTTTCTAACGTGTCTTTTACGAAAAAGTATAGGCTAAATCTATTTACTGGATGTTTTGTTTAACAACGAATGATGGCAAAACAAAACCAAGATATATCCAGGATGGAATGCATAGCTTATATCGTCCAAAGCCAGACAGAGCAGGATTTACAGGTGATTTATGGTTTTACCCCGCATTTTGGCTGCAAGTTAAGGTGAAACAAAAGTGACGAATAGAACTAGTAGCCACAAATTAAGGCGCCATTTAGTATGGCCAAGATAAGAATGCCAAACCAAACCACAGTGGCCTTTAGCCATACGGATATTGTCACGTCACATTCTCCATCGATCTCTATAAAAATACGATTATCACTATCTGAAGATAGCTGGCAGGCTTGTCTGAGGGTACAAACTGGCCGGTTTAATGACGAACGTTTAGTGTGATAAATGTCATGTTTGTCGTTAATCCCGCACCGTTATGCAACAAAACGCACAATGATGTATTGCGTCACTTTATCTGTTTCCATAAAAACCAAAAGTTTATAACCATCTAATAAATGATTATAAATCAATAGATTGTTTTTGATTTTCCAACAGTGGTGACAATCAAAAAATAGCCATATCAGCAAATTAAACAATCCAGGCAGGCTTTGTGCTTATTAATACATAACGATAAATGAATGGTGCGGTACTTAAAGCCGGTAATCCTGCCCCTGTTGAACTGCTGAATTATCTCAAAGGTGATAAAGCAAAAGCCATCATTCATAGCTACGGCTATATCGACTAATTCCAACTTACCCTGATGATTAACGAAAAAACGAAAGAAAAAGGAGATTTTTATGGCTGTCAGCGCTCGTAATGTATTTGCAGGAACGGTGAGTGAAATCCGTGAAGGTGCAGTGAACGCAGAGGTTTCTCTGTCAGTTGCAGGTGGTGATGTAATTGTGGCTACCGTGACATTAGATAGCCTGAAGGTACTGGGGTTGGCTGTTGGTAAAACAGTAACCGCATTTGTTAAGGCGCCATCAGTCATGCTGGTGACAGGAGATGACTCAACTAAATACAGTGCCCGTAATCACCTGAAAGGTTCTGTAACCGAAGTCAAACCCGGCGCAGTGAACAGTGAAGTGGTGGTTAAGCTGGCTGGCGGCAATGACGTAAAAGCCATTGTAACTAATGATGCGGTTACCGAACTTGGCTTAAGTACTGGTTCAGCCGCAGGTGTATTATTTAAAGCTGGCAGCGTTATTCTGGGTGTTTCTGCCTGATTGATGTGTATCAAACGCCTGTATCAAGCAGGCGTTCTTTCTCTTTTCTTTCCTTCCAATCTGATAATCCCACTCATTATTTTTACCTTTATCAGCCGAAACGAGACTCTTCTCCTGTGTTCAATTACCTCTGAGTACAATTTCAACATAATGTTGATCATTAAACATTGTGTTGATAGTCTGGTTGTATTCCAGCACAAATTCACCGCAATCAAGCTATGGGTTGCCCGCATGGATCTATCTATGAGTGACACAACTGAAGAACGGCAATTAGTTATAAAAGTACTGAAAGCCGCCTTAGAGACAATTGGTAGTGTGGTCGGACGAAATACCGAAATTGTGTTGCACGATCTGACAAAGCCCGAGAATTCCGTCATTGATATTGTGAACGGGCATCTTTCCGGACGCTCCATTGGCAGCTCTGTGCTATCAGGGCCAAAGCAAGATCTTGGTTTTAAAGCTGTCATCAACTCTGCTGCAGGCGTGGCGGGCAATGACCCGGTCATGATCCCGAACTACCAGACTACAGCGAGCGATGGCCGGGTATTTAATAGCTCCACCGTGGTATTCAGAGATGCGACAGGGCCCTATGCGAGCCTTTGCGTCAATGCAGATCTGAATGGCTTAAAGGCTGCGCACGCTTGTCTGGAACAGATACTGGGAACGGCAACCAGACCCGAAGAAAAAGTAGGTGATCAGCCTGATCTCGAATTACTAATGAAAGAGATCATCCAGGAAACGCTTCCGGGCCTGGCTACTACCGACAGGGCCATGAATAAAAAAGCGAAGATCGAAGCTGTCCGGCAGATGCAGGAACGCGGGTTGTTTATCGTCAAAGGTGGTGTTGAGAAAGCTGCTGCGGCACTCGGTGTCACTCGCTATACCATCTATAACTATCTGGATGAAATTCGCAGATCACAAAACGGCAGCTTATCCATATAAATACAGGCAACAGAAAAGCAGGAATAATCGATGGAAATTAAAATCTTTCAAGTTGATGCTTTTGCATCCAAAGCCTTTGATGGAAATCCGGCAGCGGTTTGTCCTCTTACGGAATGGTTGGCTGATGACATTTTATTGCGAATTGCAGAAGAGAATAATTTGTCTGAAACGGCATTTGTTGTTCGCAAAGATGAGCATTTCGAACTCCGGTGGTTCACTCCTAAAGTAGAGGTTGATCTGTGTGGTCACGCCACGCTGGCGACAGCATGGGTGTTATTCAACGAACTGAATGAAAAAAGTGCGGTGCTCCGGTTTGCGACCCGAAGCGGGGAGTTACAGGTAACGCGCAATGGTGACTTGCTGGCGATGGATTTTCCTCAGAAAAACCCAACACAGATCGAAATACCAGCGGGCTTATCTGAAGCATTAGGTTTGAATTGTACGATTAAAGCACTATACCAAACCGATGATTATATTGTGGTTTTAGACGATGAAACCGTTATTGAACATATCCGGCCGGATTTTGCCAAACTGGCGCAATTTGATATCCGTGGGATAGCGGTAACAGCGCAAAGTAAAAAATATGATTTTGTATCCCGCTGGTTTGGGCCAAGGGTAGGGGTGAATGAAGATCCGGTTACCGGTTCAGCTCATACTTCATTAGCGCCATATTGGTCAAAACAGCTCGGTAAAAAAGTGCTTAATGCGCAACAAGGCGGAAACCGTAAAGGGCAACTTTGTTGTGAAGTTCTGGAAAACGGACGCGTGATCATTAGTGGAAATGCAGTGCTGTTTTTACGCGGCACACTCTATATCTGAGCGGATAGACTATGTTAAATGAAATAAAACGTTATCAAAATTTTATGGCACTTCATATAGAAACACCGCTTGTTGAATCCCGTCCGTTGAGTCTGATTGCGGAACGTTCTGTCTATTTAAAACTGGATGCGTTACAACCGCCGGGATCATTCAAGATCCGTGGAATAGGGTTGGCGTGTGAAACCTATCTGGCACGAGGAGCACAACGTTTTATTTCATCGTCAGGCGGCAATGCCGGGCTGGCTGTTGCTTATGCCGGGCGTCGTCTCGGTGTGCCTGTCATCGTTGTTGTTCCGGAAACCACCAGCAATAAAGCCAAAGGACTCCTTCGCATGGAAGATGCCGAAGTCATTGTACATGGCGCATCCTGGCAGGAAGCTAACGCCTTTGCACAATCGCTGCTTGGTGAAACTGATGCATTTCTTCACCCGTTTGATGATCCTTTGCTCTGGCAAGGACATGCCTCAATGATTGATGAAGTTGCTCAGGCAGGATATAAGCCCGATGCTGTTCTGCTTTCTGTCGGCGGTGGCGGCTTACTTGCAGGTGTTGTGGAAGGCTTGCAACGTAATAACTGGCATAATGTTCCCGTATTTGCGATTGAAACAGAGGGCGCAGCTTCATTTCATGCAGCCGTAACTGCCGGTCATACGATTGAACTGGACAGCATTACCAGTGTTGCGACATCACTGGGCGCGAAGCGGGTTTGTGAACGGGCGTTACAGTGCGCGAAAGAACATCCGATCCACAGTGTCGTCATTTCAGACAAAAGTGCGCTGGCTGCCTGCGAACGCTTTCTTGATGATCACCGGATCCTGGTTGAACCTGCATGTGGTGTGAGTCTGGCTATGGTTTACGATCATGCACAGATGTTAGATAGTTATAAAAACATACTGGTCATCGTGTGCGGCGGAGCCACGACTACGATTGATCAGATCCGGGATTGGGCTGGGAAAAGTGGAACACAACGATGCTAAAAGAAAACATCAATGACCTTCTCTCGTTTCTTGTGGTAGCGCAGGAAAGCAGTTTCACCAAAGCAGCGGCAAAACTGGGTATATCACAATCGGCTTTGTCACTCAATCCGGGGGCTGGAGGAGCGGTTGAATAATTATCCTCATAAGACCATGCGATCCGGGCAATCTGGTGACCGTAACCCGTGGTCTGTTTTTCTCATCTTTCTGCGTCTTGGGCTGACATCTTTCGGCGGCCCAATCGCACATTTGGGCTACTTCCGCGACGAATTCGTCACCCGGCGCCGCTGGTTGTCCGAGCGCAGCTATGCAGATTTGGTGGCGCTGTGCCAATTCCTGCCGGGGCCTGCAAGTAGCCAGGTTGGCATCGCTGTGGGCCTGTCCCGGGCGGGCTACGCCGGGGCGCTGGCTGCCTGGGCAGGCTTCACACTGCCTTCAGCCGTTGCCTTGATCCTGTTTGCGCTGGGCATTTCCAACTACGGCGATGCTATATCGCCAGGAGTGCTACACGGTCTGAAAGTGGTGGCAGTCGCGGTTGTCGCCCAGGCAGTATTGGGCATGGCTCGCAACCTCTGTACTGACGTGCGGCGTGTCACCATTATGACGATTGCAACCTGTGTCGTTTTGTTTGTGCCGTCCGTATGGGGGCAGGTCGGCATAATTGCTGCCGCTGGCATCACAGGACTGCTGTTATTCAAGTCTGCTCCGGATGGCGTACACGATCCGCTGCCGATCACAGTTAGCCACCGTGCCGGCGTGATCTGGTTGACACTGTTTTTTGCTCTGCTGATCGGTTTGCCGGTTTTGGCTAAACTGATGCCGGGTCAAACCATGGCTATGGTGGATACCTTCTTCCGTGCCGGGTCACTGGTTTTCGGCGGTGGCCATGTTGTGCTGCCGCTGCTGCAAGCTGAGGTAGTCCCCTTTGGCTGGGTCAGCAATGAAGCTTTTCTGGCGGGGTATGGTGCTGCGCAGGCGGTGCCCGGCCCCTTGTTCACATTCGCTTCGTTCCTCGGCGCATCCATGAGCACAACGCCTTCCGGCTGGATCGGCGGCATGATCTGTCTGCTGGCGATCTTTGCGCCGTCTTTCTTGCTGGTCGTCGGTGTTTTACCGTTTTGGGAACGGCTACGGCAAAGCATGCGCACTCAAGCTGCACTATCCGGGGTCAATGCCGCCGTGGTCGGTCTCTTGGTGGCTGCGCTCTATCAGCCGGTATGGACGAGTGCCATTCATCAGCCGCAAGACTTTGGATTGGCTCTGGTGGCATTTGTCGCACTGATGTTCTGGAAGCTCTCGCCTTGGTTGGTAGTCATTGGTAGCGGAGTAGCAGGCTGGGTGCTGAGCGCCGTTCTGTGAGACGATCATCCCCCCATGAATTTGCCACGCTTGGTGTAGGTGGTGTGCAGCAATTCGTGGGCCTTGTGCCCACACGGTCCTCCCTGCAGGAACTCCCGGTAGATCTGTAGTACCTGTGGGTTCTCGATTGACTTGCGCACCTCATAATTAGCATCTTCGCTGTAGATGGCTTTTGCCCGTTTAGCCCGGATTTCAGGGCTGGTCGGGATCGGCTGGCCGCCGCCACCGAGACAACCGCCCGGACAGGCCATCATTTCAATGAAGTGGCAGGTACTGAAAAAACCGCCACTTTTGATGTCATCCATCACTTTCCGTGCATTAGGGGTCCCGTGAGCAACAGCGACCCGCAGGGTAACACCTTTCAGCCATTCAAAATCGGTGAACAGATGCCCGAGCAATTCGGGTACAGGGCCGACTTCCGGAATAGGGATCTCGGCCAGCCGGATGCCCTCAAATCCGCGAACCGGAATGATGTCCGCATGCACGTAGAAATCCTCGACCTTCTTGCCGGTGACTATTTCAATCACAGTGCGCAAAGCCGACTCCATGACACCGCCGGTGGCGCCAAAGATGATGCCGGAACCGGTAGGCGTCTCAAAAGGATCATCGAAATTTGTCTTGGGTAATTTGGGCAGATCTATGCCGGACTCCCGCATCATTCTGGCGAGTTCCCGGGTCGTGACGGCAAAATCTACATCCTTAAAGCCGGAAGCGGTCATTTCAGGACGGTTACATTCGAATTTCTTCGCCGTGCAGGGCATCAGCGCTACTGAAACGATGTCCTTCGGATCGATGCCTTTCTTTTGCGCGTAGTAGGTTTTGATTACAGCGCCGAACATCTGCTGCGGACTTTTGGCTGTGGACAGGTGCTCGAGCATCTCTGGATAAAAATATTCAATGTATTTAATCCAGCCGGGTGAACAGCTGGTCAGCAGCGGCAACCTGACAGTGTTGCTCTTTTCAACCAGAGCCTGATGCAGGCGCAGAAGCAGTTCGGTGCCTTCTTCGATGATAGTCAGGTCGGCGGAAAAGTTGGTATCGAACACGGCATCGAACCCCATCATTTTGATCGCAGTATTCATCTGGAATGTGAGCGGAATGCCGGGTTCCAGTCCGAAGCATTCACCAATTGATGCCCGGGGGGCTGGCGCAGTCTGGATCACCACATGCTTGGTCGGATCGTCGATCATCTTCCAGATTTCATCGGTTTGATCGACTTCAGTAAGGGCTCCGGTCGGGCAATGGACAATGCACTGTCCGCATTCAATGCAAATAGATGAAGCCAACGCCTTATCGCCGAAAGTAGTAACCTTTGATTCCGCGCCCCGTTCCATAATAGTGAGGCAACCCACGTCCTGAAATTCATTACAGGCACGGACACAGCGGCGGCAGAGTATGCACTTGTTCATGTCGCGTACGATTGAGGCACCAGAGCAATCGATGACGAATTCAGGTTCTGCAGGACGACCGAAGCGGAATGTATCGACGCCGTATTCTGCCGCCAGAGACTGCAATTCGCAGTTGTGATTGCGCTTGCAGGTGTTGCAGTCGCCATAATGGTTGGCAAGCAGCAGATCGATGATATGACGGCGCGCCTTGCGTACTGTGGCACTGGTGGTCATCACCTTTATTGGCCGGGTGATCGGGTAGGTGCAGGCGGTCTGAAGACCGTGCTGCCCGTCGATTTCAACCACGCAGATCCGGCAAATACCGGCTGGCTTAAGATCAGGGTGATCACATAATGTTGGTATCTGCAGGCCAATGCTTCTGGCCGCAGTCAGAATAGTGGCCCCTGACGGTACTGTCACTTCAATATCGTCGATGGTGATAGTGACGGGTGGAGGAATGACTTCCGCACCGGCAGCAGTTTCAGTCGTGGAGGACATTTACGTACTCCTTGCAGAGTGTTCTGCGGTGAGGTGAGCATTGATCTCGTTCCGGAAATACCGGTTGATCGCAAGCAGCACCTTCGGGCTGGATTGCCCAAGACCACATATTGAGGTCACACAGATGGTTTCGGCGAGGCTGAGTAATTCCTCAAATTGTTGACCGGAGCACTTGCCGTTACGCAAAGACCTGATGCCGTTAAGCAGTACTACATTGCCATCGCGGCATGGCGTGCATTGACCGCAGGATTCCTCAACGAAAAACTCCAGGTAGTTTTCTGCCACCTCAAGAAGATCACGGTCAGGACCATAAATGATCACCGAACTGCAGGCTCCCAGATCCTCATAAGCCAGCTTGCGGCTGAACTCTGCGGCCGGCAGTAACCGCCCGGAATATCCGCCGATCTGAACGGCTTTGGCACCATCGCCGCCAGCAAGAGCCAGCAATTCAGATACAGTGACACCCCAGGGCTGCTCATAGAGGCCGGGGCGGGTACAGTCACCGGAGACGCTGAACAGTTTGAAGCCTTTCGATTTTTCGGTGCCGATGCCGGAAAACCATTGAGCTCCGCGAGCCAGAATGACGCTGACCGACGCCAGTGTTTCGACATTATTCACCACTGTCGGCTGGCCGAGAAAACCGGCTTCGGTCGGGTAAGGAGGGCGATTACGTGGCTCACCCCGGTTACCTTCCAGTGATTCAATCAGCGCAGTTTCCTCACCGCAAACATAGGAACCAGCTCCCATCTGAATCCGGATGTCGAAATTAAAACCTTCTTTTCCGGAAATATCATGGCCCAGCAATCCGGTTTCACGCCGGGCTTTCAGCACTTGTTCAAGGTGAGGCAGAAGATAAGCGTATTCGGCCCGCAGATAGACGATGCCCTGGCTGGCCCGGATGGCATAGGCGGCAATCGTCATTCCTTCAAACACCAGATCCGCAAACCAGGAAAGGACGATCCTGTCTTTGAACGTGCCTGGTTCTCCTTCATCTGCATTACAGATCACGTATTTCACATCACTCTTTGCGTCAGCAGCTATTTTCCATTTCGTACCGGTAGGAAAGCCGGCACCGCCGCGACCACAAAGGCCGGATGCGGATATCCCAGCAATAACTTCGTCAGGATCCATGGCCACCGTTTTCGTGATACCGGCGTTGGCGTGGTGGCTGGCATAGGTCAGGGTAGTGGTGAAGCTGTCGCCGGCCATGCCGGTTATCGGGCGGTGAGAATAGAATTTCTCGGTACATTGTCTGATGATCTGAGGGATGAGGAGAGGAGTGAGATTAGTGAATATCTCATTGTTGATCATCATCGACGGTGCCTGATCATCCATGCCGATGCAACTGGTCCATTGCAGGGTGAACAGACCGTCCGGGGTTGTTTCTCCGAACCGGATGCCGAGAACGGTTTCGAGTTGCCGGGCAATATCGTTCGCTCCCTTCATGATGGAAGAGATATCCCGGCTGAGACGAATAATGAACTTGCCCTTAGGCTCGGTATTGATGAAATGATAGAAAGTGGCAACGCCATAGACCTTGGCTGCATGAATGCCCAGCAAGTCAGCGACATATTGCATGGCGATTTCGGAGACATAACCGTATTCATCTTGTATAGCCCGGAGGATCGGGAGCAGCGCTGAACGCTGGCGGTCGTGTTTTTCCACCACCACAGAGATGAATTCCCTGAGTTTTTCCTGTTCAGTCAGCAACATTCCTATCTTTCCTCCGTGCATTCGCCGGATTACGGGCTATCGGTTCAGGCAGAATGTGTCTGTGCTGCGCTTGGTGATTTTCAGTTTATATTACTGGTTGCTTACTATGAGCATAGCATCGCAGGAAATAATGATTGATTTACTGATTCAGGAACTACAGCAACATGAGCACCATAAGTAATCAGCACACGCGCATCAGCCGGGATTTCATCTTTGATCCTGGCGATCTGACCTTTACCAAAATGGATCTGCGTTGTATTACGAACACTGAAGTTATTCATCATTCATGAATCATGAACACTGAGCTCTCCCTTCATTAATCGGTGTAATGCACTATGCTAAAAAGAACTATCCGGCTTATCCGGATTTTTCAGAATCCGCGCAGGTGAAAATGATGAAAAAGCTATTGATACTCAGTTTATTCTTCTTTGGAATTATTGGCTGTGTTGCACCAAAAGCTGACAGCGCACTTCCCAAAGAAGCAACCACCACGGCCAATGTACAGCAAGTACACATTGAAGGCGGTGCGTATTTCTTCAAGCCAAATCATGTCATCCTTAAAGTAAATATACCTGTGGAATTAATAGTTAAAGTAGAGAGCGGATTGATTCCTCATAATTTCGTCATTCAGGCCCCTGAAGCGGGCATTGTGGTCAAGGAAAGCCTATCCAGTGATGCCAGGACCATCCGTTTCACGCCTAAAGCCGTCGGCAAATATCCTTTTTATTGTAGCCACGGACTGCCATTTGTTAAAAGCCACCGTGAAAGAGGTATGGAAGGTTTAATCGAAGTAGTGGAATAACCAGATGTTATTAATTTCGGTTTTGGTTGCTGCTATTACGGGTATAACCCCGGACGCTCTGACTAAAGCTATTGATAATTATCATCGGGTCGAATCTTATTCTGTCACTATTCGTTCTTCCGGTGAAAATGGTGCCCATAATATTCGCTATTACTACAAAAAACCGGGTTTCGTGCGCATGGAATTTATTTATCCGCATGAGGGGGCGGTGCTGATTTACAGCCCGGAGACCCGTCGGGTCCGTGTGTGGCCATTTGGTATATACCATTTTCCTGAGTTGAATTTGAGTCCTGATAATCCGCTGATCCGGGGACCGGGTGGTCAACAAGTAGATCGCTCGGATATCGGGAGTTTATTCATGAATATTCGTACGCTGGCAACAGGTGGCACTTCTGAGATCGTGAAAGACGAAAACGTGTCAGGACGCACGGATCTTCATATGATCATAACGGGCGCCGCCAAATTTGCTGTGGACGGGGTGCATCGGTATGAACTCTGGCTTGATACAGGAAATCAGTTCCCTATCAAAGTAATAAGCCATGATCAGTACGATACCATTATTGAGACTGTGGTAATGGACGTTCCGGTAGTTAACGCTCAGTTGCCGGATAGGTTGTTTAATCCGTAGGAAGGGGCGGCATGGAGTACAATATTGAAACTGTCTGGCATATTGAAGCCCCGCTCGAAACAGTTTATGAACTGATCAGCCAATCTCTGAATTGGCCTCAGTGGTGGTGTAATGTGAAAAGTGTCGAGGAAATTGCTCCCGGAGATTCAAAGGGTGTTGGCAACATCCGGCGTTATACCTGGCAAGGATTTCTGCCATACAGGCTCATTTTTGATATTTGCGTGACACACATTGAACCCCGGGTTGTGATTGAAGGTATTGCCAGTGGTGATCTGGAAGGCAGTGGCCGCTGGTCATTTAGTAATAATGACGCTGTGACCATCGTGCGCTATGAGTGGCAGGTACGTACGACTTCTTTCTGGATGAATCTGTTGGAGCTGTTTGCATATCCTTTAATCAAATGGAATCACAACCTTGTCATGCGGCAAGGAGGCAAAGCGCTTGCTCACAAGCTCAACGGGCGTTTAATTCAGGTCACCCATCACAAGATGTAATTTCAAACCTTACCTTTTTCTTCGAGACCAGAACATTACAGGTATTACAAAAGAAGCCGACGGAACATTCTGAAATTCAAGACGATAGCTTGAGAGTATCCAATGTGTACCTTTTTACGCTGGCCGATAAACTGGCATCATTAATCAATGAGCTACCGTAGGAAGGTATCATGGCTTTCAGCTTGTCTTGCCATCCAGCTGATTGCATTTTGTGCGGGAAACATTTCTCCAGCACGTTTAACATGGTTTTGACGCTAACGGATGCACCTGGTGAAGCGCCGAGCAATGCAGTCAGACTTCCATCTTCAGCCGCAACAATTTCAGTGCCAAACTCAAGTTTTCCCCATTTATGATGACAACGTTTTATGATTTGTACCCGTTTACCTGCATGAGCGAGTTGCCAGTCTTCTGCACGTGCATTCGGAATAAAAGCTTCCAATGTTTGCATCCGCTGACTGTGCGTCTGGAAGACTTCTTTCACCAGATATTTTGTTAAATCAAAGTTGTTTTTTCCTGCGCCAATCAGGCTTTTCAGATTGTGCGGTTTCACCGATTTAATCAAATCTAATTGTGAACCGTGTTTTAAAAACTTGGTCGTGAAACCAGCATACGGTCCGAATAATAAGCTCGGCTTACCATTAATAATCCGGGTATCCAAATGCGGTACAGACATCGGCGGGGCCCCAACGGCTGCCAGACTATACACTTTGGCGTGGTGCTGCCGGATGAGATCCTGGTTTTGACAAATCAGCCATTGTCCACTGACAGGGAACCCACCGTAACCAGCCGCTTCTTCAATACCTGAATTTTGTAACAAATGCAGGGCAACGCCACCTGCACCCAGGAATACAAAGGGGCTTTCAATGGTTTGTTTTGCAGCGTTATTCTGATTTTTGACTTTAACTGCCCAGGGTTTTTTGGCGCCATGAACCCGGTGTAAGTCAACAACCTTGGTATTGGTTAACAGTTCAAAATTGGCATTTTTCTGAAGGTAACTGACTAATATGCGTGTCAGAACACCAAAGTTAACGTCCGCACCATGCTCAACGCGCGTTGCTGCTACCTTAGGTTCAGCCTGACGGCCTTTCATTATTAAAGGCATCCAGTCAGCCAGCGTCTGTTTGTCTTCCGACCATTTCATTTCTGAAAATAAATGATGAGACTTAAGCAGCGAGTATCTTGTCTTGAGAAAATCGATGTCTTTCTGACCCCAGACCGCACTGAGGTGAGGAACCCGGTTGATAAATGAAGAGGGCGCTATGTTTTCACGATCAGCATTGACTAAATGCGACCAGAATTGCAAAGAGACTTCAAATGCCGCGTTGATTTCCAGAGCACGCTGAATAAGTACATTGCCATCCTTATCGTGTGGAGTGTAATTAAGCTCGCAATATCCCGCATGTCCGGTCCCCGCGTTGTTCAGGGCTCCGGAGCTTTCAAGGGCGATATCGGGTAATTGTTCAATCATACAGATATGCAACGCAGGGTCCAGGCGGTGAATCAGCATCGCCAGTGTTGCACTCATGATCCCGCCGCCAACCAAAGTAACATCTGCATGAATTGAAGCCATTTAACAACCCTGTTAAGTATTTCAATGATAGGTGGATTATAAATACATTTTTACTAATATGATATGCATGCACGTTTTCTTTAAATATTAATAAGCTTGGTTATAGAGTATAAATATAGTGTCTTATAAGCGACAAAACTGGGATATATATGAATCTCAAACTACTGACTCTGGCGACTCTGCTCGTTTCCGGCGCTGCATCAGCAGACAGCACATTACGTTGTGGCAATTCACTTATTACAGTCGGTGATACCAAGTTTGAATTGATTATGAAGTGTGGCGAGCCGATCGGCGCCAAAAATAAAGAGATAATAGTGACAAACGAATACGGAATGAGAATGGCCGTAATCAAAGAAGAGCTGATAATCGATATGGGTAAAGATCGGCTTATCGGATTGGTTTCAGTTGTAGATGGTGTGATCACTTCGATAGAAGATGGCCCCAGAAACAATTAATCAAGTTAAGAGTAATTGACCGGCTTCAAATAACAAAAAAGGCGACTATCACTAGTCACCTTTTAATGTAATTTTATATAACTAGACTTCAGTCGTTTTTAACAACCGATAGTGAAGGTCTTTTTTTAATCTGAACTGGCGGTTCTACCGGCGCAATCTGCTCATCTTCGTTGATAATGTATTGAAAATGTTGAGAGTCAACCAGCGCTTTACCATTCAAACCATTCAGGCTGATCAATTGATCTGTGCTGAATGATATCTGCGTAACCATGTTCTGAATTCTGCATTCAAAACTGATGATGTTGTCTTTGTGGATGAAATATTTCATCGCCATCGGCGTCAGCGATAGGTTCACGAACCATAGACTTTCATCTTTATGCACGTGAGCGACCAGAGGGGCTGGGATCCATGGGCTTAGTTTCAAATCACCATTCTGATCAACACAAGAAGCCAGAACAACGGCATGAATGCTTTTTACTTCATTATTCTGGCACATGTCTTCATATACGATATCAAATACCGCTGAATTGACTTTGGCGCATCTGCGCATTTGATGGTTAATATCTGTCATAACATCCTCTGAACAACAATCAGTAACTATTCGCCAGTTCGGACGGCATCCCGGTATCCTGAACTGCCTGCTTCACGGCTTCGCCGAGCTGCCAGACCGCCATAGAGTAATGCACACTCTTATTGTAGCGGGTGATGGTATAGAAGTTCGTCAGGCCGTACCAGTATTCGTAGCCGGTACCGACATCCAGACGCAGCACACTCGCTTCGGTATGATTACCAAGGCTCTGAGTTGGTCGTAAACCCGCAGTCATCAGCGTCTGAACCGGATAGCGGTTTTCAAAACCATATTTGAAGCCGGTAGCCTGCCCATTTCCCCGGATAGCGACAGGATCGCCCGGAGTCCAGCCATGTGCCTGGAAGTAGTGGGCAACACTGCCTATCGCATCTTCCGGATCCCACAAGTTGGTATGACCATCCTGGTTGAAATCGACCGCATAGCTTTTATAAGAGGACGGCATGAACTGGCTATAACCCATGGCGCCTGCGAAGGAGCCGCGTAGTTCATGCGCATCAATGTGTTCATCCCGCGCCATCAGCAGAAATGTTTCCAGTTCTTTTGTGAAATATGCAGAACGGCGCGGGTAGTCAAATGACAAAGTGGCCAGCGCATCAAGCAAACGGGTTTTGCCGGTTACACGTCCCCAGCGGGTTTCTACGCCAATGATACCCACAATGATTTCCGGCGGTACACCATATTGCTGGTATGCACGATCCAGCACCGCGGCATGTTGCTGCCAGAAAGCGGCGCCATTCTGAATATTACCCGGAGTGATAAACTGCTTGCGATAACGCAGCCAGGCGCCTGTCGGGCCAGATGGTTTTGTGCCAACACTCGGAGCCTGACGATCCATCAGACGGATCACTGAATCCAGACGTTTGGCGTTACTGATCCAGTATTCCAGCTGACCACGGTCATAGTTGTGTTTGGCCACCATGTAGTCAATAAAGCGATTTGCGCTTTCATTGTTTCTGAAGTCACCGCTGGTGATCCCGGTTCCGCCCGACTGCTGGCTGTACTTCTGCTGTGTGATCATCACAGTCTCATTGCTTGCCGGGGCAGACTGCCGGTTGTCGTCAGTATTATTGCTGCAGGCCGACAGCAGGGAACACAGGGCCAGTAAAGGTAGAGTAGTGCGCATTGGAATTCCGTATCTCCGGTGTGAAAACTGAACAAGGCGTCCCGTCCTTGCCGGTCGGCTAATGCCTCAAGACGGGAGGATGGAGACTTTACCGCTGAAAGAGGAGCAATGGAACATTAAAAAACAATTCATCACCAAACCTGCGCAAAACACCTCTGCATTTGTCATCTGTGAAGTTTCCGGCACCAAGAGGCCAGAATATTTCAGCTCAATTTGCGAAGCGATTTGCAGGTTATCAGATGGATTTGTTTCAAACAGGACGGGGTTTTGTCACTAAATTGAAAGATTCTGGTGATTAACTATGCTATTCAGACAACACCCAGTATTCGAATTAACAAGCATTCTGTAGAAATCAGGCATACCGTATAAATGTGATTTTGAGCTTGTTATTACACCTTTCGGGCTAATAAAGAGGACAGAATGGAATTAACAAATCATGTTTCAGGTCGGTTTAATCAAGACCTCATTGCACTTCGTAATAATGTCTTAGTGATGGGCGGACTTGTTGAACAACAATTGAAAGATGCGCTTATGGCGCTTCATTCTAAGGATGAACAACTAGCCCGTCACGTTATTGACACCGACCATGCAGTAAACCAGATGGAAGTTGATATTGCCGAGGCATGTACCCGGATTCTGGCAAGGCGTCAGCCTGCTGCCCGTGATTTGCGCTTTGTCCAAATGATCATTAAAACAGTTTCAGACCTTGAATTGATCGGTAATGCCGCCCGAAAAATCGTACGTCTTAACCGAAAGGTGAATGGAATAAAATTGTTGTCTTCAGATTATTTTCTTGACGGAATAATACATCTGGCTAACGACATGTTACACCGGGTTCTGGATGCTTTTGCCCGCATGGATGTTGACGAGGCGGTTAGTCTTTATCGTGATGATGACAAAATTGATGCACAGTATGAATTGCTGATCCGTAGCCTTGTTGATCGAATGATGTCTGAACCGTATGCAATTCCACAAATTGTAGAGATCATCAAATGCGCTCATGCAATAGAACGTATTGGCGATCGTTGTCAGAACATAAGTGATTACATTATTTACTATCTAAAAGGGAAGGATGTTCGCCACACCAAATTAGAAGATCTGGATCTGTGCCAATAAATTTTGCAATTCTGATTAAACAGGTCCAGTAACTGATTTAAACCAAATCATTACCGGTGTAAAACATGCAGTCTGAAAATATCTTCCTATATATTAAGCACATTCTTAAAATTCATCTATTAATATTTTTGTTATTCAGAATAAGTTGGAAAGTTGATATATCCCCGGTTGTCGCTGCTTGTAAGGAAGGACTTATTGCTTGATGTGTTGACTCACCACATATTCACTGTAGTACAGTGGTAAAACGATATGCGTCTGTTCAACAGGAGATGAACCTTGAGTTCCTGTAAGTTTAATTGTTTTATATGGCGAACACTTGGTGATGTAAGACTGCAATGATTTTGCTCGGGTGCGCTTACCGCTTTTTACTTCAACCGGCACAATATTGCCTTCGTCATCGGTGACGATAAACTCGATTTCCGCTCTGGCATCATTCCAGGAGAAAGTAGGATCTAAACCTTGAGCTGCAAATTCCTGCTGGACGAAGTTTTCTGCTACAAATCCATAATGATTACCATGCCTAATAAAGTTATGTTGATGTATTAAATTTTGATGCTTTATGAAACAATATATTTTTTGCATATGCAATAAAGGACTGCTTATGGGTCGACCGAAGATCCCCCGGAATATTTGTGGTAAGCCAGCGGATAGCTGTTTTAAGCCAAACGGTATTCCGATGAGTGAGCTTGAAAGAATTGACTTAGCACCAGATGAATTTGAAGCTCTGCGTCTGGTTGATTTACAGGGAATGCTTCAGCAGGATGCTGCTGTCGTGATGGGGGTTTCGCGTCAGACCCTTGCGAATCTGGTTAAGGCCGCACGTTGTAAAGTCGTTGATTGTTTAGTTCACGGTAAAGCACTGATGATGCATCAGCCGGATTAATGGTTTAACGAGCAACACTATTCACTTATATCCGTTTGCTTTCAATGCACGGAGCCCGGCATTGAGAGGCTATATTCCTGAGTTTGTTTATTCTCCGGAAATATAGCCCTATCGTTTTAGCCTTAACCCTGACGAGCTTTGAAGCGGGGGTTTGTTTTACAGATGACAAATACCTTCCCTCGACGTTTGACTATTTGACAATCCGGATGACGGGTTTTAGCGCTTTTCAGCGAGGATAATACTTTCATGGTGATTCCGTTTTATGGTTGATATGTTATAACGTAACACCATCTTCCTGGCGAAGCAATTTCCTCGTAATTGACGAGACGCTACAAAGTGCATTACAAGATATTATTCGTAAAATTGACGCAAAATCAGCATGTCCAGCAGGTTTGAGAGTGTAATGCTGCATATTAATCAGACATGAGCGTAATATCATCGGCCTATGGACAATAAGGTTTATTGATACATGTTGTTATTAATCGGTTTAGCTCTGATTGGGCTATCAGCGGGTGTGTTATCGGGTTTATTTGGTATTGGCGGGGGTATTTTGATTGTGCCCGCGCTGATGTATGGGCTTGGATTTAGTCAGAAACTGGCAACCGGTACAAGTCTTGCTATTTTATTACCACCAGTTGGCATTGTGGCGGTCATAGAATATTACCGACAAGGTGCGGTTGATATGAAAGCAGCCATGATCATTGCTGTGATGGTTGTAGCAGGTAGTTGGGTCGGCTCAAAATTTTCTGTAGGTATTGATCCAGTCACAATGAAATTACTTTTCGGTATTTTTCTGATCATTCTTGGCGGATACATTATTTACGATGCTGCATCTGGCTGAGCGCTTATCTGGCTGGCTTTCTGACTACTGAATCTATTTTTCCCCGCTTTCAAATTGACGATTAAAACGCCAGTTCAGATTGAACTGGCGTGAGTGTCTGCTATATAAAATCCGCAATTAATATTGCATATGCCAAAAAATTATTGTTATATGGCATATGCAAATTAATGAGGGCAGAATAGTATGATCTTCTGGTTGCGTCATATCACGCGGGAACCTTCTGCCTGGCTCTTGCTAGGATTATCTGCTGTATTTCTCGAAGTGTGTGCTTTGTTATTCCAGCATGGGCTGGGTTTACGCCCCTGTTTGATGTGTATTTATGAACGTCTTGTTGTGATTGGCTTACTTGGTTCGTCTTTGATCGCACTGATAGATCCCGCGAAAAAAATCTGGCGCTGGGGTGGGCTGATTTTGTGGGGTTTGAGTATTTATCGAGGATTGCAGTTGTCACTGAGACATGTTGATTATCTGCTTCATCCGTCACCATTCAACACTTGTTCATTTTTCCCCGATTTTCCTTCCTGGTTGCCGTTGGATGTCTGGTTCCCCTGGTGGTTCAAGCCTTTGGCGGAGTGTTCTGAACGCCAATGGAATTTATGGGGCTGGGAATTACCTCAGTGGCTGGTGCTGATTTTTAGTGTGTATCTGTTCATCTGGAGCGTTATCGTTGCTGCCAATTTGCTGACGCATAAATATCTGGCCGAATGAATACGTTTTTTTTGAAATTGTTTGTTGCGGAGCGAGGCATGAGCATAAAAAAACTAAAAAAAGCAGGGCTTAAAATAACGAATCAGCGTATGACCGTTCTTGATTATCTGTCTGGTGCAGATGAACACCACCTCAGTGCTGAGGATATCTTCAGAGATCTGCGTCTGAATGGAGCCGATGTTGGTCAGGCGACGGTATACCGAGTGCTCAACCAGCTTGAAAAGGCAGGAATGCTTGAACGCCATCATTTTGAAGGTAGCAAAGCCTATTATGAACTGAAATCGAAAGATCATCATGATCATCTGGTTTGTCTGCGTTGCGGAAAGATAGTTGAGTTTTTTGATCCATTTATCGAACAACGACAGAAAGAGATTGCTGAACAATACGGCATGCAACTGAGCCATCATCATTTGTATATGTTTGGCTATTGTTCTGATCTGGATTGCAGGCTTAAAAACTGAATTTTTTACGACGGTAATTATACGTTCATCCATTACGTGTGATGTATCTCATTAATCCAATGGTTAGATTTCATTCTTTTATATATTGCATATGCCAAATAAAAGACCTATAGTTTGCATATGCCAGTTATTGCCGTTCCTGATTTTTGGATGTGAATGTTTTGAAAGGCAATGTCGCGTCAGGGAAGGGCAATAGTTGGCTGCATCAGGTCAGAACTCGTTGCTGTAATTTGCAGGAAGTTATCAGGTTCGGGATAAGACTATTCACTTATTTTTTATGGAGATACGTCCGATGATTACTGCTATTCCTATGAAAGAAGATCGCGTTGCCAGCCATTTCACTAAGGCCGACAGCTTTGTTTTTGTTAATGAAAACGGTGATGTGCTATCCCGCAAAGCAAACCCTGCGCTGAATGCCAATTGTGCTGGTAAAAAAGATCTGCTCGACCTGTTGAAGGCTGAAAATGCACAGCGGGTTATTGTGCGTAATATTGGTGAACGAATTCTGGGCAAATTACTTGAAAACCAGTTTTCTGTATATCAGACCAGTTGTGGCCGCCAAAATGTAAAAGAATTGGCGAGTGAACAGGCTGACAAGTTGACGCACATGACCAGCCCGTCACAAGGGCGCCAATCATTGAATTATGAAGCTAAGCAAGCCAGCGGTGGATGTGGTTGTGAGCACGAAGGGCATGAAGGTCGTCAATCTTGCTGTGGTCATGACGATAAAGGTCATTCACATGCTCATCAACAGGGTGCTGGCCGTTGTTGCCAAAGCCGCAGTGATGCACAAGTTGCAGAGCGTGGTCATGGCAAAGGACGTTGCTGCCATTCATGAGTATTTGGATTGCCGTTTTTGCTGGTTTTTTATCGCTATTGATCATTGCTGTTGCCATGGCAGGGTTCTTTTTCTTGCTGACAAAAACAGTTGAAAAATCGGCTATATCAGAAGAAAAAAATGACAATACCGAACGTAGCGAAGATAAAACCATTCATTTCTGACTTTATCAAAGTTGTGTTTTTATTGGAATATGCCAAAAATTAAAGTATCATTCGTTTATTAGATTCTTCTAATGTATAGCTCTAACCAAGGAGTTTATAATGACTGAAACCGTAAACAATGTGGTTATGCCACGTTTAAATGAAGCTGCTCCGACATTTACTGCCAAAACAACTCACGGCATGACAGACTGGTATTTCAGTAAACGTAAATTATAACTCCGTTCAGACAGGGTGGTGTGAGCCCCCTGTCTTCTTTTACTGAGGTCAGTATGAGCAATCTCCAGACAGATCATCAAGCCGTTGCAGAACAAAACCGATTAATGCATTTTCCGGTTTCCTTTTTTTCAATCGTGATGGGATTAAGCGGATTAACGCTGGCTTGGAAAGTTGCAGGTCAAGCGATCCCAGCATCCGTGTCGTTTATTCTGATGCTGTTTACTTCTGTCGTGATGACAATCATTGCTGTTTTTTATGGCGCAAAATGGTGGTTTTATCCAAAAGCCGTATTACATGAATTGCGTCATCCGGTTCGGATCAACTTTTTTCCAGCTTTCTCGATTAGTTTGCTGTTGCTGTCTGTGGCCTGGCAAACGAAAACTCAGGTAGCGTTCGGATTGTGGCTATGTGGTGCCGTGATCCAATTTTGTTTGACGCTCTATGTGATGAGCAGCTGGATCCATCACACGCATTACACATTATCACACGCTAATCCTAGCTGGTTTATTCCGGTGGTAGGCAACATTATTGTTCCGATAAGCGGTACTCATTTTGGCTACACCGAGCTCAGTTGGTTCTTTTTTAGTATCGGTATTGTTTTCTGGTTAGCATTGCTGACTATCGTGCTGTACCGATTATTTTTTCATGAGCCTTTACCTGCCCGCATGACGCCAATGCTGTTCATTCTTTTGGCACCGCCATCAGTCGGATTCGTTTCTTACAGTAGTCTGGTCGGTGGTTTAGATAATTTTGGCCGGATCCTCTATTACATCGCCCTGTTTCTTAGTTTGTTGTTATTTAGCAATGTGCTTCGTTTTATCCGGATCCCGTTTTTTATCTCGTCATGGGCTTATTCGTTTCCTGTTGCTGCGCTGACGATAGCGACGAAGAAAATGTTTTTGTTTACGGCATCGCCTTTTTTCAATGTGCTGTTTACGGGGCTGATTTCAGTATTGTCATTTTTGGTGCTGTGGCTTGTTGTCAGAACCTGCAAAGCAGTTATTGCCGGTGAACTGTGCCGACCTGAATAACAACAATGTGATTGTATAAATTATTCAATATCTGATTTTGCAGGAGTTCATTATGACAAAGATTGTGATCATCGGTGGGGTAGCTGGCGGCGCCTCTGCCGCTGCCAGAGCGCGTCGGTTATCTGAAACAGCCGAAATTATTGTTTTAGAGCGTGGTGAGTTTGTTTCATTTGCTAACTGCGGTTTGCCTTATCACATCAGTGGTGAAATTGAGACCCGTGAAGCATTGCTGCTGCAAACACCGGAGAGTTTTAAACATCGCTTTAATGTTGATGTGCGAGTATTTAATGAAGTTATCGCTATCGACAAAGATAAAAAAGAAGTCACAGTGCGTCGGGTTTTAACCGGGGAAATCTATCAGGAATCCTACGATAAGTTATTGCTGAGTCCGGGTGCTTCGCCGGTTAAGCCACCGCTCCCAGGGATCAATAGCCATCATGTTTTCAGTTTGCGCAATATCCCGGATATGGATCAAATCCTCTCCACCTTGTTACTGAATAAACCAGAGCATGCCACGGTTGTTGGTGGTGGTTTTATCGGGCTGGAAATGGTTGAGGCATTACACCATCGCGGAATAAAGGTGACATTGCTGGAGTTATCGTATCAGGTCATGGCACCGGTAGACCGGGAAATGGCCAATATGCTGCATCAGAAACTAGTCGAAAATGGGGTCGATTTACGCCTGAATACCGGACTGACAGCAGTCAAAGAACTGGAAATTGAACCCGCAGAGCCAGAGGCGACGGGTGAATATGATAAGCGAATTGAACATACCAATACGCTGGAGCTGATGCTGAGCACAGGTGAGATGCTGCAAACCGGGCTTGTTATTCTGGCAATTGGTGTCAAACCAGAAACCATGCTGGCTAATCAGGCCGGTCTGGAATTGGGAGCCCGAGGCGGCATCAAAGTTGATGCCCGTATGTGCACGTCTGACCCGGATATCTATGCGGTAGGCGATGTCGTTGAAACAGAAGACTTTATGACTGCTTTGCCTTCTTTGGTGCCACTTGCTGGCCCTGCAAACCGGCAAGGTCGTATTGCGGCCGATAATATGCTCGGGCGCCGTGAAGTTTATCGTCGTACACAAGGTACATCTATTTGTAAGCTGTTTGATATGGCGATTGGCAGCACAGGGCTAAATGAGAAAACCCTGAAACGACTGAAACTGCCTTATGAAAAGATCTATGTGCATACAGCCAGCCATGCCAGCTATTATCCGGGCGCACATCCGGTCACGTTGAAATTATTGTTTAACCCTACAGATGGTGAAATTCTAGGGGCTCAGGCAGCAGGGTTGGATGGTGTCGATAAACGCATTGATGTACTGGCCGTGGCGCAAAGAGCTCGTATGAGCGTTTATACATTACAGGATCTGGAACTCACCTATGCTCCACCGTTTGGCTCTGCCCGTGATGTGGTCAATCAGGCTGGGATGGTGGCATCAAACATTCTGAAAAGGGATGCGGCTATTTGCCACACGGAAGAATTGCTGCTAGGGGCGGCCGATCAAATCGTACTGGACGTGCGCAACCCACCTGAACTTGAGGCATCCGGGGCCTTCCCGAATGCGATTAATATTCCGTTAGATCAATTGCGTCAGCGGTTAAACGAATTACCGCAAGATAAAGAACTTCTGGTTGCCTGTCAGGTCGGCCTGCGAGGGCATGTCGCTTGCAGAATGCTGATCCAGCATGGATTCAAAGCCCGCAATCTCACTGGGGGATTCAAAACCTATCAGATGGTCACCGCAAAATATTAATCATTTCTGTTTATAAACAAATGAGGTAATTCCCCGGCTTTGCCGGGGAATACTGACTAAGGAGTCATCATGGCAAAAAGTTACAAAGAAATTAATCAGGATCAGCGTCAATTTGGTTCGGCATATCGCAAAGCCAGCCCGGATACCATGAATGCTTTTCTGGCGCTGCACAAAGCAGCGATGGTTGAGGGTGCTGTTAGCATTAAGCATAAAGAACTGATTGCTACCGGGATCGCCATTGCCGCCCGTTGTGATGGTTGCATTGGCGCACATGTAGCCGCTGCATTGAAAGCGGGGGCGACCAAGCAAGAATTAATCGAAACGATTGATGTGGCAGTACTGATGGGTGGTGGTCCGGCAATCATTTATGGAACACAGGCAATGGCGGCGGTCGAAGAGCTCTCTGCCGAATAATTCAGTGGTATTCAGGAAGGCAATGTCCTTCCTGATCTGAAAGCAGGAATAGCATGAAGACTTATCAGGCATGTCTGCAAAGTCATGCACAGTGTGTTGTGTGCAGTGACGGCTCAACGAATCCGCATTCACTGCAACTTAGTTTTAATCAGATCGCCGAAAATGAAGTTTCGGCAGAATATCAGGTCAATAAAAAACACCAGGGATATACTGATTTATTGCATGGTGGCATCGCCAGCACCTTACTGGATGCTGCGATGACGCACTGCTTGTTGTCGAAAGGGATTGAAGCACTGACCGCCGAGCTGAATGTACGTTTCCATACCCCCGTGTTAGTCGGTGATACCGTACAAATCATTGGCCGTCTTATCAGTCAACGGCGGGGCATCTATCTTTTAGAGGCTACCTTGTCTGTAGCGAAGCAAGTGTGTGTTAAGGCGACAGGTAAATTCATTCAACCCAAAGGCGGAGTGAT
>MTLD01001073.1_pt2 | contig 188902 bp, 180 predicted proteins | sample 1982471 | NCBI WGS metagenome assembly MTLD01 (sample SAMN05712604, study PRJNA340218) | biofilm metagenome | isolation source: sample SPM anode biofilm adapted to -50 mV | place: USA | collected 2012-02-03
TTCCGGCGGCAGCCGGCAGCATCCTCGTCGCGGGCAACGAGCCGGTGATGCTGCTGGCGGTCAAGCGCCGCCTGGAGGCTTCTGGCTGGACCGTCGTCGCAACCGTATCGGCCCGCGATGCGCTTGCCCGTGTCATGGGAGACGAGGCCTTCGACCTGGTAATCGTCGATTCGGTCATGCCGGAGATGAGCGGTTTCGAGTTCTGCGCCTCGATACGCGCAAGCCGCGGACCGGAATCGGTACCGGTCATCATACTGGTAGAATCCGGCAGGCCCGACGAGATTGAGCAGGCATTCAAGGCCGGCGCCAACGACTACATTGCACGCCCGGCGTCCGGCCTCGAGCTGGCGGCCCGCGTCAAGACGCACGTCGACCTGGCATCGAGCATACGGAGGGAACTGGCGCAGGCCGCCAGAATGGCCGAGCTGGACAAGTACCGGACGCTGGCCATGCTGTCCGCCGGCGTCGCCCACGAGATCAACACGCCGAACAACGCCGTGCTCAGGAATGTGCCGATGCTCAAGGAGATATGGTCCACACTCGAGGTCGTGATCGACCGCATCAACCGAGAAGAGGGCGGTTTCATGGTTCGCGGTTTTGGGTATGAAGACCTGAAGCGCGAGATACCCGACATGCTCAACGATCTATACATGGGCGCGCAGGATATACGCAAGATCGTGGATGGCCTGAAGGATTACGCGCGAGCGACACCCGGAGCGGAAGACCTGAGCGATGTCGATGTCAACGAGGTGGTGCAGTATGCCATGCGCCTCCTCAAGCACTCGATCGTGGTTTCGACCGACCACTGCACGCTGTCATTGCAGGATGGTCTGTCCCGCCTTCGGGTGGACAGGCTCAAGCTTACCCAGGTGGTCGTCAATGTGCTTGAAAACGCGCTGCAGGCATTGCCCGACCGTTCGCGGGGTGTCAGCATCGCCACACTGGCGGAACCTGCCGATGGGCAGGGCGAGTCCATTGTGATACGGATTGCCGACGAGGGCGTCGGCATGTCCGCAGAGACGCTGGCGTCGGTCTTTGACCCGTTCTTTACGACCAAGCGCGACAGGGGTGGCAGTGGCCTGGGCATGCCCGTAGTCTCGGGGATAGTGCACGATATGTGTGGCTCCATAACGCTGCGTTCGGAGCTGGGAGCGGGTACGATGGTAACGATACGGATTCCCGTCCGACGGACGATGGAAGGTGACGATCATGAACAGTAAGAACGGCACGGTGCTGATCGTCGATGACGATACTGGCGTCCTGAAGCGCCTCGAGCGCCTGCTGCGCTTCGAGGGGTATCCCAACATAGCGCTCTGCGAGCGCGCCGATGAGGCCTGGCCGCTACTGGAGTCGCAGAAAATTCTGGCGATGGTGCTGGACCTGATGATGCCAGGCACCGACGGCTATGCCATGCTGGAACGCATGCGGGCAGAACGGCCCGAGGTCCCCGTCATCGTCGCGACCGCCATCAACGATCTCGATACCGTAGTCAGGTGCATGAAGGCCGGCGCCTTCGATTATGTGCCAAAGTCGGCCGAAACGTCGCGCTTGCTGGCCAGCCTGGAGCATGCCGCAATGATCGGCCGGCTGCTCGATGACAACAGGGCGCTGCGCGAGAGTCTCCTGTCCGCGGATGAAGCGCAGCCGGCGTACTTCGAACCCATCATCACCCGTGACCGCAAGATGCTCGACATCTTCCGTTATGTCGCCGCGATAGCCAGGAGCGACAAGCCGATCCTGATAACCGGCGAATCGGGCACCGGCAAGGAACTCTTTGCGGCGGCCGTGCATGCCGCATCCGGGCGCTCGGGCTCCCTCGTCACCGTAAACATAGCCGGCCTCGATGACACGATGTTCAGCGATACGCTGTTTGGGCACAAGCGCGGCGCATTCACGGGAGCGGATTCCGACAGGCCCGGCCTGATAGAGCAGGCCAAGGGCGGCACGCTGTTTCTCGACGAGATCGGCGACCTGCCACCACAGAGCCAGGTCAAGCTGTTGCGACTCATCGAGCAGCGACTCTACTACCCACTGGGCGCCGATCTGACGCGCTCTTCGGACGCGCTCATCGTCGCCGCCACCAACAGGGACCTGGAGGCCTCCTGCGCCGCCGGCACCTTCAGGCAGGACCTGTTCTATCGTCTGGAGACGCACCGGATCCGCCTGCCGCCGCTGCGGGACAGGACCGGCGACATACCGCTGCTTGTCGAGTGCTTTGTACAGCGAGCCGCCGACAAATTCCAGCGCTCGGCTCCGGTGGTTCCACCGGAACTGTATGAGCTGTTGCATACCTACGACTTTCCTGGCAACGTACGAGAGCTTGAATCGATGGTGTATGACGCGGTCGGCCGTGCCGCGGGCCACACGCTGGCTCTTGAATCGTTCAAGGCCCGCGTCTTCAAGGAGTCGAGCCGGCCTCGCGTGGTCCGCTCTCTTGTCGGAGGGCTGTACGCCTCGTTGCCGTCGCTCCCGACCCTGCGCGAGGCGTCGGAGGAGCTTGTTCGCGAGGCGCTGTCGCGGGCCGGCGGCAATCAAGGCGTCGCGGCCGGGCTGCTCGGGCTTTCACGCACAGCACTGAACCGGCGTCTCAGGCTGAAGGACGAAGAGGACAGCTGATATGGGTGTGCAAAAACTGACACTGGCGAATTCCTGTCGCGGGTGCATAAAATGTTTCTAGTTCTGTAGTTAGCATCGGCAACACAGAATGGTTCCTGCAGGTTCCTCTTTTTCTGCACAGACGGGTGCCGCCGCGGATCAGCGTGCTTGATTGATAAATATATATTCAAAATAGAAATACCTTCATCCTGACTTCCTGTATTCTTGGCACGACTCTTGCATATCTATTCGAGGTTGGTTGGTCCCAATGATGTAAAGAAGTTCAGATCAAAACGTGCAGCTAAAAATGTAGAGTACAAAAACGGGACAGGTAAGAATAGCATCATGGTGAGGTGGCGGAACGTCTGGGCCGGCGTTCCGCTTTTTTATTGCCCGGGAGCCTGCAACCACACGTTCCGGAACGAGTCGTATCTTGCGGTGAGCGTCTCCCCATCGTGGGCATGCGCCACGCAGACTCGTCTTCTGGAAAGGTTGTCTATGTCCGATCATGCATTTGAACCAGTTGCTCTGTCGCCTGCCCGGTATCCGCTTGGCGAGGAAATAGCCAATGCGATCACGCACGGGGTCTGGGCCCTGCTGTCGATCGCGGGCCTCGTCGTACTGATCGTTTCGGCGGCGACGAGCGGCGACGCCTGGTATGTTGTCTCTTTCACGATCTTTGGCGCATCGGCCGTGCTGCTTTTCACGATGTCCACGCTGTACCACGCGATAGCGGCGCCGCGCGCGAAGCGCGTGCTCAAGGTGCTCGACCACTCATCGATCTTCGTGTTGATAGCAGGCACCTATACGCCATTTGCGCTGACGGCGCTGCGGCCGACCGTGGGCTGGCTTGTCTTCGGCATCGTCTGGGGAGCCGCCGCGATAGGCATATCGCTGAAGCCATTTCTGGCTGGCAAGGCGCGCCTGCTGTCGACCGTGGCCTACCTGGCAATGGGCTGGATCATCGTGCTGGCATGGAAACCGCTGGTCGCCACGGTCAGCGTCTCGGTGCTGCGCCTGTTGATTGGCGGCGGACTCGCCTACACGGCCGGCACCCTGTTCTACATGCTCAAGAGCCGGGTCTGGTCGCATCCCGTATGGCACCTCTTCGTGGGTGCCGGGGCGACGCTACACTTCTTCGCGGTGCTGGCTCTGCTGCCGCGCTAGCGCGGATTTCTGAGCCACAGGATCCTGGCTATCGATGCGGCAACGGCGAGACCGCCCGCTATCGCACCCGCCAGCGTCAGGGTCTGGAAGCCCGCCGCGGCTGACGCCTGCGGGTTTCCGGATACCGCTTCGAACATGGTGCGGTACATGCCGGCGCCGGGCACGAGCGGTATGATAGCCGAAATGATGAAGAGGGTGGCCGGCCGCCTGAGCAGTGCCGCCATCGATTCGGCGAACAGTCCGACAACGATGCTGGCAATGAAGAACGACAGCGATTCGGAACCGGTTGCCATGCGGGCGGCCAGGTAGCTGCCCCAGGCCAGGGCACCCGCGAGGGCCGCCAGCGGAAGATCCCGGACAGGCGCCTTGAATAGTACCGCGAAGCCCAGTGTTGCCAGAAAGGCCCAGAGCAGCTGCAGCAGCGCCGCCCCCATCAGCAACCCCCTGCGAGCAGGGCTGACAGGCGCAACGCGACGCCGACACCTATGGAAATGCCGGCCGCCGAAATGAAGGCATCGGCTCCGCGCGAGACGCCGGCGACCAGATCCCCCGCGATCATGTCCCTGATGGCATTGACTATCATGACGCCGGGCACCAGCAGCATGATGGCGCCGATGATGATGGCATCCTTGTTCTGCGCGAGTCCAAGGAACTGGGCGGCGAGGGCCACAGACGCAGCCAAGGCTCCGCCGACAATGTTCGCGAAGAAATCCGATAGCCGCATCGACCCCAGCCACGATGTCAGCCGCGCCATGACAATACCGATGGCCGCCGAGACCAGCGCGTCATTCCACGCGCCACCGAACAGCAGACAGAAGAAGGCTGTGGCGCAGGCCGCGCCGAGCGTCGGAAGCGGTTCCGGATATGAACCGAGCATGTCGATGGCGCACAGCTCCCGCTCGACGCCGTCCAGATCAATCTGGCCCGATACCGCGTTCCGTGCCAGCGCGTTGACCCTGGCAATCTTCTGCAGGTTCATCTGGCGCTTGCGTATCCGTTTGACCACGGCATGGCTGCGGCCCGAGTCATCATCACACGATGCCATGAACCCGGTTGGCGTCGCGTACGAGTCGGGATCAAGGCCGCCGAGCGCCGACGCGATGGCGCTCATCACATCCTCAGCACGGTATGTCTCGCCACCCGACTCAAGGACGATGCGACCCGCATCCGACGACAGGCGCAGCGCGTCATCGACCGCGGATGACCGTGATTCGTCCGCTGTCATTGCAGCCCGATCAACATCGCCATCGTGATCTGCAGTATGCTGCCATCGAAGAGGTCGGGGCTGTCCGTCCAGAGGTTGGCGAGCTGCAGGAAGCCACGCACACCGAAGGCGAAGGTGAAGTTCTGTTGCAGATAGACTTCGAACCGTGCGGAGGCCGTGGGATAGAACCATCGGCCGTCGCTCCAGAAGTACGACACCATGGAGGCAAGGTTGCTGGCCATCGCGTCCGGATCCGTGTTGTCGTTGGCGAAGGCGGCGCGCAGCACGAAGGCGGGGCCGATGGAGGCCGAGCCGCCGATCCTGTCGGTAAACCGCATGGTCGCCGTCAGGGGCAGGCTCAGCATGACGCCGACGACGAAGGCGTTGTTGCTGTCACCCTTCTCCAGCTGCGTCGGCACCGCCTGGGTACCGGCCCATTCGTAGTTGGTCCAGTAAACGTCAAGCGTCGGTTGCAGGTCCAGGAAGTAGCCTTTCCGGATCGCCAGCGCCATCGAACCGCCTATGGTGTTGACCACCTGGTTCGATGTTCCGGCGACACCGGACCCATTGAATATGATCGCGACGCCAAATCGTCCCGCGGCGGCTTCTATGTCGAGAGCCGAGGCTGGGGTGGTCACCAACGCTACCAGCGCCAGCGTCGCCAGAGTCCCGAGCCAAACACTTCGCTTCATCGTACCACCTACTATAACGCGCGCCGGCGTCGTTTCATAGGCCGGGATCGATAACCATGATGCCGCTGGCGCCGATGTCCGGGAACAGGTCCTCTTCCCACACGGCGACTATCATGCCGCCGACCAGAGCCGCGTCGCGGACTCGCGCCTCCGCGACCGGTGCGTCATAGTGGCTGGTCCTGGCGTCTCCGCCCGCATCGCCGTTATGGCTCGGCGCGATCGAGACGCGCCAATCGTCGGTGACGAGCATGGCCGCGACCGAACCTGTACCAGTCTCGGCTATCTGGCCCCAGGCGGGGCTGGCTTCGGCCGGGTCTCCGCGCACATAGGTACGCCTGCTGCCGTCGGAGAAGCGGGCCTCGATCAGCAAGGGCCCGGACAGCCCGGCCGCGGCCGACCTGAGCGACGGTGGGGCCGCCGCGATCGGCAGCGGGGATGCCTGCTTCTCGAAGGCAAGCTGGGTCAGCGCGGTCGATGCGCCACTCGACGCCGTTATCAGGGCGTAGCTCGTCGCGACGCGATCGCCATCGTCGGAACGGTATTGAGCCAGCCAGGCATCGGCGGACACCGGATAGATGGCGTAGGCGGTGTCGCCCGGAAAGGAGTCGACGACGCGTGCCCCCCCGGCGGTGGCGGCGATGACGATCGAAGGCGGCGTCCGTACAGGCGCGGCCTCGAATATGGGATGGTGATAGAGGAGGAAGAGCGCCTCGCCATCGTGAGCCCACGATGATCCAACGGTGCGCGCCGCGAATTCGCCGTCGGCCTGCGCTACCGGCTGCAGCACCAGGCGCGCCTCGGCGGGTTGCTCATGGCGCTGGATGTGCGCGCGCACGAGCCCCATCCTGTTGATGGCGATGATGCCCTCATCGGTGCGCGGCTGTATCGCCGCGACGGCACGAGCCATCGCGAAGGGGGCGTGGGGTCTGGGCTGGCCGGATTTCGCACGCGCGCCTTCGAGCTGCGCGACCGGCGCCAGCGCACCATCGTCGCCAAGCTCCAGCACGAGCGGGCCAGCCTGCGGCACGATGAAGCCAGATCGAGGCGCCGCCGGGGCCGGGGCGTGGCCGCAGGATGACCAGGACAGCGCAAGGCAGAGCGCGGCCGCGGCGAACCGGACGGGCCCGCCGCGCCTGGTTCGTGCCCGGCTGCTAGTATGATCTGGCAAAGATCGCCCGATGCCTGGAGGGCGCGCCACAGAGGCAGCACACGCCTTCCAGATCATGCTGCTGATCCAGCGGCATGTTCCTGATCGTCACCTTGAGGTCGGCCTTGAGCTTCGCCTCGCATTCGCGGCCGCCACACCACAGACCGCGCGCGTAACCGCCCGTCGCCTCTGCCGTGCCCTCGTGCGATTCGCCATCGACCTCTGACTGCTTCTTGGCCTGCTTCTCCTTGCCAAAGAAGGCAAGCACGTCGTCCATGTTCGCGACGTCCCTGGTGTTGGCGTCCCTGAAGGCCCGGGCCTTCTCGAGCAGGTCGTGCTGCATGGCGGCCAGGATCTCGCGCGCCTTGGCCGGTGCCTCCTCCGCCTTGACGATGGTCTTCTCGCCGGTATCGCGGCGAACCATCACGACGGTGCCGGCGGCAGCGTCCTTGGGGCCAGCCTCGACACGGATCGGCACGCCGCGCATTTCCCACTCGGCGAACTTCCAGCCGGGGCTCGACGTATCATCGTCATCGAAGGCGACACGGCGCCCATCGGCCTTGAGTGCCGCGACGACGGCTCCGGCGTATTCGAGCACGGCGGCCTTCGTATCGGTCTTGAAGATAGGCACCACGACCAGCTCTTCCTGAGCCAGCGACGGAGGCAGTACCAGTCCCTTGTCGTCGGAATGGGTCATGATGATGGCGCCGACGAGTCTGGTCGAGGCACCCCAGCTGGTGGCCCAGACATGATCGAGCCCGCCCTCGCGGGTCTGGAACTGCACGTCGAAGGCCTTGGCGAAATTCTGACCCAGGAAATGGCTGGTACCGGCCTGCAGGGCCTTGCGGTCCTGCATCATCGCCTCTATCGAATAGGTCGCGACGGCACCCGCGAACTTCTCCGCCTCGCTCTTGCGGCCTGCTACTACCGGCAGGCACAGGTATTCCTCGGCGAACGCGCGATACACCTCGAGCATCTTCTCGGTTTCGACGACCGCCTGCTCCTTGGTCTCGTGGGCCGTGTGGCCTTCCTGCCACAGGAACTCGGTCGTGCGCAGAAAGAGCCGCGTGCGCTTCTCCCAGCGGACGACATTGGCCCACTGGTTGTACAACAGCGGCAAGTCGCGCCATGACTGAATCCAGTCACGGTACTTGCTCCATATGATCGTCTCGCTGGTAGGCCTGACAACCAGTGGCTCGTCGAGCTCCTCGCCTCCCGCATGGGTGACGACGGCGAGCTCGGGGCTGAAGCCTTCTATGTGTTCAGCCTCCTTCTGCAGGAAGCTCATCGGGATGAACATGGGGAAGTATGCGTTCTGATGGCCCGTTTCCTTGAACCGCCTGTCAAGCTCGTCGCGCAGGCGCTCCCATATCGCGTAGCCCCGCGGCCTGATGACCATGCACCCCTTGACCGGCGAATAGTCCGCCAGTTTGGCGTTCAGGACGATGTCGATATACCATTGTGAATAATCGACGCTACGTGGGGTGATCTTCTCGGCCATACGGTACCTCTTGCGGATAGTGCTGCGCCTATATGGAAAGGCGCCGGCTCTGGAGCCGGCGCCATCCGGGCGCTTGTCGATACTAACCTAGTATAAGACTTCTATTCAACGGTTTGCGTGGCGGCCATCCGCCTAGGGCAGCCTGAACGATTCCACCATGTACCGAATCGATGGCCCGGCGCCGTTCTTCTCCAGGCGCTCTATGATGGCGACCACGGTCTTGCCGTCCGGGGCTACCAGCATCTCCTTGATCGTGTACCTGGCGACATCCTTGCGCTTGATGGCGGGATTGCCCGCCTTGACGCTGATCTTCTTGCCATCGGTCGCCGTTATGCTGATCTCGAGCCCGAACGATGACACGAAAGATCCGGATTTCTCTTCAACCGACTGTTTCAGCGAGACATCCCATTGCGCACCCGTGTCGAAGTCCTTGAACGACAAGGCGTCCGGGCCCGCATCGCCATTGACCAGCAGATAGACGAGCCGGCCCTGCGCGAGATGATCGATGCGCAACTTTCTTGCCGTTGGAGCGGCATCGGAGAAGAGTTTGTAGAAACCGCCAGCGGGATCCCAGCCCGGCTGCATCTCGCTGCCATACATGCCCTTGAACACCCCACCGGGGACAAAATCATTCTTCTTCGTATCGACAAGGTACAGCTCCGCGTATGGCTTGCTGTTGGCGACGTCGAGCCCATAGAAGCCGAACATGAAGGTCTTGGAATCCGGAGAGAAGCCCAGGTTGACGAGCGTGGCAACATCGCCGGCAAACGCGGTCGATCCGAGCGCCAGTAGCATGGTGACGATCGCAATCCATCTCTTCATCGCTTTTCTCCCATCGGGTGGCCCGGAGATTGGCCGAACCCTGTTATGAGTATCGACCGATGCGCGGCGCTCTTGAGGGAAATGCCGCCCGGTAGTACGGTATGTGCATGACGATCAAACTGAGGGAACGGCTGTTCTGGGGATTCTTCGTCGCCGCGACACTTGAATTCGTCGGCACCGCCGCGCTGGTATGGTCCATAGGACCCGGCGTTGTTGGGTGGATAGTCCCGGACATCACCGGCGCATCGCCGATGATGGAGTATCTGGCGCTGGGGGCGGCCGGTCTGTGCGGGCTCTATGCGATGGCCGTGTCCGGCCTCGTCGCGCTGCGGAGCGGCAAGACCGTCTCCGTCGAGATATTCTTCTTTGCGTTCTGGGCCTTCTGCCAGTCGTTCGAGCTGGTCAAATTCGTCTCTGTGATCCTGCTGGCCAGAGGAGCCGGGTCGGGCTCATTCGAGCTGGCGACCAGGATAGCGCTCTTCGGCCGCTATGGCGCGACCATGGCAATATTCGCCGGGAGCCTGTTCTCGGCAGGTCTGAAGTCTGAACGTGGCACCCCGCTCTTCCTGGCCGTTCTGTTGATATCGCTGTTCTTTGCGACGATCCATCCACTGAACTCGATCGGGCCGGGCATCGATCTGCTTGCCGACAGGGGTTCAATGCCGCTCGCCAAGGCGTTTCAGGGCGCGCTCGTCGTGCTGTCGGTAATCAACTATGGATTGGCGTGGTATATAGGCAAGGATCGGGCGTACCTGGTATCGGCCGTTGGCATGGTACTCTGCGTTGGAGCGATAGCCGTACTCCAGTCGTCATTGCGGCTTGCGGTACTGATAGCGGTCGTACCGGTGCTCGTCATCGGCACGATCACCTATATCAGGAGCATGCACGCCTACTACCTGTGGCGTTGAACGAGGGTAGCGTCCTAGTGGTATGAGCCGAAGATGAATACCGCGGCGAGCCCGACGATTGCTGGCAGCAGGATGTTGTCCAGGTCTTTGGTCGGCGCGGCCTCCGTCAGCATCGCTACGAGAGCTATGGCGGCCGAGCGTGGAGCATTGCCGGTAACGGCGTATGACGCGCTGAGCACCGCAAGGTAACAGGTCAGGCTGCCTTCGACCGACTTGCCACCGGTGAACGGGATGCGGATCGATCCAAAGGCCTTGCCGACGAGACTCGACAGCCCGTCACCAAAGGCGAGCGCATAGATGGCAATGGATGCGGCGGGTTCCGGGTACAGAACCAGCGCCAGCAGAGCCCCGAGACCAAGGGTAACCGGCCCATAGACGAAGCGTCCGGCGTCGCGCCTTCTGGCGGCGAGAGCCGTTATCTTGCTGATGACCGCTATCTCATACCCCTGAAGCCGCAGGAGTTCGCTGTAGCTATAGACGAGTATGCCTGCGGACAGCAGCGAGACCGTAATACCGAAATTCCAGGTGGCCAGCGTTGGAACCAGGCCAATGAGGAGGTGAATGCTCTTTCTGATCAATTCAGTTGTTATTTCGCGCGGCCACGTGCGGCCGGCGGCGAGGGTATTCGGTGTTTTGTATATGTCTGACATATCGGCTTCCTTCATGAGGCTACCAGTGTACATGCAAGAGTCGAGCCAAAAGGCATCATTTTGATGATAAATATATATGTATTTATACAGAATATACTTGCTGGCGACATGAGGCCGACTCGATACCGCGCTGCTCCGAAAGAGTCTATTAAATAATACGGCGATAATAGCTGCGCGCATCTGAGTGCCCCGGTCAGCAACGTGCCCGTCCTGACGATGCTGCCCAGGGTACCACGCCTGCATCGGCTCGATTGACACAAAGGCCCGACGGAAGCTAGTATGCGGCCTGGGAGCAGCGTTGCCATGGCCTAGGCCGTGTGGGCGACCGACTCAGTGGGAGCATGCGCGTCAAGCGGCCTTCCCCACACTCCGGTGTTTTTGGTGGGCGATTAACTCAGTGGGAGAGTGCTACCTTCACACGGTAGAAGTCACTGGTTCAAATCCAGTATCGCCCACCAAAAACATCCTGCATCACCAGCCGCCGACGAACCTTCACATGGTACGCGCAAATCGCCGAAGGCGAATCCATCGCATGAACTTCCTTGAGCGCACACGAGCGGCAGCGAACGCTTGCAATCAGTAGAATCTGTTCCACTTGCCGAAGAAGCCGCAGAGGGCTAGGCTACAGGCCATCAGCAAGGGCGGTAAACTTCGGTGGCTTCAGATTCCGGCTCATCCTTCAGCGAGAAGTATTTTCCCGCGCTCAAACAACGCAACTTCAGAATATTCTGGTTTGGCCAGCTGGTGTCGGTCATCGGCACCTGGATGCAGAATATTGGCCAGGACTGGCTCGTACTGCAGCTGACAGGCTCTGCCGCGAAGCTGTCGATCGTCAGCGCCATTCAGTTCGTGCCCATCATGTGTCTCGCCATATTCGCAGGACCATTCGTCGATCGATTCCCGAAACGGCGTACGCTGATCCTTACCCAGTCCGCTCTGGCGCTGCTGGCCCTGGCGCTCGCGCTGATCACCTGGACGCATATCGTCCAGTACTGGATGATCCTCGTGCTTGCCTTCCTGCTGGGTATGGTGCAACTGATCGATATTCCGACTCGACAGGCCTTCGTGATCGAGCTGGCGGGCAGAGACGCGCTGATGAATGCCGTGTCACTGAACTCCGCCGCCTTCAATCTCGCCCGCATCTTCGGGCCTGCCGTCGCGGGGCTGCTCATCGAGGCGATCGGCATCGCGCCATGCTATTTCCTGAACGCACTCTCGTTCGTCGCGGTCATCGTCGCGCTGTTTGCGGTCAAGGTTCCTCCCGACGCGCCAAAGAAGTCGTTTGAATCGGTGCGTGCCGTCCTGCGAAGCACCAAGGAAGGCATGGTGTATATCAAGGATCGCAGCGAGATAGCGGTGCCGCTGATTCTTCTGGCGATGATGAGCACCTTCGTGATCAACTACTCGGTCTTTGTGCCTACCTTCGCGAAGACGAGCCTGGGCCGCGCCGCCTCGGGCTATGGCTTCCTGATGACCTCGATGGGGGTTGGTTCGCTCGTTGCGGCGCTTGCCCTGGCAATGCGCAGTTCCAGGGGACCAAGCAGGCTGCGGCTCTTTGGCGGTGCGGTGGTCATGTCTGCCGCGATTCTTGTATGCGGATTGCAGCGCGACTATCTGATCTCGTGCGTGCTGCTGGCCATTGCGGGCTTCGGAACGATATCATTTTCCGCTTCCACGAACGCGACGATCCAGCTCGCATCGGACAACGAGCACCGCGGTCGCGTGATGAGCGTCTATTCGCTGGTCTTCGGCGGTGTCACGCCGATCGGTTCGCTCTGGGCCGGAGCCGTCACCGAGCTGACGAGTCCCGCACTGTGCATGAGCATCGCGGGGACCATTGGCCTCGTCGCCGCCGGCAGCGCCATCCTGTTCGTTCGAAGACGTCAGCCGGCGATCAGCCGGGTCACGATGTAGCCACCGCAGAGCAGCCACGCGAAGAGCGTCAGCGCCAGGAGCACGGGTTTAAAGCCCGCCTGCCTGAACTTGGCGGCGCTTGTCTCCATGCCCAGTGCCGTCATGGCCATGGTCAGCAGGAAGGTATCGATCGTCGTGATGCCGGCCACGATACCCCCTGGGATGAGGCCCAGCGAGTTGACGCCGCTCATGGCTATGAACCACACGGCAAACCAGGGCACGACCAGCTTGAGCCTTCCGCCCGCCTCTCCGCGCCTTCGAGCCAAAGCGGAAAGTACCAGGCCCAGGATGATCAGGAGCGGCGCAATCATCATGACACGGGTCATCTTGACGATGACCGCTATCCGAGCCGCGTCTTCCGCGACCGCGCTGCCCGCGGCGACAACCTGTGCGACTTCGTGGACCGTGCCGCCGACATAGAGCCCATAGCTCGTGTGGCTCATGCCCAGGAGGCCCGTCCTGTAGAGCACCGGGTAGAGGAACATCGATATCGTGCCAAAGATGACGACCGTACTGACGGCTATTGCGCTCTTGTAGGGTTCGGCCTTGAGCACCGGTTCGGTGGCCAGCACGGCCGCGGCTCCGCAGACGGAACTGCCCGCCGCGGTCAGGAGGGCCGTGTCACGGTCCAGCCCGAAGACCTTCTGCCCGAGCAGTGCCCCAAGCACAAAGGTCGATGACAGCATGACAAGAGAAATGCCCAGGCCTTCGGCTCCTACCGCGGCGATCTGCTGGAAGGTAACCCGGAAACCATAGAACACGATCGCGACTCGCAGTATGGTCTTGGACGAGAACAGTATGCCGGCCGTCCACTCGTTGGGCAGGTGACTGCGCAGGGTGTTCGCGTATGCCATGCCAAGGACGATACCGATGATCAGCGGGCTCAATCCGAGTTGCTTGATCACTCCGATTCCGGCTATCTGGATCGCGGCTACGGAGAAGAGTACGACGAACAGAATCCCATTGAGTGTATTGCGGACATTCGCCTTGCTGAACGGCATGGGGGCTCCTTGAAGTCTTGCGGGCCATGCTACCGGCAGCGGGGCCCCATGCGCAAGGTGGGTGCCGCGCGGTAGCCGACGCGACCGCTCCATTCACTTGACGCGGCGACTGTCTCTATGCAAAGATACGTTCATGGTACGAGAAGAACTACAGGTGACCGCGAGTCTGGCCCATCTCGACTTGAGCGAAGATGAGGCAGCCGCGGCGCTTCCGGCATTCGAGCTGATGCTCGAATATTTCGCCGCCATGAAGGCGGCGGACGAGGATGCCGACGCGTTTGGCGTCTCCATCAAGGATATCCAGCCATCTGCGCAGGACAGCCGATTCGGCAATCGCGTGCGCCTCGATCTGTTGCATAATCAGAATACGAACCAGAACGCCAATCCGCTCTCCAATCTCGCCACCGAGCTCGTCAACCGGGCGCCCGAGCGCGAGAACAACTTCATCGTCATACCGAACGTTCTCTAAGCACTCGCACCGGAGGAATCCACCATGATGCAATCCGTCTATCCGGACGGTTTTCGTGCGTATTTTGACGCATGGGAAGCCAGGATCGGGTCTTTTCTGGAACATGACGCCCAGGTGCTCGAAGCGGCCGCACGGCGGGCCAGCGATCCGAATATGTCGGCCTCTGGGTCGGAGGTCGCCGGCTTGCCATTCGGCGTCAAGGACAACATCGCGGTCGCGGGGATGCGGCTCTCATGCGGGTCGCGGCTGCTCGATGGTTTCGTCGCTCCCTATTCAGCGACGAGTGTCGCGAAGCTGATGAGCGCGGGGGCCGTGCCTGTCGGCAAGATGAACATGGACGAATTCGGCATGGGTTCATCGACCGATGGATCGGCGTTTCAGCGTACCAACAATCCCTGGGACACGGATCGCGTCGCCGGTGGATCGTCGGGAGGGCCGGCTGCCGCCGTCGCTGCCGGGCTCGTGCCGTTCGCGCTGGGGTCGGACACCGGCGGTTCGGTGCGGCAGCCGGCGAATTTCTGCGGGGTGGTCGGACTCAAGCCAACGTACGGCGCGGTGTCGAGATTCGGACTGGTCGCCTATGCCTCCAGCCTGGAGACCGTGGGCGTGCTGGCAGACACCGCGTGGCGCGCCCGCGCCGCGTTCGTGGCGATGCGCGGTCAGGATGAGCTGGATCAGACGAGCGCGGCACGGCCCGCGGGCGCGCCGGGTACCGGGCGGCATGACGGACGCGTGGTTGCGCCGATGACTATCGGGGTGTTGTCGGATGGAGCCGCCACGCTTGAGCCCGAGGTGGCCTTGGGATTTGACGAGGCGAAGGCCGCTCTGCGGGCGCAGGGGCACCGCATCGTCGACATCGAGCTGCCCAGTCTGAAGTACGCTGTTCCGGCCTATTACACGATAGCGACCGCCGAGGCCAGCGCCAACCTGGCTCGGTTCGATGGCATCCGCTATGGCAATAGACCGCGATATTCAGATAACCCCGAGGAATTGCTGGACAAGACACGCGGCCGCGGTTTCGGTGACGAGGTCAAGTTGCGCATTCTGCTCGGAACCTTCGTGCTGCGGTCCGGTTTCCAGGATCGCTACTATCTGCGGGCGCAGCGGATACGGGCGGGCATTCGTCACGACTTCGAGCGCGTGCTGCGCGGCTGCGACGCGATTCTGATGCCCGTCTTTCCGACGCGCGCCTTTGGCCGTGGCGACGATGGGCTGTCGCCATTCGCGCAGAAGGTGGCTGATGTCTTTACCTGTTGCGCCAATCTGGCCGGGCTGCCTGCGCTGGCGTTCCCGACGGGAGTAGCGGGCGGCCTGCCGCTTGGTGTCCAGCTGGTCGGGCCGGCGTTTGGCGAAGCTTCGCTGCTGGACATCGCCGAGGCGTATGAGGCGGCACATCCGATAGCGCGACCCGTGGGGTACCAACCGTGGTGGGGGACGAAATGAAGTATCAGTCATTTATCGGGCTCGAAGTCCATATTCACCTGTTGACCAGTACCAAGGCGTTCTGCTCCTGCAAGGCCGCGTTCGGCGACGAACCGAACACCAATGTCTGTCCGGTATGCATGGGATACCCCGGTGTGCTGCCCGCTCTCAATGGCGAGGCGATGCGCATGGCCGCGACCGTCGCACTGGCGCTCGATTGCACGCTGTCATCGCGCACCTGGTTCGAGCGCAAGCAGTACTTCTATCCGGACATGCCCAAGAACTATCAGATATCGCAATTCGCGTCGCCGGTTGGGATCGGCGGCCATGTGGACATTCCCGCGCAGGCTGGCGCGGGCAAGCGCATCAGGATCAAGGAGTGCCACCTGGAGGAAGATGCCGGCAAGATGATCCACACCGGCACCACGTCACTGATCGATTACAACCGGGCCGGCACGTCGCTCCTCGAGATTGTGACGGAACCGGATTTCGAGACGGGCGCCGAGGCCGAAGTCTACATCCAGCAGCTACGACGGATGGTTCGGTATCTCGGCGTCTGCGATGGCTCGATGGAGGAGGGTTCGCTGCGCTGTGACGCCAACGTCTCGGTCAACCTGAGCGGAGCCGGATTGGGACGCAAGGTGGAGATCAAGAACCTGAACTCGTCGCGCTTCGTGCGGCTCGGCCTCGACTACGAGATCGAACGGCAGATGGCCGTGCTCGAAAAGGGTGGCGCGGTGCGGCAGGAGACGCGGCTCTGGAACGAAAACCGCGATCAGACGGAGCCGATGCGTTCCAAGGAGAGCGCCAACGACTACCGCTTCTTCCCCGAGCCCGACCTGCCGGCATTCGTCGTCGATGCTGCCTTCATCGAATCGGCCAGGGCAGGTCTGGTCGAGTTGCCGTACGCGCGCGAGCGCAGGCTGATGGCCGACTATGGGCTGTCCGAAGAGGAGGCCTCGATCATATGCGAGGAGCGTGCCGGTGCTGACTGGTTCGAGGCGGCGGTCGCCGAATCGATCAGGCTCGGTATGGACGGCCGTGTCGCCGCCGGGCGCGTCGCGGTGTGGCTGCGCACCGATGTCAGGCGTGTGCTGAACAGGGCCCGGCTCGACGCCTCCAGCCTTGCCTCGTGCAGGATGACCAGTGCACGGATGGCGGCCCTCGTCGCGCTGGTGGCCGCTGGTCGCATATCCGGCACGGTGGCCCGGCAGGTGTTCGATGCGGTGCTGGCCGATGATGCGGAGCCGGCCGATATCGTCACGGCGCGCGGCCTGGAGCTGGTCGTCGATCCCGCGTTCATAGACGTCGCCGTTGACGCGGCATTTGCCTCCGAGGCTTCGGCTGTCGCCGGCGCCCTGGCTGCGATGTCGGGCGGCAACCATGGCAAGGCGCGGTCGCTGGGTTCGTTTCTGGCGGGCAAGGCGATCGCGGCATCGGGTGGCAAGGCCGATCCTGGCCAGATCAAGGCGGCGGTCGACCGGCGCCTGGCCGCTTCGTTGTCACAGTCGGAACAAGGAGCGCATTCATGAGGGTATTGGCACGGGAGCTGAAACAGGTACTGTCGCAGGCTGTGCCGACAGAGGTGGTCGAACTGCGCGGCTGGATCCATCGGGTGCGCGAGCTGGGCGGCGTCTCGTTCATCATGATACGTGACAGGTCGGGCGTGGCCCAGGTCGTCACGGAAGGCAAGGTCGACCTGACACTGGAATCGGTCGTATCGGTGACCGGCCTGGTCGTTGAAAATGACAAGGCCCCGGGAGGAGCGGAGCTGCGTGCCACGAATATCGAGCTGATGGCCAGAGCCGAACGCGATCTGCCGTATCCGGTGAACGGCGATCCAGCGAGGATCGGGCTTGATGCCATTCTTGACCAGCGGCCGCTGTCGCTGCGCAATCCCAAGCTTCGAGCTATATTTTATGTACAATCAACTATAATAGACGCGTTTTCGTCTTTCCTCCGAGCGCGTGACTTTACCGAGATGAAGACAAGCAAGCTGATAGGTTCCGGCACCGAGGGTGGCACCGGCCTGTTCGCGGTCGACTACTTCGACGCCACGGTCTACCTGGCGCAATCACCACAGTTCTACAAGCAGACGATGGTGGCAAGTGGCATGGAGCGGGTATTCGAGGTTGCGCCCGCCTACCGGGCAGAGAAGCACGACACGCCCCGGCACCTGAACGAGTATGTATCGATGGATGTGGAGATGGCCTTCATCGAGTCGGAACGCGACCTGATCGCACTGGAGAAGGATCTGCTGGCTTCGATATTCGAAGCGGTGGCCACCCGCAACGGCGCGGAGCTGGCCGCGTGGGGCGCAACCGTGCCGAGAGCCGAGGCCGTCCAGAGGGCACCGGTCGTGGCCCATGACGAGGCCTTGGCGATAGCCGCCGCCGAGCTGTCCGCGGCCGGAAGCGCGGCCAGGAAGGCCTACGAGATAAGCCCCGAGGTGGAGCGCCTGGTATGCGCCTGGTCCGCCCGCGAGCACGGGAGCGATCTTGTGTTCATCAACGAGTTTCCGCGGAAGTACCGGCCCTTCTATACGTTTCCGCTCGACGCCAGCCGTACGATGAGCTTCGATACGATATTCCGCGGGCTCGAGATCACGACCGGTGGCCGACGGCACCACGATTACCAGGCCCTGCTCGAGGTGCTGCCGCGATTCGGTCTCCACGCAGAGGACCTGACCGACTACCTGAACGTCTTCAGGTACGGGTGTCCTCCACATGGAGGCTTCGCCATCGGGTGCGAGCGGCTGACCCAGAAGATCCTGGGCCTGTCCAACGTCAAGGAAGCCAGTCTCTTCCCGCGGGATCGCAAGCGGATTCGACCGTAGGGCCGCGGCGCTTCCGATCCACGATATCGCCAGCAGCTCATTCCATTTTGGTTTGATTCCGATATACTTAGTGATGCCCATGTGGGTATGTAGCAGCTGTACCGGATGGAGCGAACGCGCATGGTGGACAAAAGCCTGTTGAAACGGGCCCAGGCATTGCGGAAGGCCTCGGGATCGGAACTGATGGCCGGCAACGAATTTGGTTTTGACAAGTCCTCGGGCATATCGGTCGAGGATCAGAAGGATATACTCTCGCATATCGAGCGCGTGGCCCAGTCCAGCCGTATTCTGGCTGGTCCCGACACCTGGAAGGTGCGGCCTCAGAAGCGTGGTGCGTTCCTGCCGATCGCCGTCAATGTGGTCGCCATCCTGGCCATAGCCGGCGGCATCTATGGGCTGACGCGGGCATTCTCGAGTGACACGCGTGTGGCCACGACCGGCTCCGCGGTACTGACCTCGGCGGAAGGGCGGCTCTTGCAGGAGATAAAGCGCGAGGCGGAAGGCAAGATCCAGGAGAAGGACAAGGAAATCGCGTCGATCCAGGAACGGATGCTCGCTCTGGACAAGGAGAAGGAGAAACTTCGCCTGAGCGTCGACGAGCGCATACAGGCCAAGGAAGCCGAGCTCAAGGACCAGCTGAAGGTAGAGCTGGAGCGCGAACGCGAGCGATTGGTGGCGCAAGGCCTGTCTGAGGTGGCTGTGCAGGAGCGGCTGAAGGAATTCGAGAAGCGGAAGACCGAGGAGTTCCGGACGCAACTCGACGCGTTTACCAAGCAGGCGGAGGCCGAGCGAGCGGCATTGCAGGTGAACCTGGACAAGGCGCGCGACGAGTACAGGAAGAGCCTGTCGGACGCGACTGCCGAGCGACAGCGCATCCAGGACGAGTCACGGCAGCGCGAGCAGCAACTTCGGTCTCAGCTTGATGAGAAGAGCAAGGCGCTCGAAGCCGAGCGCGCGCGGACCGCGGCGAATCTGCAGGCAGCCCAATCGGAATTGACACGGCTCAACGCGGATGCTTCGCGGGTGAAGGCCGTCGAGGACAGGCTCCTGGGGTTATACGCCTCGGCTCGTCAGTCCTTGCGTGATGGGCGCATCGATGATGCGGCGAACTCGCTTGTCGCGCTCCGCGCCTATCTGGCAAGCGCCGATGTCGCGGCCGTGCCGGCCCTGAGCACGCGTCGGGAGCTTGATCTCTTTACCGCAGACTTGATAGACCGTGCCATTACCGCCGAACGCGCCAAGTCCGGGGCCGACACGACCAGCGTCACTGCCGCGCTCGATGCTCTGGCGGCGATACGATCGCAGATTGACAGCGCCCGCAAGGCGCTTGCTGCCGGGGACCGCGTGGCCGCCGCGGCAGCCTACCGCGCGGCCCTGAGTGCGACCAAGGAGCTTGAGGAGGCCGGCACCTATCTGGAGGGCAGCCTGAAGACCGACCTGGCGGCCAAGTCAGCCGAACTGGATGCGGCCAATGCCGCGCGCGATGCGCTGGCGCGGGATCTGGCAACCACCACAAAGTCGGCGATGGCGGCCATCAATGCATCCGGCAAGGATTCCAGGGCTCTGGAGGCGGCCTTCACGAGGCTGTTGGCCAATCTTCCGCTTGGCCCCGGCGAGGCGTCACAGGCCTATGCATACATCAAGGACGCTGGCGCGAGGGAAGCGGAGGCCGCTCGTCGCACTTCAGACAGCGCGGCGGCCGGCGCTCCGTTGCGCAGCGCCACAGCCGATCTTTCGGCGGACAAGTACGTCGACGCGCTGACAGGCTTCGCGTCCATCCTGATGCGGTACCCGGCGGCTGAACAGGCCCCGCAGGCCAGCGAAGGGTTGCGTCAGGCCGGCCGCAGTCTGGCACAGGCGCTGCAGGATTCCCGCGACAGGGCCGCCGAGCGGATCGCGACGCTTGAGGCGCGGCTGGCCGAGGCCAGGGACCGTATCGACACGCTGAAGGCGGAGGCCGATGCGGCAAAGGCGGCAGGGAAGACGACAGCGGCCACATCGGCGGCTCCCGCTGCCGGTACCACATCGAGCGCGGCTTCGACCGCCGAATATGCCGCCCTGCAGGCGGAGAAGGCCAAGGTCGAAGCCGATCTTGCCGCAGCCATGGCGAGGTACGATTCGATTGCCACCGCATATCAGGCATACGCGGGCGACGAGGACAGGATTCTGGCAGGCGGCGGCGATCTTGCGATGATCGAGGCGAGGACCCGGCTCGATACCTTCCTGTCCAGTCCGGCGATAGCGGCGGCGATGCCCGGCATGCGCGAGCGCATAGCCCGCTATTTCGCCGCGTTCCAGACGGCCGGTCAGAAGGATGTGCTGTTCAACGCGGCAGACATCGTCGATGGAGCGGTACGCATCAAGGATCCCGCGGTCAGGATACGCTACTTCGCCGACCTTGAGGCGCGCTATGCCGGCAACGCCGCGATGCTCGAATTCCTCAAGTCGGTCAGGGAGACGTTCAGGTAACTACGACGACAATCCGGCGGGTCAGTCTGCCAGGCTGACCAGGTTGGCTGTTGGAATCTCGTATACTTCGACCCTCAGTGTGCCAATGTCGTCGTGGGAGCTGGTTCTCACGAAGAGTGTTCGCGTGAAGACCACCTTCATGAGCAGGTTGGTGCTGTCATAGCGCTCGTGGACGTAGCGCAGGGTACCGGCCGGAAATTTGAACAATCTGACGAGGTTGGCATCGAGGACGCTGATGATACCATCCTGCTCCGCGAGCAGCCGGCCATCGGACAGGGCGCCTATCAGGGGGCCATAGTCCTCGGTGTACTGGGTTGGCTCGACTCCCGGAAGCGACCAGCGGAAAATGGTCCGTGAACCATCAGACAATCCGCAAGACAAGTACATACCGGCGCCCGTATCGAGAAATTTCCCGGGTGAGGTGACCTGGGCGGCGGAAGTGAACGCGAGAACCGAGCCTGGATCGATGGTGAAGGCGGTCGAGGGGGTTCCACCTGACCATGCTGTTCTGGTGTCATACTCGGGTTCAAGCGAGAGTGCATCATACGCGCAACAGGCTATCGTCCCCGTGCTGCTTCCGGAGTCGGCAACGATTCCGATGCCAAATGATCCTTGCGTATTGGTGCCGGGCAGCACCATCGAAGAACTGGTCACGTCCGACATCTGCACTATCAGCGCCTCCGAGATATGCGTCGATACGAACGCGGTGTAGCCGCCATCCGGAGCGGCATGAGCCAGATATGCATCACCCATGGTGTTGGCGACCTCGAGACTCGATGACGTATTGATCACCCCCGCATGATTGATCGGATCAATTGCCGGTATGGACCTGAACGCGAGCTTCGCCCCCATATCCATGACGAGCAGACCCGCGGTCGGGGTATCGACCATGGGCGGCAGGAACCATGCATTGTCCAGGCCCCATTGCTGGACATTCTTGACGGCAAAGTACTCGGTGGGGTCGCCGAGCCTGCGCACGGTAGCCTCGGAGGCCGATAGCATCGGGTCGAAGGTGGGATGCCAGCACGACGTGGCCAGCACCATCGCCAAGAGCGGCACCAGGCACGCGGCGGCGGCTCTGGCGGGAAACAAGCGCCGGGTCATAGGGTGAACCTCGCGCCTATGCGCAGGATGGGCAGCTCCAGGAACCAGACAGAGCCATAGACGATGGCCATGGGGCCGCTGTCATAGCCGCTCCTGCTCGCGGCCATCAGAAATCCGTCGCAGAAGGGGTAGAGCGCGGCGCCGAATTCAATGAAGACGGCGGCCCGCTCGGCGATGCCCCATTCGGCGCCCAAGGCCGCCGTGGTGCCCATCGGTGCTATCGGGTCGAATCGCGGGCTCACGCCAGGCAGGAAGAGCAGGCGCGCGAATACGTCGGTGGACCAGTAGGGGCGCAGGTATGCATCCTTGGGCAGAAGATAGCTGCCGACACCAGCGCCGGGCTGGAGCAGCGGCATCGACAGAATCGCCGATGGTGTCTGCTCCTGGTACTGTTCATCGACCAGGTACAGGCCAAACAGGAACTGGGTCAGACCGAGGCGCAGGAACCATTGGTCGTTGCCAAACGAACGCATGGCCCAGAAGTCCGGGAACTGGCCCATGTACAGGCCTGCTTCCAGTGACCATGGCCGGATTGGACGCCTCGGGATGACGAGCGAGGCTCCCTGTTCCAGCGCGCCAAAGTAGCCGCACTCCGGATAGGCTCCGGCCGATGTGGCGCGCCAGGGATAGGTGCCGGGTACCCGGAGCGGTATCTCGAGTACGCCCGAGTCTGGAATGACCAGCGGTCCTTCCGGCAGCCCGCCGCGGTGTTTGCCGGCCTGTCCGGTGATGGTGGTGCCCGGAAAGCCCTCTATCCTGACGAGCGTCCTGGATACCATCGGGAGGGCGGCTTCGGCGGCATCGATGACCGGTATCCACCAGAAGTCGGCAAGGTCGCGCTCCGTTGGCTCGGGGCCTTGCACCACGCCTTCCGCAAGAACGTCGCCGGTCAGCGGATCAAGGATGCGCCACGACGAGCGCGCCTCGCCTGAGGGCAGCGTCTCGCTGGACACATCGATCGCCAGTCCGCATGACGTCCTGGAGGCTTCCTCGACCGGGTCCATGCCATCCGCGGTCAGCAGAATGGCGTCGAGTCTGGCGCTTCGGGCCAGCGCGGCGGCGAGCGAGACCTGGTCGGCGGCGGCTCCCGAGCCGGTACAGCGCGCCATGACCCGCACGCCCTCGTCGTCGGCGAAGCCGGCCGCCGGCGCGCATAACGCCAGCATGGCTGCAAAGAGGAGGCAGGTTGCCATGGTACGCCCTCGATAGCGGTGCTGCATCATCGCCACCACGTCCTGAGCTTGTAGAGCCGGCCGCTCAGCTTGTCGTATATGAACCACCAGGTGCCACTCGGGTCGAATGAAAGCAGCTGCACATCGTCGCTGTCGAATACGAGTGAATCGAGCTCTTCGGCCTGGGCGCCGGTCGTGAAATCGCCCGTGCCATATCGGTACCGTACGATTCGGTTCGATCCGTTGTTGTCCCGGTAGTATGCCACCGGACCGTCTGCGGTCAGCCAGGCATTGCTGTCCGCGACCGGGAAGGGGCCGGTCTTGACGGCAGAAGCGGCGTCGAAGACGGTTCCCCCTGCCGTGAATGTCGCACTGTCCGGGAAGGATGCCGCGTAGCCCTGACTATTGTCCTGACGCTGGCCAAGCACGCTGTAGCCATTCGCATAATCGGCATCGAGGAGGTTGTATGCGTATCCTGAGGCATCAAGATCCCTGGTCAGAGTGCTGGTGGAGCTACCCCACGCCGTCGGATATGACTCAAAGAGCGCTTGATTTGAGAGCGGGTCGACGGCGTAGTTCGAACCGGTTGCCGGATCCCCGACCCTGAACACACGGACAGATGACGCGTTGTTTGTCCACGTATGAGCGAGGCTCGGAAGGGCAGCCAGGTTGGCTGGATCAACAAGCTGTGTCCCGCAGAGGAATCCTCCCGTCACGGAAGCGAGTGCCTGCGTGAAGCCGCCATAGATCTTGGTAAAACTGAATGAGAGCGTGTCCGGATCGAGCAGCAAGAGCCTTGCGACGCCATTCCCCGTGGCGTACACCAGCACCTTCGAATAGTCTGTTCCGCCCGTTACATAGGGAGCAAATTCGAGATTCCCGATATAGGCATCAGTGCCCAGGCCCTGGTCCACGGCTATGGCGCGGAGGTCGACGCTCGCCTCGGCATACGACAGCCATCGCGGGAACGAGTCGGACGTAAGGAAGCCGCACGCGGACATCATGGCGCATGCGACCAGCGCGGCGCCGGCGATGGCAATCCGCCCCGGTGGGCCGTTTCGTCGTATCATGGCCATTTGAGCAGTACCCCCGCGGTCAGGCCCATGGGCCCATCATCGGACTTGAGCCAGCCGCGACTGAGGAGCCCGGAGTCGAGACCGAACGAATATGACACGCGCTGCTCCAGAAAGAGGGCCCAGCCTGGCATGTGCCATTCGAATGACAGCCAGACCGCGTCGAGCGAAAGGTCAAAGTAGAAGCGGTCGGTCATCGAGGCCGGCAGCAGCAGGGTGGTTATGCCCGACAGGCCGGCACCGGCGGCGAACCGAAGATGCGCATAAGGCGGCGTGAACAGGTACGCGCCGAAGCCGAGCCTGAGCTCATCATGGAGTACCGGAATCGAACCCGCGGCATAGGTGTATTGCAGCCAGAATGAATCACCGCCCCGAAGGAATATCGAGTCGGGCATGAGGTAGTAGCGGTAATCAGCGGAGGCGCCGAGGAGCCTGGCCGTCGTCAGACCAACCGTCAGCGCCTGTGCCGTCTTCGGCATCAGGACCGGCAGCTTGATGGGATTGTCCGAGCCTGCCGTGGTAAATACGGTGGTGCGCGGCCAGTATCCATCCCTGGCGATCGTGATGACCACGGGGTCACCTTCGCGGAAGGCGACGAAGGGGGCGACAAGCTCGCCGTCTTCGATGCTGCCAGCGGGCCTGGATCCGTCGCCGGTGCCAAACGAGACCTGCGCGCCTGCATCGCTGGATACGAAGTGCAAGCGGTACTGGATGGGGTTGCCCGGGGCGATACGCTTCCGTTGCAACTGCGCGTCGTGTGCGACGCGGGCGGCGCTCGCTTCGAGCAGGGGCATCGCCGAGAGGCCGGCGAAGGTGCCTTGCGAATCCGCCGCGATCAGCGCGCCGTCGATGAAGTCGAATATGGCCAGACGCCATACCAGCCGCTGTCGTTCCAGTGTGCAGCGGATTATCGCGACCCACCGTGCGCCTCCAGAGCCGTGTATCGCCGCAGCCGTCTGCTCATCAGCGGCTGCCGCGTCGACCGTTCCGTCAAACCGTTCCACCGAGTGAAAACCGGCCGTGCCGAGGTTGCCGATCAGCGCGACGGCGCACGATTCCGCAAAGGTGGCCGATTCGCTGTCGGTGGCGATGACCGCTACCGCAACCGCCTCCCGCATCGCCGCCGCGGGCTCGGGGCTTTCCGTCTGGGCGTATGCCGGCGTCGTGAAGGCGAGGCAGATCGAGGCCACGGACAGTGCCAGCAGGGCGCGGGGGCTTGTCATTTTTCGTGCATGACCTCGACGCCGTCCCAATCCGCCGCAGGCGGATTGGCCATGTAGCGCGCGCAGCGTTCAGCCATCGATACGGACGCAAAGTCATCTCGTCCCAGCGCGGCGGTCACGTCGCGGAACGTGTCCCGCGCCGCGAGGAAGTCGCGCGCGTAGTAATGATCCATCGCCTTCGCATGGAGCTCCCAGGCCCTGGCCACTTCCGGGCTCAGGGTACGGCGAGCGGTATAGATGCGGACGCCTTTGGTCTTGCCCTTCACGGCAACGGTATCAAGCAACCTGCAGGGGAAGCTGTCGCCGAGCTCGTCATGCAGGAACTCGGAAAAAATCAGCGGCTGATGGTACATCTTGGTCAGGCCCTCGAGCCGCGAGGCGAGGTTGACCATGTCGCCAATCACCGTATAGTCCATCTTCTTGTCGCAGCCGATGTTGCCTACCGTTACGACACCATAGTTGATGCCGATGCCGATACGGAACTCGGGCTTGCCCGCCTCGCGCTGGCCGGCATTGAAGGCTTCGAGAGCCTCGGTCATCTCCATTGCGGCCAGCACCGATGATATCGCGTCGTCATCGTGGTGGACCGGAGCTCCGAAGAAGGCCATGATCGCGTCGCCTATGTATTTGTCGATGATGCCCTTGCGGTTCATGATGATGTCGACCATCGAGCCAAAGTACCTGTTCAGCGAGTTGACGAGGTCGTCTGGCTGCATCGATTCCGAAATGGTGGTGAATGACCTGATGTCGGAGAACAGCACGGCCAGTTTGCGGTTTTCACCAACCAGCATCGACTCAGGATTCTGGAAGAAACGGTCTATCAATTCCTGTGGCACGAATTTCTGGAAGATATGCCTGATCTGGGCTTCCTTCTTCTGGGCAAGCACCGCATCGAACGCATAGTGCTTGATCTTGTCATAGGCCTTCTGCAATTCACCGAGCATGATGTTGAACGTGTGGGACATGGTGCCTATCTCGTCGGGGAAGCGCACCTCCACCCGCTCCGACAGATCACCAGAATCGATGATGCGGCGCATCGCCACGACCATCGAAGACAGCGGTGCCGTCATGTACCGCACAAAGAGCAACACTAGCAGGGTAGCGGCGAGCAGCGAAACGGCCAGAATGATCAACGCGCTCTGGGTTATCGTGTCAACATCGCCAAAGAACGTCGCCCGTTCCTCGGTGACCAGCACATACCAGCCGAATGGCCCGAATGGAAAACCGGAGGCTACCCGCTGGACGCCGCCCAGCGACAGCGGCTGAAAGCCTCGGGCGGCGGTCGCATAGAGCGCCTGCAGGCGGGCTGTCTCCTCGGGTGTCGCATCGATCGACGAAGTCCGCATCGCGACGGTGCCATCGGCCCTGAGGGCGATGATCACCTCGGAGTCGCTGCGCACGATGGTCAGCGCGAATGATTCGACGCCGGCCTGCGCGGCGGCGACCATCTCGGGCCGGTCGGCGACATCGTTCTGTACCAGCAGGTTCCACTGGCTTTCCGCGTACTTCTCCAGCTCGGACGCCTTGAAGTCCAGAAACTCGGTTGCGATGCGCGTCAGGGCGCGGGTGGCTACGATCTGGCTGGACATGCCGGCCAGCACGACCGCGACGATGAGGACAGGCAGGACGACGAGTACAATCTTAAGTCGAATGCTCACGATACAACTATACACGAATCACGGCGTTCTTCAATGACCTTGTTCAAATCTCCGTGATCATGCGGTTCACTTGAGGGCCCTGGTCGAATTGAGGACCGCGATGAGGGCCACCCCGACGTCCGCCATCACCGCCTCCCACATTGCCGCCATGCCGAGTGCTCCGAGCCCGATGACGGCCAGCTTGATGCCCAGCGCGAAGACGATATTCTGCGTGACGATTGCCCGCGTGCGCCTGGCCCCTTCGATGGCCTCGGCCACTCGTGATGGCTCGCCGCCCATCAGCACGACATCGGCGCTGTCGATGGCGGCGTCGGAGCCGGCACCCATCGCGATGCCGGCATCGGCGCGCGCGAGTACCGGAGCGTCGTTGACACCGTCGCCGACGAATATGACGGTGCCATGGCCACGCTCCTGGCCGAGTATCGCCTCGAGCCGCTCCAGCTTGCCTGCCGGCAGTAGCCCGTGGTGTACCTCGGTGATGCCCGCCTCTGAGGCGACTCGGTCGGCCGATGCGCCTGAGTCGCCCGTCAGCATGGCAATGCGCCGGACGCCCAGTCTGCGGAGGCTGGCGAGGGCCGCCTTGCCACCGGATTTCAGGCTGTCGCCCACGGCGATGCGGCCGGCGTACCTGCCCGCGATGGCGACATGGATCTCGGTGCCCGTGGCCGGCCTGCACTCGTGCTCGATATCCTTGAGGTGAAGCAGCCGGTCGCCGCCCGCGAGTACCTCCTGTCCGTTGACCATCGCGACCGTCCCATGGCCGGGTATCTCGCTGTAACCCGAGTCATCACAGCCGGGCATGGGTTTGCCGGTGCTCGCCCACGCCTCGCGGATCGCCACCGCCAGCGGGTGGTTCGAGTGGGTACCTGCCGATACCGCCCCGCCGAGCAGCGCCTCCTCGTCAAAGCCCTCGGCTGGCTCCAGCTCGCGCACACTGAAGCTGCCGTCGGTCAGGGTGCCGGTCTTGTCGAAGACCACGGTCTTCACGTCGGCCAGCGCGTCAAGGACGGAGGCCCCCTTGATCAGGACGCCATGTCTGGCCGCGCCGCCAAGCCCCCCGAAGTAACCGAGCGGGACGCTGATGACGAAGGCGCAGGGACACGATATGACGAGCATCACGAGGGCCCGGTAGGCCCAGTCGGAGAAGCGCTGGCCGGGTACCAGGAGCGGAGGCAGGACCGCGACGAGCACGGCGCCGACGACGACGGCCGGGGTGTACCAGCGGGCGAATCGTGTGATGAAGAGCTCGGTCTTCGCCTTGGCCTTCGATGCATTCTCGACCAGCTCGACGATGCGTGCCGCCGATGACTCCGACGCGGGACGCTCCGCACGTATCGTCAGCGCCGCGTCGAGAGTAATGAAGCCGGATAGGGCTTCGGTGCCCGGTGATGCTGGCCGCGGCATGCTTTCGCCGGTCAGGGCGGAGCTGTCAAACGAGCCAGCCCCATCGACGACGGTGCCGTCGACGGGGATCCGTTCGCCAGGACGGACTAGCACGAGGTCGCCGGGCACCAGGTCCTCGGGCCTGCAGTCGACCCAGAGCTCGCCGCGGCTGACCCTGGCGCGGTCGGGCCGCATGGCCAGCAGGCTCCGTATCGAACGGCGGCTCTTCGAGGCTGCGGCCTCCTGCAGCATCTCTCCCACCTTGTAGAAGACCATGACACCGATGGCCTCCTCCATCGCGCCTATCGCGAAGGCGCCCAGCGATGCGACAGCCATCAGGAAGAGCTCGTCAAAGACCCGGCCACGGGCTATGTTCCTCGCCGCGGACAGGAGAACGTCGTGTCCGGCGACAAGGTAGGCGGCCGCGAAGCTGCAGGTGGCCGCGACAGCCATCCACGGGGCCGCTCCGGGTTCCCGCACCGCCCGCTGGATGAAGAACCCGCCTATGGCGATGACCGTTGCCACGGCCAGGGTCGCCAGTTCCTTCTTGACGGCGGGCGATATCGGGTGCGCGTCTGCCTCGGAGCCTGCCGTGCTGGCATCGGCCAGCGCAACACCTGAACAAGCCTGGCAACAGGACGAATCCTCATCATCGCAGCGGTCTGGCATGGCAGCGTATTCAGCCATGCCGGGCATCAGTCTCTTCATCCACTATCCCTTCTGTAGTTCCTCGAACCTTGTTACACGATCCAGGAGCCTACTGCTCGTAGTGTGCTTACATCCGATTGCTCACCATCCGGAGCATCCGGCGATGGACCAACACAAGGTTCGAGGAACTACCTATTCCTTCTTCTCTACAAGGTGCGTCGAGGCAAGGCTGACGATGCCGCTGATGTGCTCATCATCGAGCGCGTAGAACATCGCCTTGCCTTCACGCCTGGCCCTGACGAGTCTGGCACCGCGCAACACGGCGAGCTGGTGGCTGACGGCCGATTGGCTCATGTCCAGGGCCATCGCCAAGTCGCAGACGCAGAGTTCGGTCGCTCCCAGGACTGTCAGAATTCGGAGTCTGGTCGGGTCACCGAGGACCCTGAATAGCTCCGCAAGCCCCAAGAGCCTGGCCACAGGCACTTCGGCGGCCCTGGCTGCTGCGACCGGTCCCTCATGGACGATCGTGCATAGGCAACGGTCGATATCCACCTCATCTTGCATGGAAGAACCTCGCACGAGCATAAATCTGAATGTATGAGCAGGTGAGCATATATAATGAATACCACCACTCCAGGAATGAATCAAGGGCAGTTCCTCGAACCTTGTGACGAATAGCTCAAGCGTCGAGGCCTTTGATGGCGTACAGTTCGTGGAGGTTCTGCAATGCTACCACCGTTCTGTCCAAATCCCCGCTGTTGCCACCATCATGATACCGCCGAGGCGTACCGGCCTTACTGGAAGCCGGCCGGCTTCTATCCGACCCTGGTCGTGGGCTCCGTCGCCAGATTCCACTGCCGTGCCTGCGGAAGGGGTTTCTCCGAGCGAACCTTCTCCCTCGACTATTATACCAAGCGATCGCTCGACCTTTGCGAGATCCATCGCGCCTTGAGTCAGAGCGAAAGCCTCAGCTCGGTGGCGCGCCATCTAGCATGCTCGGTGGACAGCGTGCAGAACCGTGCGGACCGGCTTGGCAGGGCAGCGCTTGCCCTGCACGCTGACCTGATGACTGACCTCTGTCTGTCGGAGCATCTTGTTGCCGATGGATTCGAGAGCTTCGACCGGTCGCAGTATTTCCCGAACCAGATCAACCTGCTCGTCGGCAAGCAGTCACAATTCCTGTACGCCGCTACACATACCACCATCAGGAGGAAAGGGCGCATGACCGGCTGGCAACATGGACGGCGCCAGGAGCTCGAGCAGTCCTATCGTGCTCCTCCCCGCGCAATAGAGCGATCCTTTGCTCGCGCGCTGGAATGCATCCCGGCCCACTGGAATCCGCAGACCATGCCATGCCTCGAGCTCTGGACCGACGAACACCAGGACTACCCCCGCGCCATCGCGACTCTTGCATCGCTGCGTCAGGCCATGGTCGATGGCGCGTTCATCCATCGCACCTGCACTTCGAAGGCGGCACGGACCATCAGCAATCCGCTCTTTGCCGTCAACTACTACGACCGTGAACTCCGCAAGGATATCGCCGCGTTTCGCAGAGAAAGCACCTGCTTCACCCGGAATGTCGCGAATGGCCTCATGCGCTTCTCGATCCACATGGCCTACCACAACTACCAGAAACGGTACCGGATCAATGACGTATCGATCCCACTTGTGCATGCTACGGTCGCAGGAATCGATGGTGCGCGCATCAGGCAGCGCTTCAGGGGGTATTACAGGCGGCGCCCCTTCCTGTCCAGAGTAACGCTAAATACCGAAGAGAGAAGGATATGGCTCAAGGAAGCGGTGACGCCCCTGGCCAGGCGCCGCGCGCGCATCCCCGCTTACGCGCGCCTGGAATGATGCAAGGTTCGAGGAACTACCCTCAGTTCTCTAGAATCGTAATCTCGACGCGACGGTTTCGCGCCATGCCCGCCTCGGTTGCATTGTCGGCTACGGGCTTCTCGGCGCCATAGCCAATAACGGTGATGCCTTCCGGCGGTCTCGCGCCCAGTCGGATCAGCACCTCGGCGACCGCCCGTGCCCTGTCGACCGACAGCTGCTGCCTGGCGGCTGCCGTGCCCGCCAGAGCGGTGTGCCCGCTGACCAGGATGTCGCGGCCCTTGATGCCGACGAGTATGGTCGCAATCTTCTGGAGCTTGGCTAATTCCGATGGCAACAGCCGCATGGAGTCTGGCTCGAACTGGATGTTGTCCAGGCTGATCGTCACCCCACGCTCGTCACTGGCTACCGAGACGTCCTTCAGATCGGACACGGCTGCTCTGACATCCTTCTCGAGCCCGGCGCGGTCCATCAGCGTTGCCTCCACCACCTCCGCGTGAGCCTGTCCCTGATACTCGACGGTTCGTCCATCAGACAGCTCGAATACGAATTTGAATCGCTCTTCATAGGCGGCCAGCCCACCACGTACCGGATCCCAGTACAGGAGTTGGTCGGAGTATCCGGCTATCTGGGTCGGATACGCGATTGTCCAGGAGCGTGGCCTGGGCGGCTGGATGAACACGGTGTAGGCTGCGCGGATCAGCCGGACTGGTACGCCCTTCATCGTCCCGACACCTTCATATGAGTATCGGACGTCGATCGGGATCACGTAGGGGTCGGCAATGCCGAAGTCGGCACGAAAATCCTGCCGCTCCTCGCCCGGGGCATTCCAGGTGTCACCGGGCTTCAGGTCGCGGGCCGGAAAGGTGGGGACATTGCGCACTGTGGGCATGAAGTACTGCGGGCCGATTTCGTAGCGGCCGTCGGGAAGGTGCCAGTACTCTGAATGGTATATCGTGTCGGTGACGTACGAGAAACCGCCGGCGTACTGCGTGCTCGTCGAAAAATCGCCGCGGAGCAGGGCCGCGCCATCGGACCGCGTGTCGGCAATCTCGAAGGCGATCCTGTTGATGATGCGCGCGGAGTGCGAGTACGCATGGTTTATCGATACATCCTCATCGACGGTGGAGACCACGCGGTACTTGTCGCCCTTGGTATACGAGAACCGAAAGTCGTCCGCGCGCGCCGGGCCGGCCGCACAGAGCGCGACGATTGCCGCGAGGATCAGTGCTGTGAGGTTCGTTGGTCGATTCATGGCTGCCTGCCTTCCTGTGCCGATGCTACCCATTGAGTATCGGCATCGATGCGCTCTGGCACCGCGTGTCTCAGTCTTGCTGCCCCAGGCACGATGCGGCGGTATTGATCTCCACGAAGTTGGTCGTCTCGCTCTGGCCGGGCGTGCCACCGATGATGGCGACCAGATCGTTCGCCTCCACGGCGCCGCGCGCGACGAGGCTCTCCAGCGAGCGGGAGACCAACTGGTCGGTTGTATGCGCCGCATCGGTCTGTTCCGAGAACACCCCGAACGACAGGCTCAACGACCGCACCGTGCACATCTGCGGGCTGAACGCGTATATCGGCACGTGGCTGCGGTAGCTCGATATCAGCCGCGCGATGCGTCCCGATTCGGTGTCGGCGATGATCGCCTTGATCGGCAGCCTGAGCGCGCTCAAGGCTACGCTTCGGGCCATGTAATCGCGGACGATATTCGGGGTGGCATCGCTGACTATCGATTCGCTCTTTGGCTTCTGGCTCTCTGCCTGCACGGCGATACGCGCCATCGTCTGCACCGCCTCGAGCGGGTACTTGCCCGAGGCGGTCTCGCCCGAAAGCATCAGCGCGTCGGTGCCATCGAATACCGCGTTGGCGACATCGGAGACCTCCGCGCGCGTGGGTCTGGGGTTCTCTATCATCGTGTGCAGCAGTTGTGTTGCCGTGATCACCGGCTTGGCCTTCCTGATGCACGCCTCGATGATGGTCTTCTGGATGCCCGGGAGCCGCTCGAATGGTATCTCGACGCCGAGGTCGCCTCTGGCGACCATCAAGCCATCGGCATAATCCAGTATCTCGGGCAGGTTGGTCACGCCCTGGATGTTTTCGATCTTGGCGATGATCTTGGCCTTGCTGCCGTACCCGTCCAGAATGTGGCGGACTTCGAGTACGTCTTCCTTGTTGCGGACAAACGAGTGCGCGACGAAGTCAATATCGTTATCGGCGACGAATTTCAGGTAGGCCCTGTCCTTCTCGGACAGCGCTGGAATCCGGAGCGGAACCCCGGGCGCATTGACGCTCTTGCGATCCTTGATGATGCCATCGTTCATGGCCTCGCAGAGCAACATGCCGTTGGCCGAATTCTTGACGACCAGTTCGACCGCCCCGTCGTCGATCAGGATGCGCGAGCCGACAGGCACCTCAGCCATGAAGCCATCATAGGAGACGGAAAAGCCCTTGCGGACTTCGTCGACCTTGGGGATGGTCACCGTCTCGCCGGTCTTCAGGGTGAGCGGTTCTCCAAGGCCGCGGATCCTGACCTCGGGTCCCTTGGTGTCGACCAGGATGCCGATCGTATCGGATACCGTGCGCACATTGGCAACCACCTGGAGCGAGACCTCCGGGGTCTGGTGAGCGGTGTTCAGCCTGACCACATTCATGCCCGCTTCGTACAGCAGGCGCAGGAAGGCCGGATCGCACTGCGAATTGGAAATGGTCGCCACGATCTTCGTAAGTTTGCGTGAGTTCATGTGGCAAGTATGATCAATCGCGGCGAGAAATGGAATATGCGGAGGCGATGCCCATCTTGGTTGAACAGAATGGTACGCGCGGTTAGGATGGATCAAGGCTTTTCGGGTGGAGGTATCAGGTGAGCGAAAACCAGTCGCCACAGGCTGAGCGATGGCGTGATGAGGTGGAGCAGGTACTGGCCCGAGGCGCGCAGCGCACCGAGCTTCTGGCCAGGACGCTGTTCGATACTCCCGAGCTGGGATTCCGCGAGCAGGAGACGGCCGGCATCCTGATCGACGCGCTCTCCGGCACCGGGGCCCGGATTGACTCGGGGCTCGCCATGACCGGGGTCAGGGCGGAGCTCGGTCCGACCGACGCGCCTGCCATCATGCTGCTGGCCGACATGGACGCGCTGCCAACCGCCGGAGCGCCTGGCGGCATTGCCCATTCCTGCGGCCACCACGCCCAGATGGCCGTGATGACCGCGGTGTTCAGGGCCCTGGCGGCGGCGCGTGTGCCCGAACGCGAAGGCGTCCGGCTGGTCTTTCTGGGTACGCCGGCAGAGGAATACGTCGAGCTGGAATACCGGGCGCAGCTGCGGGAGCGTGGACTGGTGAAGTTCCTGTCGGGCAAACAGGAGCTGATACGGCTCGGTCTGATCGATGGCGCGGCCGTGGCACTCAAGTACCACTCGATGTCTGATCAAGCCAGCAGGGTAGCCACGGTCAACGGCACGCTGAACGGCTTCATCGCCAAGCGGGCCACCTTCATGGGGAAGAGCGCGCACGCCGGCGCCGAACCCGACCGCGGCATCAACGCGCTCAATGCGGCTTCCCTTGCGCTGCTTGCCATTCATGCGCAGCGCGAGACATTCCGTGACGATGATCATATCAGGGTGCATCCGGTGATGAAATCGGGCGGTACCGCGGTCAATACCGTGCCCGACCGTGCCGAGCTTGAAACCTATGTCCGGGGCGCCTCATGGGAAGCGATCAGGGCTGCGAGCGGCAAGGTAGATCGTGCACTGGCCGCCGGTGCCATCGCCATGGGGGCCCGGGTCAGGATAGACAACACGCCGGGGTACCAGCCGTTCCGGCCCGATGCCAGACTTGGCGAGGTGCTCGGCGTGGCGGCCCGCACCGTCGTCGATTCGGCGCGCATCGATTTTCAGGACCGATCATTCGCCAGTGACGATATCGGAGATGTCGCGGCCCTGGTGCCGACGTGCCAGCTCGGATACTCCGGATTCTCGGGCACCATCCATGGAGCGGATTTCCAGTGTGCAGATCCTGTCCACGCCTATCACGAGCCGGCGCGCATCATGGCTTCCGCGGCACTGCGGCTGGCTCTGGACGGCGGAGCGCTCGCCGCTTCCATACGATCGGCGTTCAAACCGGCCTTCAGCGTCGACGCGTATGTCGAATCCCTTGAATCGCTCTTCATCTCGAGGACACTCGCCTGGAATCCGGATGATGCTCCGGATTCCCGATAGCCTGACGGCTCAGGCGCTATGACCTGCGCTTGGTGAAGCCCATGATCAGGCCCAGTGCGACCGACCAGAGCGCCGCGAGTCCGATCTGGTATTCCAGCGGCAACGCGAAGGTTACCGTGTGGGCCGGTACCCAGAACCAGGCGAGCGTGGCCAGGCTCTTTTCGATGCCGGCGTATCCCCTGGTGCGGGCGATGATATTGTCGGAACTGCGGTGCAGTACCATCAGGAGCGGTCCAAACATCGAGTTCGTCAGCACCGACAGGGACAACGCTCGCAGTATCGCTATCTGCTCGCAGGCTGCGGGCAGGAAACCCTTGTCGACGAGTGTGGCCAGGAAGCCCTTGAAACCCGTGAACGCGTACTTGATCAGGATGCCGAGAATGCCCCAGACAAGAGCCTTGGCCAGCCATTCCAGCGCCTTGTTCGACGGGCGCCGCTTGGATGCGATGATGCCGAGCACCTCGCCGAGTGTGCCCAGAACGGCAAACTGGATGAAGGCCGACAACAGCAGATTCTCAGTAACCCATCGGACATACCAATTCATGCAGTGCTCCTTGTGTCGTGTGGTGCAAACCTGCGGCACGGTGGCCGCGGTTATCGCTATTTTTGCGGGTACGCCATTTCTGGCGGTATGGTCTTGTAGATGCCCAGGTCGATCCCGCGCAGTGGATGCAGCACGAAATCCAGGTTCAGGAATCCGAGGTTCTTGGAGTCTGAGCGGATCATGGTCAACTGGTCTCGTGACAACGAATCGAACAGCCGTGCCGACTCGGTGAACTCGAGCATCGCTTCGGATCGACGGCGGGCATCGCCCATGCGCTCGGCCACGCGGTAGAGCGACGCGCCCAGATTGTTCCGCGTCATCATCAACAGCTGCACGATTTCGCCGTGCGATGGCTTGGTCTGCGGGCTTGGCTGGGCCAGCGTGTCGAGCTCGAATTGCAGCCTCGTAGCCAGCATCGTGTAGTAGCCCTGGGCCGCGAAGTAGTCGGACCTCGCGTACAGCGCGTTGGCGGTGGCCCACATCAGGTAGGGAGAAGCATCCGCGTCGAGACCGGCACGGTAGAAGTAGCGCAACGCGGCCGATCCATCATCCGCTGGCTGGACGTAGTGCATGTAGCCCCGATGGTAATCGGTCTGCGGGCTCGTGAAGCCGTTCGTCTCGGCCTTCGCGTAGAGCGCGAGCGCACCAGGGAAGTCCATGCGCTCCGTGTAGTAGATGTCCGCGAGCAGGCTATACGCCCTGCCATAGCGGGCATCGGGTTTGAAGCGTCTGCCCTGCAACGAGCGTTCATATTGGTCGATGGCCACGTTGAAGGCATCTTCCGCATCGAGGCTGCGGCCGTCCGCCCTGCGAAGCTCGCCAAGCCGCATCATCGCGTCTATGTACTTCTTCGTGCGCTTGACCGACATGGGACCGCTCTTCTCGGCCTCGGCGAAGAACCGTGCGGCGAATTCCAGAGCCTTGAGCTCGTCCTTGGGGAAACCGGCCCGCCGGTTCCATCGTGCCATCGCGACGTGCGCCTCCGGCAGGGTACCGTCCCGGTCGACGGCTGCCAGCATGATCCCGTTGATGAACTCGGTCTCATTGCGATCCAGCAGATACTCACCGAGTTCGGCGAGTGTCGCGGCGGACCATGCGCTCTTCTTATTCTCGGTGAAGTACTTCGCCAGCGGGCGGATTTCCTTGAGCTTGTCGACTCCTCCCGACCGCTCGGTCCGGATGAAGTAGAGGAGCATCAATTCAAGATAGGCATCGGAGCGACCGTGACGCTCCATCAGTGTCGCCAGCTGGAGTCGGGCCTTTTCGTACAGCTTGCCCAGAAGCGCCTTGTCCGGGCCCTCGTAGCGTTGCTCTTCGGCATCTGCCCAGTTCAGGTAGTTTCGAGCCGACAGGATCAGTGCATCCTTGTTGAAGTAATCCCGCTGCAGGATATAGGTATCCAGAACCTGCTCTGCCTTGTCGAAGGCGAGCATCGAATCGGAGGATTCCATCCTTGCCCAGTCCAGCGCGGCCTTGATTTCTCGTGGCCAGCGACGGAGCAGGCGCTCGTACATGGTCTCCGCGCGGGGATACTGGCTGCTCGCCGCATAGCCTTCGGCGTAGCGGTAGTACCAGCGCTTCATGGGCCACAGCTTGTCGGCCCTTTCGAACGATTCCATGGACTCGCCATACTTGGCCAGGCCGATCTGCCTGTTGCCTTCCGAATACAGCGAGTATGCCTTGATAGGCTTGTAGCCAAAATTGTAGCCAAGGTAGAACAATGCCGCTGCACCCGCGGCGACCAGCGCCAGTATCTGCAGGACCGGCAGTATCGAATGCATGAAGACGTATCGAAGGCTACCCTTCTCGGCTTCCAGCGCCGCACCGCTGCGTTTGGTGAAACCGGCGGGAACCTCGATGTAGCGCTTGAGAATCTTGCCTGCGAGGCGAGATACGTCGCGGATGTTCCTGCCCTCGACGAGCATCCATACGAGTTCGGATTGTTGGGCGTCGCTGCCCTTGCCGTTGGCTATGATATCTTCGACAGCCAGGCGCAGATTGAGCGGATACGAGAGCAGCGCATCCTGCAGGGCATCGACCTGTTCGTCGCTGAGGCTTACCTCGCGGACCTGATGCTCTAGCGATGGGCGTGGCATGGCCTCGGCAGGGCTCTCGGGCGAAGCAGACGCCTTCGCTTTCGCCGGCTTTGCGGCCTCGGGCTTTGCCTCGGAGCCCATCTCGAAACCGGGGATGGTGAAGTCGGCGCCCCAGCTCGAATCGAGGGCGAAGTTGTCGGGCGCCTCGGCTTCTCCGCCAAGCGGGCCCAGCTCGCCTTCAGGATTGCCGGATCCGCTGTCCGCGCCAAAGGTGTCGGCACCAAGGTCGGGAATCTCGCCCAGGTCGAATTGATCGAAGGCATCACCCTGGGTGGATTCGGCGCCCAGGTTGCCTTCTTCGGGCATGGCGTCTGTGGGAGGCTCGGTCGGCTCCAGGGGAACCTGGGGTTCCTGCGACTCCGGTGACTCCGGTGACTCCGGGGACGCCTCGAGTTCGGATGGAGCCTCGTCGTCGGAGCCAAGGGTCTCGGGTATCGAGAACTCGTCGAACTGCTCGGCTCCAGGTGATTCTGGTGACCCCGAGGCGAGTGCGGCCATGTCATCGAGCCCGAACGTCTCGTCGGCGCCGGTCTCGTCCGCTGGCAGTGGCTCTTCGGGTTCGACCATCTCGTCAGCGGGCAACTCTTCCAGATCGCCGGCCTCTTCGGCCTCGGCTGGTTCCTCCGGCTCGGCTGGCTGCTCCGGCTCCTCGGCCGAGGCAAGGTCGAGCCCTTCGAGCAGGGAAGAAGGCACGGAAAAGTCATCGAAGTCCTCGGTGGCGGCAGAATCCTGCGGCTGCGCTGCTGCCGCAGGGGATTCAGCTGGTTCATCAAGCTGCAGGCTATCGAGGAACGACGTGAAATCGGCATCGGCCGACGGCGCTCCCGCCTCTGCCGCCGGAGCCGCGGCCATCTCGTCGCTCTCAAGCAGCCGGGCGATGTCATCCGATACGCCTGATGGAGGCGGCTTCGTGTCGGACCATGACTCGCCCCAGCGTTCGAGCGTCTCGGGTTCTCTGCCGAGGCTCTTGAGCGAGACCTTGAACTGCTCGATATCCTGAAGTTTTGGCATGGTCGACGTCTATATTAACGGAATAAATTCAAGGATGTATAGGACGAAACGATTCGGGCCTGTCAGACCGCTTCAAGAGTCAGCCGGCGCTGGCCGATACTATAGACGCGCGATGCACATGGAGCCTCAATGAGAATTCGCCCGATACTGATCGCCTCCAGCCTCCTCTGCCTGATCGCGGTGCAGGGGGCTTCGGCGTTCGAAGTGACGTCTGTCAACCTGCACCTCTACCTGTCCGGCCTCAAAGAGGCTCGCGCTCCCGCCGTGGTCGAGGAGCATCTGGTACTGAGCGTCTCCGGCCCCTACCGCTTCGTTGGCGCCGCCTTTGCCGATGAGGATTGGACCTCGGTCCACGCCTTTCAGATCAACCGCTACGGTGTCTTTGTGCTGGCCATACCGCTGCCTTATGGCGACGCGCGCATGGCCCGATACCGGCTGGTTCTGGATGGTGTCTGGGCGGCCGATCCATCGAATCCGATCGTCGAGCGGGACCCCGCCAGCGGAGCCTCGATATCGGTAGCGCAGCTTCCGGAACGGCCGCGGACCGTGCTTGGCGTCTGGGACCCCGCCGGGGACGGCTATGCGCTTTTCCACTTCGATGGAATTCCGGGACAGCGGGTCACGGTGGCCGGATCATTCAACGGCTGGGATCCATTCATCCACGAACTTGACGAGGTAGCCCCGGGCCGATACGAACTGAGGCTCAGGCTGCCGCCCGGTGAGTACTACTATGTGTTTGTCTATCGCGGCGAACGGATCGCTGACCCGTTGAACAAGCGCCTGCTGTACGGCAAGGACGGCCGCCAGGTCTCCGCACTCACGATCGGCAGCGGAGGATGATCTCCCTGGCCGCCTGATCGGCGCGCCCCGGTTCCAGTTCCAGCACCATGGCCTCTGGCCAGCGCGCCAGCAGGCGCTCCGCGATATCAGGCCTCGCGACCACAACCTGCCACCCAGCATAGCGCCGCTTGGCAGAGAGGCGGTCAAGCACCCGCAACGAGCCGATCATGCCTGTCGATCTCTCGAGTTCGAGCGGCCCTATCTCATCGACGAATATGAGCCGCGGCGATCCGGCTCCGGTATCGATAGCCCGGAGGTCGGCCTCGGTCAGCTCGTCTGCCCTGGCCAAGATGGCCTTGTCAAAGGCCCACATGCCATAGCGCAGCACCTGCGGATCCGTGTCGTCAAAGGGCACCGAGAAGGCTGGAGGGGCGGAGCCGGCCTCCGATGCCGGCCTTGGTACCTTCCAGTCCGGATGGGCCTGGGCCAGAACCCCCAGTTGCAGCGTGCTGGCTCCGCGCAACGCGGCGCAGCCGATGCCCGTCTTCTGCCCCTTGTCGAAGATCGCGGCACAGAGCACGCCACCCGAGCGGGCGCCATCACGCGCCATGCCGGCTGCGGCGATCGCACACGCCGTCGTCTTCCCGGAGCCGCTGACCCCGGATAGCAGCAGTATCACTCAGTTGGTCGCCGGAGCGAAGTCCACATCGACCCGCTCGACGGGAATGGCTGCCTGAACCGCGAAGGCACGCATCAGCGCTGCAAGCGAGTCGGACGCCTTGGTGCGCAATTCGGGATTGTCGATCATGGCCGAGGCGGCTTCCACAAATCGGGCCGTCAGCCCGCGCATGGCGGCGGTTTCGAGCCTGCGCTCATCCAGAAGGATCGACCGGTCGAGCGTGGCAATTTCGATGGTATCGGAATGCAGCGCGGGCGTCAGCATCGACAGTGGAGGAGCCGCGAAGCGCAACGTACCGCCATGGGCGGGATCATAGCGGACAGACCATGGCTCGGGGGCATACAGGTCTATGCAGAACGAGAGATCGGCCCAGGCCGATGCCGACACGGTAGCATCCGAACGAATGCCCAGGAACCGGCCGATAGCATTGTCACCGAAGAGCAGCCCTGGGGTCGTCTCGTTTACGGTCAGCCGCTGACGGGCCTCGACCAGGATGATCTTGCCGGATGTCGCCATGCTCTCGACATATGACTTGAGTGACTGCTCGACGACCAACGGATCCGGCCGCCCTGACACGAGGACGCCAACCGTTATGCCCGCTCCCACGAGGAGCACCGCGACGACCAGTCCAACGATGAACCAGGCACGCCTCAGCGGCTTCCTCGCCCTCGTGGACGCTACCTTCTGTTCCATGTCTCTACTATCACACTTTCCTGGCTTCAGGGCAAGCGGATGGCCCTGAGCCGTGGGTTGGCTGGCGTACCGAGGAGCTCGAAGAACTTGACGTCCAGAAACGCAGATGAAGGGACGGATTCGATGATGGCGAAGCTCGGTCCCCATGGCCCGCGCGGTCTCGAGAGGCTGCCTGGATTGAGTATCGTGATGCCGCCATGCTCCTGATGATCAGGAATATGGGTGTGTCCAAAGAAGAATGCCTTCGCGCCCGCGTCGCGCGCGGCGCTGAACAGACACGAGACGCCATCACCCAGCGGATACCGGTGCCCATGAGCCGCGAGCACCTTCCTTCCTTCGGCGTCGAAGGTCCGTATCAGCGGCACGGACGCATCGTTGTCCATATTGCCACGTACGCCGTACACGGGCGGCATCGGCACCCCGCACCGCGCGGCCGCCATGATGTCGGCGGAGCCATCACCCAGGTGCAGCACGGCCTGCACCGATCGACCCAGCAGCCTGAGCACGGTCGCGAGGCTCCGGTAATCACCGTGGGTATCCGACACCACCAGGATTCTCATCGCGCGTTCAGCCCGGTTCTGGCCTCGTTGTTCGCCTTCAGGCGTTCCGCCATCAGGGTCATCAGCCGACTCGACGCCCCGGCGTCCTGGGCCAGGAAGCGCTCGAACACCTCGGGCGGCAGAATGAAGATCGTGCAGTCACTGGTCGCCGTCGCCCATGCCGACCGCGGTTCCTCCAGGATCCATGCCATCTCCCCGAACAGCTCGCCCTCGTTGACAGTCGACAGCGGGGTGCCATGCCGTTCTTCAGGCGGTACCAGGTCGATGTCGACCGAGCCTCTATACAGATACAGCGCGCTTCTGTCCAGGTCGCCCTTGGCAAAGATCGTCTGGCCTGCCACAAACTCGCGCGCGTACCGCCTGAACAGCCGGCCCGGCTCCGCGAACAGCGCGCGCTCGATGCGGCCGGCCGGCTTCTGGGCCGATGCTATGCGGTGGAATCTGGCGAACAGCAGCGAATCGAAGAATTCCATCGTGTAGCCAAGCTCCGCGAAGAAGAAGTAGAGCCAGAAAAAGAAATATACCTTGATCAGGCCCGCTATCAGATTGCCCAGGATGCCGTACAGCAGGCCATACCTGGCGGCGTTGAGCGTGAAGCCCAGAAGGTAGCCAAAAAGGGCAAAGGACGTGACGCACAGGATGGCACCGAGCGCGGCTATGCGGGTTGGCGGTTTGTGTGAAGGAATGTTGCGGTAGGTCATGAAGACGAACAGCCACAGCGACGCGAACGGCAGTAGCCTGAAGCCTGTCTTGAGCCAGGCGCCTGCCTCGAACAGGCTCAGTACCAGCTGGCTTGCCGCCATTATGAGCACCACCGCGAGGATCACGAAGATCTCGACCACGAAGGTCAGCAGGTTCTCGCGAAGCTGATCGACGGTCATCGCATCCGAATAGACGATGCGTATGCCGCGCTGGATGGAGACGACGAAGAGGCGCGCGGCCCATATCAGGTTGATCAGCCCGAATGCGCCGGTAAAGCCGGCCAGCGGCCTGGCCATGAACGCCTCGAGCGTGGCCTTGCCGCCGAATGCGTCAAGGACCCTGCCGAGCATGTTGATGATCCTGGTGCTGTCAAGCGAGGCGGCGGCTATTGAAGACAGGTACAGGATGACGAGTACCGAAGGGATGGCGGACAGCAGGAACGAGTACGCTCCTGCCGCCGCGTGGTTTGCCATCTCGTGCCGCGAGAACTGCTCGAACGCAAAGAGTATCTGCTGCGTCAGTGCCTTGAAGGAACGCGAGATGGACGCCCGCATCAAGCCATCATCGAAGCTACCGTCTCCGGATCAAGCCTGAACGGGCTTCCTGTTCCCTGGCAGAAGCGATGTTCGCGCAACAGGTGTATCGATAGGTCCGAATAGATGACCCGCTTGCCCGTCTTCTCATCGACGGCCTCGATCGAGTTCTTGTGAAAGGTTCCATCATGGAAAGGACAGGGCAGCACGCCTCGGGCATCTCCTGTTGTGACCACCCAGCGTCCATCGATGCCGGTCGGCTCGCCCAGCCCTTTCTGCCCAAGGTCCCGCAGTCGTTCCAGGAAGGTTGCGGCCGTGTCGGGGTCGGTACCTGCCCGTCTCCATGCCTCGATGTCGGCCTCAACGATGTCGGCAAGGCTTCGCGCGTCGTTGCCCAGGAAGCCCTGGGCAGTGATGACACCTGGCCGCATCTGCTCGTACGCGTCCTTCTCCGCTTGCGTGTTCTTCATGTATCCTCCGATGGCCTGTCAGGCGAACTTGTCGTAGTAGATGTTCGACTCGGTGATGCCATTCTTCGACATTACCGCTATGCATGCGTTGATCATGCCGGGACTGCCGCACAGGTAACCCTCCAGGCCCTTCGTTGCTCCGACCTTGTCCTTGATGTACCGGTCGAGCACATCGGTGATCAGGCCAACATCGCCCGTCCAGTTCTCCTCGGGTTTGGGCTCGGACAGCGCGGGTACGAAGTGAAAGCGGGGCCACTCCTTCTCGAGCGCGCGGAGCTCATCGAGATAGAACATGTCGCGCGTGGTCCTGGCGCCGAAGAAGTACCAGATATCCTTTTCCGGAAACGTATTGCGCTCGCGCATGTCGTAGAACATGCTCTTGAATGGGGCCATGCCCGAACCGCCCGCGACGCAGACCATCGTGGCCGGCGTGTCGTGGACGCGGAACTCGCCAAACGGGCCGACCAGTTCGACGGTGTCGCCCTGCTTGAGCATCTTGTGCACATACGTGGTTGCGATGCCACCCGGCACGAGTCGAATCAGCAGTTCAACGTGGCCATCGTCGGATGGTCGTGATGACATGGAATACGCGCGCTGCACGCTCTCCTTGATATCGCCATACGGAGGTACGACGATCTGCACGTACTGGCCGCTCTTGAACTCGATGGCCTTGGGATCCTGCAACCTGAAGATCGTTTCCTTTATGTCGTAGGTGAGGTCCTTGATGCTCTCGACGGTAGCCTTGAATTTCTTGACGCTGAACAGCTCGTCGGGAAGCTCTATGGCTATGTCTTTCTTGAGCTTCACCTGACAGGACAATCTGACATTGTTGGCCAGCTCCTGGGGCGTCAGGTAGGGCGTCTCCGTCGGCAATACCGGCCCGACATCGGACAGCACGCGCACCTTGCAGGCTCCGCACGAACCACGGCCACCGCAGGCCGACGGCACGAAGATGCCCTGGGAAGCGAGCGTGCCCAGCAGCGCGGATCCGCCCTTGACGGTGTAGCTTCGCTTGCCATGATTTATGTCTATCGACACGTCGCCATAGTTGTTGACGACCTGGTCGACGAGCGCTATGACGAGCGCCAGAATGGATGCGGATCCCGCGACGACGAGCGGGCCAAGCAGTATGGGATTCACGCTCGCCTCCTTATTGCACCGCTATCATGCCGGAGAAGCCGATGAAGGCCATGGCCATGAAGCCAATCGTGATCATTGTTATACCCGCGCCCTTGAGGCCGGCGGGAACCGGGCTCTTGTCGGTGCGCTCGCGTATGGCGGACAGCAGCATCATCGCCAGCCACCAGCCAGCGCCCGAGCCGGCGCCGAACGCGACCGACTGCACGAAGCCATAATTCCTGATCTGCATGAACAGTATCGCGCCGAGTATGGCGCAGTTCACGGTGATCAGCGGCAGGAATATGCCCAGGCTCAGGTAGAGCGCCGGGCTGGTCCTGTCTATTACCATCTCCAGAATCTGCACGACCGCGGCTATCACGACGATGAACACGATGAACGACAGGTATTCGAGGCCCAGTGGCGTGATCACATAGATCAGCACGAGCCAGCTGATCGCGGTCGTTATGGTCATGACGACCATGACCGCCATGCCGAGTCCAAAGGCGCTCTTCCAGTCCTTTGAAATGGAAATGAAGGAACAGGTGCCGAGGAAATTCGACAAGAGAATGTTGCTGGTGAATATCGAAGCGAAGAACAGCGTGATCGGGTTGATGAGCGGTGTCATTTGCCTGCCTCCTTGGCGGCCGGTTTGGCGCCGGCCGTGTTCCTGGCCTGGACCGATTTGGCCCACCACATGACCATCGCGACCAGGAAGAACGCACTGGGCGCCATGATCATGATGGTCCAGGTTACGAAGCCCTGCGGCATCACCCGTATGCCAAACAGCGAACCAAAGCCCAGCAGCTCGCGCACGACGGCAATGGCCATCAGCACGGCCATGTAGCCCAGGCCGCTGGTCAGGCCGTCCCACAGCGACAGCAGTGGCCTGTTTGCCTGGGCAAACGCCTCGGCGCGGCCCATCAGGATGCAGTTCGTTATGATCAGTCCGACGTAGGGGCCCAGTTGCTTCGAGACATCGGGAAGGTAGGCCCGCAGCAGAATGTCTATCAGGATGACATAGAACGACATGACGACAACCTGGATGATCATGCGCACCTTGCGCGGAATCAGGTCCTTGAGCGCGGAGAGCGTCATGCTCGACAAACCGGTCGCCAGCGTGACGCCGACGGTCATGATCAGCGTGTTGCGCAGGTTGTTGGTCACCGCCAGGGTCGAGCAGATGCCCAGTATCTGTATGAATATTGGATTATTGGTCCACAGGTTGGCCCTGAGGACGGTCATAACCTTGGAATTGCTCATTGCGTGCCTCCAGCCATGATGCGGGCCAGTCCGGCGTTGACGATGATGCCGAATGACTGGCTGGTTCTGGTCGCACCGGATATGCCATCGACGATGCCATTCTCCTTGTTGGTATCGGCTCCGCCCGTAGCCTCGGCTCCGGATTTCATCACCAGCTTGCCGCCGGTGGTACGCTCTCCGTCGAATTGGCCAATGAACCACGCCTCCTCGATGCGGCCGCCGAGTCCTGGCGTCTCGTTCTGGGACACCACCCTGATGCCGCGTATGCGCCCGCCATCAGGCTGCGCCGCCAGAATCACGCTGATCGTGCCCCAGAGCCCGGGTCCGGACTGCTCGACCGCCAGATAGTCCTGGCCGTCGATCGTTGCCTTCCATGATCGTGGCGACGTCGTGGCCACCTTCTGCACCATCGATTGGTACTTGGCCGCGGCATCCGCCTTGTCGACGAATGGAATTCCGAAGGCGCCGAGCACCGCGGACTGGGTGGCGAATTCCTTGTTCGCCGTGACCATGTCCTTGGTGCCCTGGTTGGCCAGCGCAAGCACGAACACGAATGCCGCGCAGACGATGAACGTGAACAGCACCACGTACAGCATCGAATCTTTCTTCATTTTGAAGCCTCCTGACCGCCCGTCGCCGGTGCGGGGGCAGTCCGGGCCGCCTTGCGTTTGGCGGCGTCGGTGACCAGCTTGTCATAGAGGCTGGCAAAGGTGTTGCCCAGGAGCAGCGCGAAGCTGGTGCCCTCGGGGAACAGGCTGAAGGTCCTGATGATGATGATGACCATGCCTATCATCAATCCATAGAGCCATTGCGCCAGCGGCTTCTTCGGGGCAGACACGGGGTCGGTCGCCATGAACACGGCCACGAACAGGAAGCTGCCGCCGAGGAGGCTTTCCATCGGCAGGGCCTTGGGCGAACCTGCAAGGAGCAGTGCCGCCGCCATGACGGTACCGCCAATCGCCGTCGAGACGATCAGACGCCACTGGGCGGTCTTCGTCGCTATCAGGTATATCGCCGCGAGCACGATCAGGATGACGCTCGACTCCCCGATCGAGCCAATCCGGTTGCCCAGCAGCAGGTTGATGATCGGCACCGGCGCTCCGGTACGCATGAGCGCCAGCGGTGATGCCGACGTCAGCACATCGGGTCTGCCAAACAGTGACCCGGCCGCTCCGCCGAACCCACCGGGTACAAAGAACGAGCCGCCCAGCACGCTCGCGAATGATATGTAGACGAAGAGGCGGCCCGCTATGGCCGGGTTGAATATGTTGCGCCCGAACCCGCCGTAGACCTCCTTTGCCATGAATACCGCAAAGGCGATACCGATGGCGACGATCCAGAGCGGTACGGCTGGCGGCATCGACATGGCGAACAGGGTCGCGGATACCAGTACGGCCTCGCTGACCTTGCCTCCCTTGCGCTTCTCGAATAGATACTCGACCAGAATACCTATACCGAGGCTGACAGCCAGGGTAGCCAGCACGCGCGGGCCGTACAACCACACACCCAGTGCCGCGATGGGCGCCAGGGCGTACAGGACACGGCGCATCATGAGTTGCTTCTGAAACACGTGGTATCTCCTCAAAAGTGCCAGATGTGGCTGTGATACATAGCCTTGTCGATATACTGAATCAGTATATCCGATAGGCCGGCAAGGCGCAATTCAAAGCGTCTTTGGCCGGCTCGGCTCGGACCATCACCTGATACCCTGGACGGTAGGTTCCTCGATCGCGTACCAAGGTTCGGTGAAACAGATGCCGTTTTCTGCTTGCGTTTTCGTCGATACCGTTATACGATTCAATTAGTAGCACGTGTTAGTAATACGAAGTTGAACACCATTCGTGCCAATTCTGTCATAGGGAGGTTCCTGATGAAACGGATTCTGTTGTTTGTCATGCTCGCGGCCTGTGTCGCGGGAGTCGTATTCGCGATGGGCGGCAAGGAGACTGCGGGATCGCCGGCATCGCTGTCGGTGATAGCCGTGTGGGGTGACCAGGAGGCCCAGGTCTTTACGCAGAAGATTGCCGCGGAATTCGAGCGCCGCACCGGCATCAAGGTGCAGTTCGAAGGGACGCGTGACATCAACGCGATTCTGACCGCTCGGGTGCAGGCCGGCAATCCACCCGATATCGCGATACTGCCCAATCCCGGTACCATGGTCGAGCTGGCCCGCGAGGGCAAATTGGTCGATCTGGGCGGGGTGTATGACATGTCGTCGTTCAGGAAAGACTTTTCCCAGGGCTGGATCGATCAAGGCACCGTAGACGGCAAGCTCTATGGCGTCTTCATCAAGGCGGCGATCAAGGGGCTCGTCTGGTACAATCCGGCCACCGTCAAGTCACTCGGCATAGCGCTGCCCAAGACCTGGACGGAACTCGATGCCGTTTCAAAGAAGATTGTGGCTGCCGGCATGGCGCCGTGGGCCATCGGTGTCGAGAGCGGCGCCGCCTCCGGCTGGGTTGGCACCGACTGGGTGGAGAACATCTTCCTGAGGCTCAATGGTCCCAAGGCCTACAAGGACTGGTACGAGGGCCGGCTTGCGTGGACGAGTCCGGAGGTCAGGAAGGCCTTTGAGTACTTTGGCACGATCGTTGGCAATCCGGCCATGGCCTATGGCGGCAAGCAGTACATCCTGTCCACTGGCTTTGGTTCCGCCCATGCGCCACTGTTCCAGAATCCGCCCAAGGCGGTATTCCATCAGCAGGCCAGCTTCATACAGGGCTTCATCAAGGAGCAGTTCCCCGCCCTGCAGGCAGGCAAGGATTATGCGTTCTTTGGGTTCCCGTCCATCGATCCCAGGTATGCCAAGGCGGTCGAAGGCGCCGGAGACTGCGTAGTCGCGCTGAAACCCTCCAAGGCCGCCGCCGAGTTCTTGCAATTCCTGGCCTCGGCCGAAGGCCAGTCGTACTGGGCTGCAACGGGCGCTCTTTCGACCAATCGCACCGTGCCGCTGAGCGCATATGGCGATGACCTGACCAGGGAAGCGGCGAACATCCTGAACCAGTCAGAGATCGTCGTGTTCGACGCCTCCGACATGATGCCGGGAGCGATGAACGAGGCGTTCTGGGCGGCTATACTGTCGTTCATCAACGATCCCGCATCGCTCGACAGGATTCTTGCAGACCTGGACAAGGTTCGCGCGGACGCGTACGCGAAGTAGCATGTGCAGGCGCGGTTCCAGTACCACGGAGCCGCGCCACGGGGAGGTGCTGGATGAGACTGATTTCCCTGATCGCGGCGATCCTTGCGGTTCCGGCAGTGCTTGCGGCCTATATCTATATGGTCGAGCGGGCGATGAGGCGCGGAAGGGGAGCGTTGCGGCCATGGCTCTGGATGGCACCTTCCCTGGCGATACTGGCGGCACTCCTGGTCTATCCAATCGTGACGACGCTGGTGCTGTCGTTCGAGAATGCCAAGTCCACCGCGTTTGTGGGCTTGCAGAACTATATGCATGTGTTTACCGATCAGGGCATGCTGGTGGTTCTGAGGAACAACCTGCTGTGGCTCGTCTTCTTTACGATCGGCACGCTGGGCTTCGGACTACTGCTGGCGCTGCTGTCCGACCGTATCAGATGGGAGAAGGCGGCCAAGGCCGCGGTATTCATACCGATGGCCATTTCGTTTGTGGCAGCCGGCATCATCTGGAAATTCATGTTCGAATATCGTCCGGCCGGCCAGCCGCAGATAGGCACCGTCAATGCGGTGCTCAGCGCCCTGTCGCCGGGTTTCCAGCCCAAGGCCTGGTTGTTTGACAAGGGAACCAACAACGCATCGCTGATCGTGGTGGGAATATGGATGTGGACCGGTTTCGCGATGGTCATTCTGTCGGCCGGGCTGAAGGGCATACCGGTAGAATTGCTGGAGGCGGCCCGCATCGATGGGGCCGGTGAGGTCCAGGTCTTCTTCCGCATCATCCTGCCGCTCGCGGCACCGACGATCGCCGTTGTCGCGACTACCCTGATGGTCAATGTGCTCAAGATATTCGACATTGTCTACGTGATGACCAATGGAGCGCTTGGCACCGAGGTGATAGCCAACCGCATGTACAAGGAACTCTTCAATTATCGAAACTTCGGTCGGGCCAGCGCCATCGCCATGCTGCTGCTGGTCGCGGTGGTGCCGGTGGTGGCGATGAACATCAGGCGCTTCAAAGAGGGAAGGAAGACCCATGGCTAGTCCGCACATTTCCGGCGGCCTCCGTCGAATCATATCGCGGACCACCCTCAATGGTTTTGTCTTCATCATCTGCGCGGTCTGGATGCTGCCTACGCTGGGCTTGCTCGTCAGCTCGTTCCGGCCCAAGGACCTGATAGCGCTGAGCGGCTGGTGGGAGGCATTCCGGACCCCGCTTCGATTCACGCTGGACAATTATGCGAGCGTGCTGTCCAGGGCCAACATGGGCACGAGCTTCCTGAACAGCCTGATGGTCGCGATACCGGGAACACTGATACCGATATGCATTGCCGCCTACGCGGCCTACGCCTTTGCCTGGATGGATTTCAAGGGCAAGGATGTCATCTACCTCGTCGTCATTGGGTTGATAGCGGTGCCGATACAGGTAACGCTGATTCCGGTATTGACGATGTTCAATCGATTGCGCATCACCGGCAGCTTTCCGGCAGTGTGGCTGGCGCATACGGCCTATGGCCTGCCGTTCTCGATATACCTGCTCAGGAACTTCATGGAGCAGCTGCCACGCTCGATGCTGGAATCGGCATTCATTGACGGAGCATCCCACGCCACGGTCTTCTTCAGGCTGGTGGTGCCGACATCGCTGCCCGCCATAGCGTCGCTGGGCATCTTCCAGTTCATGTGGGTGTGGAATGACCTGCTGGTCGCGCTGATCTATCTGGGTGGCACTCCCGATGTGGCTCCCATGACGGTGACCATAGCGAACATGATAAACTCGTATGGCGGTGGCTGGGAGTACCTGACCGCGGCGGCCTTCGTCTCGATGGCGCTGCCGCTGGTCGTATTCTTCGCGCTGCAGCAATATTTCGTGCGCGGCGTGCTCGCGGGATCGGTCAAGGAATAGCGCAATGAAGAAGAAGACGGTATCCGCACTGGACGTCGCCCAGGCAGCCGGAGTCTCGAGGACGACGGTGTCGTTTGTCATCAACGACACGCCGGGCAAGGTGATTCCGGAGGAGACGCGCAACCGTGTGCTCGAGGCCGCGGCCGAACTCGGCTACCATAGGGACGAGGAAGCCGTTCGCCTCGCCAAGCGCTCAAGGCATACCGTGGCTCTCGCGGTACGCCATTCCGACTCCATCTATTCAGACGCCTACATTCTCCGGCTGATCGAGGGCATCGCCCCCGTGTTGAACCGCCGCCGCTGTGGCTTCGTGCTTGTGCCGTGCGGAGCGCATGGAGCGTCGATAGCCTCGCTGGTCCGGGAAGCGGGCGCCGATGGCGTCATCGTCACCAACACGCTGGAGGATGATGCCGGCATCCCTGAACTGGCCGAGGCGGGTATTCCGGCGCTGGTCATCGGAACCGTGCGTGGAGACGCCTTCCAGATCGACATAGACAACGAGTCGTCGGCCAGGGCGGCGGCGGCCTATCTGACAGGGCTCGGGCACCGGCGGATCGGCATGATCGTGCATGCCCCCGTGGGCTACCACGCCGCCAGGGAGCGCCTGTCCGGTTTTCGCGCCGCGATGCGGGAAGCCGGCATTCCGGAGCAGGATGCGCCCATACGGTGGGCCGATTTCAGCGAGGAATCGGGACGTGCCGCGATGGCCGAGCTGCTATCGCTCTCCGGGCGTCCGAGTGCCGTCTTCGCCGGCAACGACGCGATCGCCTATGGCGCGATGCGGGCCATTCGCGAAGCCGGTCTGCGGGTGCCTCGCGACATCTCCATCGTCGGATTCGATGACGATTTTCCAAGCCGCTACGTGCATCCGTCGTTGACGACGGTGACCTTGCCGGCGGCGGCGCTCGGCGAGCGAGCGGCCGAGATGATCGTCGACCTGATACACGGAGATGAACCGTCACCACGGCGCATCGTGATGGCTACCAGGCTGTCCGTCCGGGCGTCATGCGCCGCCGCACGAGGCGCGCCGGATGACTCGGTCGAGGGCTCGGAACCATGAAGCCGGACAGGGCCGATCCGGAATGGGACATCATCGACGGCTGCTTCGACGGGGGCTCTGGCGCGCGGTGCGGGCCGGTACGAAAGGCTCCCGAGAGTCTGTTCGCGCTGTCGAACGGATATCTGGGCGTTCGTGGAGCCTCCGAGGAGGGGGCGGAGCTGCGCGGTGAAGGCGGCGCCTATGTCAATGGATTCTTCGAGCGCGCGCCGATCGCCTACGGAGAGTCGGCGTTCGGCTATGCCCGCTATCACGAGACCATCGTCAGGTTGCCCGATCCGGCGGCCTTCCGCATCAGCATAGACGGGCTGACCGTCGGCAGCGATGGAAGCGAGGAGTCATCCGGCAGGAGGCTGGACCTGTTGCGGGGCGTGCTTGAACGGACCCTTCGATGGCGGATGCCTGACGGGCGCGTCGTCGTAATGCGTTCGGAGCGCTTCGTGTCCCTGGCGCGCCCGGGGCTGGCGTCCTTCCGTCTTCGCATACGCGTGGTCGGCGGCGGCTCGGTCCTGGTGCGCGCAAGCCTGTCGACCAGGCCGGCCAACCGCGGGACGGCTGATGATCCGCGTGTCGGCTCGAAATTCGGAGCTTCGCCATACACGGTGGAGACCGCCGATGCCATGCATGCGGTCGCGGCGGCAACGTTGCGTACCGTCTGTTCGCGGCTCAGCCTGGCCGTGGCGAGCCGGTGCACGGCCGAGCTTCGCACCGCTCCCGGCCGGTCCTCCGTGCTCCGCGCCACGGGCCTCGCCGATCCGGCCCGTGACGAGCCCTTCCCGACGCTTGCAACCGATGTCCAGGCGGTCCTTGCCGATGGAGACGAACTCGTCGTGGTCCGTCATGTATCGTACCGCCGCGATCCCCGGTGCGGCGCCGCCTTCGTGGAGTCCGCAGACGGCAGCGCTACGGCGGATCTGGCCGCAGCGCTGGACGATGTGGCCGAAGCGGAGACGCGGGGCTTCGACGTTTTGCTCGGGGAACACGCGCTGGAGCTGGCAACCTTCTGGGAGCGCGCCGCCATCGACCTGGATGCGGAGCCGGGACTGCTGTCCGCCATACGATTCAATATGTTCCATGTCTATCAGGCCGCAGGCCGCGATGGCATCACGAATGTGCCGGCCAAGGGCCTGACCGGCGAAGGCTACGAGGGCCACTGCTTCTGGGATACCGAGGCGTACCTGCTGCCAATGCTGGGTTATACCGTACCGCGTGTCGCCCGCGCCCTGCTGGACCATCGGGCGGCAATTCTTGACAAGGCTCGCGTCCGCGCCAGGGAGCTGGGGCACGCGAGCGGCGCGCTGTTTCCATGGAGGACCATATCAGGGTACGAGACCAGCGCGTATTTTCCTGCTGGTACCGCGCAATACCACATCGACGCGGACATAGCCTACGCGGTGGTTCGCTATGTGAAGGCGGCCGGCGACGAGGATTTCCTGTACGGCGGCGGCGCCGACATCCTGGTGGAGACGGCACGGCTGTGGCTGGATGTGGGGCATTACGGCGCCGATGGGCAGTTCAGGATCGATGAGGTGACCGGCCCGGACGAGTACAGCGCTCTCGTCAACAACAATGCCTATACCAACCTGATGGCCCGCTACAACCTCCGGGCGGCAGCAGCCCTCGTGGAACGGATGATCGGCGAGTCGGCGACGGCCTTTGCTCGGGCGCGCGATCGTCTTGGATTGCTGCCCGAAGAGCCGGCCGCCTGGCTGCGGGCCGCCGAGGCCATGCGCGTCCCCCTGGACGCCGCGACCGGCGTTATCGCCCAGGACGATTCATTCATGGACCGTGAACCCTGGGATTTCAATGGTACCCCGGCCGAGCAGTACCCCCTGCTCCTGCACTTTCATCCGCTGGCCATCTACCGCAAGCGCGTGCTCAAGCAGCCGGACCTGTTGCTCGCGGAGTCGCTCCTGGGCTCCGAATTTCCGCTGGCGCAGCTCAAGCGTGACTTTGCGTTCTATGAGCCATTGACGACGGGCGATTCATCCCTGTCTCCCTGCGCGATGAGCGTCGCGGCCGCGCGGGCGGGCCATCTGGACCGAGCGTGGGAGTATTTTCAGAAGACGGTCAGGATGGATCTGGACGACCTGCACGGCAACGCCGAACATGGGGTGCATATCGCCGCGATGGGTGGTTCCTGGTCGTCGCTTGTGTATGGGTTCGCCGGCTTCCAGGACGACTCCGACGGGTATCGTCTTGCTCCGCGACTGCCGGATCCCATCCGGCGCCTTGCCTTCAGCCTCTCGCTGCGGGGCGGCACGCTCGATGTCGCCCTTGATCGGACCGAAGCGGAATATCGATGGCGCGGCAGCGGCACGCTGCGTCTGCTCCACGGTCATCAGCACCTGGAATTGGGTGCGGGCCAGATGGTCAGAGTCGATCTGCGGCCGCGCTGCCGTGCCGTCATCTTCGATCTTGATGGTGTGATAGCCGATACCGCCAGGCTGCATGAGCGCGCCTGGCGGAGGCTTGCCGCGGAGCGGAACCTGACACTGGATGATCGTGTCCTGGAGCTGGTCAAGGGGCGCAGCAGAATGGAGTCGCTGGAGCTTGTGCTGGGCCCGGCCGCGGCGACGCTGTCGGCCGAGCAGCGGCAGGAACTCGCCGAGCGCAAGAATCGCTACTATGTCGAGTCCCTGTCAGGACTGAAGCCCGATGACGCACTCCCTGGCGCGATACGCCTCCTTGCGGCATTGAAGCATCGCGGCATCGGCATCGGACTGGCATCGGCGTCGCGCAACGCCCCCGAGGTGCTCGCCCGCCTTGGGCTGGATACGATGTTCGACGCCGTGGGCAATCCCGCCACCGCCCGGCCCAAGCCCGACCCGGAGCTGTTCCTGTCGGTCGCCGATGCACTCGGGGTCGATCGCAACGAATGCGTCGGGATCGAGGATGCGCAGGCCGGTATCGATGCGATCCGGCGGGCCGACATGAAGGCGGTGGGCGTTGGAACCTCGTTCACCGCGGCCCACCTCGTGGTGCCCGGCCTGGACAGGCTCACGCCGGAGGGCCTGGAGGCCCTGTTCCACGACTGAATGATGGTTGCGCTTCGCAGCAACGACAGACCCGCTTCTCATCGAATTGCGGCAGTATGCTATACTGCCGCGCGAAAAAGGAGAATCCGATGCTCGACACCCGTCTAGAGAAGCTCGCTCAGATACTGGTCACCTATTCCGTTGGCGTGAAGCCCGGAGACAATGTACTCGTCCAGGACACCGGCATTGAGCCGGCCTTCGACAGCGCCCTGGTCAGGGCCATACACGCCGCCGGAGGGCGCGCCTTCGTATCATTGCGCGACAAGTCGCTCGACCGTGCGCTGCTCAAGGATGCGCCCGCGGAACAGGTGGAGCTGCAGGCCCAATTCGAGCAGGCGCGCATGAAGGAAATGGATTGCTTCATCGGTTTCAACGCCTGGCGGAACCTGTCCGCCTGGTCCGACCTGTCCGGCCGCGAGCTCGATCTCTACAACAAGAACATCTGGAAGAAGGTACACATCGAGACGAGACTGCCTGGCACACGCTGGGTCGTGCTCCGTTTCCCCAGCCCCGCGATGGCGCAGATGGCCTCGATGAGCGAGGAGGCGTTTGAGGATTTCTTCTTCAATGTGTGCACGATGGACTATGCCCGCATGTCCAAGGCGATGGATCCACTCGTTCAGTACCTGGCCAGGACCGACAAGGTTCGCATCGTCGGCCCGGGTACCGACCTGTCGTTCTCCATCAAGGGCTTGCCTCCGATCAAGTGCGACGGCACGATGAACATTCCCGATGGCGAGGTCTACACTGCGCCGGTCCGTGACTCCGTGCACGGAGTGATCAGCTACAATACGCCGAGCGAGCATGACGGGTTCACCTTCGAGAACATCCGCTTCGAGTTCAACGCTGGAAAGATAATCAAGGCAACCAGCAACGATGATGCACGCATCAACCGCATCCTGGATACCGATGCAGGTGCCCGTTATGTCGGCGAGTTCGCCTTCGGCGTCAACCCATACATCACCAGGGCGATGAAGGAGACGCTGTTTGACGAGAAAATTTCCGGCTCGATACACTTTACCCCGGGCAACAGCTACGACGACTGTTTCAACGGCAACCGCTCGGCCGTGCACTGGGATCTCGTGCTGATACAGACGCCGGAGTTCGGCGGCGGTGAGATATGGCTCGACGGCAAGCTGGTGCGCAAGGATGGCCTGTTTGTGGTACCCGAGCTTGAGGGCCTGAACCCGGCAAACCTGATGTAGCGAATTGGCTATTGGACGGAATATCCACTATACTCAGTCATTGCGGCGCGGCCAGTTTCATCGCCCGGGAATGGGGAACCGAAGCGTAATGTGCGCACAAAACGTTGTACATGACAGGCAGAGCGTACCGGTCAAAGGCCGCGCGGCTGACGGCAGGTTCTTCCTTCCGGCGCTGGCGGTCGCCTTTCCGGCGGTGCTGCTTGCCCGGGCGCTTCAATCGGACGCATCGGGCATCGGGCCTGCTGTCTGGCTGGGCCGTATCGCCGCGCCCGGTCTGTGCCTCGCGGTCGGGCTCGTGCTGCTCGTGCCATGGCGATTCCATAGGAGACGGATCAGGCTCCTCAAGCCGGCGCGGCAGCATGGCGTCCTGTCGGGGCTGATACTCGGCGGAACCCTGGTGCTCTCGTTTCTGGATGTGCTGGCCGGGTTGGAGCCGTACTTGCTCGTGCCCGGCATGGTTCTGTACGCGTTGACCATGTGGAACCGTCCTCGCCTGCTTGCGGCCTCCATTCCCGGCGCCCTGCTGCTGATGGTCGGAATGCTGGCTCTGGCCGGTGTCCCCATGAGCCTGGAACACGCCAGCATCCTGGTCATTGCCGGCATTGCGGCTCTGTTGACGGGCCTGGCCGTGCGTGCCGATGTTGCGCCGAACGACGAGCGCGCCAGGTCACTGATGGCAGAGAACCGTGAGTTATGGAACCTGTCATTCCGCGATACGCTGACCGGCCTGTACAATAGAAGATACCTGGCCCAGACGGCGACACAGCTGTTCGCGCGCGCCACCAGGTACAAGGAACAGCTTCATGTGCTGATGATCGATATCGATCACTTCAAGCGGGTCAATGATACGCTCGGGCATGCCGTTGGCGATGCGGTGCTGAAGGGCGTCGCCACCTCGATTCAATCATTCATACGAACCAGCGACACGGCCGGCCGCTATGGCGGTGAGGAATTCATAGTTTATCTGGTACAATCGACACCGGAAATAACGCAATTCATAGCCAACAGGATCCGTGACGGGGTCTCGGCCATCAAATTCGCCGAGGTGCCCTGGACCATCACCATCAGCATCGGCGTCGCGGGCATGCAGGAAGGTGACACGCTCGAGGGTCTTGTCGAGCGGGCCGACCAGTTCCTGTACATGTCGAAGCGCCATGGACGCAACCGCGTCTCTGGATTCTAGCCGCTACTGCCTGAACAGGAAATTCGAATACCGCGAACCGCCACCCCGGGTCATGTAGCGTCCCTCCAGCTCCATCGCTGGCAGGGCATGGCTGAACAGGAAGCCCTGGGCATGATCGCACTCGAGCGATTTGAGCAGGTAGAACTGCTCGGCGGTCTCGACGCCCTCGGCCACGACCGTCAGGCCCATGCGGTGCGCAAGGCCGATGATGCCGCCGACAATTTCCATCGCGGGGCTCGATGCTTCAATGTCCTTGACGAATTCGCGGTCGATCTTCACGATGTCGATGGGAAGGTTCTTGAGGTATGAAAGCGACGAATACCCGGTGCCAAAATCGTCAACCGACAGGGACACGCCCAGGGCCTTGAGTCTGGCAAGCCCGAGCGCTGCGTCATCGAGGCGCTCCAGCAGCACACTCTCCGTTATCTCCACTATCAGGTTCTCGGGCTGAAGGCCCGTCGACTGCAGGATGTCGGCAATCATCACGGGGAACTCGGGGCGCTCAAGTTGCACCGGCGAGACATTGACCGCGACCTTGAAGGTGGGGCCTTCCTTCCTGGACCAGGCACCGCCCTGTCTGCAGGCCGAACGCATCACGAGCTCGCCGAGCTTCACGATCAGGCCAGTCTCCTCGGCCAGTGGTATGAAGTTGTTGGGATCGACATCGCCCCTCAGTGGATCATTCCACCTGACCAGCGCCTCGACGCTCTCGATGGTGCCGGTCGAGATCCTGACAACCGGCTGGTAGTGCACGGAGAGCAGCCCGGTGTCTATGGCGAGCTTGAGGTCGGCCTCAAGCGATGTCCGGCCGCGGAGATTCTTGTACATGTCCGGATGAAACACGCAGGTTCCGTTCCTGCCGGTCTCCTTGCATGCCTGCATCGCCACATCGGCGGCGGCCAGCAGGTCAGCGGCCGTTCCGCCATCGCGCGGCCACAGAGCCACGCCCAGGCTGGCCCTGATGGGGAAAACGTGCTCATCGATGCATATCGATTCGTCAAAGGCCGACATCACCCTCGCGGCGGCATCCGGTGCTTCCTCCGGCGATCGAATCGGCATCAGCACGCTGAACTCATCACCAGCGGTGCGCGCGCTGATGTCGCCGGCGCGCACGGTGCCGGCGACTCGTTTGCCGACCGCCCGCAGTATGCGATCACCACAGTCGTGGCCATAATCGGTGTTGTACCGCTTGAAATCATCTATGTCGGCGGTGACGACGACCATGTACGCGTTCTTGGCGTCGCTTCTATTAATAACCGAGTCGACCGCGGCGGAGAACAGCGTGCGGTTCGGCAGCCCGGTCAGTTCATCATGGTTGCGTGTCCAGGCAAGACGTTCCAGAGCCTCGCGCTCATTGGTAACATCCCGAATGACGCCAACATAGCGGGGGCCAGCGCCTGTCGGGGCTTCGGTGCCCGCGTCCGGGGCCACCGCGATGCGCAGCTCTTCTATGATCGGATGAGCCGAATCCTGGGTTCGTGTCAGCTCTCCGGACCAGTATCCGACGGTCTCGAGTGCCGCCTTCAGGTTGGCGAGCGGCTTGTCATTCATCGGTTCGGGGTAGAGCTCCGCGAGTGTCGGGGGCTCGTCGCCAAATGCGGCCAGATTGCCTGCCATGGAGAATGCCGAGTTGGCGTATCGGATGCAGAGCTGGCTATCGGCGAAGAAGACACCGTCTTTCATGATTGACAGCAGCGTCCGGGACAAGGCGAGGCGATCGTCGGCAGATGCCTGTCCCCATAGCATTCTCCGCTCGTCGTTCGTATCTTCAGTGCGCATGACTCTAGAGTACCACCCAAGTTGCCTTCACCGAGTTCACGTTCACACAAGACGCGGCGGGCCAGATTTCAATATATTCTACCATGGTTGTCCCTTGTCATGTAAAGGAGTACTGATGCTTCGCCTTAGAGTATCGGCATTTTTGCTTGCCATATCAGCGGGAACCATGCCGGCCTCCGCCGATTCCTGGCAGGAACAGGCGCCGCTGTGGTGGTCATCCGCGACCACGGCCTTCGGACTGGCGCGACTCTACAACCCGGTGCATACGATTGCCTTCATCGAGGAGCTTGATGCGTCAGGAAACGTGGTCTCGCTCGAGCGCGGGGAAACGCGCATGGAAGGGTCGGGCGCCAATTCCCGGATCATCGTCGTTGGAGCCGAGAAGAATGGCAAGGACACGAGCGACCAGTGGCGCAGGCGATATGCCAGACAGGGCGATGCCGCGTCATCCAGCGGTGCGGCGACTCCCGGCGGTCCGCCTCCGGGCTTCGATGCCACGCCGTTTGATCCGAAGTATGCCCCCGTCGTCACCCGCGGCACCGCGCGCCTGACCGGGAACTTCGTGGAGATTCCGTATACTATCAAGACCGATGGCGGGCCCGTCGAGGGGGTTGCCAGATTCTCGAGCGGCGGGGCGGCGATGTCGGCGGCACAGCGATGGACCAGGCCGCCGCCTTTCGTCAGCTCGTTGACATCGACCATAGCCTATGGCTATCGGGATGGAGCCTTGGTACTGGTGGGCATGTCAGTCGATGTCGAGGCCAGCATCCTGCTGGTACGCAAGCACTATCGCATGCGCTTCGAATTCCTGGAGTGGGCCCGAAGGTCCGATTGAGCACGTCCGGAATACTCTCAGCGCGCGAAGGGGCCGCCCAGCGATACGGGGCCCTTGGCGACGACGCAGGCGTACACGAAGAGCTCGAGCAGCACGCGCTCGTTGACCTGTCCCATAGCCCGGAGGCGGGCATCGGCCTCGACGCCGAAGGCGACCAGTCGCTGGCAGGTTTCGGGTGGCCAGCGCCTCCGCGCCGCATCGTAGCTCGCCAGCGCCGAGCGCCTGGTGATTCTGAGCCCGCGCGCCGCCTGTTCGTAGCCATCGCCGCCGGCGATGGCCCGGTGGAGGGCGGCCAACCGCCTGAATGACCACAGCAGCCCCGCCAGCAAGCCGACCCCGGCTCCATCATGTTCGGCCAGAATCGCCGATAGTGTCTCGAGCGACTGTTCGAATGTTCCCGATGCCATGCGGTCAAAGAGGCTGAAGGCGTCCTCCGCGCGGTTGTGCGCTATGTAGCGCTCGACATCGTCTTCCGTCAGCGTCGAACCACCGGGAAAGAACAGCGCCAGGCGGGAGCACTCGGTCTTCATGGCCTCGGTATTGCTTTCGACCAGATCGAGCATCGCCTCGATGGCGGCATCGTCGGCACGGATGTCCTGGCTGGACAGGTAGTCGCGCACCCAGCGCTCCATTTCGGCGCCGGAAAGCTCCCAGAATACCTTCTTTGCATCCTTGGGTATGGCTTCCTCTATCGCCTTGTCGACACCCAGGCCGTCGGCGACCAGTACGAGTACGGTATCGGTGGCCGGGTTCCGGGCATATGCCACAAGTGCCTGCACATCGGCCTTGGCCTTGATCTGGTCGGCGCCCAGGTACTGCACGAATTTTCCCGACGAGAAGAGCGAGCCGTTCATCAGAATGTCGAGCAGCGATGAAACGGGAGTCTCATGGGCGTAGAGCCGGTGTTCTTCCGGTTCGCCGTGCCAGGCGGCCGCGCAACCCGACCTGAGCTGGCGGACAAAGTCATTGCGGCGCCCAAGCTCGGGGCCGCCTATCGTGTAGACTGGATACACGCGGTCGGCCTAGTAGGTGCGAACGATGCCGCGGAGCTTGCCCAGGACCCGCACGTCCTGGGTAAAGATCGGGCTATATGCCGAGTTCTCGGGCGCCAGCCTGATTCTGCCCTTTTCCTTGAAGAAGCGCTTGAGGGTTACCGCATCTTCTATCATGGCGACAACGATGTCGCCGTCCTCGGCGACCGGCTTCTGCTCTATCACCGCCACATCGCCATCGAGGATGCCGGCGTTGATCATGCTGTCGCCGCGGACATGCAGGGCGAAGCAGCGGGCCGAGCCGATCATCGAAGCAGGCACGTGGATGGTCGACCCGAAGTTCTCTTCTGCAAAAATGGGTTTGCCAGCCGCGACCTGACCCAGCATGGGCACCTCGACGGTCGGCGACTTGCTCTCGCCGACTGCCCTGCCGATGATCTCGATGGTCCTGGAACGGTTGCTGCCCGCGCGTATGCGGCCCTTGCGTTCGAGCGCCTTTATATGGTCAAAGGCCCCTTTCGGCGAGATCTTGAAGTGGGCGGCAATCTCCCTGATGGTGGGAGGGTAGGGGTTTTCCCGCAGGTACGTTTCTATGTACTCGAGTACGACCTGCTGTCGATCGGTCAATTCAATCATTCGCCGACCTCTATTCCGAATTTCTTGATCTTGGCATGCAGGTTGCTCGGGTACATGCCGATGCCCTCTGCTGTCCGTGCGATATTATAGCCATGTTTTCTAAGATTGTGAACCAAGTATCCGCGTTCGAATGCCTCACGGGCCTCTGAAAGTCGCAGGTCCGACAGAATATCGAGCCGGTCTGGCGCCGCCTCGACAAGCCGACCATCCGATCTGCCTATGAAGTGCTCCACGGTCTCTGCGGATATGGTCTCCTCATCGCTCATCACCGAGACGCGCTCGATGAAGTTCTTCAGCTCGCGGACATTGCCGGGCCACTCGTATGCCTTGAGTATGTCCATTGCTCCCGGAGACAGGCTGCGCCTGGTGCCATTGGACAGACGCGACAGGAAGAATGACGCAAGCTCCGGAATGTCAGAGACGCGCTCGCGGAGCGCCGGTATGTGCAACGGAATGACATTCAGGCGAAAGTACAGATCCTCACGGAACCTGCCGGCGGCTATCTCCTGGCGCAGGTCCTTGTTCGTCGCCGCGATGATCCTGACGTCGACCTCTATCGTGTTCTCGCCACCGAGCCGTTCAAAGCGCATCTCCTGGACAGCCCTCAGTACCTTCGACTGTGCCGACAGCGACATGTCGGCAATCTCGTCCAGGAACAGCGTGCCGGTATGAGCCGTCTCGAATTTGCCCTTCCGGCGTGCCACGGCATCGGTAAACGAGCCTTTTTCATGGCCAAAGAGCTCGCTCTCTATCAGCGTGTCGGGCATCGCGGCACAGTTCACCGCCACGAAGGGGCCGCTGCTTCGTGCCGATAGCTCGTGGATACGCCTGGCGGCGAGTTCCTTGCCGGTACCATTCTCGCCGGTGATCAGGACCCGCGCGTCTGAATGCGCGCTCTGCTCTATCCTGGCCTGCACATCGGCCATCGGCGCCGACGCACCGATGATGTCGTCGTTCTCGACGGTCGTCAGCTTGAGGCGCGCGTTCTCGAGCCGGAGATCCGAGAGCGCTCTGGCGTTCCGGACGGCCGTGATCAGCCGCTCGATGGAAAGCGGCTTTTCGATGAAGTCGAAGGCACCCAGCTTGACGGCATTGACGGCCATGTCTATCGATGCGTGTCCGGAAATGACTATCACTTCGACCGCGGGGTGGTCCGCCTTGATGGCCTTGAGGACATCGATGCCACCCATGCGCGGCAGCCATACATCCAGTACGACCACGTCGAAGCTGTCATGTTTGAGCGCGTCAAGGCCGGTAGGGCCGTCCTCGGCCACCACGGCGTGGTAGCCTTCGTCCTCGAGGATATCCTTGACGGTGGCCCGGATGCCGGGTTCGTCATCTATTACCAGGATCGCGCCCATCGATCGGTTCCTCGCTCTCCGTGGTCAGGCGCTGTCGGCCGGAAGATCGATGATGAACACGGTCCCGGCTCCGACGCTGGAATCGAATCGAATCTTCCCGCCATGCGCGGCTATGATATGCTCGACTATGGCGAGACCGAGTCCGGTGCCGCCTGGCTTGGTTGTAAAGTATGGGGAAAACACCTTGTCGCGGTCCTCTACCGGTATGCCATGACCGTCATCCCTGATCTGAATTCTACAGTAGCGGGATTCAGCCGTTTTGACAAGATCGGCCCTGATCCATAGGTGTCCATGGCCTTCGGTTGCGTCGGCGGCGTTGGCTATCAGGTTGCCCAGCGCCTGCTTCAGGTAGCCGCGATCCGCCCGGAGCACGATGCCGGGCATGATATCGTCACACGCGAACTGTACCGATGGCCACGAGGCGGAGTACAGGTGCACGACCTCGTCGACCATCGGCTTCAGTTCCATCCAGTCCTTCTGCGGCTCGGGCAGCCGGGCAAAGTCCCTGAATTCCGTCAGCAGTGCCTCCATATTGGTCGTTTCCTGTATTATGGCGACCATCGACTTCTCCAGAATGTCAGAGGCGGAGGCCGGATCGGCCTTCCAGCGCTTCAGCACGCGTTCCGCCGAGAGTCGGATGGGCGTCAGCGGATTGCGCAGTTCGTGGGCAAGTTTCCTGGCTATGTCGCGCCAGGCTCCGATCTTCTCGTTGCGCAGTTCATCACCGCGGGATCGTTCCAGCCCCTCGAGCACGCTGTTGAGCTTCTCGACCAGGTCGCCGGCCTCGTCGCCGGGCTTCGCGAGGTATGGCGCACGCCTCGCGCCCGACTCGATCCGGCCCAGCGCATCGGAGAGGGCCGTGACCGGGCGCAGCAGGTCGTCAGCGGCGCTCATGGCAAAGAGCAGTGCCAGTGCGGCCAGAGGAAACACGATGCTCGCCGAGAAGAAGGCCAGATACGCGGCAAACGAGCCCCCAAACTGGCCGGCGTTCCTGACCGTGCTGGAGGCGTCCGCGAGCGCGGTCACGGCGGCGTCGATACGTTCCGGGAAGCGGATGGTCACGATGGCTGCCAGCCCGGCATCGATGCGGGCGAAGTAGCGGGCGTAGGTGGCTCCATTGACCGTCAGCCGCGGCATGAAGGCGTTGGCGCCAGGCAGGGTTCCCGCCACCGTCTGCGCCGCTATGTCGCCCGAGAAGGATACCTTGTTCCCGTCGCGCACCAGTTCGACCGCACAGAAGACGGGATCCCTGGCCTTGAGACGGCCGAGTACCCTGTCGGCATCGGTTCCCCGCGGCGCCAGTATCGATGCCACGTCGTGTTCGGCGGCGTACTGCAGGGCGTTTTCCTTCTCCGCGTAGTAGGCCAGTGCCAGATCGAGCCCGGAGGCGAGTGCCGACCGCACTTGCGCGCTGCTCGGCATCTCCGTCGCCCTGACAGCCAGCTGTCCCAGGAACAACCCCGGCGGTATGACCGCCATCGCGACGGAGGCCATGAAGGCCAGGACCATCCTGGATCGTAGCCGATAGCCCCAGGCCTTGCGGCGTCGCTCGCGTATGAACCTGAGGCCGGAGACACCAAGCACGACGACCAGCGCCGCAGGGGTCAGTGCGAGCAGGAGTGCGGTCAGGCCCGATTGCACGTCGGGCAGGCCGGGCCGGGTGCCCATCGCGTTGCGCACGAACGCGAATGATCCGATCAGGACAATCGCGTATATGATCGCGACCACGACCAGATCGGTGATCCGGCGCGATTGCAGGCCGCGACCTTGCATCAGTCCTCTTCGAAGCGGTTCTGGAACAGCCGGTCTATGGCCTCGACCGCCTCTGCCTCGTCTTCACCGTCCGCTATGATCAGGATCCTGGTTTCAAAGCCGGCGCCAAGCGTAATGATGCCCATGATGCTCTTCGCGTTGATGCGATCATCACCCTTCTGCAGGAACAGCCTTGATTTGAACTTGCTGGCCGTCTGTACGATCATGGCCGCGGGTCTGGCATGGATGCCCGCCCTGTTCTTGATGACGGTCTCTTTCTCTATCATCAGGGTTCTCCGATCCCGAACGTCATATGGAATCATCGCGCCCGAAGTATACGGCGCGGGCACTCTCGCTCTCAAGCCATCGCAAGATATTCTGGTTGAATTCCTTTGCGGAATGATAGCCCATCTTCTTGAGCCGCTCGTTCATCGCCGCGGTCTCGACGATGATCGGTATGTTGCGACCCGGTTTGACCGGTATGTCCAGCTGCGGCACCTGCACGCCAAGAATGTCCATCGTCTTCTCCTCGGTGCCGATGCGGTCGTAGACCTTGGATGCGTCCCACTCTTCGAGCGAGCATATCAGCTGCACCTGTTTCTTGTCGCGAATGGCGCCGACGCCGAAGAGGTGGGTCACGTTGATGATGCCCAGGCCGCGGATCTCCATATGGTGACCGATGACTTTGTTGGCGCCCGAGCCCATCAGGATATTGCCGGAGACGCAGCGTATTTCGACGACATCATCCGCCACCAGCCGATGGCCCCGCTCGATCAGCTCCAGCGCGGTCTCGCTCTTGCCGACACCCGATTCGCCTATCAGGAGGATGCCGATGCCATACACCTCGACGAGCACGCCGTGGACGCTGGTCTTGGGCGCAAATATATTGGTCAGCACGCGCATCAGGCGCGAAGACAGCTCTGTTGACGAGAGATCGGACACCAGGATGGGGCAATCGGCGGCTTCGGCCGCATCGGCGAATATGGGCGCCGGATGCTCGCCATTGGCGAAAATGAAGCAGGGAATGGGAAAGGTGAATATCTTCGAGACGCCATCGACGTGGCCCTCGGATTCCAGCAGGTGCAGGTACGCGGATTCACCACGGCCTATCAGCTGGATGCGCTGATAGGCGAAGCTCTCGAAGAAGCCGGAGAGCGCGAGTCCTGGCCGGTTGATATCGGGCGAACTGATCTGCCTGCCGAGACCCTTGCGACCACAGATGCACCGAAGTTCGAGCGCATCGTGCTCTTTGAGGTCGAGGTCGAGGAGGCCCAGCACCGTGAATTGTTTCTCATCCATGTCCCGGTGAGCATAACGCTAATCCGGTCGTTGCGCAATGAAGAACAGCCCCGTCCGGTGGCCGGGCGGGGCTGTCTGATCGCGGGAATGTGATGCCACCGGCCGCTACTTGCGGTCCTGCACCTTGGATTTCTCTTTGTTGATCTTCTGCTCCAGCGTATCTATGAGCTTGTCCATGCCTGCTGTCAGGTCGAAGTCCGTCTCCTGCACATGGGCGCGGGCGCCCCAGCGGAAATTGATCGTGCACTCGCACTTGAACTGCTTCTCTTTGGTGAACGAGAACAGGAGATCGACGACCAGATCCTTGGCATAGTCGATTCGCTCCAGTTTCTTGTCCAGATAGGTTCGGTGTGCCTCACCGAGGTCGAAATGCACGGAACGGACATCAATGGTCATGCAAGCCTCCTTGTGACCGGTACCGGTCAGATTTGTGCAACCGCCCCACGGCCGGGATTCTAGCCGTGCTTGCGGCCAAACGATGAATCCATGTTCAGTTCCCCACGATATTTTGCCACCGTCCTCCTTGCCAGCTTGATGCCTTTCCGTGCCAGGATGTCGGTGATGTCCTGGTCAGACATCGCGCGGGTCTCTTGCTCGATGATCTCCTTGATGACCTGCTTCACGCCGCTCTTGGAGAATCGGGATCCACCGCTTCCCGAACCCGAGATGCTGTTCGTGAAGAAGTAGCGCAGCTCAAAGATGCCCCAGTCGGTTTGAACATACTTCTTTCCGGCTATTCTGGAAATAGTCGTCTCGTGAACGCCGACCTCGGTCGCTATGTCCTTCAGGGTGAGCGGCGCCAGGTACTTGGGCCCGCGCGCGAAGAACGGCCGCTGGAACTCGACGATCGAGCGGACGACCTTCAGCAGCGTCTTGTTGCGCTGATGAATGCTCTGGATGAACCAGCGGGCCTTCCGGATGTTGTCCTTGACGAACGCGTCGGTCTCCTTGTCATGCTTCTCCTCGGCAAGCCGGTCAAAGAACGGGTTGATGCCGATGACAGGGATTTCCTCGTCGTTGATGACAATGACGAACTCGCCATCCTTGAGCCGCACCTGGACATCCGGTGTCACATACCGCGTCTCTTCCGCGGAGTATTGCCGGCCTGGGAATGGATTGAGGCCTTTGATGAAGCCGAGCGCCGCATCCATTTCGATGTCGGAGAGTTTGAGCAGCTTCTGGATGTCGTGGTGCTTGCCGTGTTCAAGCAAGTCTATATGATCCCTGAGAATGTCTATCGTGTGTGGCGGCGTTTCAGGCTTCAGCGCAGCCTGTACCAGCAGTGACTCCCGATAGTCTCTGACGCACACGCCGACCGGTTCCAGTCCCCGCACGATCGCCATGACTGCGTCCACCGTCTCTCGTGGAACGCCGTGGCACACGATGTACGGATCTTCCTTGTGAAAACCGTCCGCATCGAGATTCTGTATCAGACTCTCACCCGTTGCGCGCTGGGTTGGCGAAATGGGCTGAAGCCGGAGCTGCCAGAGCAGGTGGTCCTGCAGGGTTTCGGGCGTCGTGATCGCGCCTTCCAGGAACATGCGCTTCGAATCGGAATCGTCGTCGTTTGACCGGCTGAATCCGGGATCCGAGCTGTCCTCGAAGAGCCGCTGGGTCTCCGAGTCTGACTCGCGCTCTTCCGGGATCGAATCGAGCGACATCGTTGACCGGTCTTCGACGACCTCCAGCGCGGGGTTCATCTCCAGCTCTTGCTGGATTTCCTCCTTCAGTTCCTGAAGCGGGAGTGCCATGAGGCGGATCGACTGGATCATCTGGGGGCTCAGCTTCTGACGCTGTTCCTGTATGATCAAGGGTCTCTGAAATTGCAACGCCAGGCCTCCCGTTTGTGGCACCGGCGGATTCGGGCACCGGTACGTACCTCCAATGGTATAGCATGGAGACGTAAAGTCAAGGCGCGATGTCCTGGTGAAGGCGTGCGCTGCGGCAAAAACCGTGCCTATTCCGCGATATTTCCGACGAACTTTGGCGCAATCGGCTTGACGCTCCAAAACGGTAATTATTACCTTAAACGCATACCTGCCGGTAACGATCCGGCGCCGGTGCTTCGTTCGGGGCTTTCCGGTTATCACCATTGCAGAGCGAGGCTATGTCCAAACAAAAGAAACAAGAAGGTGAAGTGCGGTCGCAGGAAACGCCCGCTTCCGTCGATCAACACCAGGATGCCGCCAAGGAGGACCAGGTCGACATCGTGCCCGAGCTCGAGGCGGCAAAGACAGCAATCGGCGATCGGGACGTGAAGATCATGGGGCTGGAGGCAGAGCTGTCTTCACTCAAGGATCAGTACCTGAGGAAGCTCGCCGACTACGAGAACTTTCGGAAACGGATGTTCCGCGAGAAGGATGATGCCGTCCAGTACGCGAATACGCAGCTGCTGACCGATCTCGTCGGTGTGGTGGACAACTTTGACCGCGCCGTGCAGAGTTCCGAGTCATCAAGGGACTTCCAGTCATTGCACGATGGTGTGGACATGATCCGCAAGAGCCTTCTTGGCCTTCTGGAAACCAAGTATGGCCTGGCCCGCTTCGATTCGCTCGGTGCCGTCTTTGATCCAAACCTGCATGAGGCTGTGATGACGGAACAGGGCGAGTGCGATGAACCGGTTGTCGCCGAGGAGTTCGTACGGGGTTACAAGTTGCGCGATCGGGTATTGCGCAGCGCCAAGGTCAAGGTGCGCATGCCGTCTCAGGCGGCCGCGGCCACCGAAACAGAAGAAACTACACGCGATTCCAACGCGTAAGGAGCATATCATGGGAAGGATCATAGGAATAGACTTGGGAACCACGAACAGCTGCGTGGCCGTCATGGAAGGCGGAGAGCCCCTCGTCATAGCCAATTCAGAAGGACAGCGCACGACGCCCTCGATCGTAGGCTTCACCGCCAAGGGCGAGCGTGTTGTAGGCCAGCCTGCCAAGAATCAGATGATCACCAATCCGGAGAATACCGTATACTCGATCAAACGATTCATGGGGCGCCGTTACGAAGAAGTACAGAACGAGATCTCGCTGGTTCCGTACAAGATCGTGGCCCATCAGAATGATGTGCGCGTCGATGCCGCTGGCAAGATGTACAGCCCCCAGGAAGTCAGCGCCTTCATCCTGCAGAAGATGAAGAAGACCGCCGAAGACTATCTGGGCGAGCCCGTGACCGAGGCGGTCATCACGGTACCCGCATACTTCAATGACGCCCAGCGGCAGGCCACCAAGGACGCCGGCAGGATAGCCGGCCTGGAGGTCAAGCGGATCATCAACGAGCCGACCGCGGCATCGCTGGCCTATGGCTACAACAAGGATCAGAAGAAAGAGAAGACCATCGCCGTGTACGACCTCGGTGGTGGCACCTTCGATATTTCCATACTGGAGCTGGGCGAGGGCGTCTTTGAGGTCAAGTCGACCAATGGCGATACCCACCTCGGCGGTGATGATTTTGATCGTCGCGTCATGCAGTGGCTGGTCGACGAGTTCAAGAAGGACTCGGGCATCGATCTGTCAAAGGACAGGATGGCCCTGCAGCGCCTGAAGGAAGCCGCCGAGAAGGCCAAGATCGAGCTTTCGAACGTGCAGCAGACCGAGATCAACCTGCCCTTCATCACGGCCGACGCCTCTGGCCCCAAGCATCTGCAGAAGACGCTGACGCGTTCGGCTTTCGAGCGGCTGATCGAGGACTACCTCGAAAAGTCGAAGGATCCGTGCCGCAAGGCTATCAAGGATGCCGGGGTAAGCATTGAGCAGATCGATGAGGTCATACTCGTCGGCGGATCGACCCGCATTCCGCGCGTCCAGCAGATAGTCAAGGAGCTGTTCGGCAAGGAGCCCAGCAAGGGCGTCAACCCGGATGAGGCCGTGGCAGTCGGCGCCGCGATCCAGGGCGGAATCCTGGGCGGCGACGTCAAGGACGTCCTCCTGCTCGACGTGACCCCGCTTTCCCTCGGTATCGAGACGCTCGGCGGCGTGTTCACGAGGCTCATTACCCGCAATACGACCATACCATGCCGCAAGAGCCAGATATTCAGCACCGCCGCCGACCAGCAAAGCACGGTCAGCATCCATGTGCTGCAGGGCGAGCGCGAGATGGCGACCCAGAACCGGACGCTTGGCAGGTTCGACCTCGAAGGCATACCGCCGGCCCCCCGCGGCGTACCGCAGATCGAGGTGACCTTCGATATCGATGCAAACGGCATCGTGCACGTGTCTGCCAAGGATCTGGGCACCGGCAAGGAACAGAAGATACGGATCGAGGCGTCCAGCGGCCTGAATGACACCGACATCGACAAGATGGTCAAGGAAGCCGAGGCGCACGCCGAAGAAGACAAGCGCGAGCGCGACAGGGCCGAGGCCCGCAACGAGGCCGATACCCTGATCTATTCGACCGAGAAGTCGCTGAAGGACTATGGAGACAAGGTCGGCGCCGAAGACAAGGCCGCCATCGAGGCGGCAGTGGCCGAGCTGAAGAAGGCGATGGAGTCGAATGACGCGGAGCAGATGAAGACCAAGACCGAGGCGCTTAAGCAGGCTTCGTACAAGCTGGCCGAGGAAGTCTACAAGAAGGCGGCGCCGAATGCCCAGGGTGGCCCGGAAGGTCCGCAGGGCGGTACCGACGCCGGTGCTTCCGATGCACAGGCTGGTTCTGCGGGCCCGACGAACAATGGCGGCGCCGAAGATGCGGACTACCGTGTCGTTGACGATGATGACAAGAAATAGATAGCATGACGATGGTCTGAACAACGAGACTGTGAGCAGGAGAGCAGGGAGCCCTGGCGATTGCCAGAGATGACCCTGCTCTTTGCCAGCCGGTGCGCTTGCATGCTCGCCGTTCGAATATGTCAGTAAGGGTGTGCCGTGGCTAAGCGAGATTATTACGAGGTCTTGGGAGTTCCCAAGAATGCGAGCAAGGATGACGTCAAGAAGGCGTACCGAAGGCTCGCCATACAGAACCATCCGGACAAGAATCCCGGAGACAAGGCCGCCGAGGAACGCTTCAAGGAAGCCACTGAGGCCTACGAGGTCATATCGGACGATCAGAAGCGTGCGGCATACGATCAGTTCGGATTCGCCGGCGTCGACGGGATGGGCGGTCAGGGCGGCGCCCAGGACTTCACCAATATATACAGGGATTTTGAAGACATCTTTGGTGGATTTGGTGACTTCTCGAGCATCTTCGACAACCTCTTCGGGGGGGGCGGTCGTTCGTCATCGGGGCGCAGGCGTGGCGAGCCGCCACGCGGATCGAACCTCCGCTACGACATGGAGCTGAGCTTCGAACAGGCTGTCTTTGGCACCACGGTGGAGGTCGCATATACCCATGACGAGACTTGCGGCGTCTGCAAGGGCACGGGTTCAGAGGCGGGCGGCGGGCGCAAGGTCTGCCCGACCTGCCAGGGCTCCGGCCAGGTACGCCGCAGCTCGGGCTTCTTCTCGATAGCCAGCCCATGCCCGACCTGTGGCGGCGAGGGGCACATCGTCGACAAGCCATGCAAGGGCTGCGGCGGTTCGGGCCTCGCCAAGAAGAAGCAGAAGCTCAAGGTAACCATTCCGCCCGGAATCGATGACGGCAAAAGGCTTTCAGTACCGGGTCAGGGTGATGCCGGCCCGAATGGCGGCCGGCCCGGCGATCTCTATGTCTTCATTCATGTACGGCCGCACGAGTTTTTCGAACGCGATGGCTATGACCTGTACTGCGCCATACCGATCTCCGTGATGAAGGCGACGCTGGGTGGCGAGATAACGGTGCCGACCATAGAGGGCAAGAAGGTCCAGGTCAGTGTTCCGGCGGGCTCGGCCCATGGCAAGATGCTCAGGCTCAGGGAGGAAGGCGTACCCGGAGCCAATGGCAGCGCAAAGCGCGGCGATATGTACATCAAGTTGATGATCCAGGTGCCACCGAAGCTGACCAAGCGCGGCAAGGAGCTGTTCGAAGAACTGCTGAAGGTAGAAGGCGATATCGCTGAACCGAAGCCGATCAAACTATCAGAGCTGAAATGACGCGGTAGTGCATAAAAACCCCGGCTCGTTGGCCGGGGTTTTATTATGGCAGTACCGAGACAACCGTGTAGCCGACCTTGACCACCGCTCCCCTGAGCAGGTTGGAGTCAAGACCCTCTCCTTCGATGCTCGCCTTGCCATCGAGCAGGTTGACCGTGGCGCTTGTCACGCCAGGAGTCTCCTCCAGTGCCTTGCGCACGCGCATGACACAATGCCCGCAGCTCATACCCTCAATCGTCATGATCTTCTTCATGATCGCGCTCCTTCGCTATATTATACCCCTACGGGGTATAATATAGCTCTTTCTGCGCAGAATGTGAAGTGCTCAGTAACCTGTGCTCGCGGCGCGCGCCGCTTCCAGCGCCTTGGCATAGTCCGGCTCCTGCGCTATCTCTGGCACCTGCTCCGTATACAGCACGGAGCCGGAGGCATCGGCGACCACGACGGCGCGTGACAGCAGGCCCGCGAGCGGGCCATCGATCATCTCGACACCGTACGCGCTGCCAAAGCTTCTGTTCCGGAGTTCGGCCAGGGTAACAACGGTATCGATGCCTTCGGCCTCGCAGAACCGTTTCTGGGCAAACGGCAGATCACGGCTGATGGTCAGGACCAGCGCTCCTCGCAATTCCTTGATCTTCTGGTTGAAGGCGCGCGCACTCGCGGCGCAGACGCCCGTATCAAGGCTGGGCACGATGTTCAGTATCAATACCTTGCCCTTAAAATCGGCCAGACCGACATCGGACAGGTCGGCCCGTGTCAGCTTGAAATCGGGAAGCCTCGAACCGACCCGTGGCAGTTCGCCAACCGTATGTACCGGATTGCCCTTGAACTTGATCGTTGCCATGCATTCCTCCTCTATTCATTCTGGACTAAAGGTATGGCTATATCGGCGGGCAATCAAGCCGCATCGAAGTTGCTTGCGGTATGGGTGCCAGGGCAGTATCATCGGGATTCATATGCAGCGACCATACGCACAACCGATGACCACCGCACGCCCCGATGTCGGGCTCCCCGAGCCACGCGTCATACCCTGGGTGCTTGCCGGTGCCAGGCTGGCCTCGTGGCCCTATCTGCGGCTGGGCCTGGGCTTTCGGCGGGTGGCAGTGATGCACGCCGACAGGCTCGTGGACGCGTTCGCGGAGGCCCTGGCGGGCAGGCGGCGCGTCGTTCTGGCGTTCAGGCATCCCTATGGCGACGAGCCGCAGCTGCTGTCATGGCTCTTTGCGAGCGGCATCTGCCGGGAAGCCAGGCGGCTCGGCATCAGGCTGGCGCACCGGCCGCACGCCGTCTTCGTCCACGGCTATGAAGTGCCACGATGGGGAGGTGCGGTCGTACGCTGGATTCTGCCGCGGGTAGGCGCGATGCCCGTACACCACAGCAAGCTCGATTCGGCCGGCATGGCGCGGATACGGTCGGCCATCGAGCATGGAGCGTATCCCGTCGCGCTGTCGCCCGAGGGGCAGGTCAGCTATACAAGCGATGGCGTGCCCCGGCTGGAGCCGGGCGTGGTGCGCCTGGGCCTGCAGGCCGCGGACCGGCTTGCCGAGGCAGGGCGGTCCGAGCACGTGCACATTCTTCCGATATCGGTGCACTACCACTACGGTGAGGGCGCGCGCTCCGGGTTGCTGCATCTGATTGCCCGGCTGGAACGCTTCACCGGTGTGGCCGCAGCGCCTGGACATCGATCGGAAGCCTCCCGCACCATTGTCGCGCGCCTGGGAAGCGCCCTCGAGGCCATTGTGACCAGCGCCGAGCGCGAATATGGATTGCCCCGGGTACCGGAGGCCGCGACGGTGGCGCGCGTCGAAGCCATCGTCGAGGCGGCCCTGGGCGCTGGCGAGCGCGTGCTGGGCATCGGCAGCGGCCCGGGCGATCCGTTCGCGCGGCTCTACCGCATCAGGCAGATCGGGTGGGACCGCGTGTACCTGCCGGCCGACGAAGATCCCCGCGCGATGTCTCCCCTGGCGCGGGCCATTGCCGACCGGAGGGCCGGTGAAGCCTGGTATGGCATGCGCCATATGGAACTGGCGGACTTTGCGCTGTATCTTCGATCCGGCCCGCCGGCGGACGGCGCTCCACTCCGCGCCCTGGTCGAGTACGCCCAGAACCTGTGGGATTTCGCAAACAGGCTCGCCGGTGGTACCATATCCGGCCGGGTGGAAGTTCGACCCAAACGGGCGGTGATCATTGCCGGGCAGCCGCTCGATCTGAGCGACCGGCTCGCGGCATTCCGGACGGACAGGAAGCAGGCTACGGTCGATGCCCTCGTCGAGCTTGAACAATCATATCAACACTGTATCAAGGAGAATATCGATGAAGACTGATCAGCCGCGCGCAAGACTGCCGCTGCGCACCAAACTCGGGTTCGGCGTGGCCGACCTCGGTGGCAACCTCTTCTTTACGGCGATGGGATTCTGGTCGCTCAACTACCTGACCGACACCGTCGCGCTGCCCGCAGCCGCCGCCGGAGCCGCGGTGATGGTTGGCAAGCTGTGGGACGCGGTGACCGATCCCGCCATGGGCTTCATCTCTGACCGCACCCGAAGCCGCTGGGGACGGAGGCGTCCATACCTGCTGTTCGGCGCCGTGCCGCTGTTCCTGACCATGTGGTTCTTCTTCTCCAATCCGCACCTGGCCAATCCCGTGACCGCGACGATATGGGCCGCCATCGCGCTCTGCCTGCTCAATACCGCCTACACGGTCGTCAATATTCCGTATTCGTCGCTGACGCCGGAACTGACCCAGGATTATCATGAACGATCGAGCCTGAATGGCTTCCGTTTCGGCTTCGCGGTCATTGGCACCATCCTGGGCGCCGGCGCGGTCCTGCCGATCATCGGGCTGTTCAAGACCAGGGACGCCGGCTTCTCCGGTGTCGGAGCCATACTGGGAACCGTGATGGCGATAACGGCGCTGATCACCTTCTTTTCGGTCAGGGAGCCTGATCACAGCAAGACACCGCGGCCGACGGAAGGCTTCTTCGAGACCTTTCTGGCCGTCTTCAAGAACAGACCGTATGTTACCATCCTGATAACCTATGCGCTGAACCTGACGGCGCTCAACTTCGTCCAGGGCATTCTGGTCTACTATTTCAAGTACCTGTACAACAATGAAGGCGCGACGACGATAGCGATGATTCTGCTCCTGGTCGTCGCAATGCTCTGCATCCCGGTATCAGTGCTCGTATCGAAGCACCTGGGCAAGAAGCGCACCTACCAGATCTCGTTCTTCATACTGGCCACCGCCTGCATGGCCATATTCCTGCTGGGGCACGTACTGGGCATGAATTTCTTCCTGGCGATGATGGTCTATGCCGGCATCGGCATCGGTTTTGGCTATGTCGCGCCGTGGGCGATGGTGCCCGATACCATCGAGTACGACGCGGTCAGGACGGGCAAGCGCAAGGAAGGCGCGTTCTACGGCATGTGGACGTTCACCTCCAAGGTTGGCACGTCGCTGGCCATCTTCCTTACCGGCATAATTCTTGGCCTGGCAAAGTACTCACCGAACCTGGCAACGCAGTCCGACTCGGCCAGGCTGGCGATCCGCCTGATCGTTGGCCCGATTCCCGCGGCCGTATTCCTGGCCGCGATGGTACTGGTACAGTTCTATCCGATTGACGAGAAGGCCTATGCCGCGCTGATGCAGGAATCGCGGGAGCATCCGTCCGATTGACTTGACCCAGGTGCATGACACGATTACATTTAATGTCATGCACATACGCTATATCGACGGGCGACGACTGGGACGAGCACTGGCGGCGGGAGCGCGGCGCCTGGTAGAGAGCGCTGGCCTCCTGGACCGCATCAATGTGTTTCCCGTGCCGGATGGCGACACGGGCGCGAACATGGCCGCCACGGTGCTGGCGCTGTCCGGCGGCCTGTCGTTTGCGAGGGTGTCCACCGTGGGTGGCGCCGCCCGCCTCGCCGCCGACGCGGCGCTCTTCGGCTCCAGGGGCAATTCCGGCGCCATTCTGGCGGAATTCTTCCAGGGTCTGGCCGACGACCTCGTGGCCGAGGCTCGGATCGGCACCAAGCGCTTCGCGGCGGCAGCCATGCACGCGGCCGATGCCGCCAGGTCGGCCCTGTCGCTTCCGCGCGAGGGCACCATCATCACGGTGCTGCACGACTGGTCCAGGGCCGTCCACCGTGTCGCCCAGCGCAGCGACGACTTCATCGAGCTTCTGCGGGAATCACTGGTGGCGGCGCACGCCTCGCTCGAGCGGACGCCCGAGCTGCTGCCCGAGCTGAAGAAGGCCGGCGTTGTCGATGCCGGCGCCCTTGGTTTTGTCAGGCTCATCGAGGGCGTCATCCACTATGTACAGCATGGGCGGCTGCGCGACGATTCCGCGGGCGGGAACGAGGCGACGGAAGACTTCGCGGCCGAGACCCTTGCCCACGAGTCGGTGCCTTCCGATGGTGCCGCGCCGCGATACCGCTACTGTGTCGAGGCGATGGTCTCGGCCGAGCGCATCGATGCCGCGACCCTGCGTGCCAGGCTCGAGCGTCAGGGTGACTCGGTCGTCGTCGCCGGCTCCGCACTGCGGGTCAAGGCCCACGTCCACAGCGATGATCCACCGGCGATATTCCGCACCATGGCCGAGTTTGGCGTCGTGGAGCGGCACAAGGCCGACGACATGCGGCTGCAGGCATCGAGGGCGGCGGCCGGCAGGCATGCCTGCGCGGTCATTGTCGATTCGGCCTGCGACCTGCCCGATGCCGACAGGCTGCGGCTGGGCGTGGAGACCGTGCCGGTCCAGGTCATCATGGACGGGGCCTCGCACATGGATGGCACCGGTGTCTCGAGCGACGAGTTCGTGGCGTATCTGGCGGGCCGCCCTTCCCGGTATCCGACAACATCGCAGCCGAGCCCCGCGTCGTTCACGCGGAAATTCGATCTGGCGCTGGCCTATGCCGACGCCGCCGTCTATGTCGGCATATCGGAAGCGCTTTCGGGTACCCTGGAGGCGGGCCGGCGGATCGCATTCGCCTCGAAGGACGCCGCACGGCTGCGCGTTGTCGATACCAGACAGATTTCCGTCGCTGCCGGCCTCGTGGCCAGGAAGGCCGCGGAGGCAGCCGCGCGGGGAGCCGAGCCCGACGAGGTTGTCGCGGTCGCGGAGGCCGCCAGGGACAGGGTCAAGCTGCTTGTGGCCGCGCCCAGCCTCGATGGCCTGATACGCAGCGGACGACTGCATGGGATGAAGGGACTCGCCGCGCGACTTCTGGGCATGCGGCCGATCCTGACCGTTGGGGCCGACGGCAAGGCGGCCTCTGATGGCATGTATTTTGGAGCCAGGCGAGGCCTCGCGGCGCTGCTGGCCAGGGTCGCGGCGATCGTGCCTGCCGGCGCCCCGCTTGAGGCCATCGTCGCCCATGTCGATGCGGCGGACGATGCCCAGACGCTGGCAGCCGCGCTGACCGCGCGCTATCGCCTCGCCAGCCCGATTGCCATAACCACGGTGTCTCCGGCGCTCGCGACGCACGGCGGCCTGGGCATCGTGGTGCTTGGCTTCCTGGTGCCGGAGTCGCAGCCATGCTGATGACGCTGGCCGCGATCGTACTGTCCTACCTGCTTGGCTCGTTTCCGAGCGCCATCGTGATAGGCAGGGTATGGTTTGGCCGCGACCCGCGCAAGGAAGGCTCGGGAAATTCAGGCGGCACCAACGCGTTCAGGGTCTTTGGCTGGAAGGCCGGACTGGCGGTGGCGCTGCTCGATGTATCGAAGGGTGCCGCCGCGGCGAGTCTCGTGTCGCGCCTTGCCGATCCGGCCTTCCTGCCAGTCGATGGGGCCGTGTTGCTGTGCGGACTCGCCGCCGTCATCGGCCATGTCTGGACGATCTTTGCAGGCTTCAAGGGCGGCAAGGGCGTGGCGACCGCGGCAGGCGCGGTGCTGGTTTTTGCGCCTCCGGCCTTCGCCGTCGCCCTGGCCGCCTTCGCGCTCGTGCTGCTCTCCACCGGAATTGTATCGCTGTCGTCCATGGCGGCGGCGGCGAGTTTTTCGGCCACCGTCATCGTCTCCGCCATCGCTGGCGTGCCGACATCCGGCTGGCTTCTGGGCTTTGCCCTCGTTGCCACGCCGTTCATCGTCTTTACGCACCGGGCGAACATCGGACGACTGATCCAGGGCGACGAGAAACGCTTCGAGAAGGTAGCGCTGCTGCGGCGCCTGTTCAGGGCTCGCCGGCCGTCGGCGCGCTGATTACATGCCGACAGGAAACAGCGTGCCCTGCTTGTCGCGCAGGCGGCTTTCTATCGTGTGCACGATGGAGTCCAGGTCTCTTGATTCGGCGACAAAGTCGAGACGGTCACCCGGGACAACCAGCACGGGCGCAAGCTCGAAACCGTCTATCCAGTCTTCATACAGCCGGTTGAGCCCGGCCAGGTACTCATCGGGAATGCTGGCCTCGAACTCGCGGCCTCGCTTGGCTATCCGCTTGCGGAGCGTCTGGACTGAAGCGCGCAGGTACACGACCAGATCAGGAGGCGGCAAGAGGCTGGTCAGCGTGTGGTACAGCTCGCTGTAGGTGCCCCAGTCGCGCGCGCTCATCGAACCGCGCTCATACAGGTTGCGCGCAAAGACCTCGGCATCCTCATACATCGAACGGTCCTGCACGACCGAATACGGGTCGTCCATCAGCGCCCGGTGCGAGCGGACACGGTGTGTCAGGAAGAACGCCTGCGACTGGAAGGCCCAGCGCTCCATGTCGGCATAGAAATCCTGCAGATAGGGGTTCTCCGCGACCGGCTCGTAGTATGGCCGATAGCCCAGTCGCTCCGCGAGCAGACCGACGAGCGTTGACTTGCCTGCCCCAATGTTGCCGGCTAAAACCAGGTACTTTTTCATCGATGCTGTTTCCTGCGCACAGTCTAGCAGAGCCGCGCCGATTCGGCTATGATGATACCATCTTCCGCCGTAAAACGCACATCAGGACGCACCTTGACCCATCTTGACGCCTCGAATCCAGCAATCAGGAATATCGCCATCATCGCCCACGTCGATCATGGCAAGACGACCCTTGTAGACGCGATGTTCAGCCAGTCCGGCATGTTCAGGGTTGGGCAGCAGACCCAGGAACGCCTGATGGACAGCATGGACCTCGAACGGGAACGGGGAATAACGATAGCCGCCAAGAACTGCTCCATACTCTGGAATGGCGTCAAGATAAACATCCTGGACACGCCGGGGCACGCCGATTTTGGCGGCGAGGTGGAGCGGGCGCTCTCCATGGTCGATGGAGCGATACTGCTGGTCGACGCATCGGAAGGGCCGCTGCCGCAGACCCGGTTCGTGCTGAGCAAGGCGCTGGCGGGGGGTCTTGCGATCATCGTCGTCATCAACAAGATAGACCGGCTCGATGCCCGCCCGGCGGAGGTCCTGTCGGAGATATACGACCTGTTCATCGATCTTGGCGCTACCGATGCCCAGCTCGAATTCCCGGTGCTGTACGCGATTGGCCGGTCCGGCATCGCAAAGGAAACCCTGGACGGCTCCGGCCAGACCCTGCAGCCGCTCCTGGACGCGATACTCCGTGACCTGCCACCTCCGGCATATTCCAGCGCGGAACCATTCCAGATGCTCGTATCGGACCTGTCGTATTCTGATTACTTCGGGCGGCAAGCGATTGGCAAGGTGATGCATGGACGGGCGCATTCCAAGGATGGGCTCGTGTGCATCGGCGACGGTGGCGCGCGCGAGGCCCTGAGCGTCTCGAAGCTGCATACCTATGCCGGGATCAAGCTTGTGGAGGCCGAAAGCGCCGAGACAGGTGACATCATCGTGCTGTCAGGCATAGAGAACGTGCACATCGGCGATACCATCTGCACCCGCGACGCGCCGAAGGCGCTGCCCCGCCTGATTGTCGATGAGCCGACCGTGGCGATGCGATTCTTCGTCAACACCTCGCCGTTTTCGGGCATGGATGGCAAGAAGGTGCAGTCGCTGAAACTGCTCGAGCGCCTGCGCAAGGAGACACTCAACAACGTGTCGATCCAGGTCGAGGAAGCCAGGACCGGCGGCGGCTTCATCGTCCGGGGCCGCGGCGAGTTCCAGATGGTGATACTGATAGAGATGCTCCGGCGCGAAGGCTTCGAGCTGTGCGTGAGTCGGCCGGAAGTCATTTACAAGTACACTGATGGAACGAAGCTCGAGCCAATCGAGCACCTGTTTGTCGATTGCGCCGAGGATTTCGCCGGCGTCGTCACCGACAAGCTGTCGGCCCGCAAGGGGCGGATGATCAGTTACACGAGCCACGACGGCGCCCGCGTACGGCTGGAATTCTCCGTGCCTTCGCGCTCGCTGATAGGCTACCGTGATACCTTCCTGACCGACACCAAGGGCACCGGCATGATGAACTCCTACCTGTCTGGCTACGAAGAGTACCGGGGCGACATCATCAACCGCTTCACCGGCTCGCTGGTATCTGACCGGGTCGGCGCCGCGGTAACCTACGGCCTGTACCATCTGGAGCCGCGCGGCAGGCTCTTCATCGTGCCAGGCGAGCAGGTCTATGAAGGCATGATCGTGGGCGAGCACAACCTGGACTCGGAGCTCGACGTCAATCCATGCAAGGAGAAGAAGCTGTCGAACATGCGATCGGTCCTCAAGGACGAGGCCCTGACGCTGACGCCGATACAGCCGATGACGCTGGAGCGCGCCATCCAGTTCCTGGCCGACGACGAGATGGTCGAGGTAACGCCCCATTTCATACGGTTGCGCAAGACCATCCTTGCCTACCAGGACAGGAAGTGCAGCCGGCGCGACGCCCCGGTGGCCGGCTAGACCGGCAGCCTGGATCTGGACTGGGCCTGGCGCCTGCCGTCCGCGTACCATGGCGCACCGCGCTCGATGGCGCGCTGGCCCGCGGGACAGCCGGCCACGTGGGCACCGGGCAGGTAACCCGTACTCATCAGAAACTCGCCGACGATCTCTCCGCCGACGAATACGAGGCTGCTCCTGAAAAGCTGAACCCATGCGGCCTTGTCCATCGGATGGTGGGCGTCGAGCCAGCCCTTGAACGAGCCATGGGTCGCGCGCATACCAACGATGCGGCGGGCGTTCTCGATCGCGGCAGCTATCTTGCGGCGGTTGCGTATGATGCCCGCGTCGCCCATCAGGCGTTCGATGTCCGCTTCGCCATATGCCGCAACCCGATCGATGTCGAACCCGTCATAGGCGAGCGAGAAGGCTTCCCGTTTCTTCAGGATGGTAAGCCACGACAGGCCGGCCTGGTTTATTTCCAGAATGAGCCGGCCGAACAACGCCGCGTCGCTGTCCAGCGGGAACCCATAGTCGGCATCGTGATAGATGCGATTCGGATCATCAGGCTGCAACGACGCGCAGAACTCGCAATAGCTCGAGAATTCCGCCACCGGACTAGTCCTGGGGGTTGGAGGCGAGCCCGTCGAGTGACTCGGCGAACCTGCCGGCCTCGGTCATGATTGCCGCGTGATCCTGCGCTACCGAGAAATCGCTCGCGACGATGTGCCCATCGGCGGCGGAGGCCAGCGTAAAGGCGACCAGCCAGCCCGCATCGGTCTTGACGACGCTGCCCGATGCCACAAAATCGGCCGAGAACAGCTGTCCGACGGCCTTGTCCTTGTCACCGGCAGTCGCACCGGACAGGGACAGTTCCAGCTCATCCATCGCAGCTTTCCGGCTCTCCGCATCGACGACGCGGAAACGGCCGCGCTTGACCAGCGCATCCTTGCACGATAGACGTGCGACCGCGAGCGTTGCCTCGTCGGCGCCGACCGACTCCGGCTCGCTGATGACCACGACCGGACCGACGGACATCGACGCCGCCGCTGTCGTGGTTGCCGGCGCGGTTGCCGGCGCGGCTGCCGGTTCCGGTGCCAGGTGGTAGCCGACAAGGTAGGTCGCAAGCTCGCTTGCTGCTTCCGGGCTGTCTATCGCGACGTCCCGCAGGTCCTTGTCGCCGAGCATCACGGCCATCGCTATCGCTGCCCTGTCTCCTGGTGACTGCAGCTTGAATGACTCGGCCCGCTTCCTGGCTGCGGCAAGCCCGTCAGCGGCGGCCAGCCGGAACTCCAGCACGGCGCGCAGCGCACCAACCGGCGCGCCGATCGAAGCGGCCTGCGCGAGCGTATCGGCCGCATCCTTGCGCGAACCGGCGAGCAGCAATGCCCAGGCCTTGGCTTCCAGCGCCGAGGATATGACACCCATGTCCCGGGCCGATTCGAGCGCGACATTCGCCGCGTCGAGCGCTCCTTGCATGTCGCCTGATCGGGAGAGCACCATGGCACGATAGACCGCCGCCCTGGCCGCGTCGAGCTTCGTGGCGGGCACCCGTTCGACAGAGTCGGACACGCTGGCCTTGTCACCCGCCTCGGTCGCTGGCCTGACCCGCCCGCGGCTGGCACAGGACGCCAGCGTCGCAGCAACCAGGCATGCGAGCAGCAGCGCCCTGGTGATCGATCGCGCCAGCGCGCGCGGTAGCGGACGCGCGTTCATACCAGTCCCTCGTCGTCTCATTGAACGATTCCCATACTCTACGTGCATAGTGCGCAGTATATGCGTATGACGTGGACCGGACAAGCGGCTTCGTCGCCGCCACGGACTATGCTATAGTGATGCGATGCTTGTCGTTCCTCTGGCGCCGGCCCGCGCCGAGATACTCGTAGCCAATTCCAGATTCATAGCCAGCCTGGCACCGGCCGATTCGACCGAGGCGGCGCGTGCCTGCATCGCCTCCATACGCCATGAGTTTGCCGACGCGACGCACCATGTGCCCGCATTCCTGCTGGGCGGCGGCAACGCGACCACGGAGTACTGCTCCGACGATGGCGAGCCATCGGGCACCGCGGGACGACCGCTGCTTGCCGTGCTCAAGGGATCCGGCCTGGGCAATGCCGTCGTCGTTGTTACCCGGTACTTCGGCGGAACCCTCCTTGGCACCGGCGGACTGGTCAAGGCATACACCGAGGCTGGCAAGGCGGTACTGGCCACGGTCAGGCGAGCGGCTCTGGTTGAGACCCACCGGGTGTTCCTGCGGCTGCCATACCACCTGTTTGACCGTGCGCGGACCATATTCGCCGATACCGGCACGATCACCGTGTCGGAGAAGTTTGCCGAGGACATTGATCTGCTTCTTGATGTCGCGGGCGAAGACTACCAGGAGTTCGAATCCCGGCTGTCCCGGATCAGCTCGGGCGGCGCGCGGCCCCGGATAGAATCGACCAGAATGGCTCCGAGGCCGCTGTGATGCGGCCCAGGCTCATGGCTTGGTAAAGATCGACTCCAGATCGGCATAGCCTTCGGCCGCCAGCTGGTCACGCGGTATGAACCGCAATGATGCCGAATTGATGCAGTAGCGCAGCCCGGTCGGATTGGGCCCGTCATTGAAGAGGTGACCGAGGTGGCCACCGGAGGCCTTCGACCGCACCTCTATGCGGCGCATCCCCAGCGACAGATCCTCGACCAGCGTTATCTTCGACGGGTCGATGGGAGCCCAGAAACTTGGCCAGCCCGTGCCCGAATCGAACTTCTCGCGGGACGCGAACAGCGGCACCCCGTCGATGGCGTCGACGTAGATGCCCTCCTGATGATTGTCCCAGAAGGCATTCTGGAATGGAGGCTCGGTCGCGTTCTGCACCAGTACCGCGAACTGCTCCGGGCTCAGCTTCGCCTTGAGCTCATCTGTTGGCTGTATATAGCAGACGTTTGCCGCATCAGCGGCCTTGACGATTGGCATGGCTGTTCCTCCAGATATTGACGGACCGGTACCGCACCCTGCGATGACGAAAGGCGCCAGACCCGCGAGGGCCAGCAACGCGGCCCAAATCAACCCGGCGGCGCCGCCTCTTCTCCTGTCGTATATTACCATATTACTAATATACGCACGCGCCGGTGGTGGCGGCTAGTCCATGAGGAACACCGGCTATCGAGCAGGCATCCGCCCCAGTGCCAGCCGGGCACGGAAGGTGGCCTGGCCATCAGGCACCGACCGGCCCTCCACGGCATACCCGGCGCGCCATCCGTCCAGGCTCGACGGGCTCCCCACGAGGATGTCGGCGGCGCTGCCTGGCTTCATTTCCGCAAGGTAGTTGATGTCAAGCCGCATGCCTTCGGCCGTGGCCAGAGCCTCGGGATCGACGGCATCCTGAATCCACTGTGCATACCTGGCATTGTTCATGTGGTTGTTGTAGTCGATGTCGGAATAGGCGACGGACCGCCGCGCCACGATTGCCAGCCCATCGGCCGCCTTGATGGCTAGCGCACCGTCCGCGAGGGAATCCCTGCCCTCGTTCGTGGGCAGGCCCTCGGCGACCGCCTCCGGCCGGCGCGGCCTGAACGTGGCCGCGTCGACGACCATCCATGCGCTGCGGCCCCGCCCCAGCACGGCGCCGGCCGTGTCGACCAGCTCGTAGTCGCGCATGGCGAACAGCCGGTCGGTGCCTCGCGGCCAGGTGCGTACGATCAGCTCGGCCCCGCTGGACGGCCTGGTTTCCAGTACCGCGCTCATGCGTGCCAGAATCCAGACGATGCCATTGGCCTGCATGTACGCCATACCGACACCGAGCGCGGCCGCGTGGTTGCCCGCAACCTCCTGGCAGTAATTGTAGACTGCAGCCATCGTCAATCTGTCAGACCTGTCAACGTCCCAGGTGCGGATTCTGAAGGTTTCCTCGTGTATTCCATGCATGGCAGAAGACTGTAGCGATAGCGGCGTCGAAGTGCAAGCAAGCGTCGATCATTGCGTTGCCGCCGCCCATCGGTTAGTCTAGTCTGCATGAGCTTCAAATCGGAGATGGGGCGATGACAGGGAGCACAGACCGACGATCGAAGCGAAGAGTCCATCCCCTGGTGTCACTGTCCATCCGCAACGCACTGCTGCTGGTCGTCGTGCTGGCGATGGTTCCGGCTCTTGCCATCATCATCTGGAGCGGCATCGAGCACGGCTCGCATCTCGCGGCGATGGCCCGGGACGATACGGCACGGCAGGCCGAATCGCTGGCACATGTCCAGGAGCGCATAACCGACTCCGGGCGCCAGATACTCTCGACGCTGGCGTCGATACCTTCATTCAAGGCTGGCGACTGGAGCTCGATGCGCGCCATCCTGCAATCGGTGCATGCCCAGAACCCCGACTATCTCAATTTTACCGTTACCGACCTGTCCGGCATCGTCACCGCATCGTCGCTGCTGCAGCCTGGTACCGACCTGAGCCAGCGCCAGCACGTGCGCACCGCAGTGACGGAACATCGGTTTGTCGTCGGGGAGTACATAGTCGGACTCGTTGGCCAGACGCCCTCGATCGCGTTCTCGTATCCGCTCGACGATGCGACGGGCCACAGCATGGGGTGCATCAGTGCTACCTACAGGCTCAGCTCCTATACCGGAGTTTTCGATCGACTTTCGGTGCCAGCCCAGTCGGTTCTCGGCTTGGTGGACAGGAATGGAAAACGCCTGTTCTTCTATCCGACCCTGCGGACCAATCCCATCGGCGGTCCGATCAAGCGATCGCTCTGGGTCAGAATGCTCGCCGGTGCTGACAGCGGCATCTTGAGCGAGCAAGGATCGGATGGAGTCAGCCGGCTGTATGCCTACAGGAAGCTACGCCTTTCCCCGGAGCAAGATCCATACATGTACGTTGTATTCGCGACGCCGCTCGCATCTACCTATGCCGTCAGCCAGTTCGTGCTGGTGCGCAACATCGTCCTGATCGTGGTGGCCGCCTGCCTTGCGCTGGCGGTGGCATACCTGATCGGCGGCCGCCTGATAGGCCGCAGGCTGACACGCATCGTTGAAACGACCGGCAGGATCATGCAAGGCGAACTCGGCGCCCGGGTCGGGCTCGAAGGCGACCGTTCGGACCTGGGACAGATAGCCGCCGCTCTCGACGAAATGGCGGCCACGATAGAGAAGCGTGACGCGGAGCAGGAGCAGTACACGGCCGCCCTTTCCAGATCACTGGCGGAAAAGGAAATTCTGCTCAGGGAGATCCATCATCGCGTCAAGAACAACCTGCAGCTGATACTGAGCCTCTTTGCACTGCAGGAAGACATGCCAGGCTCGCTCGAGTCCTTCCGCGAGACGATGGAAGGCCGTGTCCGCTCGATGTCCATGGTGCACGAGATGCTGTATGAGTCCGACACGATGGATGTTGTCGACCTTGGCGATTACACCGGACGGCTTGTTGGACTCGCGACGGCCGACGTAGCCCGTACCATAGACGTCACCATCGATGCCCAGTCCATCGCGGAGGGCATCGACACCGCGATACCGTATGGCCTTCTGCTCAACGAACTGGTGGCCAATGCCTGCAAACATGCCTTTGCCGCGGGCAAACCCGGCGCACTGCACATAGCCCTGCATGACGACCAGGGCGTGCTGGAGCTTGTCGTGGCCGATGATGGTCCGGGGCTGCCCCAGGATTTCAGCGTCGGCAACGGTTCCAGCCTCGGACTGCGCCTGGTGTCCGCGCTGGCCTCGCAGCTGGGTGGCACCTTGACCTGGACGAGCGGACCGGGAGCCCGCTTCTCGGTCAGGTTCCCCATGCGTACGCGCAAGCGTGCGTAATCCACACCCCTGGAAAGGCACAGGCCGGGTATGAAGAGTGTTGCCGTCGTTACCAACAACAAGACCAGCAGTCTTGGACCATTTCTCAGGAAGAACCTGGAGATGGTGCTGTCAGGCTTCTTGACGATACGAAGCTACTATCTGGATGACATGGTGCCAGGCTATCGGATAGACGACGACGTCATTCTGGCCACGACCCGTGACAAGGCCGTCGAGGTCAAGGGCTGGGTCGACGATGCCAGAAAGATAATCAGCGTCAACAGGACGATACGCACCACGGAGATCTACCGCATCTGTTCGATCCCGGCCAACGCGAAGGTGCTGGTCGTCAACGACAACCACGAAACGACCGTCGACTTCATGACCTTGCTGTACAAGCTCGGCATAGACCACCTGGACATGATTCCGTTCGATCCGAACATGGACTATCCCGACGTGCACATAGCCATCACGCCGGGCGAGCGTGTCCACGTGCCCAAACATATCGGCACCGTGATCGATACCGGCCACCGGTTCATAGACACATCCACGTTCATTCAGATCATCGACATGGCTGGCCTGACCGATGTCGAGATACAGAAGCGCCTGTATCGCTATTCAGACGATCTGGTGCCGCTGGAGAGCGGCATCAACAGCCAGTACCGGCAGCTGTACACCCGCAATCTGGAACTCGACTCCATCCTCAACGTCTCGCACGAGGGCATCCTCTTGGTCAACACGACCGGTGTCATAAGCCTCCACAACAGGGCTCTGACCGTGATGCTGGAGACGGAGCCCGACATCGTCGGCTCATCGATCGAGTCGAAGATTCAGGAGCCGCTCAGGTCGCTGCTCAGACAGGAGCGGATAGACAACGAACTGGTGCAGTACCGGGAGCATACATTGCTGGTCACGAGCCGCGGCATGGAGCACTTTGGCCAGAAATCCGGCACCTACTTCAATTTCCAGGACATTACCTACATCCGGCAGCTTGAACAGAACCTGAACCGCAAGTTGCTGGGCATCGGATTCCTGCCGCAATATACTTTTGCCGATATCAAGACCGAGTCGCCGACCATACAGCGCTGCATCCAGCTGGCGACGAAATTTGCAGTGTCGGAGCTGCCCATATTCATCAGCGGCGAGAGCGGCACGGGCAAGGAGCTCTTTGCCCATTCCATACATTCGGTATCGAACCAGCGTGGCAGGCCCTTCGTGGCCTTCAACTGCGCCGCCGTTCCAGAGAGCCTCGTGGAGAGCGAGCTCTTTGGTTATGAAGCCGGCGCCTTCACGGGCGCGCTCAAATCGGGCAAGCCCGGGCTGTTCGAGCAGGCTAACAATGGCACGATATTCCTTGACGAGATCGGCGACATGCCCTATGTGCTGCAGTCGAAGATCCTGCGGGTGCTGCAGGAGCGGCAGGTAATGCGCATCGGTTCGCAGAAGCTGATACCGGTCAACATCCGGGTCATATCGGCGACCAATCAGGATCTGGAGCAGAAGATACGGCATGGGCAGTTCCGGGAGGACCTGTACTACCGGCTCAATGTCCTGCCACTGCGCATACCGGCGCTCCGGGAGCGGCCCGAGGATATCCTGTATCTGTTTGATGAGTTCCAGAAGTCGACGAGTCGCAGTGCCCTGCCGGTCTCCGATGAGGCGCGCGCGGTACTGCTCGGCTACCCGTGGCCAGGCAACGTGCGCGAGCTCTGGAATGTGGCCGCCTACGCCTCGTTCATAGCGCAGGACGCCATCGGTGTCGACGCGCTGCCAGAGTATATTGCGACCCGGTTGCATGACTTCAGTCCCCTGGCCTGCAGGATCGAGTCCGATGGCCTCGGTCCCATGAGGCTTGCCGTACTTGGCGCGATTGCGCAGCATGCCGCCGATGGCAGCGGCGTGGGCCGTGCGGCGATCCGGCAGTCGCTTGCCAGGCAGGGCACCGGCCTGACTGAGGCACGAGTGCGTGGCATCATGGAACAGCTGCAGAAGGAAGGCCTCATCGAGTCAGGCCTGGGGCGCGGCGGCACCAGGGTCTCTCCGACCGGCCTGTCCTTCATAAACTGGTTAAATAATAGGCGTCAAGCGGAACCAGATACGCCAGAAAAATAGGCGAGTATGCCTTGTTTGCCCGGAGCGCGAGCCAATGGTGCTGACGATGCCCCCGTAATTGATTGTGTAACAGCTAGATAGCAACAAGTATTATTGGGCTGGCGCCTCGGGATTCTGGCACGCTCTTTGCAATAGTTACTGGCAGCCTCAGCATCAAGGTGTTGTATGGAAACCACGAGCACGATTGCAGCGATCAATGCGCCGGTGATTGGTATTCTGGCGAATCTTCTCATCGTGAATGATGTTCCCTTCCCGGGCCTGGAGCGGGCATCGGTTACCTACGACTATGTCAGCGCGGTAGAGGCTGCCGGCGGCATACCCGTGCTGATACCAGTCGTGGGCGCCACCGAGACCATACGGCGTCAGATTTCCCTGGTCGACGGAGTCCTGGCAACGGGCGGCTATGATCCGGATCCGCTCCTGTGGGGCGAACAGCCGAACCGCCGCATCGAGTTTGTCTTTCCGGAGGTGGATCAGCACCAGATCGCAGCCGTCCGCGTCGCGACCGAGCTGGGGAAACCGCTCCTCGGCATATGCCGCGGGCTGCAGATCATCAACGTCGCCTTTGGTGGAACGCTCTACCAGGACCTCTCCCTGGTGCCTGACAGCTACATACAGCATTATCAGAAGAGCCCCAAGTACGCTCATGGCCACACGGTGACGCTGGTCAAGGGCTCCGCCCTGGCCGGCATATTCGACACGGACGTGATCGCGACCAACAGCTTTCATCATCTCGCCATCAAGGATCTGGCCCCGGGTTTTGTCACGAGCGCCTACGCTCCCGATGGCGTCATCGAGGGCATAGAGCGCAGCGCGGGGAGCCCGGCTCTGGCCGTCCAGTGGCACCCTGAGATGATGTACGCCAGGCACCCTGAAATGCTTCGAGTCTTCGTGCACTTTATGGATACAGTCAAGGAGGCAGGGCGGACGTAGAGTATCGGGTATCAGGTTCTGGGTTTTTGCGGCCATAGGAGCCGGCGTATCGATTCGTGACTTTGATCCTGCAGGAAATCTTAAGGAGGAATGAAATGAAGAGGAATATCCCTCTTGCGGCTTTGATTCTGGGTGTCCTGACCATGGCGCTGGTCGCACCGGTTTTTGCCGGCACCGATCCGAACACGATTACCATCGCGTTGCAGGCCGACATTACGTCGCTCGACCCCATGGGCCACAACGACATCTATTCAGAGAAGGTGTCATTTCTGGTATTCAACCGCCTGTTCAAGTTCGACACGAACTTCAAGGTAGTGCCCGACCTCGTGTCGAAGTGGTCCCAGCCTTCACCCAAGGAATGGCTCCTGACCATCAAGTCAGGTGTCAAGTTCCATGATGGCACCGAGATGACCTCTGCCGACGTCAAGTTCAGCATGGACAGATCGAAGGAATCCCCCAGGGTCAAGCATGTGCTGAGCCAGGTGGTGAGCGTGGCCATCGTCGACAAGTATACGGTCAAGGTGACCACCGCGGTACCCTTCGCGCCATTTCTGTTCACGCTGGCCCATGCTGGCGTCTCGATCGTACCCCAGAAGTACGCGACCTCTTCCGACAACTGGAAGAACCCGATAGGTTCCGGCCCCTACCAGTTCGTGCAGTGGGTTTCCGGCGACAAGATCGTGCTCAAGAAGAACACGAACTACTTCGACAAGGCCAACATGGCCCAGTCGGCGAACATGATATTCAAGGTGATTCCGGAAGCGACAAGCAGGACCATAGCGCTGGAGACCGGCGAGGTCGATGCCGTCCTGAGCCTCGATTCCAACGATGTCTCCCGCGTCCAGGCCAACAGCAAGCTCAAGGTGTACCAGAAGGCCGCAACCGATATCCAGTACCTGGGCATGAACGTGGAGAAGGCTCCATTCGACAACGTCATGGTACGGCGGGCGTTCAACTATGCCATCGACAAGGACGCCATGCTGCAGGTTGCCACCAACGGCTATGGCGAAGTCGCCACCTCGATCATACCGAGCGCCTTGCTTGGTCACAAGGACGGCCCGTATACCTATGATCCAAAGAAGGCCAAGGACATGCTCAAGGCCGCCAATTTCGATTTCAACCAGACGATAAAGCTGTGGGCCTACGGGGACATAGGCAAGAAGAAGGCGGAAATCGTACAGGCGAATCTTGCCGATATCGGTGTCAAGGTCGACATCGAGATCTTCGAGGTTGGAGCCTTCATCCAGGCCACCAATTCCGGCAACCAGGTGCTCTTCCTCCTGGGCTGGACCTCCAACCCTGACCCGGATTCCATGCTGACGCCGCTGTTCAGCAAGGACAGCATCGGTGCCCAGAATCGCACCAGGTACGTGAATCCCAAGGTCGAGCAGCTCCTGGCCGATGGCCGCGCCGAGCTGAACCTGGCCAAGCGGCAGAAGATATACAACGACCTCAGTGACATCGTCATGCAGGACGCGACCTGGGTTCCGCTCTTTACCGGCAACAACATCGTCGCCGCCAACGCCAAGCTGCAGGGCGTCGAGCTGAGCCCGCAGGGCCTGTGGAATCTTGAGAAACTGCACTATTGATGGATGAGTAGAGCCGGGGTGCCGCATCGAGTCGTGCGGCACCCCTTTTGATTTTCCTGAACAATGCTACAATGCTGTAGGATATGCGTGCGGGGGTATCATGATTCTTCGATACATTTTTAAAAGGAATGTGATGCTGTTGCCGGTCCTGCTGGGCGTCACCTTTCTTGTCTACCTGATCATCAGCCTGACGCCTGGCGATGTGGCTGCCATGATGCTGGGGCAGGGCGCGACACAGGAATCCGTTGCGGCACTGAGGCACGATATGGGCCTCAATGACCCCATCATCATCCAGTATGGCCGCTACCTGGGGCGCCTGCTCCATGGCGACATGGGTCTTTCGTATGCGACACAGAAGCCGGTAATAGAAGAAATACTGTCGCGCTTTCCAAACACGCTGGCGCTGGCGTTCTGTTCGATTCTGGTATCGATCGCGATATCGATTCCGGTAGGCGTGATATCGGCGGTCAAGCAGTACTCGCTCGTCGACAACCTCGGCATGATCCTCGCGCTGATAGGAATCTCCATGCCATCCTTCTGGCTTGGGTTGATTCTTATCATCGTGTTCGCGCTTGGCCTTGGATGGTTTCCTTCGGGCGGAGCCGACCACCTGAAGAGCATCGTGCTTCCGGCGCTGACGCTGGGGGTGGCTTCCACCGCCAGCATTGCCCGCACGACCCGATCGTCGATGCTCGAGGTGATACGCCAGGACTATATCAGGACCGCGAAGGCCAAAGGGCTCGACAACATCACGGTCATCCTGAAACATGCCCTGAGAAACGCGATGATCCCGACCCTTACCGTGATAGGCCTCGAATTCGGTGAGTTGCTCGGTGGGGCGATTCTGACCGAGACCGTGTTCTCCTGGCCGGGAATAGGCCGATTGATGGTGGAGTCGATACAGAGAAAGGACACACCGATGATCCTTGGTAGCATCATCGTGTTCAGCATAGCCTTCAGCATCGTCAATCTCCTGATCGACATTCTGTACGCGTTCGTAGACCCCAGAATCAAGACAAGCTATTAAGGAAGGGCCGGAGTATGACCATAGATCGTCCTGACATCGATAAGACTACCCCGCCCCGAAAGAAGAGAAGAAGCCGGGGTGCCACGATATGGCGCAGGTTCAGGCGCAACCGACTCGCCGTCGTCGGACTCGTGATAATAGCTTCACTCGTCCTTCTGGCCGTATTCGCCGACGTGATAGGCGACTACCAGACCAAGGCTATCAAGATGAATATAAAGGAACGGCACGTGCATCCGAACCTGAAGCACCTGTTCGGGACCGATGAGTTCGGCAGGGACATCTTCACGCGCGTCGTGCATGGCACGAGGATATCGCTGTTCGTCGGCATCATATCGGTAAGCATCGCGCTGCTCTTCGGCGGCACGCTCGGAGCCATAGCCGGCTACTATGGCGGCAGGGTGGATACGATCATCATGCGATTCCTCGACGTGCTGCTCGCCATTCCGGGCATACTGCTGGCCATAACGGTCGCCGCCGCCCTCGGGGCCAGCATCATAAACCTGATGATTGCGGTCGGTGTGGCCAACATCCCCGGTTTTGCCCGCGTCGTCCGGGGCGCCGTGCTCGGCGTCAAGAGCAACGAGTACATAGAAGCGGCCAGGGCGATAGGCTCGCCCAATTACAAGATCATATTCAACCACATCCTGCCCAATTGCTTCGCCCCGATCATGGTGTTTGCCACGCTGAAGGTTGCGACGGCGATCATGGCCACCGCCGGGTTGAGTTTCATCGGGCTCGGGGTCAAGCCGCCGACACCGGAGTGGGGCAATATGCTGGCGGCCGGGCGTGGATTCATTCGCGACCATGTCCACGAGGTGCTGTTCCCTGGATTGGCCATCATGCTCTCGGTACTGTCATTGAACATGATAGGCGACGGGCTTCGCGACGCTCTCGACCCACGACTCAAGTAGGAAGCCGCAACCATGAAGCACGATATACTGTCGATCGAAGATCTTGTCGTCGAGTACCGCACCGATGACGGCACGGCGCATGCGGTGAACGGGCTGGACCTGTCGCTGGCTGCTGGCCAGACGGTCGGACTTGTCGGAGAGACGGGAGCCGGCAAGACGACAACGGCGTTGTCGATCATGAACCTGATTCCGAAGCCGCAAGGACACATAGCGAGTGGCCGCATCGTGCTGGATGATCAGGCGATCCTTGCGCTGAGCGACAAGGAGATGCGGACCATCCGCGGCGCCCAGGTGTCGATGATTTTTCAGGATCCGATGACCGCGCTGAATCCGGTGCTGAGCGTCGGCGAGCAGATCGCCGAGGTGCTCACATTGCACCAGGCTCTGTCGCATGAGGCTGCCTGGGCAAAGGCCGCGCAGATGCTGCAGATGGTCGGCATCGATGGCAGCAGGCTGGCGGAATTTCCGCACCAGTTCTCGGGTGGCATGAAGCAGCGTGTCGGCATCGCGATGGCACTGGCCTGCAATCCAAAACTGCTCATCGCCGACGAGCCCACGACGGCACTCGATGTGACCATACAGGCGCAGGTCCTCGACTTGATCATAGAGCTCAAGACCAGGCTGGGCATGTCCATGCTGCTGATAACCCACGACCTGGGAATCGTGGCCAACCTGTGCGATCATGTCGCGATCATGTATGCGGGACGCATTGTGGAATACGGCAGGACCGCCGATATCTTCGATGACCACCGGCATCCGTACACGATGGGCCTGTTCAACTCGCTGCCGAAGATCAATGACCGCCACTCGACGCTCAAGCCAATCCGCGGCCTGATGCCGGATCCTTTCAATCTGCCGGCTGGCTGTCCGTTCCGCGACCGCTGTGACTTCGCGATGGATGTGTGTGCGAAGCAGAAACCCCCGCGGCGCTCGTTTGGCGATGGCCATTATGCCGAGTGCCACCTTGAAGAAGGAACCAAGCATGAGCGATAGCTTGTTGACGGTCAGGAACCTCAAGAAATATTTCAAGACGCCCAAAGGAATGTTGCACGCGGTGGACGATGTCAGCTTCTCACTGCAGCGAGGCAAGACGCTCGGGCTGGTCGGCGAATCGGGATGCGGCAAGTCGACTACCGGAAGATTGCTGTTGCGCCTGATTGAACCGAGCGCCGGCGAGGTCATCTTCGACGGCAAGGATGTCTTTGGCCTGAGCGGCACGCAACTCAGGGATTTGCGCAAGGAGATGCAGATCATCTTTCAGGATCCGTTCTCTTCAATAGATCCGCGCATGAGCATCAGCGAGACGATAGAAGAGCCGCTGCGCATCAACCGCATGTTTGCCAGCAAGGCCGAACGCATGGACCGGGTCTTCGAGCTGATGGCCATGGTCGGACTGGCCGAACGCTACGCCGACTCGTATCCTCACGAGCTTGACGGTGGCCGGTTGCAGCGCGTCGGCATAGCGCGCGCCCTGTCGCTCAATACCAAGTTCATCGTCTGCGACGAACCGGTCTCGGCGCTGGATGTGTCGATCCGGGCCCAGGTGCTGAACCTGATGGGGGAACTGCAGGAGAAGCTCGGGCTGACCTATCTCTTCATAACGCACGACCTCGCGGTGGTGAACCATTTCTCCGACGACATCGCCGTGATGTACCTGGGCAAGATAGTCGAGCAGTCGCCAGCAGAGGAATTGTTCCTGAATCCTGTGCATCCGTATACCGAGGCGCTGCTGTCGGCGATACCGCAGCCGTCGATGACCAGGACCAACAAGAAGATACTGCTCAAGGGGGAGCTGTCGTCTCCGATTGAGCCGAAACCGGGCTGCCGTTTTGCCAGCCGCTGCATGTACGCCCAGGATGTATGCAGAAGCGTGGAGCCGCTGTTGAGGACCGTTGGCCAGGACCACCTGGTCGCGTGTCATCTCTTCTCGGCCCGACGGGAATCGATGGCATGAGTACCGGAGGCGTGGCCGCCGACGGCTGCTACGATGAATATGGCCTTGCCGATTTCCAGGCCGCCATGGAGGCGGGACGGCTGTCGTCATCGAGACTCGTCGAGCATTACCGTTCGCGCATCGAGGCGCTCGACACGCACGGCCCGGAGCTGAAGGCGGTACTGCAACTCAATGCCGACGCGGCCGCCATCGCGCGCAGCCTTGATGATGAGCGCGCGCGCGGGCAGGTCCGGGGTCCGCTGCACGGCATCCCAATCATGCTCAAGGCCAACATCAACACGGGCGATGGCATGAGCACGACCGCGGGTTCGCTGGCGCTGAGGGGATTCCACCCCGGCAGCGATGCCACCATCGTGCGGCGCCTCCGCGAGGCGGGGGCCGTCATACTGGGCAAGACCAACCTGAGCGAGTGGGCCAACTTCAGGTCGACGCACTCCAGCTCCGGCTGGAGCAGCGAAGGCGGCCAGACCAGAAACCCGTATGCGCCAGACAGGAGCCCAGGCGGCTCCAGTTCCGGGTCCGGGGTCGCGGTGTCGGCCAACCTCTGCGCAGCGGCGATCGGCACGGAGACCGACGGATCGATAGTCTCGCCAGCATCCCTCAACGGCATTGTCGGCATCAAGCCGACCATCGGGCTGGTCAGCCAGGAAGGCATCATACCGATATCGATGAGCCAGGATACCGCTGGACCCATGGCGCGGAACGTCCTCGACGCGGCCATCGTGCTTGCCGCCATGGCCGATCCCGATGCGCTTGCCACGATGTCTTCACGCCTTGTGCCGGACGGCTTGCCGGATATCAGGGGTGTGCGCCTTGGCTTTGCGCCGTCGCAATCGGAGTTCCTGCCTTCCGTGCAGGCACTAATGCACGACGCCATGGACGTGCTGGCCGGGCTGGGCGCCGAACTGGTGGAAGTCGCGCTGCCCGACGACCATGAGATGGAAACGGCCGAGCTGGAACTGATGCTGTACGAGATCAAGCATGGGCTCCAGGTCTATCTGGCGACCTACGGACCCGATGACGGCCCCAGAACCATCGATGACCTGATAGCGTTCAACCGGGACCATGCCGGCGCCGTGATGCCCTGGTTCGGGCAGGAGCTGTTCGAACGCGCGGCCGCAAAGGGTTCACTCGATGATCCTGCCTATCTGCGGGCCAGAGCGTTGTGCCGCCAGCATTCCCGCGATCTCGGCATCGACAGGGTGCTTGGCGAGCATCGACTCGATGCGGTCGTGGGGCCGTCCGGCGGCCCGCCCTGGAAGATCGACCACCTGCTGGGGGATCACTGCCTGGGAGGAACCGCGTCATATCCCGCCGTTGCGGGATATCCGAATCTGACGGTTCCGGCCGGGTTCATACACGGCCTGCCGGTCGGCCTGTCCATCTTCGGCGCGGCCTTCTCCGAGCCACGGCTCATCGGCATCGCGTTGGCCTTCGAGTCGGCTACCCGTGCCAGACGGGCGCCATGATGGTATAATGTGGGCATGAAGCGTAACCCGGGCCTCTGCATGACGCTCATGCTCCTGTCGACCATGCTGGCTCCCGCGTGGTCTCTGGATCTGAATGATCTAGGCTTTGACACCTCGGTACACGAGCTGTTGTTGCTCGAACGCCTGAACGGAACCGTCCGCTATGATACAGTCGAAAAGGCTCATGAGGACTGGGATGGAGCGTACGACCGGGTCAGCATCGTGGATATTCCATCGGTCGAGAATCGATACGGCCTGTTCGAGAATGACGCGCAGCGCCGCGCCGATGTCGCGATACGCGGTACGGTCAATTTCAAGAACGCGATCTTCGATCTTGAATTCCTGAAAGGCCGCAGCCCCAACCTGGGCATCTACCTGCATTCCGGCTTCGAGAAGGTGGCCATGGCGGTCTATGCCGATCTGCGACCCAGGCTGCGGCAAGGCTATACGATCCGGATAACCGGCCATTCCCTCGGAGCCGCCGAGGCGATCATCCTGGGCATGCTGCTCGTCCATGACGGCGCCACGGTGGAGAAGATCGTGGCGATGGCTCCGCCGAAGGTGACCGACGCCGAAGGCTGGGCCCTATACGCCGGGCTCCCGGTCATTCGCATCGCCGCGGCCTATGATCCCATACCGTTTTTCCCATCGAAGAACCTGGTATACAAGCGGGACCCGTATATTCAGGGCGGGCCGGTTCTGCTCCTGCTTGATGGGACGAACCTGACCGTTGTCGATGGCTCCTTCTTCAACGACCTGCCGGAAGAAAAGAAGGCGCTCTATGCCGACGGCAAGGAATTCGATGTCGCCGATCATTTCCTCAGGAAGTATCTTGACCGCCTGACCCCGAAGGCCGATGGCTTTGACTATGTCGACAGCGCGGTCTGGGATCACTATGCCGTGCCGGCCACGCGGTAGCCGATGATACGAGCCTTCGTACTCGGCCTCCTGGCTTCGCTCTTCTTTGCCGTTACCTTCGTTCTGAACAGGCAGATGGGAGTCGGCGGCGGACACTGGTTATGGACCGCCTCGTTACGGTTCTTCTATATGCTTCCCCTGCTCTTCCTGCTCCTGCTGCCGGGCCGGCGCTATCTGAGGGTGATGGACGAAATACGCAGGGACGTCGCGGGATGGCTGCTGTGGAGCACGGTGGGCTTCGGGATATTCTATCTGTTCATATGCCTGGCCTCGACCTACGGTCCGTCATGGCTGATAGCCGCGGCCTGGCAGACGACGATCATGGCCGGAGCGCTGCTCACTCCACTTCTGTATGGCGCATCCGGCGCGCATGAGCACGGCAGAGTACCGGTCAGGCAATTGCTGACGGGATCGATGATAGTCGCGGGCGTGCTTCTGGTGCAGCTTCGGTATGCTTCGACGACCAATGCCGGCAGAGCGGCCCTGGGCTTCTGCTTCGTCCTGGTTGCCGCCTTCGCCTATCCGCTGGGCAACCGCAAGATGATGCAGTTGACCGGCGGCAGGATCGATACGCTCGAGCGGCTCTTCGGGATGACGCTGTGCAGCATGCCGTTCTGGATATCGCTGGCGGCGGTGGGGCTGGCCCTGGGCATCCATCCCACCGTCCCGCAATACCGGCAGACTTTCGTCGTGGCGCTGTTCGCCGGCATCATAGCGACGCTGCTGTTCTTCAGGGCGACCGATATGGTGCGGGACGATGCCGGACACCTCGCGGTGATCGAGTCGACCCAGTCCGGCGAACTGGTCTTCGCGCTGATCGGCGGCGTGGTCGTGTATCATGACACGCCACCCGATGCCGCGGGGTTCGTCGGATTGGGTATCGTCGTGCTGGGCCTCGTGCTGAACAGCCTTTCGCCGGGCCACAAGTCGGCGTAGACGGCTACCGCTACTCGGCCCTGGCCCGCTTCTTCTTCAGGTCCTCGGCCTTGCGCGAGACGCGGTTCCAGACCGCCGAAATGCCCATGGCCTTCTTTGCGGCCGCCAATGTCAACCTGGCCTCTTCACGCATGCGCATCGTGCCGTCGTAGACCACCTCGTCGGCCAGCCCGGATTGCGACTCGTAGTGGGCACGGCGCTCCCGGATTGGATCGAGGAAGGCATTGAGCGCCTTGACCAGTTTCTGCTTGACCTCGACATCGCCGACCTTGCCGGCGCGGTAGCGGGCCTTGAGGTCCGCTATCTCGGCCTTGTCCGGGTTGAAGGCGTCGTGGTACTGAAAGACAGGATTGCCTTCCACCGTACCGGGAATATCGGCACTGACGCGGTTGGGATCGGTGTACATCGACATGACGCGCTTCTCCACGGTCTTCGCGTCATCCGACAGGAAGATCGCATTGCCCAGCGACTTGGACATCTTGGCATTGCCGTCGGTGCCGACCAGCGATCCATACTCCGATACCAGCACGTCCGGAATCGGGAACGTGTCGCCGTATAGATAGTTGAAGCGGCGGGCTATCTCCCTGGTCACCTCGACGTGGGCTACGTTGTCCTTGCCGACCGGCACCAGGTGCGCGCGAGGCAGCAGTATGTCCGCGGCCTGCAGCACCGGGTAGCCAAGGAGCCCAAACGGCATCTCCTCGATGCCGGCGCCCTGCGCCATTTCCTTGAGACTGGGCACGCGGGACAGTCGCGGCACGGTGATCAGGTTCTGGAAGTACAGCGCCAGTTCTATCACCTCGGGCACCGCCGACTGCAGGTAGATGACGCTGCGCGTCGGATCGATGCCGCAAGACAGGTAGTCGAGCGCCGCCGACCGGACATTGTCGGCCAGAGCCTCGATGTTCTCCTTCTCGGGCTTGGTGGTCAGGGTGTGCAGGTCGGCTATGATGAAGAAGCACTCGTACTCGTCCTGCAGCCTGACACGATTTGCCAGACTGCCTACATAGTGGCCGAGATGCAGTCTTCCGGTCGGGCGATCACCCGTCAATATTCGTTTGCGTTCCATGGTGTGTCTCCAGCGGTGAAGAGGTAGTATGCATTGGGCCCGTACGGGACCTGGGCGTGGATCATTCGAATGGCGGGACGTCTATCGGGGCGGCCAGGCCCCGACGGCACGGCGGCTGCTTACGCTCGCCTGGCCGGACGGACCGCCGGTCGCCAGGACCAGCAGCCCAATGAGAAGTCAAGGCATGTACAGACCGCGCTGGCGGTAGTCTCAGTATCCATGGCTCGATTCTATCGCGGGACGCGGTACCGGGGCAAGATCACCGGCGGGTGCCGCAGGGATGCGAGTGGGTAGTTTCACGAAGCTTGTTACAGCCCAGCCGGCCATACTGCGGGCGGCATGATCTATGGTTTGACCACCTGTCCGAAGTATGGAAGATCCAGTCGTACCAAGCTTCGTGAGACCAGTTGAACTAATTGACCTTTTCCAGGTTCGACTCAACAGCCTTCCAATCGACGACGTTCCAGAATGCCGCGATGTAGTCCGGACGCCGGTTCTGGTACTTCAGATAATATGCATGTTCCCATACGTCAAGTCCGAGTATTGGGACCAGACCGCGAGACAGCGGCGAATCCTGGTTCGGCAGGCTCTGGATGCTGAGCTTCTTGCCCGCGCCGACGCAGAGCCAGGCCCAGCCGCTGCCAAACAGAGTAGCCGCCGCCGCTCCGAACCGTTCCTTGAAGACCGCGATGGAACCGAACTCGCCTTCTAGTGCGCGGGCGAGGGCGCCTTGGGGATCGCCTCCCCCCGAAGCCGAAAGCGTCCGCCAGAATAGGCTGTGGTTGTAGTGTCCGCCACCATGGTTCCTCACCGCGCCGCGAACCGCTTCGGGCACCGATTCAAGCGATGTCAGCAATTCCTCGAGGGTCTTGCTCTGCAAGGCCGGCACCTGTTCCAGCGCGGCATTCAGCTTGGCGACATACGAGCCATGATGCTTGTCGTGGTGTATCTCCATGGTCTTGGCATCGATATATGGTTCGAGAGCGTCGTATGGATACGGCAATGGATCGAGAGCAAATGGCATAAAACCTCCCTGCACGCCCAAGCGTGCCTTGCAAATACAATACTAAAACAGTCAGATATACGGCAACGCTAATCATGAAAACGTTACAAGGACTATCAGGAATCGGGCAACTCCAGACCTGCATGGGTGACTTCGCCCCTCATCTTCATCACCCTCACGGGCTAGCCCATGCCACGAAACGCTGGTGCGTTGCTGGGTCCATGCGCCTGGCTTCCGGATATCGAGCCCTGGACCGTCCATATGCATTACTTGTTTACTATGCTATGAACGAATCTGGCGGTATCTTGAACATCCGTGGAGGACCTATGCAGAAGATAGTCCCGCATTTGTGGTATGACAGGGCGGCGGGCGAAGCCGCTGCGCTGTATCTGTCTCTCTTTCCGGGCTCCTCGATACTCTCCAGCTCGACAATGGGAGACACGCCCTCCGGCACGGTCGAGATTCTCAGGATCAAGCTGGCGGGGCTGGAGATGATGATGATGTCCGCCGGACCCAATTTCAGGTTCAATCCATCCATATCGTTCCTTGCGGCCTGTGACACCGCGGCGGAGGTCGACCGGCTGTATGCCGGCCTCTCCGACGGCAATGATCTGATGCCCCTGGGTGATTATCCGTTCAGCGGCCGCTATGCCTGGGTCACCGACCGCTTCGGGCTGTCGTGGCAGCTCATGCTCACCGACCGCATCCCACACGCGCAGCGGATCACCCCCACCCTGATGTTTACCGGTGCACAAGCCGGCAAGGCCGAGGAGGCGATCAACACCTATGCGGAACTGTTGCCCAACTCCTCCGTTGGTCCGACGATGCGCTGGGCGGAGGGCGAGGGGCCCGACCGGGCTGGAACCGTCAAACACGGCTCGTTCACGCTCGGCGGTCAGGCGTTCGCGGCCATGGACAGCGCCTACGAGCACGGCTTCAGCTTCAATGAGGCCGTGTCACTGATGGTGAAGTGCGACGACCAGACCGAGCTCGACCGCTACTGGAACGCACTTTCGGCGGATCCCGGAGCGGAGCAGTGCGGCTGGCTGAAGGACCGTTACGGCCTGTCCTGGCAGATAGTGCCTGCGGTGATGGACGAGATGATGGCCCGAGGCAGCCCCGAGGCCATATCCAGAGTGACGCAGGCGTTCCTGGCGATGAAGAAATTCGACATCGGCGCGCTCGAACGCGCGTACAGGGGATGACACGTCTTTTCTGATTGGAGGTATCCATGCTCGATTTTCATGTATCGTGGTTGCCGCTTGTGACTCTGTCAGTCGGCAATTTCATACTCAGTTGGCTGTGGTACTCGCCGTTGTTGTTCGCCAAGCCATGGATGAAGGCACTTGGCGCCGACCCGCAGCGCCAGATGAGCGAGGCAGAGAAGAGGCGGATGCCTTTCCTGTTTGGCAGTGGGCTCGCCGCATCGGCTCTTGTCGTCTATGGCATGATGGTGCTGGTCAATAGCATCGGGGCCTCGGGCTTCGCGCAGGGCGCTGTTGTCGGCCTCGCCGTGTGGGCGGGATTCGCGCTGACGCACAGCATGAACACCCTGTGGGAGGGCCGCAAGGCCATCGTGCTGGTGATAAACAATGGCTTGTTCCTGCTTACCTACGCGGTCTACGGGGGAATACTGGCGATCTGGAAGTAGGCGGGGAAGGTCTTTTCCACCTCGTGCAACTCACCGGCCCAGGCGAAGCGACTGTTCTGGTGCTCGGGGCACTCGGGCGCCCCGAGTATGCGGTCGCCAGGGCGCGCGGCCCCGGCGAAGCATGCCTCGCCGCCATGATCAGTCTTCCAGCAGCAGGCTTCCGCTTCCGAGGCTCGCGGCCTTGGATCCAAAGAACTCGCCCATCGGGCTGCCGGCGGAGGCCCACGAGAACAGCAGCAGCGCCTCGCGCACCTGGGCCATGCCTGTCGCAAGGTTCTTGGTCGTCGCGTCGAAGGCCTTGAAATACGCGGCGCTCGAGCGGCCATCCTTCAGCGTGCCGACCCCGGTGCCGGCGTCGTGGAGTGTCTTCAGTTCCACGAGGCGGTAGTACGGACGCTCGAGTGCGAACAAGGACTTGAGGCAGTCGAACAGCACGCCGGAGACGGCCTTCTTCTCGGCGATCCAGTCGGTGAAGCGCGGCTCCTTGCCGGCAGCCTTGGCCATTCGCCAGGTATCGAGCGTGGCCTTTTGCCCCTGCAGCTTGACCAGCGCCGCGCCGAAGGCCGGAGTCCCCGTATCCAGAGCTGTCGCATAGGCCGAGGCATATGCCAGGGCATGGGTGGCGAACGATGCGTAGGCGTCGGCTCTCCAGGTTCCGCGGTAGGCGCCGAGGCTGGCCGGTTCGACGGCGACGGTGTCAAGCGCACCTGACTCCGTCTTCTCGACGGCGGCGCCCGGCTTGGCCGTTGTGGTCGTACCGTCCGCGCTGACGGCTACGGCTCCCGATTCGCAGGTGACGAGGAGCGAACCGTCCGGCACCGTATCGACGATGAATACCGTGCCGCGTACGCCCAGCACGGCCTGGTCGGTGCCCACCTGGAACGAGCCGTTGGCCAGCTTGTCGACCTTGATGGCGACGGCGCCCGACAGAAGCTGCAGCACGGTCTTTCGCTGGGCGTCGCTGAGCTCCTTCGTGTCAAAATAGAAGGCGGTGTTCTCGGCCAGTTTGACCGAGGCTCCACCCGCGCTGCCGGCACCAAGGTCCACCTCGGCACGGCTCTTGGGGCCGGTTATCAGCACGTCGTAGGCATTGACGACCGTACCGATATCAGCCTTCTGGGGAGAGCCGCCGGCCCGGTGTACGGTCACCGTTCCTTCGGCGAAGACAATCTCCCCCAAGGCGCGCGCCGGCACCGTGGGTGGGGTGCTGCCGGTGGAACCAAGGCTTGCGGTGCCGTTGGCCGCCGGAGCCGGTGCGGCGGGACTCGTGGTTGGCGCAGCGGAAGGTACCGCGGATGGAGCTGTTGCAGACGGAGCTGTTGCGGACGGTGCCGCCGTGGTCGCGGCCGGCGCCGCCACCGAATCGGGCTGCGTACCCGTCGCCGTGGCCGGAGTGTTCGAAACGGGAGCCCCTGGGGACTTTCCGCCGCCGCATGAAGCGACCAGCCCGGCCGTTGCCAGTATCAGCACAAGTGCCATCGAAGCTGTTGCCCGCATGGTTCGTTTCATCGTTGTCCTCATTCCCTGTATTCTTTGATGGTCTCGGCCATCCTGCGCAGTTCGTCGGAGACCAGGGCGTTGAAGCTGCCTGGCGGAAAACGGCCCTTTGCATCCTGCTCGCCGGGAACCCGGTCGGTCAGCACCTCGATGCCCTCGTCGATGGTCGACACCGCGTAGATGGCAAAGGTGCCGGCGGCTATCGCCTCGAGCACGGCATGTGACAGCGTCAGGTTGACTATGTTCTGCCGTGGCACCATCACGCCCTGCCTGCCGGTCAGTCCGGCACGCTGGCACACGCTGAAGAAGCCTTCGACCTTCTCCGCGACCCCGCCCACCGGCTGGATCTGGCCCATCTGGTTCAATGAGCCGGTCACGGCTATGTCCTGTCTGAGCGGCACGCCCGCAATTGCCGAAAGCAGGGCGTACACGGCGGTGGAGGAGGCTGAGTCGCCTTCTATCGCCGTATAGGATTGCTCGAAACAGATGCTGGCCGAGACGGACAACGGGAACTCCCGAGCGTACCTGCTGCGCAGGAAGCCTTCCACGATCAACACTGCCTTGTCATAGATCTCGCCTGACAGGCCGGACTCGCCCTCGATATTGATGACGCCGGACTCTCCCGGCGAAACCTGCGCGGATATGACCATCGGCAGGCCAAAGGCGTAGTAGCCGCGGTCATGCACCGCGAGTCCGTTTACCCGTCCGATCCGTTCGCCATCGGCCTCCAGAATTATCTCGCCGGACACGATCATCTCGGCGAACTTCTCTTCGGGCAGGTCCGCGAGCCATGACCGGATACGCTCGGCCTCGAAGACCGATTCGTCGTCTATATGATCCTTGCCCGCCAGGGCGGCACGATAGTCGGCCTCACGTATCAGGTCGGCTATTCTGGAGAACCTGGTGGACAGTCGGTCACGATAGCCTGACAGCCTGATGCCATAGGCAGCTATCGCGGCGAGTCCCGCAAGGGAAGGTTCCAACAGGCCATCTTCCAGGCATATCTTCCGGGCGAACGCTATGTACTCGCGCAAGGCGTCGTCATTGCATGGCATCGTCGAGTCGAACTCGGCGCAGATCTTGAACAGCTTCTGAAAGTCGGCGTCGGCATTGTACAGGGCGTCGTAGGTCATCTCGCCACCTATCAGCACAATCTTCACATCGACCTCGAGTGCCTCCGGCTTCATCGCCAGAATCTGGCCCATCGGGCCGGTCTGAGGCTGAATTTCGATATGGCCGGACCTCATCACGCGCTTGATCGCCGACCACGCCTCTTCGTCAGCGAGCAGATCCTCCGCCTGCATGACCAGAAAGCCGCCAGCCGCCTTGATGAGTGAGCCGGTTCTGATCCTCAGGTAGGCGCTTCTGCCTTCGAGCTGGCCGTCGGGGCCATGTTCGACGCTGCCAAAGAGGTTGGAATACGTGGGGTTCGCCTCGAAGACGACGGGCAGAACCGTCGCGTCGCCTCGATTGCTCAGGACATTGACGCCATACCGGGCCAGGGGCGCTCGCTGTCTGCGCTCCTGTGCGCGATCCTGGGCCGTGTTCTGAAACAGGTACAGGTGCGCCATCGCATCGCGTTCAAGGTCGCGTATCCACTCGCGGGTCCGCTCGTCGTCGTAGCGGGCCGCCAGAATCGATGCCTCGGCGCTGACCAGCGGCTGCAAGGCCTGGGTCCGGAGCTGGTTCAGCGTGTCTTCGAGGCTGGCCCGCCCCTTCCGGAGGTCTATGAACAGCAGCCGCATCTGATCCATGTGGCTGAAGTACCGCTCGCGGAGCGACGTGAACTCGGCCTGCGGCATCGAGCCCGACTCCGCCGCCAGCTGGAATTCGTCGAAAGGCACGGGCTCGCCGTTCTTGAGCGGCAGTATGTCCGTTGACGATTGGCCTTCGTCACCCTGGACCTGCACCACGCGGAATCCGTCCTTGGCGAGCTCCGCCTCGAACGCCGCCAGCCGCTCGTTCTCCGTCCGCTGCCAGTCCGCTTCGAGTTCTTCCTGGCGTTTCCGGCCTTCTCCGCTCTCGGTGTGCAGGGCAACGAGCTTCTTTATGTTCTCGACGAAGGTATGGACATCCTTCTTGAAGGCGACCGCCTCGCCCGCCTTGAAGTACAGCGCGCGCGGTGCGAGCGGCGTCTTGAAGCCATACACATAGGCGTAATCGCGCAGGTCGAGCCTGCGCGGGCGGCAGGAGGACAGCGCCTTCATGACGGCGGTCCGGCGGCCTGTCCCCGGTACGCCGGTCACGAAGATATTGTAGCCCTTGGCACGTATCGCCGTTCCTATCGCCAGCGCCTCAAGCGCCCGCGGCTGTCCTATGACCGCATCGCCCCAGGCCCCGCCACTCAATCGCTCTATGTCCAGCTTCGCTATGGCATAATCCAGGCCATCCTGGTGGAGCTTGAATCGATCGGCTCGCATGGTTCCTCCGTGACTACAGCCGCGGCGTGACTACTGTCACGACTATTCCGCGTGTTTCAGCAACATCGAGACGGGCACGATATCATAGCCCTCGGCCATCAACGCGTTGATGAGCAATGGCAGCTCATTGTAGAAGTAGTCATCCCTGCCTCCGTCCGGCACGCCGATGCGAATCGGGACGATGGAGCCCGGCTTGACCGCGGCCGCCGTTCTTTCAACCAGGGTATGGGCTCCCGCATACAGACCCTGCGTCAGGGATCCCTGGAATCTGCCCACCCAGTCGAGCGGGTCCACGTCGCGTCCGATATAGGCATAGTTCATTTCGGCGGCCGCTTCCAGCAGCGTGCTGTTGGTAGCGTAGTTCGGCGCGTGCCAGAGCAGCGACAGCTCCGAGCCGGTGGCCGCGAAATACTCATCCTCGGTGCGCGCCAGTCCCCGCTTCAGGAACTCGGCGTCGGCCCGATACCTGGCATCGGTCGCGTCGAACACGCTGAAGAACATGTTGCCGACCTCGTGGCCGCTCTCGGCTATCAGCCGGGTCGCGCCGGGGTTGCGTCGTATGAATTCGCCATTGACGAAGAACGTCGCGCGGATGCCGAATTCCCTCAGCGTGTCAAGGATGCCCACCAAACCTTCGGCGCCGTCATAGGCATTGAAGACGAGCGAGACCTCGCGGCGCCTGATTCTTGAGCCATGGTCGAACACGAGCGGGTCGCGTGGGTCGTCGCGGTCGGGGAACGGATCGTAGGCCCGCGCGACGGCCGGCAGGAGGCTCCTCGTTCCGAGTCCCTTCGCGGACCTGACCATGATCGTGTTTCGATAGGAGCCCGCGGCTATGTCATCGAGATAGACCCGATAGTTGGAGGAGCTGGTCGACGCGGGCAGCACGTCGAAGGCGGGCGCCTTGGCCCAGCTCGGGGCCATCGCGTCTGTCGTATACGATGCGCCTCCCGCTTCGACCACCACCGTTCCGGCGGTGGTCGATGACCAACCGTACCTGCCTGGCTGGCCGAGCGCTACGAGGGAGCGGGCTCCGTCGGCCAGTCCCACCAGCTCGATGGCTCCCGATGAGGCGAGCACGAGCCTGTCCTGAGAGACCCACACTGCGTGCAGGGCTCCGGGTGATGGCAGCTCCCGTTCCACGGCCCAGTTCGAATATCGCCGCACGACGACGCCGCCTGGCGTGACGATGGCGACGCGGCTCTCATCGGGTGACAGCGACAGGCTTGTGGCTCCCTTGACGTCGAGCGACTGGAAGCCGGCGGAGAGCCCGTCGGCGCCCTGCACCGGCGCCTTGACGCGATAGGCCCCGCTGACACGCTTGCCGTCTTTCAGCGAGGCGGTAAATACGGTCACCTCGTCATTCGATGGCCAGAGCACCTTGTCCACGATGGTGTTGCCCTGCAGGAACAGGTACGGCATCGCGCTGACCGCGGCCTGACGCCCAAAATCGTCGGGATCGAGTCGATACAGGAAGATGTTGCGCCCATCCTTGCAGAGCAGCACCTTGGAGCCATCGGGCGATATCCAGAACGAGTCGAAGTTGGGATCGTAGGGGAAGGGCGCCTTGCCTACCAGCACGCCCGGCTGCACGATGCCCGAATATATCGCCTGCGTGAAGAATTCCTGTGGCATGATACGGTACATCGATCGATCGCGAAGCAGGTACAGGCTGCCATTCGCGCTCCATCGTGCCTGCGAAACACGGCCCGAGCCGACCGTGCGCCAGCTCTCGTCCGGTATCCGGCCATTCCGCGCCTGCTCGGCAGAGAAGTAGTACAGCTCGTTCGACTTGCCATAGATGAAGTACCGGGAATCGGGCGACCATGATGCCGGGAAGCTGTCGGCCGAGTATTCGATGCTTCGCGCCACGGGCGTCTCGGTCTTGCTGGTAAAATCGAAGAGTATCAGATCGCCGCGGGCCGGGCTCGTGGGCGACAGGTAGAGTAGCATGGTGCCATCCGGCGATGGTTTCGATTCTATCAGGCGTCCCTGCTGTACGGTCGAACCGCGGGCAAACGAGGGGATGCCCGCCAGCGGCGCCAGGCTCGTGAAGCCTCGTTCCGTCATGAACACGCCAAACCGGTTGCGGATCTGGAGGCGCCGCCCATCGTCGACGACGGCTATCGATTCGGGATAGAAGGTCAGCTGGACCAGTTCGCCTGTCTTCGCGTCGGCCGAGAAGAGCGTGTCATAACCAGGCTCTCCGGGCACTTCGACGCGGGCGCTGAAGAGTATTCTGTCGCTGGCGGACACATCGGGGCTGACAAATTCGATATCGGCCATCACGTTCGTAGCCAGCGCGACGGCCAGTGTGCATAGAATCGAGATCCTGAAGCGTAGGTTGGTCATTACATACCCCTTCGATCCATTTTCGGCCATTTTTGCCGAACGCGATAGGGGCCGCGAGCCGATACCTAGCGAAGTGGAAAGAACTGGTCGCAGCGGCCGTTGCCACGGGTCTTCTGATGGGTTATCCGGCAGATACCCTCGACACCCGCATCGACCTTGATCTGCTTCTTGTCCGGATAGAATGTCCTCTGGCCATCCCACTGTATGCAGGCGTAGCAGTGCTTGCTTCCACTTTCCTTCAGTTCCTGCGACATTGCTTCTCCTTTCGGGTGCCCTGCCGATGTCAAGGCATCGATTTGAGTCTATCATAGGTTTTCCGGATTGGCGACCGAACCGTTCTTCCTGTTCTAGAATGCGTAGGTGTCGATGAGCTCCGCCACGGCGCCCTTGTCGTGCGGCAGTGACGAGACATGGCGGGCCGCGACGATTACCTCCGGCCTGGCGTCGGCGGGAGCGCACCCGAGTCCAGCCCAGCTTACCATGCCGATGTCGTTGCCCGAATCACCGATCGCCATGACGTGTTGCCTGGGGATGCCGCGTGTCCCGGCTACCCAGGCGAGCGCTTCGCCCTTGTCCGCTCCGGGCGGCAATATTTCTATGAAGTATGGCTTTGATATCAGAATCTCGGCGATGCCGGCCAGGCTCTGCCGCAGCAGCGGGGCGAACCTGGCCACCTGTTCCGGCGTACCGGCCGACAGGAGCTTGCTTCTGGGTTCTGACGCTATCTCCTCGGGGCTGCCGGCGATGCGGGACGCGAGGCCGGTAATCTGGCAGTCGCGATCCGTCCAGTCATTGCGCCGCGATGCGATGATGCCGTCATCATCGTAGGCCTGGACGGGCAGGCCATAGGCTTCCAGTTCGCGTATTGCCGCCAGACATGCCTCTCGCGTCAGCGTCATCCTGCGGACGATGGCTCCGGAGTCGACGTCCCTGACTTCCGAGCCGTTGACGCATATCATGGGCAGGCCGCGGCCGCGCAAGCCGAGCTCTTCGGCAAAACCGGCCATCGACTCTATGGTGCGACCGGAGGCCAGTATCACATCGATACCCATGGCCAAGGCATGGCGGACAGACAGCAGGTTCGCCGGGTGTATGGTCAGTTCGGGTGTCAGAAGGGTGTCATCGAGGTCTATCGCTATCAGCTGTACGGGCATGGCCATTTGTATACCATGCCGGATATCCGGGGCACAATTCCCATACGGTTCCTGCCGCCGGTACCGGCTTGTTCGCCGCGTCGGTTTCGGGCTACCCTGCGGACATGAGCGACGAAACCGAGGCGAATGGACGTCTCGTCCGCGAAAGCGGCAGGCTTTCGATGTTGACGATGATATCCCGCGTGCTCGGCCTGATACGCGACAGGACGCGCGGCGCACTGATGGGCACCGGGCCGCTCGCCGATGCCTTTACCGTGGCCTTCAGCGTGCCCAACCTGTTCCGCAGGCTGTTTGCGGAAGGCTCGATGGCTGTCGCTTTCATTCCGACGGTCAAGATGTATCTGTCCGAGGGCGATCGCGACAAGACCGAGGATTTCCTGTCGGCGACGTTCACGGCCCTCTCCATCGTCGTAGGCGTCGTCGTCGCCTTTGGCATCGCAGCGACGCCCTTGCTTGTCACCTTGTTCGCCTCCGAACCGGTGGAAACCGCCCTCCTGATGCGGGTGATGTTCCCGTTCCTGGCGCTCGTGTCCATCGCGGCCTTCTTTCAGGGCATCCTGAACGCGCTGGGATCGTTCGGGCCATCGGGCTTCGCCCCGATATGGTTCAACCTGAGCTTCATACTGGTGCCGATGGCCATAGGCGGGTTCTCGGCCAACCCCGCGCGCGCCATGGCCGTTGGCGTACTGGTAGGCGGCTTCCTCCAGGCCATCAGCCAGCTGCCATACGTGGTACGGCTGGGTGCCCGCTTCCGGTTCGTATCGCCGCGCAAGGCGTTCTCCAATCCGGGCATGCGCAGGGTCATGTCGCTGATAGCGCCGACGATACTCGGCATGGCCGCCTACGAGGTCAATGGTCTCGTCTCGACATCGCTGGCGACCCACGCCGGCATCGGGGCCGCCACGGCCCTGACCTTCTCGCTCCGACTCCAGGAGCTGGTGTTGGGCGTCTTTGTCGTCTCCGTCGGCACGGTGTTGCTGCCCGACCTCTCGGCGCTCGCCGCTACCAGCCAGTGGAAGCCCTATCGAGAGCGCCTGACCCGCGCGCTCGAGGTCATAGCCCTGATAACCGTGCCGGTCGCCGTCTTTTCGATAGCGGAGCGTATCGACATCGTAGCCGTCCTCTTCAAGACAATGGAATTTGACGACACCTCTGTCGCGCTCACCGCCAGCGTATTCTTATTCCATATGATAGGCTTGCCGTTCATCGGGGCCAACCGGATACTGGCCCCGGCCTTCTATGCGCGCAGCGACACCAGAACGCCGGCATGGGCCGGCATCGCCGCCGTCATCATCAACATAACGGCGGTATTCGCACTGCAGCCGCTGATGGGGGCGCCGGGCATCGCCCTCGCGCTGTCGCTGGCAAGTGCGGTCAATATGGGCATTCTTGTCGCCATGCTGGCCAGGGTGGGCATCGATGGCCTGGGCAGGGCTCTGGCCTCGGTCGCGCTGTATGTGGGCAGGCTGCTCGTCTATTCCGCCATCGCCACCGCTCCGGTGCTCCTGATGCGCGGGCCGCTTCGAGGCGTCTTTGGAGGATTCCACTCGGGGCTCGTACGCTATGGCGTGCCATTCGCGCTGTCCGCCATCGTATTTGGTGCTCTCGGGGTCGGTCTGCTTGCCAGTACCAGGGATCCCGCGGCAGCTTTCCTCGTCTCGTCCTTCAGGAGGACTAGCAAGAGCCGTTCCAAGTAGCGGTCTGAGCTTCAATTGCTATTGACAAAGGTGACGCTCGTTGGTATTGTACCGGCGCTTGTAAAGCCCTTGTAGCTCAGTTGGCAGAGCACATCCATGGTAAGGATGAGGTCATCGGTTCGATTCCGATCGAGGGCTCTGTGTTCATCCGGAGATGAACCGGGCCATCAAGTCGGGGTTGCTCCGCGACTGCCGATCGAGGGCTCTGAATCGATGATGTGGAGGCTGTTCGGCGCTGGCGGCGTGAGGCGCCGTGGCTGGCCGTTCGGGGCTCCTTTTTTTTCGGTGTCGCGCCAAGAGGCGCACGCCAATCTTCCTGGAAGGATCGGATTATGGCTGGAAAGAAGCAGACTACAGAGATTATTGCCCTTGCCTGCAGCGAATGCAAGCGCCGCAATTATACGACCACGAAGAACAGGAAGACCAAGCAGGAAAAGCTGGAACTGATGAAGTACTGCAAATGGGACCACAAGCACACCCTGCACAAGGAAACGAAGGTCAAGTGATTTCTGGATCGCGTATCATGTGAAGACAGAGCGTGCCGTGCCTGCGGGCATGGCGCGCCGCGAACCGATCAGGTTCACCGAGCCTGGTCGGTTCGCGTTTAGGCCAGTAGCTCTAATGGTAGAGCGCCGGTCTCCAAAACCGGATGTTGAGGGTTCGAGTCCTTCCTGGCCTGTATGATGGTGGCGACCGGCGCCCGGTCGCAGATGAAGTCGTGTCGAATGATGCGATGATGAGGATGCCGCCCTCAAGGAGCCCGCATGAACAAGGTAATCCAGTTTTTCAAAGATAGTTATGGTGAGCTCAAGAAGGTCATTTGGCCTTCCCGCGACAGTGTCATAGCCTCTACCAAGGTGGTGTTGTTCTCGACAATCGCCGTGGCATTATTCCTGGGTGTTGTGGACTTTCTGCTGGTCCGCGGCATCGACCTGTTCTTTTGAGACGGTCGTAGCGAATGGCCAAATCCTGGTACGTCCTGCACGTCTACTCCGGCTATGAGGCAAAGATAGAGCGGACCATCCGCATGCTGCTTGCCAACGGCGATCTTGACCCCGCCATTGTGACGGACATCAAGATACCGAGCGAAGAAGTCGTCGATGTCAAGGATGGCAAGCGCAGGACATCATCGCGCAAGATGCTTCCCGGCTATATTCTGGTCGAAATGGATCTTCCCGAGGATAGCTGGAAGGCAAGCTGCTCCACCATCAGGAAGATCACCGGCGTTACCGGCTTTGTCGGAGCGACGATGCACCACAAGCCGGCTCCCATATCCGGCGATGAAGCCCGGCACATTCTGCAGCGCGCGGGCGAGATCAAGGGTGACAGGCCGGCGAAGTCCAGACAGAATTTTTCCGTGGGCGAGCAGGTCAAGATCATAGAGGGTCCGTTCGATTCGTTTACCGGCACCATCGAAGAGGTCAGCAACGACAAGAGCAAGTTGCGGGTCATGGTCGGGATATTCGGTCGGGCTACGCCGGTAGAGGTCGACATGCTTCAGGTAGAGAAGCTGTAGTCGACGCGTTCTTTTACTATCCGCAAGTTGGGAGCCTGCTGTAATGGCAGGCGCTAACCTTGGCAACAATCCCCTCGTGGGATGGACCAGGGCCCGCGCGCCGCACTGGGCGGCACGGGATACCACGAAAGGAGTCAATCATGGCCAAGAAAGTGGTCACCGCAATCATCAAGTTGCAGTGCCCGGCAGGAAAAGCGACACCAGCGCCGCCCGTGGGGCCGGCACTCGGTCCGCACGGCGTCAGCGCGCCGCAGTTCTGCCAGCAGTTCAACGATCGCACCAAGTCGATGGAGGCTGGGCTTACCATACCGTGTGTCATCACGGTATACAAGGATAAGTCCTTCACCTTCATCACCAAGACCCCGCCAGCATCGGTGCTGATCAAGAAGTCGATCGGTCTGGAAAAGGGCTCGGCCCTCTCCTCCAAGCAGAAGGTTGGCAAGATATCCCACGCCAAGCTGACCGAAATCGCCAAGCTCAAGCTCAAGGATTTGTCGGCCAACGATATCGAGGCCGCCGAACGCATCATAGCTGGTACCGCCCGCGCCATGGGCGTCGAAGTGGAGTGGTAAGCGATGAAGCACGGTAAGAAATACAGAGAAGTAGCCAAGAAGGTAGACGCCGAGAAGTCGTACGAGATTCCGGAAGCCTGTGCGCTGCTCAAGGAACTCAAGGTCGCCAAGTTCGATGAGACCGTCGAGGTGCATGTCCGGCTCAACCTCAAGAAGAGCCAGTCGGTCCGTGACACGGTCGTGCTGCCGCACCAGTTCCGCGCCGAGAAGAAGGTGCTGGTCTTCTGCAAGCCCGAGAAGGAGCAGGAGGCTCTGGATGCCGGAGCGGCTTTCGCAGGCAGCGATGCCCTCATCGAGAAGATCAAGGGCGGCTGGCTGGACTTCGACATAGCTGTAGCCACGCCGGACATGATGAAGGACGTAGGCAAGTTGGGTATGGTGCTCGGCCGCAAGGGCCTGATGCCGAACCCCAAGACCGGTACCGTGACCTTCGACATCAAGGCTGCCATCAGCGAGCTCAAGAAGGGCCGTACCGAGTTCCGCTCGGACAAGTCAAATATTATCCATCTGGCCGTCGGCAGGATATCGATGGAGTCCAATCAGATCGCCGCCAACCTGGAAACGCTCCTTGGTGAGATCAACCGCAAGCGCCCCTCGGATGTCAAAGGTGAATTCGTGCAGTCAGTCTATCTGGCCGGTACGATGACCCCGAGCGTCAGGGTAGCGATGGCGAAGGTAGAGAGGTAAGATATGGCCTTACGAGCAAAGAAGACACAGCCGGGCAAGACTGAAGCGATCGCGGCCGTCGGCGCCAAGATTGCCGCCTCGAGCGACTTCATCTTTACCGATTATCGCGGCCTTACCGTCGAGCAGATCACCGCCTTGCGTGACCAGCTTCGCGCCAAGAATGCCGAATACCACATCGTCAAGAACAACTTCGCGCGGATAGCATTCGAGCAGAAGCAGTATCCCGATGTCAGCACGCTCCTTGTCGGACCGACGGCCGTTGCGTTTACCCAGGCCGATTCGAACGAAGTTGCCAAGATCCTCCTGGAGTTTGGCAAGGAAGCTCCGGTCAAGCTCAAGGGTGGCCTCGTAGACCGAACATTCTACGATCCCAAGCAGATGGAGGCGTTCTCCAAGCTGCCTGGCCGCAACCAGCTGATTTCCATGTTGATGAGCGCGATGAACGCTCCGCTTCAGAACCTGGTCTACGCGCTCAATGGCGTGCCGACCAAGCTCGTGCGCACACTCCAGGCCGTCGCCGACCAGAAGAGCGCCCAGTAAGTCATTCGTGGCGTTCAGGCTTCGGTAGCTGCCGTACCTGTTCGCCTTGATAGTCCTCCCTGTAGGGGAGGGGCCATCCATAGGATGGCGCCATCCATAGGATGGCAATCGTTTGTAGCCATAAGGAGAAGATAATATGGCAGCGCTTTCCACCGATCAGATCCTGGACGCCATTGCCGGGATGACCGTCCTCGAAGTTTCAGCCCTCGTCAAGGCCATGGAAGAGAAGTTTGGCGTTACCGCCGCGGCTCCTGTCGCGATGGTGGCCGGCGGAGCCGCCGCTGCGGCCCCGGTCGAAGAGCAGACTGAGTTCACCGTGATCCTCAAGGGCAATGTTCCTGCCGACAAGAAGATTTCCATCATCAAGGAAGTCCGCACCATTACCGGTCTGGGCCTCAAGGAAGCGAAGGATCTCGTCGAAGCCGGCGACAAGCCTCTCAAGGAGGGCGTGTCCAAGGATGAAGCCGAAAAGATCAAGAAAGCGATCGCCGATGCCGGCGGTGCCGTCGAGATTAAGTAAGGACCTTGAAGCAAGCGTCGAATCAACGCTACTCCCGCCGCGGCATCGTGTCGCGGTTTGAGGTACCGGGCGCCCCCTGTGCGTCCGGTACCTTTTCGCGCCTTTACACAGACGCAGCTGGCTTTGCGATCGATCGCCCGCGGCTCGAGGCCGTTCGTGGCGTTTACCATAGATTCAGTTCAAAACGTGCATAGTAACTACGAGAGGGGGTAACGATGGCCTACACCGAGAACAAGATCTCCCGTACCTACATCGGCAAGGACTACAGGGAGGCGATAGAGCTCCCTGATTTGATAGACATTCAGCTGTCCAGCTACGAGCGTTTTCTGCAACGCGACAAGGTGGTCATGGGGCAACTGCCGGACGAACAGGGCCTTGAAGAGGTTTTCAGGAATACATTTCCGATAGAGAGCCCCAACGGTGACATGCTCCTTGAGTATGAGCACTATACGCTTGACCATGACGCCATGAAGTATTCCGAGTACGAGTGCAAGCAGAAAGGCCTTACCTACGCGGTCCCCCTCAAGGCTCGAATAAACCTCGTATTCCAGAAGACGGGAGAAATTCGCCAGAAGGACATCTATCTTGGCGACATTCCGCTGATGACGGATCGTGGAACCTTCATCATCAACGGCGCCGAGCGCGTCGTGGTTTCGCAGATCCATCGTTCGCCTGGCGTCATCTTCTGCCATGAAAAAGGCATATACAGCGCTCGAATCATACCGTACCGCGGCTCATGGCTCGAGTTTGAGATTGATCAGAAGAAAGAACTGATATACGCCAAGATCGACCGCAAGAAGCGGATCCTTGGAACGATGTTCCTGCGCGCCATAGGCCTCGAGACCCGTGAAGACATCATCGCGGCGTTCTACAAGACCAAGACGCTGACGATTTCCGCATCGCGCGAGGATCGTGACGGCGCCGTCAACCACGTGCTTGCCCGCTCCATTTCCGTGGAGCAGGAAGGCGAGATGAAGCGGCTCTATCGTGCCGGCGAGAAGATTCACCTGCACGATGTTGATGATCTCGTGGCTCAGGGCGTTGCCGAAATTGAAGTGGTGGACTTCGAGAGTGATGAAGGACTCCACTGGAACATGATCCTGAACTGCCTCGAGCGTGAAGACATCAAACTAGTCAAGGACGATCCGAGCCAGGATGAGCCGACCAAGGCCGATGCCCTCGCTGCCGTCTACTCGACGCTGATGCCGGGCGAGCCGATAACGGTGGAGAACGCCGAACGCGACCTGCATTCGCTGTTCTTTACCAGCCGGCGTTACGATCTTGGCCGGGTGGGCCGCTACAAGCTCAACAAGAAATTCGACTACCTGGTTCCGGTCCAGGATTATACGCTGACGCGCGAAGACATCATCGCGACGATGAAGTATCTGATGACCGTCTACTATGGCGAGAACAACCTGGATGATATCGACCACCTGGGCAACCGCCGTGTCAGGTCTGTCGGCGAACTCCTCGCGAATGTGATGAAGAGCGCCTTCAGCCGCATGGAGCGGATTGCCAAGGAGCGCATGTCGCTCAAGGAGACCGACACGATCAGGCCGCAGGACCTGATCTCGATAAAGCCGGTGGTCGCCGCCATCAAGGAATTCTTTGGCTCCAGCCAGCTGTCTCAGTTCATGGACCAGGTCAACCCGCTCGCCGAGCTGACGCACAAGCGCCGCCTCAATGCGCTGGGCCCCGGTGGCCTGTCGCGCGACCGTGCCGGCTTCGAGGTCCGCGATGTGCACTATACGCACTATGGGCGCATGTGCCCGATCGAGACGCCCGAAGGTCCGAACATCGGCCTGATCGTCTCGCTGGCTACCTATACCACGGTCAACGAATACGGTTTCCTGGAGACGCCATACCGCAAGGTCCGCGACGGCAAGGTGACCGACGACATCGAGTTCCTGTCGGCGATGGATGAGGACAAGTACTACGTCGCACAGGCGAGCGCAAAGATCGACAACGCCGGAAACTTCCTGGAGGAATCGATTTCCTGCAGGCACCAGGGTGACTACACGACACGGCCTGCCAATGAATTGCAGTACATGGACGTCTCGCCCAAGCAGATCATTTCAGTATCCGCCGCCTTGATTCCGTTCCTGGAGCACGACGACGCCAACCGCGCGTTGATGGGTTCGAACATGCAGCGCCAGGCCGTACCTCTGCTCTTTACCGACCCGCCACGCGTTGGCACCGGCATGGAGAAGAAGTGTGCCTACGATTCCGGTGTGCTGATCAAGGCCAAGCGTGCCGGCGTTGTTGCCTGGGTCGATGCGCTCCGCGTGGTGATCCAGCCGGACGAGGATCCGAATGCCAAGGACGAGTACCTGCTGATCAAGTACCAGCGGACCAACCAGGATACCTGCTACAACCAGCGCCCCATCGTCAAGTATGGCGAGAAGATACTGAAGGGACAGGTCATAGCGGACGGTCCTGCTACCAAGGACGGCGAGCTCGCCCTCGGGCGCAACATCCTGGCTGGATTCGTGCCCTGGAATGGGTACAACTACGAAGACGCCATCCTGATCTCGGAACGTGTCGTCAAGGAAGACCTCTTTACCTCGGTACACATCAAGGAATTCCAGACCGAGGTCCGCGAGACCAAGCTGGGGCCCGAGCGCATCACGCGCGACATACCCAACACGAGCGAGAAGAGCCTGGACAACCTGGATGCCGAGGGCATCATTCGGACCGGCGCCAAGGTCAAGTCCGGAGACATTCTGGTTGGCAAGGTGACGCCGAAGAGCGAGACCGAGACAACTCCTGAATTCAAGCTGCTCAACTCCATATTCGGCGAGAAGGCCAAGGATGTCAGGGATACCTCGCTGCGCGTGCCGCATGGCATCGAGGGCACCATCATCGATGTCCAGCGCCTGAAGCGCTCCGCGAACGACGACCTGTCACCCGGCGTTGAAGAAGTGGTCAAGGTGCTGATCGCCGCCAAGCGGAAGCTCAAGGAAGGCGACAAGATGGCCGGCCGCCACGGCAACAAGGGCATCGTCGCCCGCGTGCTGCCCGTGGAGGACATGCCGTACCTCGATGATGGCACGCCGCTCGATATCTGCCTGAACCCGCTGGGCGTGCCGAGCCGCATGAACATCGGCCAGCTGATGGAGACCGAGCTTGGCTGGGCCGCGTCGACACTGAACGACTGGTTCAGCTCGCCCGTGTTCCAGTCACCTGACCAGGAACAGATAGAAAGCAAGCTCAAGGAAGCCGGCCTGCCCGCCGCATGCAAGACGCCACTCCGCGATGGTCGCACCGGCGAGCATTTCCAGAATTCCGTGACGGTTGGCATCATCTACTTCATGAAGCTGCACCATCTGGTCGACGACAAGATGCACGCCCGCTCGACTGGCCCATACTCGCTGGTTACCCAGCAGCCGCTCGGCGGCAAGGCCCAGTTCGGTGGCCAGCGCCTTGGAGAGATGGAAGTTTGGGCACTTGAGGCGTATGGAGCCGCCAATACGCTCCAGGAACTGCTGACGATAAAGTCGGACGATATGACGGGTCGCGCCAAGGTCTACGAGGCCATAGTCAAGGGCGAGCCGCACACCGCGGCGGGCATCCCCGAGGCCTTCAACGTGATGGTCCAGGAGTTGCGCGGTCTTGGCCTGGACATGCGGATTTTCGATGCAAAGGGCAAGCAGATCCCGTTGACCGAACGTGACGAGGACCTGATCAACAAGCAAGGTTCGAATTTCTAGACGTTTTGACCGCAGAGACACAGGGACGCATGCCGCGTCTCTGTGTCTGGTATTTTCCGTATATGGCCCGCTTTCAAGGGGGAGACTGCATGAGAGACATTCAGGATTTTGACAGCATAATGGTCCGCCTCGCCAGCCCTGACATGATCAGGAGCTGGAGCTACGGTGAAGTCAAGAAGCCCGAAACCATCAACTATCGTACGCTGCGTCCGGAAAAAGACGGCCTCTTCTGTGAGCGCATATTCGGCACGACCAAGGAATGGGAGTGCTATTGCGGCAAGTTCAAGTCGATACGCTACAAGGGCGTCATCTGCGACCGCTGCGGAGTCGAGGTAACACACTTCAAGGTGCGGCGCGAACGGATGGGACACATCGAACTGGCCTCGCCGGTCTCCCATATCTGGTTCTACCGCTCCGTGCCGAGCCGCATGGGCCTGCTGCTCGACCTGCCGGTGGCCGCGCTGCGTTCGGTGCTGTACTACGAGAAGTATGTCGTCATAGACTCAGGCGATACCGACCTCAAGAAGATGCAGTTGCTGTCTGAAGAGGAATTCTACGAGGCCCAGGATCGCTACGGCGGAGCATTTACCGCCGGCATGGGCGCGGAGGCCGTGCGGCAGCTCCTGGAAGGCATCGATCTCGACGAGATGGCCATTACGCTGCGCGCCAAGATGATCGAGAAGGGAGCCAAGAGCGACAAGCGGCTTCTGAAGCGCATCGAGATCGTCGAAAGCTTCCGTGGTTCAGGCAACAAGCCCGAGTGGATGATCATGGATGTGATTCCGGTCATACCGCCGGAACTCAGGCCCATGGTCCAGCTCGATGGCGGGCGCTTCGCCACCAGTGATCTGAACGACCTGTACCGCCGTGTCATCAACCGCAACAACCGCCTCAAGCGGCTGCAGGGGCTCAATGCTCCCGACATCATCATCCGCAACGAGAAGCGCATGCTCCAGGAAGCTGTCGACGCCCTGTTCGACAACTCCAAGAAGAAGCGCGTCGTCAAGGGCGCCTCGAACAGGCCGCTCAAGTCCCTGTCGGACATGCTCAAGGGCAAGCAGGGGCGGTTCCGCCAGAACCTCCTCGGCAAGCGCGTCGACTACTCCGGCCGATCGGTCATCGTCGTAGGTCCGGAACTCAAGCTGCACCAGTGCGGCCTGCCGACCAAGATGGCGCTCGAACTCTTCAAGCCCTTCATCATGAAGAAGCTGGTCGAGAAGGATGTCGTCTACAACATCAAGAAGGCCAAGATGCTCGTGGAGCAGGAGACCCCCGAAGTCTTCGCGGTCCTCGACGAGGTTGTGCGCGAGCATCCGGTCATGCTGAACCGCGCACCGACCCTGCACCGCCTGGGCATCCAGGCCTTCGAACCTGTGCTGGTCGAGGGCAAGGCCATCAAGCTGCACCCGCTGGTATGCAAGGCCTTCAATGCCGATTTCGACGGCGACCAGATGGCCGTGCACGTTCCTCTGACCCAGGCCGCCCAGACCGAGTGCTGGACCCTGATGCTGTCGGCGAGGAACCTGCTGGACCCTGCCAACGGCAAGACCATCGTGTATCCATCGCAGGACATGGTGTTGGGCATCTACTACCTGATGCGCCACAAGCCGGACGTGAAGGGCCAGGGGCATCGGTTCAGCTCGCGAGAAGAAGCATACATGGCCTGTGATCAGAAGGCCTGCGACTGGGAAGCGCTCGTCACCGTGCCCGCGCCGAAGCTGCCGATATGGAATTCCGTCGGCAAGGACATGCCTGGCGTGACCTATGGCACGCCTATCGAGACGACCGCGGCTCGGCTGCTGTTCAACGAGGCCATGCCACCGGCCGTACCCTTCGTGAACTACCAGATGGGCGACAAGGAACTCAGGTCGCTGATCGAGTGGGTCTACAAGAATGAGGGTCCCTATGTCACGGTGCTGATGCTCGATGCGATCAAGGACATGGGCTTCAGGTACGCGACCTTCTTCGGCGCCACGATTGGCATGGACGACATCATCATCCCGAAGGAAAAGTACGAGCTGATAGAGGTCGCCAACAAGCAGGTCGATGGCATCCAGAAGCAGTACCTTGCCGGTCATATAACCCAGGAAGAGCGCTACAATCAGGTCGTTGAGGTGTGGTCCAAGACCAACGAGGATGTCACCGGAGTCATGATGAAGACCCTGGAGAAGGACCGCAAGGGCTTCAACAACATCCACATGATGGCCCATTCCGGCGCGCGCGGTTCGAAGAACCAGATCCGCCAGCTGGCCGGAATGCGCGGCCTGATGGCCAAGCCGGGCGGAGACATCATCGAACTGCCGATACGCTCCAACTTCAAGGAGGGGCTGTCGGTCATCGAGTTCTTCATCTCGACGAACGGCGCCCGCAAGGGTCTGGCCGATACCGCGCTCAAGACGGCCGATGCCGGTTATCTGACACGACGACTCGTCGATATCGCGCAGGATGTCGTGATCAATGAAGATGATTGTGGCACCATCAACGGCGTCGCGCACGCGGCCATCAAGGACGGCGAGGAAATCGTCGAACACCTGCACGAGCGCATCGTCGGCCGGTACACACTCGAGCGCATCAAGCACCCGATCACCGGTGAGGTGATCATCGACGTCAATGAAGAGATAACCGAGGATATCGCGCAGCGGATAGAGGATGCCGGCGTCGAGTCTGTCATCATCCGCACCGTATTGACCTGCGAGGCCAAGCACGGTGTCTGCCGCAAGTGCTATGGCCGCAACCTCGCGACGGGTCGTACCGTGGAGATCGGCGAAGCCGTAGGCATCATAGCCGCCCAGTCGATAGGCCAGCCGGGTACCCAGCTGACGATGCGTACCTTCCATATCGGTGGCGCCGCGACCAAGGCTTCTGAAGAGAATCGCATATCGCTCAAGTACCCGGTCTACGTCACTGAGATAGTCGGCCTCTTCGTTACCCTTCCCAATGGACACTTCCTGTTCACGCGCAAGGGCTACCTGATGTCGCGCAAGGTGTTCGGCCAGTGGGACCTCGAGAAGGGCGACAAGCTCCTCGTCGAGGATGGCCGCAGACTCCTCCGCGGCGACGAGCTGATCAAGCGCAAGGGCGGCGAGATCGTCAAGGCTACCGACATATCGTACGCCAAGGTGCTGGCAGCCAGCGCGGGGTCACCGGCCAGGCTGCTCTCCATCGCCCAGGAGTCGCGCGTCGAGGTAAGGAACGGCTCTGAGGTCGTCGTCAAGGTCGGCGATGTCGTACCGGCGAACAGCTCGCTGGCAACATTCGATCCGTTCTCGGACCCGATCATCTCCGAGTACGAAGGCTATGTGCGCTATGAAGACATCATCCCCGGATCGACACTCAAGGAAGAGATCAACGAGGATACCGGCAACGTCGAGAAGAAGATCGCCGAGTTCGGCAGCGAGCGTGATGCCAAGCAGCCGCGCATGGTGGTTACCGATGAGGCCGGCAACGAGATCTTTACCTATCTGCTCCCCGGCGGAGCCTACCTGAACGTCGAGGATGGCGAGCTGGTCAAGGCGGGAAAGACGCTCGCAAGGACCTTGAAAGAGGGCGCGCGCGCGATGGACATCGTCGGCGGCCTTCCGCGCGTCGGCGAGCTGTTCGAAGCACGAAAACCCAAGACGCCGACGGTTCTGGCCATGGTGTCCGGGAAGGTCTCGTTCAGGGGCATCGTCAAGGGCAAGCGCGTCATCAATATCCTGGACCTCTTTGGCAAGGAATACAAACACCTGGTGCCGATGGGCCGGAGGCTCTTGGTCCGCGACGGTGACGTTGTCGAGGCGGGCGACAAGCTCTGCGACGGCAATCCGAACCCGCACGATATCCTGAATATCCTGGGCGAGCACTCGTGCCAGCGATTCATCATGGATGAGATCCAGCAGGTGTACCGCTTCCAGGGCGTAACGATCAATGACAAGCACATCGGTGTCATCGTGCGTCAGATGATGAAGAAGGTCGAAATAGTCGCCCCGGGCGACACCCGGTTCATCTATGGTCAGCAGATTGACAAGTTCCGCTTCCATGAGGAGAACCGCCGGGTGATGGCGGAAGGCGGCCAGCCGGCCATAGCGCGGCCGTTGCTGATGGGCATAACCCGCGCCTCGCTCAAGATCGATTCGTTCATTTCCGCGGCCTCGTTCCAGGAGACGACGCGGGTTCTGACCGATGCGGCCATCGCGGGAGCGGTCGATCCGCTCCACGGCCTGAAAGAGAATGTCGCAATTGGTCACCTGATACCGGCCGGCACCGGAATGCGCACCTACAAGGGCATCCATCTGTCGGATGGGGAGCACGATGACCTCGACGCCTATGTGGCCGAAATTGCCGAGCAGCGACGCAAGGAACGCGAATTGTCCGTCTTGCCGCTCGGCGACGAGCAGGCACCGTTTGTCGAAGAGCCCGCCTTTGAAGAGGATACCGCATTCGAGGATGACGAAGGCTTCAGCCCCGTCGACGAGGATACGGTGGAAGAGGAAGACTGACAGGGTGCGGCGGCGACCGATTGACACGGAGCCGCCGCTGATTCTATTGTCTATGCTCGGCGCGTTCACCGGCGCGCCGATTAAAGTTGCTCGTGTACCAAAGAAACGAGCCGGGCGATGCTGACGTCTGGCCACAACAGGAGACCATGGTTTAATGCCTACGATCAACCAACTTATCCGGATGGGCCGCAAGCAGTCCATCTGGAAGACCAAGAGCCCGGCGCTCAACGAATGCCCGCAGAAGCGCGGTGTTTGCACACGCGTCATGACTGTTACCCCGAAGAAGCCGAACTCGGCCCTTCGTAAGGTAGCCCGCGTTCGCCTTTCGCATGGTATCGAAGTGACGGCGTACATTCCGGGCGTGGGCCACAATCTGCAGGAGCACTCCGTAGTGCTGCTGCGCGGAGGACGCGTCAAGGACCTTCCGGGCGTTCGTTATCACATCATTCGCGGCGCCAAGGATACCTTGGGCGTTGCGGACCGCAAGCAAGGGCGCTCCAAGTATGGCGCCAAGCGGCCAAAGGCCTAAGGGGACGGATCATGGGACGGAAAAAGAAGTCCGAGGATCGAGGTCACCAGCCCGATGCCCGCTATAACAGCCTCCAGGTAACGAAATTCATCTGCAGGATGATGTGGCAAGGCAAGAAGTCCACCGTTACGACCATCATGTACGACGCCTTGGCTCAGCTCCAGGAGAAATCCGGCGCCCCGGCCCTCGAGGCGTTCATGAAGGCCATGGATAATGTCAAGCCCGTGGTCGAGGTCAAATCTCGCCGCGTCGGCGGCGCCACCTATCAGGTGCCGATCGAGATCCGCGATACGCGCCGTGATGCGCTGGCGATGCGCTGGCTCATCAATGCGGCTCGTGCCAGATCAGGCAAGTCGATGGCGGACCGATTGGCCGCCGAGTTCACCGATGCCTTCAACGGGACCGGAACGGCCGTCAAGAAGCGCGAGGATACGCACCGAATGGCAGAGGCCAACAAGGCCTTTGCGCACTACCGCTGGTAAGGCGGGGATGGCACGGGGATAAGGTGCCCCGGCGCAGCCCTTGAACAGGCTGCGCTCGCCGTTTATACTAACGAGACCTGCGCTCGGCGCCGGTCTCCCTTGTTTCGTAATACCTGGCTAGGAGGATACCCATGGCGAAAGAGAAATTCGAGCGTACCAAGCCGCATATGAACGTCGGTACGATCGGCCACATCGATCACGGCAAGACGACCCTGAGCGCCGCGATCACCATGTACTGCGGTCGCAAGTTCGGCGACAAGGTCATGAAATACGATGATATCGACAACGCGCCGGAAGAGAAGGCACGTGGTATCACCATCAATACCCGACACCTTGAGTATCAGTCGAACAAGCGCCACTATGCGCATATCGACTGCCCGGGCCATGCCGACTATATCAAGAACATGATCACCGGTGCCGCCCAGATGGACGGTGCGATTCTGGTCGTTTCGGCTCCTGACTCCGTCATGCCCCAGACCCGTGAGCACGTGCTGCTCGCCCGCCAGGTCGGTGTTCCCGCGATCATCGTGTTCCTCAACAAGATCGATCTGCTCGATGACCCCGAACTGGTCGAACTGGTCGAGCAGGAAGTCCGTGACCTCCTGAACTTCCAGAAGTTCCCCGGCGACGAGATCCCGATAATCAAGGGTTCCGCGTTCAAGGCCATGACCGAGCCTGACAATGCCGAGGCGACCAAGTGCCTCGAGGAGCTCCTCGACGCGATGGACACCTATTTCAAGGATCCCGAGCGCGTTACCGACAAGCCCTTCCTGATGCCGATCGAGGACGTGTTCTCGATCTCCGGCCGCGGAACCGTGGTAACCGGCCGTGTCGAACGCGGTATCGTCAAGCTCAATGACACCGTCGAGATCGTCGGTATCAAGGCGACCAAGAGCACCGTCGTCACCGGTATCGAGATGTTCAACAAGCTCCTTGACGAGGGTCAGGCTGGTGACAACATCGGTGCCCTGCTGCGCGGTGTCGACAAGAAGGAAGTGGAGCGCGGACAGGTTCTGGCCAAGCCAGGCACCATCACCCCGCACTCGAAGTTCAAGGGCCAGATCTACTGCCTGTCACAGGCCGAAGGCGGACGCCACAGCCCGTTCTTCGCTGGATACAGGCCGCAGTTCTACTTCCGGACGACCGATATCACCGGTACCGTGACCCTGCCTGAGGGCAAGGAAATGGTGATGCCCGGTGACAACAGCGAGATCCTTGGCGAGCTGATCTACCCGATCGCCATGGAGAAGGGCCTCAAGTTCGCAATCCGCGAAGGTGGCCGCACCGTGGCTTCTGGCCAGGTCATCGAGATCATCGCGTAAGGCGAAGCTTCTTCAGTATGCAGGCCGCCCCCAAAAGGGGCGGCTTTTTCATGCACGGACCACCTTCGCGGGACTGCAGGGAATGTGATTGAAGGTAGGCGCTGAAAGCGCCTCGTGTACCGCGAAGGTGGCCGCACCTTCGATTAATTGTTCTTGCACAAAAAAATCATTGCGTGCTCATCACTTTCGGGCTAGACTTGCATGTTGATCAATCATCCAGCATGGATGGAAAAAAGCCTTAAGGAGGCACGCATGAAACGAACTGTTATCATGATCATGGCCATTTGTCTGGCCGCTACCACGGTCTTTGCAGAGCCCATCAACCTGGATTTCTGGCATGCGATGACTGGGAAGAACGCCGAGATTGTGCAGGCAATCTGCGACAAATTCAACGCGACCCAGACCCTGTACAAGGTTAACCCGGTGTTCAAGGGTTCGTACAGCGACACGATGAACGCCGGCATCGCGGCATTCAGGGCCAAGTCGGCGCCCGCAATCATCCAGGTGTACGAAGTTGGCACCGCGACGATGATGGCGGCCAAAGGCGCGGTCAAGCCGGTGTATCAGCTGATGAAGGAAGCCGGCCAGAAGTTTGACCCGAAGATTTACATCCCGACCATCACCAGCTACTATTCTACATCCAAAGGCGAGATGCTCTCGATGCCGTTCAATTCATCAACGGCCGTCATGTACTATAACAAGGATGCGTTCCGCAAGGCCGGACTCGATCCCGAGAAGCCGCCCGTCACCTGGCCGGAATTCTTCGAGGTAGCCAAGAAGCTCAAGGCTTCCGGTATGGAGGGTGGATTCTCGACCAACTGGATTTCGTGGATTCAGCTCGAGAACTTCAGCGCATGGCACAACCAGCCCTTCGGCACCAAATCGAATGGATTCGATGGACTCGACACCACCCTGGTATTCAACACGCCGCTCGTTCTGAAGCATCTGCAGACGATCTATGATCTGAGCAAGGACAAGACCTTCATCTATGGTGGACGCGAGAACAAGGCCAATCCGCTGTTCTCCTCGGGCCAGGTCGGCATGCACTTCGAGTCGATTGGCGGATATGCCAACTTCAAGAATACCTGCAAGTTCGACTTTGGCGTTGCCCGCCTGCCGTACTATCCGGAAGTTGCCGGAGCTCCGCAGAACTCGATCATCGGTGGCGCGAGCCTCTGGGTGTTTACCGGCAAGTCCAAGGACGAGTACAAGGGAATAGCGTCATTCTTCTCCTTCCTTTCGACACCGGAAATCCAGGCCTTCTGGCACCAGAACACGGGCTACCTGCCAATAACGACGGCTGCCTATGAGCTGACCAAGTCACAGGGCTTCTACACGACCAACCCGGGCCCGGAGGTCGCGATCAAGCAGCTCCTGAACAAGGCCCCGACCAAGAATTCCATGGGCATCAGGTTCGGTAACTTCAACATCATTCGCGAGATTGAGGACCAGACCTGGGAAGACATCCTTGCTGGCAAGATTTCAGTCAAGGATGGCCTTGACCGTATGGTCAGGGAAGGCAACGCGAAATTGCGTGAGTTCCAGACGCTGAATAAGTAGGCGTCGTTCAGATTCTTTCTGCAACGGGGCCGGCCCTCTGGCGGCCCCGCATTTCAATTCCCAGGATGCGTTATGGTTCAGCAATATGAGTTCAAGGCCAAAGGTCTGCCATATCTTCTTGTCTTGCCACAGATGATTGTGGTCTTCGTGTTCTTCTTCTGGCCTTCATTCCAGGCAATATGGCAATCCTTCTTCTTGCAGGATCCGTTTGGCGGCAGGGTCATATTTGTAGGACTGTCAAATTACACGCATCTGTTCACCGATCCCGATTCGGCGTATGGCGAGTCCTTCAGGGTGTCGGTCGCGTTCGCGCTGGCTGTTGCCACGCTGTCGATGGTCATTGCGCTCTTTCTGGCATCGCAGGCCAACAAGAAGATTCGATTCGCGTCCTTTTACAAGACGATGCTGATATGGCCCTATGCCGTCGCGACGATGGTCGCCGGCGTGCTCTGGCTGTTCATGTTCAATCCGAACGTCGGCGTCATAGCATGGTTCTTGAGACACAAGCTTGGTATCGAGTGGAATCACCTCCTCAATTCAGGTCAGGCATTCCTTCTGTTGACGCTGGCCGCAAGCTGGAAGCAGATTTCATACAATTTCGTGTTCTTCCTGGCCGGGCTCCAGAGCGTCCCCAATGACCTGGTAGAGGCCGCGGCAATAGACGGAGCCGGTCCTGCCCGCCGGTTCTGGAAGATCATATTCCCACTGCTATCCCCGACTACCTTCTATCTGCTTGTCATGAATCTGGTCTACGGCTTCTTTGAGACCTTCCCGATCATCCATCAGGTTACCGCCGGTGGTCCAGGAAAGTCGACCAGCATTCTGGTGTACAAGGTCTGGCGGGACGGCGTTGTGAACCTCGATCTGGGCGGATCTTCGGCCCAGTCTGTGCTCTTGATGATCATGGTTATTGGTCTGACTATTGTTCAGTTCCACTACATCGAGCGGCGTGTGAACTACTAAGGAGCTATCGATGACGGAACATACACCCATACAGCGCTTTCTTCCCCATGTTCTCATAGTCTTATCCATTATTGTCCTGCTCTTTCCGATCTGGCTCGTTTTCATTGCCTCGACGCACACCAGCGCGGAGATTCTATCGGCGCCGATGCCCCTCTCGTTCGGCAGCCACCTGGTGGAGAACTATACAAACGCCATTCTGCAGGGCAACAAGAACCTGGGCGCATCGGCTCTGGTCATGATGAAGAACTCCCTGATCATGGCCCTGGGCATAGCGACAGGCAAGATCGTGGTCTCGCTGCTCGCGGCATTCGCGATCGTGTTTTTTCACTTCAGATTCAGGAAATTCTGCTTCTGGGCCATATTCATCACCCTGATGCTGCCCGTCGAGGTGCGCATCATGCCGACGTACAAGGTCATTTCGGATCTTGGCATGCTGAACAGCTATGCCGGACTGATACTGCCGATGATCGTGTCCGCAACCGCGGTCTTCCTGTTCAGGCAGTTCTTCATGACCGTGCCGCGCGAAATAGCTGAAGCCTCCCAGATCGATGGTGCCACGCCGATGCAGTTCTTCTGGCGAATACTGCTGCCGATGACGCGTACCCCGATAGCGGCGATGTTCGTGATTCAGTTCATTTACGGCTGGAACCAGTACTTGTGGCCGCTCCTGATCACGACGAAGCCGGAGTACTACACGTTGCTGATCGGCATCAATAGGATGTTGTCCGGAGCCGATGTGCAGATCGAGTGGCAGATCGTCATGGCCACCACGCTTCTGGCCATGATTCCGCCGGCATTGGTCGTCGTCGTCATGCAGAAACAGTTCGTTGCAGGCATGACCGATCGCGAAAAGTAGGCGCATCCCGCAGTCTGTAGACGGGTTGACATTTGTCTTCCTTTGAGGCATTATCCACGAGCCGATCATCTGGGCGCAGTGGCGTCCGCGAAGGGTGGTCGGTCGCCGCTCACGGGTTCCGTGGCGCGCGATGCGAGGTTCCACGACCTCGAGCATTTGGGTTTTTGGGCACGCCCGCCAGGGTACGGTCCGTAAAATGCCGATGCAAGCGATCTTTGGAGGACACATGAAAGACAGGATCCGTGTCAGACTCAGGGGTTTTGACGTCCGCTTGATTGACGACAGCGCAAAATCCATCGTTACGACCGTGCAGAGAGCCGGGGCAAAGGTTTTGGGGCCAATCCCCCTGCCTACCAAGATCAGCAAGTATACAGTGCTGCGATCCCCGTTTGTACACAAGAAATCTCGCGAACAATTCGAGATGCGGACCCACAAGAGACTCATAGACATTCTGAGTCCGACTCCCGATGTCATGGATGCACTGATGAAGCTCGAGTTGCCCGCCGGGGTGGACGTCGAGATCAAGCAGTAAACGGACGGTTTTGTACCGTACCGTTCAACGCTTAGGAGAAGCCGATGGTAGGATTGATCGGAAAGAAGATGGGCATGACCCAGGTCTTCGACGAAATTGGCCGGCTGGTGCCGGTTACGGTTGTCGTCGTTGAACCGAATAAGGTCATTGGCCGCAAGACCACGGAGAAGGATGGCTACGATGCCGTCGTTCTTGGTTACAGGGACATGAAGAAGATCCAGGTAACGAAGCCGTACGCGGGGCAGTTTCCCGAAGGTGTGGCTCCCACAAAGATAATCAGCGAGATGCGTGACTTTAGCGGCGAAGCTGAGGTTGGCAAGGAGCTGGGTGTCTCGCTGTTCGAGGGGACCCGTTTCGTGGATGTGATTGCCATCAGCAAGGGCAAGGGCTTCCAGGGCGTCATCAAGCGCTGGGGCTTCGCGGGTGGACGCAATACGCACGGATCCAAGTTTCATCGTGAGCCAGGTTCCACCGGTATGAGCACGTACCCGCACAAAACCTTCAAGAACAAGAAGATGCCAGGCCGCATGGGCCGCGAGCGCGTTACGGTTCAGAATCTGAAGGTCGTCAAGATCGATGTCGAGAACGGCTTCATGCTGATTCGCGGCGCCGTTCCTGGTCCGCGAAACAGCGTCGTCGTCGTACGATCGGCCGTCAAGAAAGCTAAGTGAGGATAGACTGATATGCAAGGCAAAGTCTTTTCCGTACAGGGCAAGGAGCTTCGGTCGATCGAGTTGTCGGACGACGTGTTTGGCCTTCCGGTCAACGAAGACGTGATCTGGTACGCGATCAACAATGAGCTCGCCAATAATCGTGTGGGCACCGCCGAGACGAAGACTCGTTCGGATGTGCATGGCACCAACCGCCGCCCGTACAGCCAGAAGGGTACCGGACGCGCCCGCCAGGGTGACGTCAAGGCGCCGCAGTTCGTTGGTGGTGGTACCGTGTTTGGTCCGCACCCCAGGGACTATTCCTATTCAATCAACAAGAAGGCCAAGCGCTTGGCGATGAAGAGCATCCTGAGCCTGAAGGCCCAGAACTCGTCGATGAAAGTCGTAGAGGACTTTTCGATCGCAAGCGGGAAGACCAAGGATCTGGCGTCGCTGCTGTCTGGCCTGCTCCCCAAGGATAAGGCCGAGCGGACGGTTGTAATCCTCAAGGATGATGACGCGATGGTGAAGCGAGCCGGCCGGAATATTCCGTGGCTGCACTTCCTGTCCTTCAATCGCCTGCGCGCTCATGATCTGTTCTACGGACGGACCGTGATCGTGATGGAATCCGCGGTGAAGAACCTCAACGAATTCTACGCGGACAAGTAAGGAAGGCCGACCAATGCAGTACGAAAGCATTCTTATAGAACCGGTTCTGAGCGAGAAGACGAACTTGCTGCGCGAAGAAGGCAAGTATGTGTTCCGCGTCGATCCGAGGGCTACGAAGATTCAGGTCAAGGAAGCCGTTACGCGGCTCTTTGAGGTGCACCCGATTTCGTGCACCATGATGAATGTGAAGGGCAAGCCCAAGCGGCTTCGCAATCGGGCGGGCTATACCTCGTCATGGAAGAAGGCCATCGTGAGGCTCGCCAAGGGCGAGACGATCAAGGCTTTTGAGGGCGCGTGAGCGTACCAAGGGGAACACTATGGCTATAAAGACATTCAGGCCGATAACCCCCGGACTCAGGCACCGGGTGCAGGTGGTGAACGATGCGCTCACCATTGGCAATGAGCCACAGAAGGCGCTGACCAAGGGCAAGAAGCAGAATGCCGGGCGCGCCTCGAACGGTCGCATATCGATGCGCCGCAAGGGGGGCGGTCACAAGCGCAAGTATCGCGAGATTGACTGGAAGCGCGACAAGTATGGCATACCGGGAAAGATCGCGACCATTGAATATGATCCGAATCGTTCCGCCAATATCGCCTTGGTCAACTATGCTGACGGCGAGAAGCGCTACATCATAGCGCCGATTGGCCTCCAGGTTGGGCAGGTCGTGATCAGCGGTGCCGATGCTCCGATAGAGATCGGCAATGCGTTGCCACTGGAGAACATCCCTGTTGGCTTCACGATCCACAATGTGGAGCTGAATCTGGGCAAGGGCGCGCAGATGGCGCGGTCGGCCGGAGCGGGCGCGATGATCGTCGGTTCTGATGGTGACTACGTTACCGTCAAGCTGCCTTCCAACGAGCTCAGGCTTGTTTTCAAGAAGTGCATCGCGACGATTGGTGGCGTGGGCAACGAGGATCACATGAATGAGCGCTATGGCAAGGCCGGCCGAGTCCGCTGGCTTGGCAAGCGTCCGCGTGTGAGAGGCGTGGCCATGAACCCGGTCGATCACCCGCACGGAGGCGGCGAAGGCCGCGGCAAGGGTTACAAGCAGCCGGTTACCCCGTGGGGCCAGCCTTGTAAGGGTTACAAGACGCGCGATCCGCACAAGCCGTCGAGTCGCTTCATCGTCAAGCGCCGCAAGTAAAGGATAGGAGCGAACCGTGTCCAGGTCAGTGAAGAAAGGCCCGTTCATTGAGAAGAGCCTCTATAAGAAGGTCATCGAAGCCTCAAAGGCCGGTGACAAGAAGGTCATGAAGACCTTCTCTCGATGCTCCACGATCATTCCGGAAATGGTCGGCCTCACCTTGTCCGTGTATAACGGCAAGAGCTGGGTTCCGGTGTACGTCACCGAGAACCTCGTTGGCCACAAGCTCGGCGAGTTTTCGCCGACGCGCGTGTTTCGGGGTCATTCTGGCTCCGATAAGAAAGCCGACAGGAAATAGGTGGCTATCATGGTCAAGAAAACCGGTTACCCGGCGTGCGCCAAGTTCATAATGGGCTCGCCGTCCAAAATTCGGCCTGTGGCAGACCTGGTCCGCAACAAGCCGTACAACGAGGCGGTTGCAATTCTGGAGCACATGCCCCAGAAGGGCGCCCGACTCATCAAGAAGGTTGTCGTATCAGCCGCGTCGAACGCGCTCAATCAGAATCGCAAGCTTGCGGAGGACATGCTGTTCGTCCGCGAGCTCAGGATCGATGATGGTCCGCGGATGCGCCGTGTCTGGTTCCGCGCTCGAGGCAGGGCAGACATGCTTGTCAAGCAGATGTGCCACATCAGCGTGGTCGTCGACGAAATAACCAGGTCGGAGGCGTAACGTGGGCCAGAAAGTAAACCCAATCGGATTGCGGATTGGCATCAACAAGGACTGGAAGTCCCGCTGGTACGTCGATCCTCGTGATTATGCGAAGACGCTGCACGAAGACCTGGCGCTCCGCAAGCGGATGTACCAGCTGCCCGAAGCGAAGAACGCCGACATTTCCGAAATCGAGATTGTCAGGCATCCGCAGAAGGTGACGATCGTGATTCACACCGCGAAGCCGGGTGTGCTGATCGGCCAGAAGGGTGCCAACATCGAGCGCATCGGTCTGGAACTGCAGAAGTACGCTTCGAAGAAGATCAATATCAAGATCAAGGAAATCAAGAAGGTTGAGACCAACTCGCAGATCGTTGCTCAGAGTGTCTGCCGCCAGCTTGAGGGTCGCGGTTCTTTCCGCAGGACCATGAAGATGGCCGTCAGCACCGCGATGAAGGCTGGCGCGCAGGGTTGCAAGATCCGCATGTCCGGCCGTCTTGGCGGAGCGGACATGAGCCGGACCGAGGAGCACAAGGAAGGCCGCGTGCCTCTGCACACGCTTCGCGCCGATATCGATTATGGCTTCTATGAGGCCAATACGACCTACGGCAAGATCGGCGTCAAGGTTTGGATCTGCAAGAGCGACAACGCAATGATGGGCGACAAGAAGGAAGATGCCGGCCTGATGCCCGGTCGACCGCGCCGCGAACATAGCGACAGGCCTGAGCGTGCCGGTGAGCGCGGACCACGCGGACCGAGGACCGGTTCCAGCCGTGGCCCCCGCGATGCGGGTACCCGCGAGGCGAGGAGCTAAGAAATGCTTGCACCTAAAAGAGTTAAGCACCGCAAGGTTCAGCGCGGTCGGACCAAGGGCAACGCGACCGCTGGAAATGCGGTATCGTTCGGCGAGTTTGGTCTGATGTGCCTGGAGCCGATCTGGATTACCAGCAGACAGCTCGAGGCGGCCCGTGTCGCCTTGAACAGGTCTATCAAGCGCGGCGGCAAGCTGTGGATCCGGATTTTCCCGGACAAGCCGTACAGCAAGAAGCCGCTTGAAGTGCGCATGGGTAAAGGTAAGGGCGGCCCGGAGTATTGGGTTGCGGTGGTCAGGCCGGGAACGGTCATGTTCGAGCTCGCGGGTGTGCCCCGTGAGGCGGCGGCAGAGGCGATGCGTCTGGCCGGCAGCAAACTGCCGATCAGGACGAAGTTCATCGTTCGGGCCGACATGGAGATGGAGTAAGCGCATGAAGAATTCTTTCAAGGAGCTGAAGCTCGAAGAGCTCGTGGCAAAGCGCGAGGAGCTCACCAAGAAATACTTTGACCTGCGCTTCCAGATGGTTATTGGCCACGTCGAGAATCCGCTTCAGAAGCGGACCATGCGAAGGCAGATCGCCAGACTCAATACGCTTATTTGCCAGCACGAGCGTGTCGCTCACGACGGCGCCGGCGCCAAAGCCTGACGGAGGGCGGGATCATGGAAGAGAAGACCAGGAAAGACAAGCAGGTCCTGCAGGGCGTGGTCGTAAGCGACAAGATGGAGAAGACCATCGTCGTCGAGATCGTGATGCGCAAGCTGCACCCGCTGTACAAGAAGTACCTTACCCGGAGCAAGAAGGTTAAGGCACATGACGAAACCAATGATGCCAAGATCGGCGACACGGTGCGTGTTGTCGAGACGCGGCCGCTGTCGCGCGACAAGCGTTGGCGTCTGGCCGAAATCGTCGAGCGCGCGAAGTAATCGCCTGAGAGGATCGGTATGATACAGGTTGAAAGCAAGCTGAACGTCGCGGACAATTCCGGCGCCAAGACGGTGCAATGCATCAAGGTGCTCGGCGGCTCGAAACGCCGGTACGCGTATGTCGGTGATATTATCGTAGTGGCGGTCAAGGCAGCATTGCCCAACTCGGCCATCAAAAAGGGAACCGTTGAGAAGGCTGTCGTCGTGCGTGTCCATAAGGAATATCGCAGGCCTGATGGTACGTACATTCGGTTCGACGACAACGCCTGCGTCATCATTGACGCGAACAAGAACCCGAAGGGCAAGCGCATCTTTGGTCCCGTCGCTCGCGAGTTGCGCGACAAGGACTACATGAAGATCGTTTCGCTTGCCCCCGAGGTCCTATAAGGAGCGGGCGATGAGCGACGTAAGGGTTAAGACGAAGTTGAAGAAGGACGATCTGGTGCAGGTCATTTCCGGCAAGGAACGTGGCAAGCAGGGCAAGATTGTCGTGGTCGATCATGACAAGGGTCGCGCCATTGTTCAGGGTGTCAACATGGTCAAGAAGGCCATGAAGAAGAAGTCCCAGAACGATCGAGGCGGCATCATAGAGATAGAGGCACCCGTTCGCCTCTGCAACATGATGATTGTCTGCAAGAAGTGCGGCCCGACGCGGATTGGCTACAAGATCGAGGGTGACGCGAAGAAACGCGTTTGCCGCAAGTGCGGGGAGGCGCTCTGATGGCCGAGAAGCAGCAGAAGAACGCGTACGTTCCGAGACTACGGAAAATCTACGCCGAGAAGGTGGCCGCAGAACTCAAGAGCGAGTTCGGCTATGAATCGGTGATGCAGATACCAAAGCTCGTGAAGGTGATCGTGTCGATGGGCGTTGGCGAGGCCAAGGAGAACAAGAAGATCCTTGACGCCGCCGTCCTGGATGTTGGTATCATCACCGGCCAGAAGGCGGTGAAGACCAAGGCCAGGAAGTCGATCGCGGTGTTCAAGATTCGCGAAGGCCAGGAGATTGGTTGTCGCGTAACGCTCCGGGGTGCCCAGATGTGGGAATTCCTCGACCGGCTCCTGAACGTGGCCCTGCCACGCGTCAAGGACTTCCGTGGGGTGAATCCGAATGCCTTTGACGGGCACGGAAACTATTCCATGGGGCTCACGGAGCAGATCATCTTCCCGGAGATCGATTACGACAAGATCGAGAAGGTGATGGGCATGAACGTGGCCATCGTTACGAGCGCCCGCACCGACAAGGAAGCGAAGAGCCTTCTTGCCAAGATGGGCATGCCGTTCAGGAAGTAGGAGAGGATTCTAATGGCCAGGAAAGCTATGATACTGAAGGCGCTCGCAAAGCCCAAGTACATGACCAGGCACGTGAACAGGTGCAAGATCTGCGGGAGACCCCGTGGCTACATGCGCAAATTCGATATGTGCCGTATTTGCTTCCGGAAACTCGCGAGCGAGGGTTTCATTCCGGGCGTAACCAAATCGAGCTGGTAGGAGGACTGGAATGAGCGTTTCCGATCCCATCTCCGATATGCTGACCAAGGTCCGCAACGCGAGCATGGCCCGCCACGAGAAGGTGGATATTCCAACCTCGCGGCTCAAGCTCGAGGTCGTCAAGATACTCAAGACCGAAGGCTTCATAAAGAACTTCAAGAAGCTCGCCCAGGAAGGTCGAAACTTTATTCGCATCTTCCTGAAGTATGACGAGGAAAACGAGCCGATAATTCACGGCATCGAGAAGGTCTCAAAGCCTGGCCGGAGAGTATACACCGGTTACAAGGGGCTGCCGCGCGTGCACAACGGCTATGGTACCCTGATAGTCTCGACCTCCGAAGGCGTGACCACCGGCAAGAAAGCCGCTGAGAAAAAAGTCGGCGGCGAACTCATCTGCACCGTTTGGTAATAGAGGGGAACCGCCATGTCGAGGATAGGCTATAAGCCGATTATGGTACCGAAGGGCGTGAAGGTCGCCGTACAGGGGAACAAGATCAACGTGGAAGGCCCTAAGGGCAAGCTCAGTGAAGAGCTCGCCACATCGCTGGTCACCGTCGAGGTCAAGAATGACGCGGTAAGCGTCGGACGGGCCAACGATGAGAAGCAGACCAAGGCATTCCACGGCCTGTATCGCAATCTGATCAATAATATGGTGGTCGGCGTCACCGAGGGCTACAAGAAGGCCCTGGTTATAAATGGCGTCGGCTTCAAGGCAGAGGTTCAGGGCAAGCTCCTGGTGCTCAGCCTTGGATATTCGAGCGACGTCTACGTCGGGATTCCGGAAGGGCTGTCGGTCGTTGTAGAGGCCAATAACCAGAAGATCGTTGTCTCGGGCATAGACAAGCAGCTCGTTGGGCAGTTTGCAAGTGAGATTCGCGGCCTTCGCAAGCCTGAGCCGTACAAGGGCAAGGGCGTCCGCTACGAGACCGAGACCATCCGCAAGAAGGTCGGCAAGACCGGCGTGAAGTAAGGGACGGCCATGAGCACGAAAGAACTTTCAGAGAAGATCAGACGACGTGATGCCAGGAAGGTTCACGTTCGCAAGACGATAAGCGGAACCGCCGAGCGCCCGCGGCTGACGGTTTTCAAGTCGAACCGATATCTGTACATCCAGGCCATCGATGACGAGGCGGGCGCTACGCTCGCGTCGGCAAGCACCCTGGAAGAGGCACTCAAGGGCGTGCGACCGACCGTCGAGGGCGGAAGCAAGCTTGGCGAGCTGATGGGTTCGAGGCTGGCAGAGAAGAAGATCGCGACTGTCATCTTTGACAGGAACGGTTATCATTATCATGGCGTCGTGAAAGCCATCGCCGACGGAACCCGCAAGGCCGGGATCAAATTCTAGGGGGAACTCGTGGATAGGAGAGAGAGGGACGACAGGTCCCGCGATATCTACGTCGAGAAGCTCGTCAAGCTGAACCGAACCGCCAAGGTAGTCAAGGGCGGCCGAAGGTTCTCGTTCTCCGCCCTGACCGTCGTAGGCGATCGGAGCGGCAACGTCGGGTATGGTTTCGGCAAGGCGAATGACGTCACCGAGGCGATCCGGAAGAGCATCGACAAGGCCAAGAGGAATATGGTCAAGCTGCCTGTGAAGAACGGGACCATCCCTCATGACATCATTGGACAGTACAAGGCCTCCAAGGTCATGCTGAAGCCGGCCTGCCCGGGTTCCGGCATCATCGCCGGTGGCGCGGTTCGTGCCATCATGGAAGCCGGTGGCGTGACCGACATTCTGGCGAAGAGCGTCGGAAGCCGCTCTGCGATCAATGTGATCCGTGCAGCCTTTGACGGCATCGAGGGCATCCTGGATGCCCGCGCCGTTGCCCACAATCGTGGCAAGGCGCTCAAGGATATGTGGGGTTAATGCCATGGCCGAAAAGATCGTCATAAAGCTCGTCAAGAGCACAATCGGCCGCAAGCCTGAGCAGCGGGCAACGGTCCGTTCGCTTGGACTTCGCAAGATCAGCTCATGCACCGTACAGGAGGCTACTCCCTCCATACTGGGCATGATCGATACGGTCAAGCACCTCGTCGAAGTCAGGCCCTATGTGGCTGGCCAGGAGCAGAAGAAATGAGCGACTTCAACCTACATCCACCTGTCGGTGCCCAGCATCGCAAGAAGATAGTGGGCCGTGGCCAGGGTTCAGGTCTCGGTGGTACCGCCGGCAAGGGCAACAAGGGACAGCAGTCCCGCTCTGGTGGAAAGACCTATCCGGGTTTTGAAGGCGGTCAGATGCCCTTGTATCGGCGCCTGGCCCACCGCGGGTTCAACAACAAGAACTTCAGCGTCGATTTCCAGATAGTCAACCTGAATGACATCGAGATGCGCTTCGAAGCGGGTGAAATTGTGGACGGCGTATCCCTGGCTATCAAGGGTCTCGTCCGCAAGGCGGAAGTCCCAGTCAAGATCCTCGGCAATGGCGAGCTTACCAAGGCTCTTACCTTCGTCGTGGATAAGATCTCTGCCTCAGCCAAGGCCAAGATCGAAGCGGCCGGCGGCAAGGTGGAGATGCCCTGAAAAGGGCATATCCAACAGGAAAGAAGGTAGTGGTCTATGGCAGGTAACGCGTTGACGGATGTGTTCCGGATAAAGGAATTGCGGGAACGCATTCTCTATACGATCACCTGGCTTGTGGTGTTCAGGATCGGGGTCTTTCTTCCGATCCCTGGCATCAATGCCGGCGCACTGAAAGAATACTTCGCCTCGGTAAACTCCAAGGGTGGCATTACCGATTACCTGGATTTCTTTGCGGGTGGTGCGTTCAAGAACTTCTCGGTATTCATGCTCGGCGTAATGCCGTACATATCGACCCAGATCATCATGCAGCTGCTGATCGTCGTCTTCCCCAGTCTCAAGAAGATTGCTGAAGAAGATGGCGGCCAGCGGAAGATAGCGCTGTACACCCGGCTCGGCGCGATCCTGGTCAGCGTTCTTCAGGCCTTTGCCTTGGTCGCATACGCGAAGAATATCGCCAAGACCAATCCGGACGTTCTGATGATGAACCCGCAGGCGTATACGGCGCTGGCCGTGCTGACGGTTACTACCGGTTCCATGTTCCTGGTATGGATAGGTGAGCAGATCACCAAGCGGGGCATTGGCAACGGTATATCGCTGATCATCTTTGCGGGTATTGTGGCCAGATTGCCGAATGCATTGTATGCGTTGTTCCGCAAGATGGTGAGCGGTGAGATCAACGCCGTGGTGGCGATCTTCGTCATATTGCTCTTTGCGGCGGTTGTCGTGCTGGTCATCTATGAACAGCAGGGACAACGGAAGATTCCGGTCAATTACGCCAAGCGTGTGGTTGGCAGGAAGATGTATGGCGCCCAGAACACATACATACCGTTCAAGATCAATCCATCCGGCGTCATTCCGGTGATCTTCGCATCGAGCATCCTCACGTTTCCGCTGCAGATTGCCCAGAGCATGGGCGGTGGCGCGAAGTGGCTTCGTGACTTTGCGTATTTCCTGAGGCCCGAAGGCTGGTGGTACAATATATTCTATATATTGTTCATCGTGTTCTTCGCCTATTTCTACACGCAGGTTTCCCTGAACCCTCAGGAGATCAGCAAGAATATCAGGGAGAACGGCGGTTCGATACCAGGTATCCGTTCCGAGAAAATGGAAGAGTACCTGACGAAGATCCTGAACAGGATCGTGTTCCCCGGCGCCCTGTACCTGGCTTTGATAGCTCTGATACCGACGGTTGTGCAGAGGATATTCCATTTCCCCAGTGAACTGGCGTATCTGCTCGGAGGCACTTCGTTGCTCATTCTTGTCGGAGTGGATCTGGATACGATGTCCCAGGTGGAAGGGCAGCTCAAGATGCATCACCACGACGGACTGACGAAGCGCGGGCATATCAAGGCACGCAATCTGTAGCATGGTAGACGAGGGCGGCCACGGCGTGGTACAAAACTTTTTCGGTACCTTACGGAGGAATCGGCGATGAAGGTCAGGACCAGCGTTAAGCGCATATGCGATAAATGCAAGGTTATCAAGCGGAATGGCATAGTCCGCATTATTTGTGAGAATCCCAAGCACAAGCAGAAGCAGGGATGAGGAGGTAGGCCCCAATGGCACGTATAGCGGGAGTCGACCTCCCCAACAAGCACGTTGAGATAGCGCTCACGTATATTTACGGTATCGGCAGGACCAGTGCCCGCAAGATTTGCGAGACGGTCAAGCTCGATGTGAACCGGAATATCAATGACCTTTCCAACGAAGAAGTCAACGAGCTTCGCAAGCTGATAGAGAATGACTATAAGGTCGAGGGACGGCTTCGCTCGGAAACCAACCTCAACATCAAACGGCTCATGGATATTGGCTGTTACCGGGGCCTTCGGCACCGGAAAGGCCTGCCCGTTCGAGGTCAGCGCACGCGAACGAACGCGCGCACGCGCAAGGGTAAGAAGAAGACCGTGGCCAACAAGAAGAAGGCCTAAGGAGGGTAGGGTTCGTGGCTCAGACCAAGAAGAGAAAAGAGAAGAAGAGCGTATATGAAGGCAACGTCTATATTCAGGCGACCTTCAACAATACCATCATCACCGTAACCGACCTGAACGGTAACGCAATTTCATGGGGATCCTCCGGTGGCATGGGCTTCCGCGGCGCGAAGAAATCCACCCCCTTCGCGGCGCAGTCCGTCACGGAGCAGGCAGTAACGAAGGCTCTGACCGTGGGTCTTCGAGAAGTGCACGTGTACGTCAAGGGTCCTGGCGTTGGTCGCGAATCGGCCATCCGCCAGCTTGGAGCCTTGGGGCTCAAGATCAAGAGCATCAGTGACGTAACGCCCATTCCGCACAACGGCTGCCGCCCCCCAAAAGCGCGCAGGATGTAGGGTAGGGGGAGAAAAAGAATGGCACGTTATATTGGTCCTCGGTGCAGGTTGTGCCGAACCGAGAACAAGAGACTTTTCCTCAAGGGCGACAAGTGCAAGAGCGACAAGTGCCCGGTAAACAGAAAGCGCATGGCGCCTGGCAAGGATCCAAAGACCAGACAAAAGAAGCAGTCTGATTACGCCGTGCAGTTGCGCGAGAAGCAGAAGCTCAAGAGATCGTATGGTCTGCTCGAGAAGCAGTTCAAGCTGACCTTTGAGAAGGCGCTTCGCATGCCAGGCAAGACGGGCGAGAACCTGTTTGCCTTGCTTGAGTGCAGGCTGGACAGCGTGGTGTACAGACTCCGTTTCGCGACGAGTCGTTCCCAGGCGCGCCAGGTCGTTCTGCACGGCCACGTACTGGTCAACGGCAAGCGCGTCAACGTGCCGTCGTATCAGGTCAAGCCCGGTGATACCATATCGATTCACCAGACCTACAAGACGAACAAGGTTCTGCTCGCCGCGCTCTCTGAGCATCAGAAGAGCGGTGTGATGCCCTGGCTTTCTCTCGATGTAGAGAAATTCGAAGGGAAATTCAACCTTGTACCGCAGCGCCAGGACATCGTCGATATGGCCGATATCCGCGAACAGCTCGTGGTTGAGCTCTATTCGAAGTAAGGAGTGGACATGGCGCGAAAGAACCTGCTCAAGGGATTCAAGAGGCCGAAAGGCATTACGTATGAGCAGAGCGAAAGCTCTACCGATTACGGAAAGTTCATAGCATATCCCTTCGAGCCTGGGTACGGTACCACTATCGGCAACACCCTGCGCCGTATACTCCTCTCATCGATTCAGGGCTACGCCATCACCGCCGTTCGCATCACCCGCCACGAGGCGGATGGTGCGCAACATGTGGTGTCGTCCGAGTTCGAGACGATACCGGGTGTGTCAGAGGATACGATAGAGCTTCTTAACAATCTGAAACAGCTTCGGCTGCAGCTCCCGAATGACGAAGAGCAGATGACGCTGTTGTACGAGTTCTCGGGCCCAGCCGACATCAAGGGTGCGGATCTGACCAAAGAGAAGGCGCTGAAGGTCTTCAATCCTGGCACGCATCTGATGAGCATCATGGATGGGGTGAAGCTCGATCTCGAGATTCAGATTGATCTTGGCCGCGGATACGTCCCGAGCGAGGTCAATGAGAAGTATATCGAGGTTGTCGGTACGATCCCGATGGATGCGATATTCTCGCCCGTCAGCAAGGCGCGGTATAGCGTCGAGCCGACCCGCGTCGGACATCGATCCGATTATGACAAATTGATTCTTGAGGTCTGGACGGACGGCACCTTGAAGCCGGAGGATGCGCTGGCCGAGGCGGCGAAGATCGCCAAGGATCATTTCAGCATCTTCGTGAACTTCGATGAAGGTGAACCGGGCCTCGATGAAGAGAGTGATGAGCTGGACGAGCGCATCAAGGCCATTCTGACGACCCCGGTCGAGGAACTGGAACTGTCAGTCCGATCATCGAATTGCCTGAAGAACGCCAGCATCAAGACCATTGGTGACCTGACACGCAAGACAGAGGATGACATCGCCAAGACGAGGAACTTCGGAAAGAAGTCCTTGCAGGAGATCAAGGACCGCCTCAAGGAATGGAACCTGGGACTCGGCATGACCGACTACTCCGAACTCAGGGATCACTTGAAGCTGGAGAAGCAGAAGGAAGATATCCATGAACCATAAGAAGGGCTTCAATAAGCTGAACCGGAACGCCTCGCACAGAAGGGCTCTCCTCCGGAATATGGCTACCGTCCTCTTCAAGCATGAGCAGATCACCACGACCAAGGCCAAGGCAATCGAGGTGCGCAGGGTTGCCGAGAAGATGATTACCAGGGCCAAAGAAGACAGTGTCCATAACAGGCGCGTGGTTGGCGAGAAGATCGCCGATCAGGCGGTGCTGGCGAAGCTGTTTACCGATATCGCTCCTCGCATGAAGGAACGGAATGGCGGCTACACCCGTATTCTGAAGATCGGTTTCCGCGACCAGGATGCGGCCAGCATGGTGATTCTCGAGCTCGTTGACTACAAGCTCGAGGATGCCTCCAAGGCCGACAAGAAGAAGGATGCCGAGAAGCCGAAGAAGGCGGAGCCAAAGGCCAAGAAGTCGGAACCGAAGACTGATCCGAAGGCAAAGATGCCCAGGACCAAGAAGTCTGCAACCGCCAAGACGGCCGAGTAAGGGGAGGATCGAATATGTCCAAAGCCCATCGCGGTAAAGGAATAGCGGAACTCGCGGCCGGTGGCCGTGGACAATGCCCCGTGTGCAAGCGCGAAGGTGTTAAGCTGCTCTATGAGCAGGAAATCGATGGGGCCAAGACCAAGATCTGCAAGATCTGCAAGGCCACAATCGCCAACAAGAAATAAGAACCGGTGCTCGTTTGCACCATGCCGGGGGAATTTCCTCTGGCCACGGGAGGCCGCCATTGTGCGGCCTTTCGTCATTTTACGGATGGAGGCAGCAATGCGCTCTGAACGCGCCGGGATGCTGTACGGTATTGGAGCGTATGGGCTTTGGGGCATGTTCCCACTGTATTGGAAGCGTCTGGCTACGGTTCCGTCACTGCAGATCCTTGCCCACCGCATCGTATGGGCATTCCTGCTCACCGCGGTTCTATCGGCGGTGCTGGGAAGAGGCAAGCTCATCGCGCAGGTTGTCAGGGAACCACGGCGGCTTCTGGCCATCATACTGGCCGGCTTCCTCGTCACCGCCAACTGGGGCATATATATATGGGCGGTCAATTCGGGCAAGATCGTGGAGACCAGCCTGGGCTACTATCTGAACCCGCTGGTGTCGGTAGCGCTGGGGCTGATTGTCTTGAAGGAGCGGATTGACCTGGGCATCATCACGGCCTGCGGGATCGCCTTGGCCGGAATCGTCATTCTGACGATATCGTATGGCAAGTTGCCCTGGATAGCGCTTTCGCTCGCTCTGACATTCGCGCTCTATGGCTTGATAAAGAAGATGGCCGGCCTCGATGCCTTGGCGGGTCTTGCGATGGAGACGAGTCCGGTGTTTCCGCTGGCGCTCGCCTTTCTGCTGGTAGAGCAGCATGCCGGTCGCGGGGCTTATCTGTCGGTCGGATTGATCGAGACGGTCATGCTGACCCTCGCCGGACTGGTAACGGCGATACCGCTCTTCCTCTATGCTGAGGGTGTCAAGCGCATACCGCTTTCGAAGATGGGATTTCTGCAGTACATATCGCCCAGCCTCCAGCTGTCTCTGGGAGTCTTTGTCTTTGGCGAGAAACTGAGCAGCGTTCAGGCAGTTGCCTTTGGCTTCATTATCGTCGCCCTCGCGGTATTTGCCCTGACGAGAGCGAGAAGACCCGCGATCAACCGCGTGCAGGCTCGAGGCTAGACTCAATTTCTGACGCTTACGACCTTGCCGCGCTTGATCACGGTGCCGACGCAATTCATGCCCACGTTGTAGGCCAGATGTTTGTATGAGGGGGCGTCGAGGATCAGCATGTCCGCGAGCTTGCCCGCTTCCAGGGACCCGCGATCGGAGGCCAGGCCGAGCGCGGCCGCGCCATTGAGCGTCAGCGCTGTCAGTACTTCCTCCATGCTCATGCGCATGTACAGGACGGCCAGCGCGGCCGACAGGGGTATCGACTGGCTGTAGCACGAGCCTGGATTCAGGTCGGTGGCGAGCGCCACGGCAAGCCCGACGTTGATCATGGAGCGCGCGTCAGCATAGGGTTCCTTGAGAGTAAAGGCGGTAAGCGGCAGGCAGGTGGCCACCACTCCTGCAGCCGACATCGCGCGTAGGTCTTCCGGCGAGGCCTTGAGCAGATGATCGGCGCTCACCGCGCGCAGTTCCGCCGCAAGGCCCGCACCGCCGAGTCGCTCGATCTCGTCGGCATGGAGCTTGAGCCCGAACCCGGCATCGCGGGCCGCCTCCAGGTAGCGTCTGGAGTCGTCGAGCTCGAAGACGCCTTTCTCGCAGAAGATATCGCAGAAGCGCGCAAGCCCCGATGATTGCACACGCGGCAGCACCTTCTCGACCACGAAATCGATGTAGTCTCCCGGTCGGCCCTTGTACTCTGTCGGTATGGAATGTGGCCCCAGGAAGGTAGGCACAATGTCGACCGGCTGGCGCGAATCGAGCGCATGCATCGCTTCAAGCTGCCGAAGCTCGGTGTCCAGGTCCAGACCATAGCCCGACTTGCCTTCCACGGTGGTAACGCCGAGTTCGAGCATCCGCTCCAGCCTGAGCGCGCCACCGGCAACGAGGTCTGACAGGCTTGCCGAACGTGTCGCGGAAACGCTATTGGCAATGCCCCCACCGCGGCGATGGATCTCCATATAGGGCAGGCCGGAGGCCCGCCAGAAGAATTCGTCGGCCCTGTATCCGTCGAATATGAAGTGCGTATGGGAATCAACGAAACCTGGAATGACGGCGCAGCCCCGGGCGTCGATGGTTTCAGGTGGCGGTCCGTCCAGCCGTGGCATGTCGGAAGCGGGGCCAGCCCAGACGATGGTCTCCACATCGACGATGACCGCCGCGTCCGGTATGACGCTGATCATCGACATTGCCGAACCACGGCGCGCCACCTTTCCTGTCGGCGTTGCCAGCTCGCCAATATTGTGTATGACAACCGTTGCCTTCATACGGTACCGCCCTCTCGCTATGCGCGCCTAGCCCCGAAACAGCGGGTCGAGACCCGTCGTTCCCTTGAGCGAATCCTGATAATTCGACAGCGATACCCTGGCCAGCTGGTCCTTGACGATGGACAACTCCCTGGTCGCCCTCGCTATTTCCGCCTCGCTCCGTCCGCTGCGGGAATTGAGGAACGCCTCTATGTACCCGGCGCCGGATGACAGACGCGTCCGCTCTGATTCGGCATAACTCTGCAATCTGGCCAGGTACCAGTCAGAGCTCAGTACATAGTCGCGATTGAAAAGCTGTCGCAGTTCAGGATTGTCGAGGCCCTTCCCGTGCCAGGTACCCTCCGCCATGATGTGGAGTATGGCCTGCAACGGCGGAATGGCGGCCTGTATCGAGCCATCCGCAATGTAATCCCTGGCGGCGCGCTCCTGCGCCTCCGCGACGTTAAGGATGCCATCTGCGAAGTATTCGACGCTCTGCAGTTCAGGACGCAGCACTTCTTCGGGGAATACGGCAGATGGCGCATCGAAGATGCGGCCGAGGAACTGCGAGGCGAACAGGGGTGTGATGCGATAGCCAAGACGGCAGGCGGGAATGTGCTTCCCGCCGAACTCGAAGTCCTGTACCTGCTCAAGATATCCATGTTTGATAAGGAAGGCTGGATCCCGCTCTTCGGGCGTCAATCGTGCCCAGAGTTCCGGAACAAGCAGCGAGATGTCATGATCAACCTTGTACTTGTGGCCTATGTAGCCCGCGGCGGTTGTAAAGCCATGGTAACCACCGAGTATGAAGCCCAAGAGCGAGTTATTCAGGTCCGTGGTCGGGCACAGCGCGTTGAACGGGCCCTTGGTCAACGCCCCTTCGGAACCGGCTCCGGTGGTCGACGGACTCTTGCCCGTCAGCGAACATATGAAATCCATGAACAGTTCGGGCAATTCCTGGTAATGGATCGGCCCGTAGACGGCGAGCGGTCTGATGCCGGCTTCCGGTTCGGGCGGATTGTTCCGACGGCCGGGGAGAATCGCTCCGACAGGATGATGGGCGGCTGTCTCGAGCGGTATCATCCGGTAGAGCCTGGCGCTGACATCGGCAAGGTATCGGTGTATCGGCCGGACATAGTTCGAGTCCAGTTGCAGGTAGCGAGGATTCTTCGAGGGTTTGCCGTCGACCAGGCGCGGCCTGGCCGAGACGACGAAGTATCGGAAAGCGTCATCACGCTCGGCTTCTATGATCATCGAGCGCATCGGCTCCGTATACTCCGAAAGCTCGATGGTGTGTTCGATCATCTCCTTGGCCTTGGACCTGGTCAGCGGCTCGAAGTTCGAAATGAAGTTGTCCATCCGGGCCATGTCGCTTTCGGCCTGCTTGTCGTATCCACGAATGATGGCATCGTCGGGACGCTGGAAGAATCGGGCCTCGCAGTTCTTCGAGAACTTGACCGCCGGCTCGCGCACATCATCAGGCAGGCCTTCCAGCAGCTTGGTAGGCGCCAGCACCGAGGCGGTGATGTCATCCTCCCACTGAATTTTCTCCGCCGGCAGATAGTCCTGTCGCAGCTTGTGTATCGAGCGGGCACCGTCCGGCGTGAAGCCGATGCGCAGGTACGAGGCCTGCACCGCCCGCCCCTCGAATTTGATCACATTGCCCGTCGTACCATTGACCGTGTCGGTACCAAAGTGCGATCGCCAGTCCTCGCCCCAATCCGGCTTGTAGAAGCGTTTGACCAGGAAGACGAGTGCCTTGACCCGTTCCGGTATCGATTCGAGCCAGGCATTGTATTCGTCGGTATACAGCGATGAAGGTGAAAGCAACTTGATCACGCTGCCAAGCGAGCGTTTCTCCGATAGTATCGGGCGGCTTGCCCCGCCATGGTTCTCCGACTGGTTGCGGTGTCGATCCCCGAACGGGTGTTCTATGACCGCCTTGACCGCGGCCATGTCGGCGGCGAAATCTCCGGTCACGATCGGGTTGAAGGTGATGGCATCAAGAATCGACTTCGATATCTCCGACTTGCCGCCACCGGATACGGTACTGGGCTTATGGCAGAGCAGGCCCTCCGCCGCGGTACCGACGAGCCGCCACGCGCCAGACGCCGCATGCTGTTCAAGCTTGATGCGATACCCGCTCGGGTGGATATATACGTGATCGGGCAGAACCGGCAATGATCGCCTGGCGCCATGCGCCATCCAGACGGCCTGCTGATCCTTGAGCGATATGGTCGCATCGTCCGGCAGGTATATGATCGTGCTGAACATCCTGTCGATCGCGTAGCCTTCCGGCTGCAGCTCCACCCGATGGCCAAGGAGGCGGACGACGTCATCGATGGTCTGGCCCTTCGACCTCAGGTTGGTGTCTGGTACGAAGCGGTTGCCAAGATTGAAGCTGGGCATCACCAAGGCACCGCCCGCATGCTCTTCTTCCGTCAGGCCGGCCAGATTCGATGAATAGGAAATATGCGCCTTGATTTCTTTCTTGGTGTATCCAAAATAGTTGTCGGCGATGATCGTGACGATGACGCCGCGCTCGTCGCGCGCGCACAGCTTGAAGGGCTTGCCTTCGTTGTACTTCTCGGCGGGATCCTTCCAGGCCATGCCGTCGCGCCGTTGCCGTTCGGTCGCGGCATCCCACGAAGGAAGGCCAAGGTCCTTCTTGAGCATGCCGGTGAGGTGGGTGGCCAGCACGATGCAGCCGCTATGGCCGGTCCAGTGCAGCGGGTCCAGGGCCGCGTCGTTGTCGGAGACGTATGGATCGCCCGAATTGCCAAAGATGCTTTCGGCAAAATCCAGGTTGGCCGCCAGCGATGCGGGGGCGAAGAACCGAGTCTCCATCGACAGCTCGACGAACAGGCCTGGAACCTCCGGCCTGACCGTCGGCCGCATCAAGAGCGACAGGAAGGTGCGCGCGGGCTCGGGCTCGCCGGCGGTAAACGGCAACACGAGCAGATCGTCGGGCGGTGAGAATGCAGCCTTGAGAAGCCTGGCAAAGGCAATCTTCGGCACGGCCTTCTTGTCGAGTGGTACCGGCAGACCGCCTTCGGCTATATGAAACACACCCTGGGTCGTGCGTTTGTCGTTTGCCGGATTGTGCAGGACACCATTGCGTATCCTGTAGGACGACATCGTTGGTGACTTGTAGTCATGGCTATCAGGTGGCAGCGCCAGCTCCCTGGCCATGCCGTAGCGGTCGAGCACCAGCGTCTTCGAAGGCAGCCGCGGGCCTTCGGCGGGGCCGAGATCCGCAAGGTAAGCATCGAGGAAGGCCTGAATCCGGGCGTCCGCGGGGGGCAGGTAATTGGCCAGGAGTCTGTCCTTCTCCCGGAAATTGGCAAGCATATCGTTGGCCAGTTCCAGAAAGGCGGTGCCCTCCCTGGAGTAGACTGGAAGGCCGAGAGCCGATAGCTTCAGATTTATATAGGCCACGAGTCGGCCCCGCTCCACGGCCGAGCGTCGATCCAGCGTCAAACCAAAGTCGCGTTTCACGGGCATGCAAGCCTCCGATCGGGTTGGTAGCCTGGAGTCGAGCACCAAGCATTGTGATAAGCTAGTACAAACGTGGCAAATTTGCCAGAGGACAAGAAAAGAGGATGGCGCGCCGCGCAGGCACGCCATCCCCTCCATCATGCGAACGAGCATGCAGCGATCAGATACCCAGATATGCCTTCTTGACCATCTCGTCCTGCTTGAGCCTGGCGGCGGTATCGGTCAGGACTATCGACCCCGTCTGCAGGACATAGCCGCGATGCGCAATGGAAAGCGCCATCAGCGCGTTCTGTTCGACGAGCAGGATGGTTGTGCCTTGCGCATTGAGTTCCTTGATGATGTCAAAGATCTGATCTACCAGCACCGGCGCCAGACCCATCGACGGCTCGTCCATCAGCAGTATCTTGGGGCTGGACATCAGCCCCCTGGCCGTGGCCAGCATCTGTTGCTCGCCGCCTGACAGTGTTCCGCCCTTCTGCTCGGCGCGTTCCTTGAGTCTGGGGAACAGCCCGAACGCATAGTCGAGGCGTTTCTTGATGACGGCGCGATCACGTTCCAGATAGGCGCCCATCTCGAGATTCTCCAGCACCGTAAGCTTGGGGAAGATGCCGCGGCCTTCGGGAACCAGATCGACGCCCTCTTTATGGACGAGATGAGCCTCCATGGCCGAAATATTCTTGCCGTTCAGCAGCACCCGGCCCTTCTTGCAGTGCAGGAGGCCCGATATGGTGCGCAGCGTGGTGGTCTTGCCGGCGCCATTGGCACCGATCAGGGTGACGATCTCACCTTCCTCCACCGTGAGCGAGACGCCGCTGAGCGCGTGGATGGCGCCGTAATACGCATGGACCTCGTCGAGTTCGAGTAGACTCATCGCTTCCCCCTCACGCCGACAGCCCGGACGCGGCGCCGCGCCCCAGGTAGGCCTCGATGACTCGCGGATTGGCCGCGATTTCCTTTGGTTCGCCTTCGGCTATCTTCTCACCATAGTCCATGACCGTAATGCGCTCGGAAACCTGCATGACGACGCGCATGTCATGCTCGATCAGCAGTATGGCTATGCCAAGGTCGTCGCGCAGGCGCCTGAACAGGTGCATCGCATCCTCGCTCTCGTGCGGATTCATGCCGGCGGTCGGCTCGTCGAGCAGCAGCAGCTCCGGCTCGGCGGCCAGCGCTCTGGCTATCTCCACGCGGCGCTGCGCTCCATACGGTAGGTTCGATGCGAGCTCGTTGCCAAGGCCGTGCACGCCGACATACTCCATCAGCTCCTGCGCATGCAGTTCGGCTTGCTTCTCCTCGTCCTTGAAGTGCTTGAGCCTGAACAGGATCTCGAGTGGCGTCTGCCTGAGCCGCGTGTAGGCGCCCACCATGATGTTCTCGACCACGGTCATGCTGCCGAACAGGCGGATATTCTGGAAGGTGCGGGCTATGCGGTGAGCGGTGATGGTTTCCGGAGGCATGCGATCGAGGCGTGTTCCCTGGAACGTGATGCTGCCCTCATCGGCGCGGTATATGCCCGAGATGGTGTTGAAGAAGGTCGTCTTGCCGGCGCCATTGGGGCCGATGATGCTGAATATTCTGCCGCGCTCGATGTCGAAGTCCATCTTGTTGACGGCGGTGAGGCCTCCGAAGCGCTTGATGACGCCACGGGCTTCAAGGAAGGAACCGGTATCAGCCATTGTTCTGCTCCTTGTCCGGGGTGGCTGGCTTTGATGGCGGGTCGATCTCTTTCGCATCGAAATCCTTGAGTTCCCGCTTCCTGCGTGTCGCTGGCAGTATGCCGGCGGGCCTGTATATCATCATCAAGACCAGGATGATGCCGAAGAGCAGGCGCTGGTACTTGGCCGGGTCGAGCTGCGTTGACAGGTTCTTCCACGCGAAGTTGATGATCGGAATGACCGCCTCGCTTTGCCTGAGTTGCGAAAGGTACAGCGAGAAGCTCTGCAGTATCTGCAGGTTGAGCATGATGACGACAGCGGCACCTATGATCACGCCTGGTATCGAACCGACGCCACCCAGAATGACCATGGTCAGCACACCGATCGACTGCATGAAATTGAAGGAATCCGGGCTGACGAAGGTCCGGCTCGCGGCGAAGAGCACGCCCATGCCTCCGGCGAATGACGCGCCGACGGCAAACGCAATCAGCTTCATCTTGTTTGCCGGTATGCCCATCGCGGTGGCCGCCAGCTCGTCCTCGCGGATGGCCGTCCAGGCGCGTCCAACCTTGGAGTCATCGAGTCGCTGGGTAACCAGGATGGCAGCGATGACCACGACGAGGGCTATGAAATAGAAGAGTATGTTGTAGAACTCACTGACCGTGACGGTGTTGCCAACCAGTGGGCCGACGATCGAATTGAAGGCATCGACTACTCCCTGGGGCAGGGGAGGACGCTGGATGGGCGTGATTCCCTGCGGGCCGTTTGTCAGGTTGATCGGCTTGTCCAGGTTGTTGACCAGCTGCCTGACAACCTCTCCAAAGCCCAGGGTAACGATGGCCAGATAGTCGCCGCGCACGCGCAGCACCGGCAGGCCGAGCAGCAGGCCGACGAAGGCCGCGGCGATGATGCCCAGGAATATGAAGATGTAGAACCATTCGGGCGCCAGCAGGAACGGGGTGTCGAGCGGGGCCGTTCCCGGGATGGCGTGCAGGAGGAAGGCCTGCTGCGATCCGAAGAAGCCCCACAGATACGCGCCGACCGCGTAGAAGGCCACGTAGCCCAGGTTCAGGATTCCGGAGAAGCCAACGACTATGTTCAATCCGAGGGCCAGAGCCGCAAATACCGCGATCTGGAATATCACTTCAAGGTAGAAGATGTTCCTGGCTCCCAGTATCGGTACCAGTATCACCGCGATGAAGACCGCCAGCAGGAGTTTGACGGTCTTGTTCATCTTGAGGAAGTAGACCATGGCAACGGAGGCAGCAAAGACCAGAAACGACAGGATCGATCGGGGGCTCAGGTAGACCAGGAGCGTTCCCAGCGCCAGAAGGCCGCCCGATACCGCATACGGTACCTTGCCCGTATTGAGCCGTCTGCCCAGCTTGTCCAGCGATTCGTGGAGATGTGTGTTCATGACGTTCTCCTATGCCTTCTGCGAGACTTGCTCGCCGAGCAGGCCCGATGGACGGAATATCAGGATGAGTATCAGGATGGCAAAGGCGATGATGTCCTTGTACTCGGAACCCATGGCACCCATCGTGAACGTCGTCAGGTAGGCACCGGCGAAGCTTTCGAGCATGCCCAGCACGATGCCGCCGAGCAGGGCGCCTGTCAGGTTTCCGATGCCGCCCAATACGGCCGCCGTGAAGGCCTTCATGCCAGGGAAGAATCCCACAAATGGATCGATTCGTGTGAATTTCAGGGCATAGAGGACGCCAGCGGCTCCACCGAGCGCTCCGCCGAGCAGGAAGGTGAACGCTATGACACCGTTCACATACACGCCCATCAACGAGGCGCTGTTCCGGTCCTGGGCGACGGCGCGAATCGCCTTGCCGATACGCGTCGCGTTGACTATGTAATTGAGGGCCACGAGCATGCTGACGGCCGCAACGATCACGATGATTGACTTGACCTGTATGTCTACATCGATCGGTCCCTGTTTGGTCGCGAACGAGAACAGGGGAACGCGATCATCGAAGTTGCCAAAGCTCGGGAAGATGCGATGGAACTGGCCACTGGTCAGGCTCTCGACCAATCGAATCAGGTCCTGCAATATGAAGGAGACGCCTATGGCCGATATCAGCGGCACGATGCGCGGCGCACTGCGCAGCGGGCGGTATGCCAGGCGTTCGACAACGACGGCCATCGTACCCGAGGCCATCATTCCGGCCAGCACCGCCATGATCAACAGGACATACGCGAACAGGATACTGGCGCCTGCGAGAATGCCAAGGCGCTCCATGAACAAGAGAAATTCGACGCCGGCGAAGGCTCCGATGGCGAATATCTCGCTATGGGCGAAATTGATGAACTCAAGTACGCCGTAGACCATGGTGTACCCGAGCGCTATGGCGGCGTAGACAAAGCCGAGCGTGACCCCGTCTATCAGAACTTGCGGCAGGATGGAAATCGTATACCCAAGCAGGCCTATTTCCTGGCTCTCGATGAGCAGCTTGTCGGCAGGAGATCCGGTAAAGATCAACGCGAGCAGAATCATGACCGCGGAGAAGACTGCTCCGGCACCGACAACGAAGATGATCATTCTGCCGAGAGGCCTGATGATCTCGCGCACGGATACCGGTAGCTGAACGATTCGCATAGAGCCTCCCGTGAATCCCCCTGCCGGAAAGGCAGGGGGAATGAGTCTGAATTAGTGAGCGCTTACTTTGGGGGTTCGATGTCCAGCACCTGGGCGATCTTGTTGTTTGACCACTGTGCCGGATCTGCGGACGTGAGCTGGATGATGAAATACTTGGCCTTTACCAGGTCGCCCTTGCCATTGAAGGTAATGGTGCCGGTGATGCCGTTATAGGCCTTGATCGCGCGAACGGCCTTGGCGACGGCTTCCCTGGTCGGCACCGCGCCGCCGGATGCCTTGGCGGCATTCTCTATGGCGAGCAGCGCGAGCGCGGCGCTGTCATAGGCCTGGGCCGCGAACGGCTGGGGCTCGGAACCGAACCTGGCCTTGAAGTCCTTGATGAACTTGGCGGTTCCCGGATATGCGGCCGCGGGGCCGGATACCGTTGAATAGTAGGTTCCCTTACCGTCGAGCAGTACCTTGCCACCGATCTTGGTAGCGTCGCTCGAGTCAAAGCCATCGTCGGACAGGAACATGCCCTTGAAGCCCTTCTGGCGTGCCTGCTTGAAGAGCACCGCAGACTGGTCGTACATGCCACCGAAATAGATGACATCGGGTTTGGACGCGAGGATCGGTGTCAGGATGGAATCGAAGTTGGCCTTCTCTTCCGTGCCGGCGAAGCCGCGGACCTTGATACCCAGTGTCTCGGCCTCGCGCTTGAAGTACTCGGCGATGCCCTGGCCATACGCTGTCTTGTCATGGATGACATAGGCGCTCTTCATGCCCTGCGACTTGGCGAACTGCGCGCCGACCGCGCCCTGGACATCGTCACGACCACAGATGCGGCTGACTTCCAGGTAATTTCGCTCGGTAACCTTTGGGTTGGTGTTGGCCGGTGAAATATTGGCCAGTCCGGCCGAATGGTACTCTTCCGATGAAGGAATCTGCACGCCGGAATTGTAGTGGCCAACGATGACGAGGACCGATGGATCGGCGACGATGTTCTTGGCGTTGGCCACGCCGGTGTCCGGGTTGCCCTGGTCGTCGAAGGGGGCAAGTTCTACCTTGAAGCCCATCTTGGCAAGAGAGGCCGAAAGCTGCTCGATGGCCAGCTGGGCGCCGTTCTTGATATCGGTGCCCACAGCTGACATGCCACCCGAGAGCGGGCTCTGTGTGGCTATCTTGATGACCTTGGTCTGCGCGCTGACTGCAGTCGCAGCGAACACGAGCATCATCACTACCATTACGCTGGTAATAAACCTTTTACCCATACGCTTAACCTCCGATACGGTTTTCAAACAGATTGATCGGCGACGCACTGTCGGCGTCGAAATGGCATGGCAGGATGGCCACAGGTATTCCGGCCGCCTCCTTTCAACCCGCGTGGGCGGTTCCAGATATCAGGATATGCGCTCGCCGCGAGCGCGCATTCGAGCGATTCTGGCATACCAGACGGCTCCCGAAAATTTCACCAAGCCACTACGGTAAATCGACTTTTCGCCCACGTCAAGCGTAATGTTTCTGTTTGGCGAGTCGGGGAATAAAGATTTATTATCTCGCCGGCATTGCCGCAAAAATGCGTTGCCAAGCAGCCAGGATGCATGTACTCTTTGAAAAACATGTGGACTCTGCTGATGGTCATGCTCGGACGATGCGTGGGAGGAACACATGAAGAGTCTGGGAACGCGTCTGGCGCTCTTGATCATGCCTATCCTGCTGATAGGCATAACGGGCCTGGTCGGCATACTCACGGCCAGGGAGGGCTCGATGCTGGTGCGGTACCAGACGCGGGAGGCGCAATCGACCGCGGATGGCTATGCCGCGGCAGCCGGGCAACGCCTGTCTTCTTCCATTGATGTGGCCCGCACGCTGGCCGTCATTCTGGCCCAGACCGCGGGCCCCGACGCCAACAGAGAGTCCGCCTGTGAGTCGCTGCGTGATGCGCTTGAGGGATTCCCGGATTTCATGGCCGTCTGGTCATACTGGGAGACGGACGCCTTCGATGGCGCCGATGCGGCACATCGGTCGGCCGATGACTATTCTGGGGACGGCAGTGCGGCGGATGGCAGGTTTGCGCCGCTCTGGCACGCCGCCAGGGGCATCACCGAGCTGTCGGTACTCGGCGCGCTCGATGCCGCAGTGATGGAATCATACACCCAGGCCAAGACCCTGGCGGAGTCAGAGCTTCTGGAACCGCGCCCCGTCGTGTATGCGGCCGATATCGAGGCAAAACCGGATATCGTCAGCCTCGTGGCGCCGATTCTGAAAGATGGCCTCTTTCTGGGTGTCATCGGGGTGGACATGCCACTCGCCAAAATCGCGTCCTACATAAATGCCCAGAAGCCGTCAGGTTCCGGGTATGCGTTCCTGCTGGGCAATACGGGCCGCATATTGGTCCATCCGGCCGAAGCGTTCAGGGGCAAGCTGTTCTCGGACGCTGCAGCGAATGTCGAGGCCTCGTTCGGCGTGATGGCATCGGTGGGCAGAGGCGGATCTCTGGCATTCACCACGTCATCACTGATGTCCGACCGGGCTTCGATGTTTGTCATAACCCGACTCGCGGTCAAGGATCTCAGGCGACCATGGGCGCTTGGCCTTGAGATTCCGCTGGACGCCTTGACGGGCGAGATAACGTCGGAACGGATATTCTCGATTTCAATAGGAATCGCCGTCGCCCTGATCACCGTGGCGGCCACGCTGATATTCGCCAGGGCCGCCGTCCGGCCGGTATCGACAACCGCTGCGGCAATTCGTGACATTGCCGACGGGGAAGGTGATCTGACACGACGGCTGGACGTACGCCGCAGGGATGAGACCGGCGCACTCGCGACGAGCTTCAACCGGTTCGCGGAATCATTGCGCCAGTCCATACTGCATATCCAGCACTCCACCTCCGAGCTGGCCGGAGTCGGGACGGAACTGTCCGAGACGACGAATGGCATGGCCGATGCCGTGGAGCGCATCCTGGGCGGCATTCGCAGAACCAGGGAAGGCGCCGCAAGCCAGGCCACCGCGGTCGGCCGCTCATCATCCGCGATCTTCGCCATCAATGCCAACATCGAGGGTCTCGAGGCGCTGGTTGTCGAGCAATCGGCGGCGGCTGCCGAGTCGTCGGCCGCGAGCGAGGAAGCGATCGCATCAGTGCGGTCGTTGGTGCAGATGATGGAGAAACTGTCCGGCAGGTACGCCGCGCTCATTGCGGCCGGCGAGGAAGGACGATCCAGGCAGGATGTGGTCAATGAGCGCATTGTCGAGGTCGTTTCACGATCGGAGCGACTCGCCGAGGCGAATGAAATCATCTCCGCCATCGCCGATCAGACCAATATACTGGCGATGAATGCCGCGATAGAGGCGGCTCACGCGGGAGAGATGGGTAAAGGCTTTGCCGTCGTGGCGGACGAGATCAGGCGACTCGCCGAGAATTCAACGGAACGGACGCTCGCGGTCAGCTCGGACCTCGCCTCGATCCATGAGAGCATCGACGCGATCGTCGCGGCCGGCGGAGAAGCCGGTGCGTCGTTCGTCACCATCAGTACGTTGATCCACGATGTCGAAGAACTGGTAACCGGTGCGCGCGGAGCGCTGCTCGAGCAGGATCAGGGATCGTCGCGGATACTGGAGTCGCTGGGTCAGATGCTGGGCATTGCCGCGAAGGTCCGCGATGCGGCCGCCGAGATGCGTCTGGGCTCGGGCGCCTCGTTGCAGGGCATGCAGGAGTTGGCGGACGCCTCGGGGAAGATACTGGCGGAGATGGAAGACACCGCGGCGCAGGCTGCAGGAATAGAAGATTCGGTAGAACGCGTCAGGATGCTGGCCGCCAACACAACGAAGGCCATTGCGATGGTCGGTGATGAGACCGCCAGGTTCAAATGCGGTGAGCCCGGGTCGTGACGCGTGTCGAATTGCGGTATACTCGTGACCACGCCGGCATCATGCATCAGTCGGCGCGGCAAGAGGTAGTACCGCCGTGGAGCTTCAAGCAGTCATCGAATACATACTGAACCAGTCGAGCGAACGCGAGTTCGAGGTGATACTCAAGGCATGCGAGCGGCGTCAGCGGGACATGGGCCGGTACGCCAGGCTCGGGGGCTTGAACCCTGCCGCTCTTGCCACAAAGATGGCCGCATCCGTTGAGGAAGGCGTGTCCGCCAGCATGGATGGCTTGCGGAATACCGTCCGCGATTATGTGGCGCGCATCGTGCGCCAGAAGGAACCAGGCGCCAGTGACGAACAGATAGAGGCCCTGCTCGACCAATGTCTGCCCGACCGTTCCCGTGATGCCGCCCCTGAACAGCCTGGCGCGCAGGGCGCCGACCTGCCACCCGAGGCCATGGCGATGATGATACGGGACTTCACCGCCTACTCGCTCGACATGATGCCCCCTTCAAAGCAGGCCGAACTATGGGAGCAGCTGCCCCGCTGGCAGGACATGTATTGGGACGCCTTCTCTCCCGAGATCAAGGCCTTCATCAAGGCGCGGCTGGAGAACAGGATGGACGAAGAGGAGTTCTGGTCGGCCGTGCTGTCGGTGCTGGGGCTCTGAGACGTGCCGCTATTAACGGGGTTTTAATACCCCGACCATCAATCTTAACACCGCCTTTATGGCCCACGCTGACCTCGCGGCTGTAGCTTTGATGCATGTACGTGATTATCGCCGGCTGCGGCCGGCTCGGTTCAGGGGTCGCTCGGACATTGTCAGCCAAGGGGAACGATGTTGTCGTCGTTGATGTCGGCGCAGAACGCCGCCTCGTTGGTGACGGCTTCGACGGTCTCATCGTGGACGGCTCGCCAGTCGATGAGGACGTGCTCGCGCTGGCGGGCATGAAGAAGGCTGACCTCTTCATAGCCGCGACGAGCGATGACAACCGCAATATCATGGCCGTGCAGATGGCCATGGCGGTCTTCGGTGTGCCCAAGGCACTTGCCAGGGTCTCGGACCCCGAGCTGGAACGATTCTACCGCGGCCAGGGGCTCTCTACCGTATGCCCGACATCGACCGGCATCAACCAGATCATAGCACAGATACTACAGGATTCATTCTCGACACTGGGCGGGGTCCTGGATCCGAATGTCGCAGCCTTGATCGCTCCGCCGGAATGGGTTGGGCTGTCGATGGCGCGCATATCGCCACCGGCACGCCGGAAGGTGATAGGCATGGTCTCCAAGGGCCGCGTGCATGGCTGGGAGCCCGGTCGACTCATCGGCCCTGGAGACTCGGTCCTCCTGTCGAAGGGAGACGGCTCATGAGCGGAAAGCGGCAGGCGCTCGTCATTGGTGGCGGCAAGATCGGCTATTTCCTGGCGCGGGATCTCAAGCAGGAAGGCTATGGCGTCAGCGTGATGGACCGCGATCCGGTTCGTTGCCGCGTCATTGCGGACGAGATAGGCATCATGGCGTACTCCGGCGATGGCACCGACATGGAAGACATGCGTGCTGCGGGCGCCCGCGACGCCGACTTCGTCATAGCCGTCACGGGGGACGACGAAGAGAATCTTGTCGCCTGCCAGATAGCCAAGAAGGGTTTCAGCGTCGGCATGACGATAGCGCGCGTATCGAATCCCCGCAATGAGGCCCTCTTCGAGAGCCTTGGCGTTGACAAGACCATATGCACGACGGGCATGGCCATCCAGATGGTGGAGAAGGAACTGCCGGCCAAGGGCATGCGGCTGTTGTCCGTGATTGGCAGGAGCGCCGCACAGATAAACGAGTTTGCCATAGAGAGCGGGTCGCCCGCCAACGGGATCGCCGTCTCCGCGCTCGGTCTGCCATCAGCCTGCGTGCTCATTGCGGTGATGCGAGGCGACGACGTGGCCTTTCCCCGAGGCGACACGGTGCTGCGTGCAGGCGACCGTGTATTTGGTCTGGCCAAGGCGGAGACCGTCCCGGCATTCAGGGCTGCGCTGATAGGAGGATCGCCCAATGCACCTGCGCACCGATAGGCGGGGGCGGCTGGCCGGATTCGGCGGGCTCGCCCTTGGAATGGCGGTCGAGATTACATACATAGGGGCGCTCTTTGTCGTCGGGATTGTCGTGAGCCTCGTCTGCCTGATCTTCCATGCGTAATCATCCCACGAAAGAAGACTACCTCGTCATCCTGTCCTATACGGGGCGCGTGGCCATTGGCCTCGGCATCATCTGCGTTGCGCCGATGCTCGTGGCCATCATGGAAGGCGAGTGGGCTGTTCTGGTTGACTTCGTCATATGTGCCGCCGTGTGTCTCCTGTCCGGCGCCGTACTGGCGATGCTCATGCCCGATGACGCACACCCTGGCTGGCTGCACGGCATGGTCGCGACCGCCGTATCATGGCTCCTTGCCATGGTTCTGGCCGCCATTCCCTATGCCTTGTCAGCTCACTATGGCAGCTACCTCGATTGCATGTTCGACGCCATGAGCGGATTCACCACGACCGGTCTTACGCTGGTTCTGGATCTGGATCATCTGTCCATGGCCCTGAACACGTGGCGGCATGTCATCACCTTCGTTGGCGGCCAGGGGGTCGTCGTACTCGCGCTGTCATTTCTGATAGATGGATCTGCCGGCAGCTACGAACTCTATGTTGGCGAGGGCAAGGATGAACGCCTGTTCCCGAGCGTCCTGCATACGGCCAAGGCCATATGGAAGATAAGCGCCGCCTATTTCGTCGTTGGCGTGATGGCGCTCTGGGTGACGGGATGTGCAATAGGCCTGCCGGTCAAGGCGGCGTTCTACCATGGCGTGTGGATCTATATGGCAGCATGGAGCACGGGCGGTTTCGCGCCGATGTCGCAGAACTTCCTGTACTACCACAGCGCCGCGTACGAGATGGTCGCCGTTGTTTTTTTCGTCGCCGGTTCACTCAATTTTGCCTTGCACCATGCGGTGCTGACCGGAAGCAGACGCGAGATGATCAAGAATATCGAGACCATCTCGTTCCTTGTCTCCTTCATGATCCTCTTCTCCATTGTGGCCGCGGGATTGTCGCACGGAGGGGTGTATCCGGATCTTGTGGCCATGATGCGCAAGGGATTCTTCCAGGTCATTTCTGGCCATACGACAACAGGGTTCATGACGATTTCCGCACGGCAGTTCGCGCTTGAGTGGGGTGACCTGGCACTGTGTGGCATGTGCGTCGCGATGATGATTGGAGGGAGCGCGGGATCGACGGCCGGCGGCATCAAAGGGCTCCGGGTCGGCGCCCTTCTGCTTGCCACATGGCATGATGGTCGCCGTCTCCTGCTGCCCCCGAGCGCGGTATTCAGGAAGAAGATACATATGATAGAAGACAGGTATCTGGGCGATGAACAGATCAAGGCATACGCGCTCATCACGGTGCTCTATGTTGGCATGTGGGTGTTCGCCACGATTGCAGGCGTGGCCGCGGGTTACCCGGCGCTCCAGGCGGCATTCGAAGCCGCATCGGTTACCGGCAACGTAGGACTATCGATAGGCATCACCACGCCCGCCATGCCGATCTTCCTGAAGATAGTGTATATACTGGTGATATGGGCCGGCCGTCTCGAGTTCATGGCCATCCTGGCGCTTGGTGGCTTCATTGCCTCGACCGTTCGGAGGCGATGATGTGCGGTCGTCGAATATGTGCGCTCGTCACGGCCTTCCAGATCATAGGCATGGCTGTATCGGTCGGCGCATGGGCAGATGGCGCAGGCGTTCCGACCGTGCCGGTCCGGGTCGTCCTGTATGGATCCCTGCTTGAAGCGGCCAGATCGTTTGACGGAGTCGTGGTGACTATCCAGGGTGAGGCGATAGGCCAGATCATGGTGCGGGGCACGATGGCGTGGGTGAACGTTGCCGACGAGAGCGGAGCCATAGGCGTGTGGATGAGTGCGCGGGCGGCCGGTTCGATCCGGATGCTCGGTTCATATGCAAGCCGGGGTGATGAACTGCGCGTAACGGGAATCTTCCATCGTGCGTGCATCGAACATGGGGGCGATATGGACATACATGCCGAGACTGTCGCTGTTGTCCGGGCAGGAGAGCGCATGACCCATCCGATCGATGGTGCCAGGCTGGTACTGGCTGCATGCGTCAGCCTTGGCGCCGCGGGCGCCTTGTGGCTCTTGCGTTCAAGGGATGAACGTCGTCGCGCACTCGAATCGGAGCACCTCGTACCCAGGAAGGGCGGCGCTCATGGAGCCTGACAAGCCGCGGGCGCGGCTGCTCGTCGCCATCGGGTCTTCGCCCAATTCTGCATACCTGGTGCGCAGGACCAGGGACATGGCAGAGGCTCTCGGGGCGACCTGGATAGCCATGCATGTTGATACCGGGAAGGTCAGGCTGGCTGTCGACGCGCAGCGGATAGAAGCCCGCCTCGCCGAAGCGAGGGCTCTGGGAGGCGACACGGCTGTCGTCTCGGATGTGGACGTCGCAGAGCGCGTCATCGCGGAAGCCCGGGAACGCCGATGTACGATGATAGTGATGGGCAGGTCGGGGCTGTCGACGATGGGGTTCCTGCCGACGCGCTCTACCATATCCGACAAGATCGCGCGGCTCGCGGGTTCCATAGACGTTGTCATCGCCCAGGATGACAAGGCGAAGCGTGGCGACATAACCCTGCCGGGGCTCCGCGCACTGTTCGAGGCACCGCGCATGCAGGTGGCGCTCCTCCTGGCATCATTCGCCATGCTTCTGGCCGTCGGCTATCCGCTGTCACGCCTGATCGGCTACCGGTCGGTCGCCCTCGTGTACCTGGCCGCGGTGATATGCCTGTCCCTGATTGCCAAGCCCGCGATCGTCGCGCTGCTCGCCGTCGCGAGCGCCTCGGCCCTCAACTATTTCATGATACCGCCGTATTTCACCTTCAGGATATCACTGGTCGAAGACTCGATTCTGTTTGCGGTGTATTTCCTTGCGGCCTTCGTGACGAGCACGCTCGTGGCCACTGTGCGTTCCAATGGGCGGATGCTGCGTGACAAGGAACGACGGACGAGCTTTCTCTTCGAGTCGCTGCAGAATCTGGCCTCATGCCGGTCGGTCGAGGACGCGGCGCTGACCGCGGCTGGAATAGCGGCGTCCTATTGTGGATGTGGCGTCATTGTCTATGTTGTCGGGATTGATGGCCGCATCCTGCCGGAGCCATTCTGTCCGGTCGATGGGCGACAGACAGTCGGACCGGAGGAGCTTGCCGCCGCGCGGGCCGCAACACGGGGAGAGGCCGAGCCGTCGTGTCAGACCGAGCACTATCGGTTCATACCCGCGACAACGGGCAGCACGGGGCTCGGCGCCATCGGTATCGAGCGGAAAGAACAGTGGTCCAAGGCGGATACCGACCTGCTCAAGGCACTCGGACGCGCGCTGGCACTCGTGGTCGACAGGGAGAATGGCGAGGCGATGAACAGGAAGGCGGCGCTGGCCGTAGAGTCGGAACGATTGTCACGGGTGCTGCTCGATACCGTTTCGCACGAGTTGCGGACTCCGCTGACCGCGGTAACAGGCGCAATCAGCGCATTGTGTGATGACTCGCTGGCCGAGAACACCGTCGCTCGAAGGGGCATGCTCGATGGGGCGTTGCGATCGGCCGACAGGCTCAATGCCGTCGTCGATGACCTGCTTTCGGCGAGCCGGATTGGCTCGGGGATGCTCCGTCTCAAGATCGAGACAGTCGATCTCGGTGAAATTGCGGGCGCCGCCACGTCCATGGCCGCCAACGATACCGAAGGACGGAGGCTGGTCGTGGAGGCGGATGATGGGGCCGAACCCGTACGGGTCGACCTTGGACTCGTTGCCAGGATGGCGGCCAACCTTCTCCGGAATGCGTGCCGATACTCGAGGCCAGGAGGAACTGTACGCCTGTCCATCACCGAGTCAGGCGCCACCCTGCGGGTCGAGGTCGCTGATGAAGGCCCGGGCATGAGGCTGGAGCCGGGGGTTCCACCGTTCAGGAAGTTCTCTCATGGACATGGTACAGCCGGCGGAGGCCTTGGGCTCGGCCTCGTCATATGCGAAGGTATCGCGGCGGCCCATGGTGGCACGCTCCGTATCGTGGACAATCGAATCGATCGCTTCGAGATAGTCGCGGAACTGCCCCTCTATTCCAGAGAAGGAGTCGCTCCATGAGGGTATTGATCATCGATGATGATGAGCAGATACGGCGGCTACTGTCGCTTGCCCTGTCGAACATTGGATGGACCGTTGATGAAGCGCCCGACGGGGAGACGGGACTCCGCGTGGCCGCTGGTGGCAGGCAGGATGTCATACTCCTCGATATCAATCTGCCTGACATGGCCGGCGGTGCCGTGCTTGCCGCGATACGTGCCTGGAGCATGGTTCCGGTCATCGTCGTCTCGGTCCGCGATTCCGAGGCCGATATATCCGGGCTCCTCAATGCCGGCGCCGACGACTACGTGGTCAAGCCGTTCCATACGGGAGAACTCGTGTCGAGAATGAAGGCCGTGCGCCGGCGGAGCGCACCGGAATCGATGCATGCCTTCAGAAGCGGCTTGTTCGAGGTTGACTTCGAGCGGCATCGTGTCTCCGTGGCGGGCGTCGAATCGCGACTGACCCCGACCGAGTTTTCGATCCTCGAGCTACTGGTCAGACACGCGGGCAAGATCGTCACCAGGTCCCGTATGCTCAAGGAGCTGTGGGGGCCGATGGGCGAGGTGGAGGAGGGTAGCCTGAGGGTCCATATTGCCTCGCTGCGGAGGAAGATCGAGCCAGGCCAGTCGACGCCACGCATCATCGTCACCGAACCGGGGATAGGGTATCGCCTTGCGCTCGAGCCAGAGGCCGCTGACTCATAGCGGACCGGCTTTCACTGTCACGGGCATCGTTTCTGCCTGCATGATCGTTTACGACCCTCGCTCATGACGGGGGGCTGTGGTATAATGACGCCCTGCGCTTGACGCATCGGGTGTTCTGGTACCAACAGGATTCCCATGAAAGGTCTTTTGTATGGAAACGGTGGTTCTGGACGGCCGTGAGGCCAGCATCAAGGATGTCGTGCTCGTCGCCCGCTATGGCGCGACGGCAGAGCTGGCCGAAGAGGCCGCGCCGCGGATAGAGGCATCCCGCGAGATAGTGGAACGGTGCGTCGATGAGTCGCTGACGCGGTATGGCATAACGACTGGCTTTGGAAAATTCTGTGATGTCGTCATCAGCAAGGAAAGCAACGCGGTCCTGCAGCGCAACCTGATCATGAGCCACGCGGTGGGCGTCGGGCAGCCGCTTGCCGAAGAGATCGTACGGGCCATGATGCTGCTGCGCGTCAACGCGCTTGCGGTAGGCAATTCCGGAGCGCGCCTGTCCACGGTGCTCGCGCTTCTGGACATGCTCAATGCCGGGATCGTGCCTGTCGTGCCTGAGAAGGGCTCCCTGGGCGCGTCCGGTGATCTGGCGCCGCTTGCGCACATGGCACTGGCGCTCTGTGGCATGGGCGACTGTTTCTACAAGGGCCGGCGGATGCCGGCAGCAGAAGCCCTGACGGCCGCGCGTCTCAAGCCTGTGGAGCTCGCGGCCAAGGAAGGTCTGGCCCTCATCAACGGCACGCAGTGCATGACGGCTATAGCGTCGCTCGCCGCCTTCGACGCCTGGAAGCTGGCCAGGAGCGCCGATGTGGTGTCCGCGATAACGATGCAGGCGCTGCGCGGCATTACCGACGCCTACGACCCGCGTGTCCATGAGGCTCGCGGCCAGTATGGACAGATCGAGTGTGCGGCGAACCTGCGCGCTCTGCTCGACGGCTCCACGTGCACGACGCGACAGGGGCAGGAGCGGGTGCAGGATCCCTACACGTTGCGTTGCGTGCCGCAGATACACGGCGCTTCACGCGACGCGATTGGCTATGTGTTCGATGTCGTATCGCGCGAGATAAACGCGGCGACGGACAATCCGCTCATATTCCTGAATCCGGATGATCCATCGGGTGGAGACATCATCTCCGGGGGCAATTTTCATGGGCAGCCCGTCGCGCTGGCCATGGACTTCCTGGGCATCGCGGCCGCAGAACTGGCCAACGTGTCGGAACGCCGCCTCGAGCGGCTCGTCAACCCGGCGTTGTCGAACGGGCTGCCCGCCTTTCTGGTGCGGGACGGCGGGCTCAACTCCGGTTTCATGATCGTGCAGTACAGCGCCGCCTCGCTGGTATCGGAAAACAAGGTCTTGGCCCACCCGGCCAGCGTCGATTCGATTCCATCGAGTGCCAACCAGGAAGACCACGTTTCGATGGGCACCATAGCGGCGCGCAAGGCCCGGGAGATACTGGGCAACACGCGGACTGTTCTGGCACTGGAACTTCTCGCGGCGTGCCAGGCTGTCGACCTGCGCGACGGCGCCGATGCCCTGTCTCCGGCCACCAGAGCCGCCTATGAGTCGCTGCGATCGATCGTCCCCATGGTCGACAAGGACCGGATCATGCAGGACGACATCGCGGCCGCGATAGCCCTGATTTCCGACGGTACGATCCTGAGGACGGCCGAGGAAGCGATCGACGCGGGCAACGAGGAATAGCCGCGTTGCACCTTGATGTTGCTGTGCATGCTGTGTGGGAGGCGTTATGAAGACCAATGATGTAGCTGGCGGCCTGAGGCTGGAGTTCGACGCGTTGCCACCGGATCCGGTATTCGAGCCCGGCATACGGCGGGCGCCCCGACGCGACGCCCCATTGACGCGCGCACAGGAGGCGCTTGCCATCAAGAACGCCCTGCGCTACGTCCCTGAGCGCTGGCACGCCCGCCTTGCCCCGGAGTTCGCCGACGAGCTGCGGACGCGAGGCCGCATCTATGGCTATCGCTTCCGGCCGGCCGGTCCGCTATCCGGCAAACCGATCGACCAGTATAAGGGCGCCTGCATCGAAGGCCGGGCCTTCCAGGTGATGATAGACAACAACCTGGACTTCGACGTGGCGCTGTACCCGTACGAGCTGGTTACCTATGGCGAGACCGGCCAGGTCTGCCAGAACTGGATGCAGTACCGGCTGATCAAGAGGTACCTCGAGATTCTGGATCGTGGTTCGACGCTGGTGATCGAGAGCGGCCACCCGGTGGGGCTCTTCAAGAGCCATGAGCTGGCGCCGCGCGTCATCATCACCAATGGCCTGATGATAGGCATGTTCGACAACCAGAAGGACTTCAATCACGCGGCCGCGCTCGGTGTGGCCAATTACGGGCAGATGACGGCCGGCGGCTGGATGTACATCGGGCCGCAGGGCATCGTGCACGGTACGTTCAACACGCTGCTCAACGCTGGGCGGCTGAAGCTGGGAGTACCGCATGACGGTGACCTGCGCGGCAAGCTGTTCGTTTCGAGCGGACTCGGCGGCATGTCAGGCGCCCAGGGCAAGGCCGCGGTCATTGCCGGCGCCGCGTCGATCATCGCGGAGGTGGACGAGAGCCGCGTACGGACGAGGCACGAGCAGGGCTGGGTCTCATGTGTGGAGACGACGGCCGAAGGCGCCTGCGCGCGGGCACGGAAGGCCCAGAGCGCCGGCGAGTCGATCGCCATAGCATTCCTGGGTAACATCGTCGACCTGCTCGAGTACGCGCACGCGAACGCCGTCCACATCGACCTGCTGTCCGACCAGACCAGCTGCCATGCAGCCTACGAGGGCGGGTACTGCCCGGCCGGCATCGGCTTCGAGGAGCGGACGCGGCTGCTGCGTGACGACCCGAAGCGCTTCCGCGGACTGGTCGACGCGAGTCTCCGGCGTCACTTCGAGATCATCAAGAAGCTGACCGCGGGCGGCACGTACTTCTTCGACTACGGCAACTCCTTCCTGAAGGCGGTCTACGACGCCGGAGTCAGGGAGGTCTCGCGCAACGGTGTGGACGAGAAGGACGGGTTCATATTCCCCAGCTATGTCGAGGACATTCTTGGACCGGAGCTGTTCGACTACGGCTATGGCCCGTTCCGCTGGGTCTGCCTGTCCGGATCGGACGAGGATCTGCGCAAGACCGATCACGCCGCGATGGCCTGCATCGATCCGACGAGGCGCGGGCAGGATCGGGACAACTGGGCGTGGATACGCGACGCGGAGAAAAACCGGCTGGTCGTCGGAACCAAGGCGCGTATCCTGTACCAGGACGCGATGGGGCGGATGAAGATAGCGCTGCGCTTCAACGAGATGGTGCGCAACCACGAGGTGGGGCCGATCATGCTGGGGCGCGACCACCATGACACGGGCGGCACCGACAGTCCGTTCCGCGAGACCAGCAACATCAAGGACGGTTCCAACGTGATGGCCGACATGGCCATCCAGAACTTCGCCGGAGACGCGGCGCGGGGCATGAGCCTCATAGCGCTGCACAACGGCGGCGGCGTGGGCATCGGCAAGTCGGTCAATGGTGGATTCGGCATGGTGCTGGACGGTTCGGCCAGGGTCGACACGATACTGGGCATGGCCATGCCCTGGGATGTGATGGGCGGCGTCGCGCGGCGGGCCTGGGCCCGGAACGAGCATGCCGTCGCGACCTGCGCCGAGTACAACGAGGTCTACTCCGACTTCGGGTCGATCACGCTGCCCTATGTCGCCGATGACGGCATCGTGAACAGCGCGCTCGGTTCGAGTCGGAATGGCTGATCGATAGCGTCCCTTTTCTCTCCACGGTCTCTTGCGGATTCATGCACGGCGCCTATACTTTGCCGTATGCGCAGGAGACAAGAGAAAAATAGAGCATGCCCGCTGGCCGGCCTCCTGGCACTGGTCATGGCGCTGGGTTCCTGTGCGCGCCAGCCGGTTCAGGTCGGCTTCATTGGCCCGATGACCGGTCCGATAGCGAATATCGGTGTCGAGGGCTATCGCGGATTCGGCCTGGCGGTCGCCGAGGCGAATGATGCAGGAGGGCTGCAGGGTCGGCGCATCGCCGTGACCATGATCGATGATCACGCCGATGCGGATGACTGCCTTGCCGCGGCCAGACAGCTCGTCGATGCAGGCGTCCACCTGATCGTGTTGCACACCATCAGCGGAGCAGCATCGAAGGCCTTGCCATGGCTCCTGACACAGGATGTGCTCGTGCTGTCCAGAACGGTCAGCGATGCCTCCTGGGCCGGCAAGGATGATGCGTTTCTGCGCTTCGTAGGGTCAATCAAGGATTACGGACATACGCTGGGCTCGTTTGCAGCCACCAAGGGCACGCGCTCGGTGGCGGTGCTGGCGGATTTGCGCAACAAGGCCTATGCGGAGACGATGAGGGACAATTTCCTGTCGGCGGCGTCCATCGGCACCAGTGCGGAACGCTGGGTAGACGCCGGCATCTCTCATGACGCGGCCGCCGCCTGGGTCATGTCGCTTGATCCCGACGCGGTGCTGGCAATACTGTCAGGACTCGACGCGGCCAAGCTGGCGCAGGCCCTGGACAAGATGGAATTCAAGGGCCTGCTATACCTGGCGCCCTGGGCCCAGGACCAGAACCTGCTGTCGTACTCGGGCCGCCTGTCCGATCGGATATACCTGTCGAGTGAGTTCAATCCCGACAGCGCCTCCGCCACGTATCAGGCATTCAAGGCAAGATTCAAGACACTGTTCTCCATCGAGCCGGTCATGTCCAGCAGTTTTGGCTACGAGGTGGCCACATTCCTGTTGCGCGGCATCGAGGATGCGCGGTCGGCGCGTCCACGGGATGTGCGCGCCATGTTGCTCTCCAAGGGGCGTTTCAACGGGTTGCAGTACGATTTTGAGCTCGACCAGGACGGCGATGCCAGCCTCTCTGCCAATATTCTGACCATCAAGGCTGGCGCGTTCGTCGAAGTGCGCTGACGTCATGGCCTGGAAACCCTCGCTCTTTGCGTTTCTGACCTTCATGATAGCCACCGTCGCACTGTGCGGCGCGCTGGTGTATCTGGCAACCATGTCGGTATTCGCACGGACGGAAAGCATGCGGGCCGAAGTCGAGGCCGAGCGGCTCGATACCATCATGGTGTCGTCGGTCAGAGCGGTGCTGCGCGAGCCAGAGGTATCGCTCGAGACGACCGCCACCATTCTGAAATCCGCCCCGCAGATGCGTGAGGCCATCATCGCGGCGGCGCAGCATGACTCCAGGTACTTCCGATCGCTGATGGTGCTGGACAGCAAGAGCGTCGTCATCACGGTCGCGCCGCCCTCGTCGATATATGCCGGTGCCGACTACTCGAATGCGGAGTTCATGGTTCGCGCCGGCTCATCAGCCTCGGTGCGCTGGTCATCGATTCATGCGGGGCTCGATGGAGGGGCGCGCGAAATCTCCCTGGGCATGTCGCTGGACGGCGGCGCAATCCTGGCAATTCTGGACTTCGAGGCGCTGGCATCGAGGCTTGCCGAGGTGCTCGGCACCAGCGCCATGGGCCTGTCACTGGCCGACTCGGGCGGGACCTATATCGTACATCGCGATACCAGCAAGGTCGATCGCCGCGAGACCGATAGCGGACTCCTGGCTGCGAGGCTGGCCAACCCGACGGCAAATGTGTACCGTTTCATTCGTGGCGTCGGCAAGGACGCATCATTCGTGCTGGCCCGCAGGATTCCGGAGGTCGACTGGTTTGCCATCGTGGACAGGCCAACCGACTTCGCGATGGTGGCCTTCAGGAGCAGCCTGCTCCTGGTGTCGGCGATGGCGGCGCTGGCCGTCGGGCTGGCAGCCGCGCTGGCTGTGGTCGCGACACGACGGTTGATGCTCGATGTGAAGGTGGCCGGACAAGAGGTGGAGCATCCCGAAGACGGTGGCGCGGCGCCATCGATGTATTTCAAGGAGACCATAGCCATACGCAACGCCACGAGGGCCGCCGCCGAGCGCATGCGTGCCAAGGATGCCGATAATGTCCGCCTGAAGGAGGCTCTGTCGGAGCTGGCCAAAGCCCAGGAGGCGCTGGTCGAATCCGAGCGCCTGTCGGTGCAGGGCGCGATGGCGGCGACGATGGCTCATGAGCTGAACACCCCTCTTGCCGCGGCCGACTCCGCGGCCGTAACGGCAGAATGCTCGGCACGGGACATGCTGCGATCGCTGCAACGCTCCGGATCCGATGCGATAGCGCGCGCCTCCATCGCACTGTCGGAGATGGTTGACCGGTATGATCCGGAATCGGCTCCAACAGGGTCGGATCGCCGGAGACACGTACAACACATAGAGACGATACTGCAATCCCGGCTCGCAGCCGACAGCTGCGCAGGGCATGAAGTCGCGGAGTTCGGTCCGGCGATGCTTGCCGAACGCATCGTCGATCTGGGCCTCGGACCGGAGGATGATCGAGTCGGCATCATCGCCGATGGCCTCTGCCAGGACAATGGCGAGTCGACGCTGCTGGGAATCTCGGCGGCGGAAATAGCGGTTTCGTGCAGGGTGGCCAAGGCCGCCATGGCCAAGGCCCACGGTGTGGTCAGCTCGATCAGGGGCTACTCGTCTCCGGAAGATGGCGGAGGTTTCCGGCCGATACGCGTCAAGGCGTCCGTCGAGGAAGCGCTGGCGCTACTCTACGTGCATACCAAGCGCGATGTGCGCCTGGAGCTGAGCGCCATCGATGACCCATGGGTCGATGCGCAACCCGCCACGCTCCAGCGCATCTGGATGAACATGATAGCGAATGCGCTGGACGCGATTGGGTATCGGGGCTATCTTGGCGTACGGATACTGGCGCGCGACGGCAGGGCCATGGTCGAATTCGAAGACTCCGGCCCGGCGATTCCGGAAATATTGTTGCGCTCGCTCTGGCAGGGGGATTCAGCCTCCCGCATGCGGGGCGAACGCGCCGGCATCAATCTGGCACCGGTCAGGGATCTCGTCAATCTGGCCGAAGGCGAAATCGGCTGTACCAGCGCACCGGGGTGTACCATATTTACGGTGTCATTACCTGAACACTCGGGGCTCGGCATGTCGGGGAGTATGTAATGAGTACAGGTTCTGTCGGTCGCAAGGCAATCCTCCTGGTCGACGATGAGGCGATCATCGTACTGGCCCTTTCGCGCGAACTCCGCAGCGCCTTCGGTGGCGAGTATCGAATAGAGACGGCACTGAGCGCCGAAGAGGCATTCGAGGTGATCGCCGACCTGGAACGTGAAGGCTGCGAGCTGGTGGTGGTCATCTCCGATTGGCTGATGCCTGGTATGCGCGGTGATGATTTCCTGATAGCGGTCCGACATCGCTACCCAGCCATCGCACTGATCATGGTGACGGGCCAGGCGGACGAGAACGCGGTAGAGCGTGTCGTGCGGGACGCCAAGGTGCTTGCCTGCATCCGCAAACCATGGCGCGGCTCCGAGATCATCGAGTTGATACGGAGCGCCATGAAGGTCTGACCCGCTCTGCCGCCGACGCGTCAGCGCTCCCGACGCAGCACGCTGACACAGTTGGTTACGGCGCTGCCGCCCACGTTCAGCGTCGCCGCGACGGTTGGCTTCCTCGATGGTGCCTGTCCTATCGGCTCGCCAACGAGTTGCTTGTACAGCAGGGCGTGCATCGAAACACCCGTCGCTCCCACCGGATGTCCCTTGGCCTTGAGTCCACCGGACAGGTTGATCGAGACTCTGTCGTCCGGTCCGAAGCGGCCCTCCATGTAGTCATGTCCGGCGCGGCCATCCGCCGAAAGGCCAAGAGCCTCCGTGCAGAGCAGCTGATTGATGGTAAAGCAGTCGTGGACCTCGGCTATGTCTATGTCCCCTGGTGCGATGCCGGCCTCGGCGTAGGCGCGCCTGGCCGCTTCCTTGGCCGCCATCAACTCGAACATGTTGCTTCGCCTTGAGATGGCGAGGCGCTCGGCGGCCTGGCCGATGCCTGCTATGCGGACGGCTCGTCCCTTCTGCAGTGCCGGATGGTTCGGTCCGACTATGATGACGGCCGCCGCGCCATCGGTTACCAGCGAGCAGTCGTGCAGCCGCAATGGTTCGGCTATCATCGGATTCTTCTCGGCCGGCAGACCCAGAATCGCCTCGGCGCTGATCAGGCCGAGCTTGTCTGACGGCCCGCCCTTGCCAAAGTGCGCCAATGGGTTTGCAAGGCCGTTGCGGTAGCACAGCGCGGCGACGGTCGCGAGCATGGTGGCCAGCTTTTCGTCACCAAGCCGGTAGTGGTCGCGATAGCCCTTGGCATATTCGGCGAAGAGACCGGGGAAGGTCACACCCATCGCACCCTCCTCCGGCCAGAAGGAACAGGTGGCCAGGGCATGGGTAACACCCTTGGTGTCGAGCAGGTTCATCTTCTCCACGCCCAGCACCAGCGCCGAATCGATCCGTCCGGACTCCACGGCATAGAGCGCGTCATAGAGCGCCACCGAGCCCGAGGCGCAGGCATCCTCGCACCGGGTCATGGGCTTGAAGCGCAGGCCCTCCGGATCGATCTCCGTCGCGAACGAGGCGATGTGCTCCTGGTTGGCGAAGAGCCCAGGGGCACACGAACCGACCCACACGCCGCCGATCGAGGCAGCCTCCAGCCCGGCGTCCGCGAGGGCGCCGCGGCCCGCCTCGAGCATCAGGTCATAGACGCTGGCAAGGTCGGTAACCTCGCCGGTCTCCCTGTTCTTCTTGACGAGGCTGCCGAACTTCGTGTTGTACGCGCCGACGATGCTGACTCTGGACATGGTTGTATCTCCTTGTATTAATTCGTATTAGATGTAGCCGAGCGTGCGTGCCTGAGACTTCAGCTCTTCGCGGAATTCGGGCGCCGCCACCGATATCAGTTCGGCGACGCGCTCGCGGACGGTACGGCCGCGCAGTCTGGCGATGCCGTGCTCGGTAACCACATGGTCGACATAGCTGCGGTGGAGCGTGACGGCGCTGCCTTCGGGTAGCATCGGGACTATCGTGCTGACCGTGCCCTCCTTGGCGGTCGCGTAGCAGGCGATGATCGATTTGCCCAGCCCGTCGAAACCGCCGGTCGCGCCCTGGGCGGTATCGGATTGGCCGCCGGTGCCGGAGTACTGCCGCGGGCCGATCGATTCACTCGATACCTGCCCGGTCAGGTCGACCATCAGACAGGTGTTGATGCTGGTCATCCGGGAATTTCTGGCGATGATGGCCGGGTCGTTGACCATGCTGCCGCGCTCGAAATCGACGGAGACGTTCCCGTCGAGCCAGTCGTACAGCTTTCTGGAACCGAGCGAGAAGGTGCAGACCGACTTGTTCTTGTTGAAGGCCTTGCGCCGGTTGGTGATGACGCCCAGCTCATACAGTTCCATCATCGCATCGACGAACATCTCGGTGTGCACCCCGAGATCTTTCTTGTCGCGCAGGGCAAGCGCCGCGGCGTTCGGTATGCCACCGATGCCCAGCTGGATCGTCGCGCCATCATCGACCAGGCTGGCGATGTGATGGCCAATCTGCATGTCGATGGCGCTGGGCTGCGGTTCCGGGAGGCTTGGCACCTCGTAGTCGGCCTCGACGAAATAGGTCGCGGCATCGACACGCAGTTCGGTGTCGCCAAATGTCCGGGGCAGGCGCGGATTGACCTCGAGTATCACGTAGCGTGCCGCCTCGAGAATGTCCTTCTCGTAGGTGATGCCCAGAGACAGGCTGACATAGCCATGCTTGTCCGGCGGCGTACAGGTGCCTATGAACACTTCGGGCGGCCTGGCCTTGATCCTGTCGGTCGCGGCGCGGTGCAGCATGTTCGGCACGAATGTCACCGTGCCGGTGCCGGCCTTGAGCGCGGCCCTGGAGCCAGGGGCGTGGAACCAGCTGGCCAGTTCGAAATGATCCTTCATCTCCGGCTTCATGTAGAAATCGTACGGCTTCATCGTCAGCACGGAGAACACGCGCACGCCGTGTACCCGTGGCGCCAGGGTATGCAGCCGGGCCATCGTTGCCTGTGGTTCACTGGCGCACTGCCCCACCACCACATCGTACCCGGACTGGATGCACTGGATGGCCTCGTCTATCGATCGAAGCCTGGACTTGTACTCGTCATCCCATCTCGACATAACTGCTCCCTTAATAGATGAAAAGATTCGAGCCGACGGCAAGGCCGGCGCCACTGGCACAGAAGACTATCGGGTCGCCCCGCTTGACGAAGCCATCATGGACCGCGTGGTGAAAGGCCATCGGCACGCAGCCGGAGCCGGTATAGCCATAGCGATCCATTACCATGGGTGCCAGCGCGCGCGGGCGGCCCAGGGCATCCATCACATCCTCTATGACGCTCCTGTTTATTTGGGTCAGCACGAAGCGCGCGACCTGCTCCACCGGAATGCCACCCTTGGCGCAGAGCTGGCGTATGATTGGCGGCCACAGCTTGAGATTGCGGTCGCCGGGCAGGCGCTGCAGCAACTCGAGCCCGTAGGTGCCGGCGTCGAGCAGTTCGTGGGTTACGGGTTTGCGGGTGCCGCCGGCATACACACCGACGTAGTTCCACTGCGTGCCATCGGAGACCAGTTTGCCGGTCACGTAGCCTGACTCATCATCGTCGGTGGTGCGGGAGAGCACGACCGCCCCGGCGCCATCGGCGAAGATGGACCAGCCAAACGCATCGCCGGGCCTGATGTGGGCCGGCATGTTGTAGACGCCTATCACCACAGCCGTGCGCAACTTGCTATCGCTTGCCATCATGCGAGCCGCCACGTCGAGCGCCGTGACGAAACTGGCGCACGATGCGCCGACATCGAAGGCGCCGGTGTCGCGCTGGCCCCCTTGCAGCCGCCCCTGCACCAGGATAGCGGTCGCGGGGCTGACATATTCGGGTGTGTCGGTCCCGACGATGACCAGATCGACATCCATCGGGTCGACGCCGGCGTCAGACAGTGCGGCCCGGGCCGCCTTCTCCGCGAAGTCGGCGCTCGTTTCGTCGATGCCACGCAGCCTGGCGATGTGCCGTGACTTGATGCCAATCTTCGCCTCCAGCTTGGCGGCGTCGAATTCGATGCCGGCCAGGCGCTTCAGCTCGTCGTTGTCTATACCCTGCCCCGGCGCATACACGCCGGTGCCGATGATCTTTGCCTTCGCCATGAAGACCTCCCGAATGTGTTACGCGCCTGCCATCAGGCCATGCACCAGATAGGTGCCAATGTCCTCGATCATCGTTCGAGCATCGAGCGGCGACTTGTCGAAGGCCACTTCGAGCCCGAAGTAGTGGGAAATGCCCATCAGGTATTCTATGCAGCTGTCGACATAGGCCGGGTCGGCGGCGACGGCGCTCGGATCGAGCCCCTCGGTGCCCATCTTCAGGTAGCCGCGGCGGAACGCCGCGTAGTACTCGCTGACGGCCGCGGGTGATACGAATTCGCCTTCGCGGACGATGTTGTAGCACCAGTGGTCGATCGACAGGTACACACCGAACAGGAAGATGCCCTGCAACTCCGTCTCCAGCCGGTTCAGGCCGGGGCTCAGATGTTCGGCGATGAACCGCCGCAACTCGTGTCCCGCCGACAGAATCTGCTCGCGGAAGAACACTTCCTTGCTCTCGAAGTGCTTGTAGAAGGTGCCCACGGACAGGTTGGCCGCATCGGTTATCTCGTGGATATTGACGGAATGGTAGCCGCGCTCTCCGAAGAGGCGCTTGCCAGCCTTCATGAGTCGATCCCTGGTGGAATCGGGCATGCTTATGGCAGGTGGCGTGATCGTGATGCCGAAGACCCTGTCCGGGTCCCAGGCCATGTTCCTGAATGCACCATGAGCCATGATGTCGGCCAGCGCCGGTACCGAGACACGCATGCCCTGCAATGCTGACCTGATCGCCGCGAAGCGGATGCCACCGACCGCGACCAGGTATTCCGGTATGCCCACGGCGCGGCCCAGTGCCTTGGAAAGCACCCGCTGGTACATCTCGGTCAGCCGCCGTTCATATTCAAAGTAGCGGTACTGCCCTTCGCGGAATACGGTAATGAGGTCTGGATGGTCGATGGAAAAGCTGACAAGGATCTCGGTCATGCTGGCCAGGCGCTCGCGCAGCGATGAGCCCGAAACCCCTTCAAGCGCATTGGCTATCTGAAGGATGACATCCTCCAGGATGTTCTTTACCAGCACTTCCTTGTTCGAGAAGTATCTATAGAAGATGCCGTTGGAAAGACCGCTGGCCCGGCAGATCTCTGCCACCGAGACCGACGAGTACCAGCTGCCGGCAAAGAGGCGCACGGCGCTGGCGAGCAATCGTTTCTTCGTTCCGCTGTCCTCGTCGCCCATATAGTACTCCAGTGCAGCAGGTTCGGCAATGAGAGGTGATTCACAAGTTCTGCGCCGATTATAGGTCGGTATGCAAGAATTGGCAAGAATAATAGTTCGACCCGCCATTGTTTGCAGTTGATGTGCAAAATCATGCATTTTTCGACTTGACGAAATGGAATAACCGGTGAATTTATGATTGAGAGATGATTCACCAATGTTGAGAGGATCACCATGCATATTGGAATAAGCGGCATTGGCATCTACGTGCCCGCGACATCGATGAGCGCCGCCGATCTTGCAAGCGCTACGGGCGTGCCAGAAGACGTGATTGCCAGGAAATTCGGCGTCAGGCGAAAGCCGGTCGCCGGCCCGGACGACACGACAGCCGTGATGGGCATCGAGGCAGCCAGGAAGGCGATGGACGAGGCAGGGGTGCAAGGCGCCGATCTGGACCTGGTACTCTGGTGCGGAGCGCAGCACAAGGACTATACCTGCTGGCTGGCCGGGCTGTACGTGGCCAATGAACTTGGCGCCTCCAACGCCTGGAGCTTCGATATGGAGGCAATGTGCGGTTCGATGATGGCGGCACTCGATGTCGCCAAGAGCATGATGCTGGCTCGCGATGATCTGCGTACCGTGCTGCTCGTATCGGGCTACCGCAACAACGACCTGATCGACCTGTCCGAGCCGACGACCCGTTTCATGATGGACATTGGCTCTGGTGGTTCGGCTCTGGTGCTGCAGAAGAACGCCGGCAGGAACGTGCTGCTCGGTTCGGCATTCAAGGGCGACGGATCGTTGAGTCTTGACTGCGTGGTTCCGACACTGGGCAGCAAGGCCTGGCCGCCCAAGGACGGTGACCTGCAGAAGGCCCACTTCGTCGTACCGGATGAACCGGCGTTCAAGGCGAAGCTCAATGAAAAGACGCTGCCCAATTTCTACTGGGTCATTGACCGGGCGCTGCACCTTTCCGGTGGGCTCAAGCGGGCCGACATTGGCTATCTGGCCGTGTTGCACTTCAAGAAGAGTGCTCATGACGCGATCCTGCAGGAGCTGGGCCTGGATGATTCGCGTACCACGTACCTCGATGAATATGGCCATATCGGGCAGAACGACCAGCTGATATCGATCAAGCTGGGGCTGGCCGCCGGCAAGATCCATGATGGCGACAACCTGGTACTCGTCGGCGCGGGGCTCGGATTCGTATGGGCGGCCAGCGTCGTCAGGTGGGGCCCCTACGCGGAGTGATCGGCGCGATACCATGAAGCATGATGCGCATAGCAAGAAGGAGAAGAGCATGGACAGGATGAAGGGCAAGGTGTGCGTCGTAACGGGCGGAGCACGGGGCATCGGCCGCGGCATCGTCGAGACGTTTGCCCGCGAAGGAGCGCTGCGGATATGGGCGCTGGACATGAACGCGCAGGAACTCGACTCCCTCGAGAAGGCCATCCCCTGCGTCAAAGGCGTGGTCATCAACGTGACCGACGGCGCGGCCGTCGAGGCCTTCGTGATCAAGGCCAGGGCAGAGCATGGGCGCATCGACGTGCTCGTCAACAATGCCGGCATAACCAAGGACGCGCTGATACAGAAGATGACCGAGTCGGACTGGGATGCCGTCATCAACGTCAACCTCAAGGGGCCGTTCCTGATGACCAAGTACATAGCGCCTGTGATGATGGAGACCGGATCGGGTTCGATCGTCTCGATTTCGAGCATCGTGGGCATGGATGGCAATATCGGCCAGACCAACTACGCGGCTACCAAGGGCGGCGTGGTGACGATGACCAAGGGCTGGGCACGCGAGTTCTGTCGCAAGGGCGCGAAGATACGCGCCAACTGCGTCGCTCCCGGCTACACCCGCACGCCCATGATCGAGACCGTACCCGAGAAGGTCCTTGAGCCGATCATAGCAAGGACGCCGCTGGGACGGCTTGCCGAGATCCAGGACATAGCCAATGGCGTGCTGTTCCTCGCCAGCGACGAGGGTTCGTTCGTCAACGGCCAGGTGCTGCGTGTCGATGGCGGCCTGACGCTCTGATTGCCGAAGATGGTTTCTATGGCAGCCCTCGGCATCGTGCCGCGCGTTGCCTTGAGTTCATAATCGGGCGCTTTGGCGCCCGTCAGGTTTGTAAGGAGGACAGTAATGAAGAAAGCGTTAGCGATCATCGCGATCGTCGCGTTGGCCGTCCCCGCCTTTGCCCAGGGCACCATCAAGATTGGCGGCACCTGGCCGCTCGGTGACATTACCGGCAAGCAGGGCAGCATGGCCGCCCAGCAGGCGGTCGACGAGATCAACAAGGCCGGCGGCGTACTGGGCCGGCAGCTGGAACTGATCGTCGTCGACGATGAACTGAAGGCCGACAAGGGAGCCGCCGCGATTGAAAAGCTCGTTACGGTAGACAATGTCGACGTATTGATCGGCGGCATGGCCTCGGGCGTCGCGCTCGGCCAGATCCCGACGATGAAGAAATACGGCAAGGTCGTCGTCGCCACCGGCGCCGCGTCATCGACCGTAGAGGCGGCACTGGGAGCCGATGCGACCTGGTACTTCCACCTGCATCCCTGGGACTACAACCAGGGCGCGTCCTATGCGCAGGGCTGGGCCGAGATCCAGAAGAAGTATCCTGCCGTCAAGATAAAGAAGCTCTTCCTTGCCTACGAGGAAGGCGCCTTCGGCAAGGCATCCTTCGACCAGACCAAGGTGCTGTTTGGCAAGGACGGCAGGTACATCATCGATGGCGCTCCCTTCAAGAGCGCGGCTCTGGGCGGCGGCGACTATGCCTCCGTGCTCGAGGCCGCCAAGGATTTCAAGCCGGACCTGTTCCTCTGGGCCGGCTATGACGCCGATGCGTTGCCGATGCTCGAGCAGGCCAAGGCCATGAAGTTCAATCCTGGCATCTACCTTGGAGCGCCCCCTGGATGGCCAGTCGGATTCGGCACCTCCAAGCTGTCGGACAATGTGATGCTCTATGGCATGTGGGCCCCGTCGATCAACGAGATCAGCACCGCGAGCAAGAAGTTCTATGACGGCTTCGTCGCGAAGTACAAGGTCGAGCCGGCCACCTACTTTGCCCCGCTGTCCTACTCGGCCGTCTATATCGTCGCCGACGCCATCAAGCGTGCCGGATCGACCGACACCGCGGCTCTGATAACCGCGCTCGAGGCCACCAGCTATGCCTCGCCGCTCGGCCAGACGATTACCTTCTCGCCGTCGAACGTCATCAAGCACCAGGGCATCAGGAACCAGAAGATATTGCAGTGGCAGAATGGCCGCCAGGAAGTGATTTGGCCGTTCGAGTCCGCTACCGCGAAGCCGGTCTATCCCTTCCCCAAGTGGAAGTAATGACCGACTGATACGGTACTGATCAAGCCGCTTTCCCTTTCGGGTCTGCCTCATGGCGCCGGGAAGGGACGGCGGCCTCTTACAGACCAAGCATGTGACCAAAGGGAAAAGAGATGGCGAACAAACGGAACGCGACGATCACCGTCGCGCTGATCATCGCGACGGTCGTGGGCATAGTTGCCTGGCGTCCGACCGTACTGATATATGGCGTTCAGGCCGCTGGCCTCTATGCCTCGATAGCGATTCCGATGGGACTGATCCTCGGCATCGTACACATCGTCAATCTCGCGCATGGCGAGTTCATGATGGTAGCCGCCTACGCGACCTACATGGTGTGCACGACGCTTGGAATCGATCCGTTCGTCGCGATGATACCGGTTGCCGCGGTGACGGCCGCCTTTGGCTTCGTCATCTACAAGCTGACGATCAGGCAGGCGCTCAAGGCACCTGAACTGAACCAGCTCATCCTGACGTTTGGGCTGGGCATTTCGCTCACCCAGATAGCCAACCTGCTCTTCACATCGCAGACGCGCAAGATATCATTCGACTACGTGTCGGCCTCCCTGGATATCGGCGAGCTGTCATTCGGCGTATACAATTTCGTGTTCGTGCTGATAGCGGTTCTGATGGTTGTGGGCCTGAGGCTCTTCCTGACCAGGACGACGACCGGCAAGGCCGCGCTCGCGGTCGGACAGAATCCAAAGGGAGCCGCGATTGTCGGCATCGATGTCGACAAGACCTACGGGCTCGTGTTCGCGCTGGCGACGGCAATGATCGGCATGATGGGCGCCGTGTTCATAACCCGCTCATCGATCTTTCCGGCAGTCGGGAGCCCCTTTACCATGAAGAGTTTTTGCCTCGTCGCCATGGCGGGCATTGGCAATATCCCCGGCATCCTGGGAGCGAGCCTGCTCCTTGGCATATCGGAAAATTTCCTGAAGGCCTTCCGCGAACTGCGCGGGTGGTCCGACATCGTATTCTTCGTCCTGATCATCACGGTGATACTGGGGCGATCGATCAAGGGGAAGAAGGCATGAAGTTCAAATCCTCCTACCTGGCCGTCGCCATACTCTCCGCGATTGTCATAGCGTTTCCAGCCTTCCTGGGAGCGTATCCCTTGAATGTCGCCCGAAGCGTGATGACGTACATGGCTCTGGCCATCAGTTGGGACATGCTGCTCCGATCCGGCCAGATTTCCTTCGGCATCGCAGGACTCTTCGGGCTGGGGTCATACGCGTCGGCGCTCGCCGTGCTGCGCGGCGGCATGGACCCCTTCGTCAGCATGATATTCGCGGCGCTGCTGGCCGGGATCGTGGCGTTTGCCCTGGGCTTTGCGATACTCAGGCTGCGTGGCATGTATTTCTCGATAACGACACTCGCGCTGATGGAAATCTTCCGCATCATCATGCAGAACCTGCATGATTTTTCGGGCGGTCCCGAAGGCGTCGTCATACCGGCGGTGATATTCAACGGTTCATCGACGGCGCTGTACTGGCTGTGCCTCGCGGGGCTGTTCATCACGATAGGCGTGTCCTGGTATTTCGAGAAGAGCAAGATGCACCTGGCGCTGACCGCCATCCGCAATGACGAGACGAGTGCGCGTTCGAGTGGCGTCGACATCTTCAGATACCTGCTGTTTGCCTTCGTGGTCACCTCGATGCTGCAGGGCATGATGGGTGCGATACAGATTCAGTCCTATGGCTTCACGACGCCGGACACGGCTTTCGACGCGAACTTCACGCTGCTGCCGCTCGCGATGGCGCTGCTCGGCGGCATCCACAGCACGGTGGGGCCGATGGCCGGAGCTGTTCTGCTCGGTATCGCGTCGGAATGGCTGAAGCTCAAGATTCCGTACGGCCACCTGGTGGTCTATGGCATCATCATCATCATCGTGATCCTGTTCATGCCGCAGGGACTCGTCGGACTGGTCCGCACGGTGATGCGCGGATCCGACATCAAGGGCCGCAAGGCCGGAGCGACCCATGAGTAAGCTTGTCACCACCGGACTGACCAAGGCCTTCAGCGGCCTGGTCGCGGTCAACAACGTATCATTTGCGATGGAAGAAGGCGAAATCCTGGGCATCATCGGACCAAACGGCGCGGGCAAGACCACCTTCATCCACCTCGTATCCGGAATCCTGATGCCTACCTCGGGCCGCATCGAATTCAAGGGCAAGGACATAACCTACGCTCCTGCCCATGTGCGGAGCCGGCTGGGCATCGCGAGGACGTACCAGCTGATTCATCCGCTCGAGAACCTCAAGGTGATAGAGAATGTGATGATCGGTTCGGTATTCAGCAGGGACAAGAGCCTCAAGGCGGCGCGCCTGTCGGCCGAGGCGATATGCGCCGAGCTCGGGCTGGAGCGGCTGGAGCGCGATACCGCCCAGCTTTCCATACTCGAGATCAAGAAGATGGAGATAGCGCGCGCCCTGGCCAACGAACCGGAGGTGCTGTTCCTGGACGAGGTGATGGCCGGGCTGAACAGCGACGAGACCAGGCAGGTCATCGCTACGGTGCAGCGCATAGCCCGCGAGCGGCACATGGCGGTCGGCGTCGTCGAACACGTGATGGGCGTGATACGTGAACTGACGCAGCGCGTGATCGTGCTCGAGGCGGGCGAACTGATAGCTGAAGGGCCGTACGAAACGGTATCGAAGAACCCCCGCGTCGTCGAGGCCTATCTGGGAGGAGCCGCATGATACTGGACATCAAGAAGCTCGAGACCGGCTATGGCCGGCTCCAGGTGCTGCGCGGCATAGACCTGTCCGTGGGCAAGGAATCGGTCGGACTCTTCGGCCCCAACGGTGCCGGCAAGACGACACTGATCAACGCGATCATGGGCATCGTCAAGCCGTGGTCCGGCTCGATTGAGTTCGAAGGCGCGTCGATCGGCGGACATCCCACCCACATGGTGGCGCGGTCCGGCATAGCGCTGGTGCCGCAGGAACGCGAGCTCTTTCCCGGCATGAGCGTGGCCGACAACCTGGAACTGGGAGCCGCATATGTACCGCGCGGCAAGCCGATCATGGCCCAACAGCTCGAGGTGGTGCTGACACTGTTTCCGATACTCAAGGAGCGATACAAGCAATACGTGGGCACGATGTCTGGCGGGCAGCAGCGCATGGTCGCCATAGGCCGGGCCCTGATGGCCAATCCGGCCCTGCTGATCCTGGATGAGCCGTCACTTGGCCTGCAGCCGTCGATCGTGGCCGAGGTTTTCGATCGCCTGGCTCTCCTGAAGAAGGATATAGCGATTCTGGTTACCGAGCAGAACGTGCGCGAGAGCCTCAAGGCCATCGACCGCGGCTATGTCCTGGAGAACGGCTCGGTCGTGCTCGAGGATACCGCAAAGGGGCTGGCAGGCAATCCTCATGTCGTCTCCGCGTACCTCGGGATATAGCGATGCCGCGCGCCGTCGTCGAAGGAGTCGGGCTGGAGTACCGGCTGGAAGGATCGGGCCCGCAGACGGTCGTATTGCTCAATGGCATCGCGATGTCCATAGCGCACTGGAAACCGCTGACGTCCAGGCTGGTCGAGGCCGGCTACCGGGTGCTGCTGCATGACTTCCGCGGCCAGCTCCTGTCCGACAGGCCGGAGCCTCCATACTCGTTCGAGCAGCATGCCCGCGATCTCGCCGGCCTGCTGTCCCAGCTGGACATCGGCGCCGCGCATATCGTTGGTACATCGTACGGCGCCGAGGTCGCGCTGACGTTTGCCCGCGATTTTCCCGATCGATGCCTCTGCGTCGTCCCGATCGATGGCGTTACCGAGTACGACGCGGTGCTTGGAGCGGCGGTGGAATCCTGGAAGACCGCTGCGCTCTCTGACCCGCGTGTGTTCTATCGGGCCATCAAGCCGTGGAACTATTCGGCCGCCTATCTAAAGGCAAACGCCGAGGCTCTGAACACGCGCGAGGCGGCCATCGTGTCCTTGCCGCGTGACTGGTTCGAGTCGTTCGCCGGCCTGTGCGACGCGTTTCTGGCCATCGACCTGACCAGGGACCTTGGTCGCATACGCTGCCCCTGCCTCGTCGTCGTCGCGGGCGCTGACATACTCAAGGGGCCGGTATATGCTCGCATCATCGAACGGGGCATCGCGGGCGCCCGCCATGCCGAGATACCAGCGGCCGGCCACGCGGTGGTCATAGAGCAGCCGGAGGCGGTGGCCGAGGTACTGCTCGGCTTCCTGGCCGGGCTGCGCCGCTGAAGCCTGCCGTGAAATGGAGGTCGCCATGAACGAGAAGACCGTACAGGTCATGGGAACGCGGATGTACTATGTCGAACACGGCTCAGGCAAGCCTGTCATTCTGGTGCATGGCAACACCGGATCGTCACGCTGGTGGAGCCTGGTCATGGACATGCCGGGGTACCGGGTAATAGCGCCTGACCTTCCGAACTTCGGCCGCTCCGATCCGCTCGAGGTCGCGGACATCGATGTCTATGCGGACCACCTGGCGGGCTTCATCTCGGCCCTCGGGCTGCAGGCTCCGGTCGTCGTCGGGCACAGCCTTGGTGGCGCGGTCGTCATGTCGATGGCGGCGCGAAGACCCGAGCTGGCAAGCGCGATCGTCCTCGTCGACAGCGCGGCCCCGGCCGGACTCAAGACACCCGAGGAACACTATCCGTATATCGAGCTGTTCAGGACCAATCGTGACATGATGCGACAGGCGCTTGCCGGGGTCGCGCCGACGATGCGCAATGTCGAACTCCTGGAGAGCCTGACCGACGACGCGATGCAGATGGCTCCGCTGGCATTTGCCGGCAACGCGCGGGCCCTGGAACGCTTCAACTACGTGGGCCGGGCAGGCGCCTTCGCCGGGCCGGTCCTGGTGCTCTGGGGCCGCAAGGATTCAATCATCACGGAGTCGATGGCCAGACAGACCGCCGGGGCGTACAGGCACGCACGGCTTGAGATCATCGATACGGTGGGCCACTCGGTGATGGTCGAGGATCCCGAACGGTTCAGAACGCTGCTTGCGGAGTTCCTCTCGAGCTAGTCCCGCGTCCCGCCGATCAGGAACTGCGCTCGAGGCTGTAGGTGACGAGCTCGCGGAAGGCCTGCGCGGCGCTGGCGGGAGCCAGCTCGAGGAGCGGTTGCACGCGCGAAACGGCCGCGTCCGCCCGGGCCTGCATCATCGCCGTCAGGCCCGCCCGTATGCCGAGCCGCTCCAGTTCGCCGCGCACAAAGTCGACCTCGGCGGCCCCGGCATCATGGCGCCCGAATATTCCCGCGAGCCGTGCCCTGGTCTGGTCATCAGTCATGTCCATCAGCCGGTGCCTGAACATGGTCTTCTTGTCTTCCCTGATGTCGGCGCCGACCGGCTTGCCCAGCACCGCCTCTTCGGCGAAGAGGCCCAGCTCATCGTCCTTAAGCTGGAACAATACGCCCAGCTCCTCGCCGGCCTCTTCCAGGGCAAGCCGATCCGCGTCGCCGCCGCCAGCGAGCGAGCAGCCGAGCGCAAGCGGCAGGCTGAACGTGTAGCGGCCCGTCTTGTAGCGGTACAGCCTCAGGATGTCTTCTTCCGATGGATCGGTCGGGGCATCGCGGAACGGATTGGCCGAATCCGGCCGCACCGCGCCGTTGACCACATCCTGCATCTGCGCTATGCCGACAATGCACAGCTCGCGGGCCGCCACCGCGCTCGCCTGCACGGCCTGGGCAGCTGTGGTCGGCAATTCTGCAAGCAGCTGGAATGCGGCGAAGTAGGCCAGGTCGCCAACGCAGATGCCGAGTGCCTCGCCGTAATGTGGCGGATCGTCATAGCCGCCGCTCGCGAGCGTCGCCTCGTAGCCCACATGCAACGTCGGGAAGCCGCGGCGGACCCGGTCACGGTCCATGATGTCATCGTGGATGAGGAGCCCTGACTGGAACAGCTCCATCGCGGCGCCGGCGAGCCTGACCGCGGCCGCGTCGGGGCCGGCTGCCTCTCTCCGCGCTGCCAGTTCGTAACCCAGACGCACGAGGCTGCCGCGCAGCATCTTGCCCCTGGACGCGAAGTCGGCCAGGCGGCTGGCGGCGTCGACCCCAAGATCGGCGGATATCACTCCGTAGGATTTGCCGTAGCCGCCGAGCACGTCCTGAATCGTGGCCGCTATGCCGCTTCTGGTCGAGGCGAAGTATTCCATCATGACGCGCTCCTTGGTACTCAAGACATGTTCATACAATATCACGGCCCATGGACAGGATTCGCCTGACCGCCAGGCTTGCGAGTATGTGCCCGGCGGCCTGCGGGACGAAGGGCCCGGAGCCCTGCACCGCCCGGACGCGCTCGCCGTCGACGGTGTCGCCGGGTATGGATCCATCGTCTGGCATCGCCGGCGGCACGGCCGGCTCGTCCGACCAGACGCAGAGGAAATTGGCGGGCACCGATTCGTGCGGCCGCTCATCGCCGGATCTCTGTCCCGTCGCGGGTCCGAAACCGAGACGCCGCATCCGCTTGCGGACCAGCGCCGACAGCGGGCAATCGTGTGTGTCCCACAGTGACCCGAGGCGAAGGCGTTCCGGTGCCAGCCGGCCGGCGGTGCCCATGCTCGAGGCGAACGGCAGCCCGGCCAGAGCCAGCGCGGCCATCAGGTTGGTCTTGGGATTGAGCGTGTCGATGCAGTCCAGGTAGAAATCGCAGCCCTGCGGTATCCGTGCGGCCGCTTCGGCACCGCGCACGATTGACCCGATCGTCTCGATGCGGACGCCTGGATTGATGCGCCTGGCGAACTCGCCGAACACGTCAACCTTGGGCCTGCCCACCTGGTCGTCATAGCCGAAATACAGCCGGTTCAGGTTCGATGCAGCCACCGTGTCAAAATCGACGACGACGAGCGCGCCAACGCCGGCGCGCACGAGGTCCATTGCCGCGGTCGCGCCGACGCCGCCAAGGCCAAAGACACAGACTCGTGCCGAGGCCAGTGCGTGCGCGCCGGCCTCGCCAACCAGTATTCTGGTACGGTCATCGAAGGGCATGGCCGAATGCCTCCGTGAAGTTCGCTTCGATGGCCGCCCGTATCGCTGCTTGCGGTTGCCCGCGAATCGCGGCGATCTCGGCGACGATGACCGGCAGATCGCTCATCGTCGAATATGTGCGCGCCAGCGGCCGCCTGTCTCCCTTTGACCCTGGACTGGGCGCGGCGCGAGGTGGCTGGTAGGGCGCGTCGGTTTCTGTTACCAGTGCGGAGAGTGGCAGCGCCGAGGCGCTCGCGCGCGCCTTCTTGTTTCCATTGATGATGGTATTACCAAAGGAGAAGAGCGCGCGCGGGCAACGTGCCAGGAAATCGAGCGCCTCGTTGGCGGGCCCTGGCCATGAATGCAGCATGACGGCAGGCAGCGCGTCCAGCCGCCTGGCGTATTCGAAAAGCAGATCGTTGGCCCGCCTCATGTGCAGTACGAGCGGCAGGCTGTGCCGTGCCGCGAGTTCCAGCTGGTACTCGAAGACCGCCCGCTGTGTCCGCTCATTCTCTGCGGTGCGGACGCAGACCGCCGTGTCGCCATAGAAATCGAAGCCGCATTCACCGATGGCGGCAATGGTTCCCGCTGCGGCCTCTTTGGCGAGCGCTTCGGCCTCATCCATCACGGGCCACTGCGGGTGGAGGCCGAACGAGACGAGGTATGGCCCCGCGTCGGACAGGATGAGCCGCGTGGCCTCGAGCCCGGCTGCGCCGTGGACCGAGGCAAGGCCCCATACCGGCAGGCTTCGATATGTTTGCGAGAGATCGCCATCGAGCGGGGATAGATCATCGGCATGGAAATGCGCGTCTATGTACACGTCCATAAAATAGACCGGCCACCCGCCCTGTAACAAGCGGGTGGCCGGCCAGGAATGGCGGCTGGGACGATCAGAGGCCCGCGAGCAGGCTCTTGGCGTCCGCGAGCGCCGCGGCGTCGTCAAACCAGCTGGCCGCTATCGCCTTCTGCAACAGGGCCTTCGCGTCGGCGATGGCACCATAGCGTGCCGACAAGGTGGCCAGCGCCAGCGCGTACGAGCCGCGCAGGGCACCGGCGTCTTCTGGAGATGCCGTCCGGAGCGCGGCCAGGGCGCGTCCACCGGAGTTGGTCGCCATTGCCGACAATGAGGCGCTGTAGGCCGAGCGCGCCGCGCCGGTCGGGTCCGAGGCGTCGATGTACAGCGCGGAAGCTTCCATATAGAGCTTGTACGCTCCCGCGTGATCGCCGGCGCGGGCCGCGTCGAAGGCGCTCTTGGCCATCGCATCGGCTTCCTCGGTGCCACCGGCCCACATCGTGACAGTCGGCTGGCCGGCCTCCGCTCCGCGCACACCGGCGACGGTGGAATCCACCGGCCCGCCCTTGGCCAGCTTCTCGAGCTTGCCGGCTATCGTCGTGATCGCTCCCTGTTCGGTCTTGGGCTTGAACAGTGAATCGACCACGTAGGTGCCCGGCGCCGCGATTGTGACCACCGAGCCATTCTGCGCCTTGATCTCAAGTACGGCCCCCGCGGCCAGCTTGACCGAGAGCGCCGAGTCGAATTTATCGTCAAAGTCCAGCTTCTTCCACGCGGACCCGGACTGGACCTGGGCTGATCCATCGACGAAGGTGACAATGACCGGAGCGGCGAATGTGCTCGTGGCAAGCGCCAGCAGCGCGATGGCCAGGGCGACAGTACGTTTGGTTTTCATGGCAACTACCTTTCATGGACGGATCTGCTCGATCCATCATGGCTGAACTTCAGGAATCGATACCCGCAAGTATATCCCGCGAATGTGGCCAATTCGATGCTATGCATCTTCTTTTCGCTTTCCGTCGACTGGTGTCGGGGCCAGGACCGAGAATGGCGCCGGCTCTCCACCGCGCTGGTTGGGCGTCTTCGCGCCGCTGCCTTGTGTTCCCTGCGCGCCCGTCCCGATGCCTGGGCCAACCGCCGGAACAAACACGACCAGCCTGCCCTCCGCGCGCAGCCAATTCCGAGCGGCCATCGCCACATCGACCCGTGTAGCCGCGGAGCGCGTTGCCGCTATCGCCGCCTGCTCGGCGTTCCGCGGCGCCACCGGGGCCTTGACCGGCACCACGGACGCCGATGCCGGCTTCTGGGCTGTCACAGGCGCCTTGGCCCATGACTGCTCCGCGGTGGACATGGCGGCCGCCCGGAACGTATCCGTCGCGGCGGGCCGCCCGGCGGCGATGTCCTTCGGACTCGGCGACAGCCAGGTGGCCGCGGTGCTGGCCCGCTCGGTGACCAGCGGCACCGTGAACGCCGTGGATCGATGATATGAGGTGGAGAATGACGTTGCCAGGCTCTCCGATGTCGATGCCAAGGAGCTCAACGGGGAGAGGAGGGACTTGCTTACACCACCGGAATAGTCAGAGCCATATGCACAATATACGTAGTTCAGAGTCCCGCCACCTCCACCGAGGTTGCCAGCGGCATCGACGAGCTGGAATCCGAAGCTGACGTTACCGATGGAAGGCAATTCTATGCTGGTCAATGGGCCGGTCGTCGCCAGCGTTATGTCCTTGGTGTAGAACGTTCCGGGCTTCGCAGCAGTTCCATCACTTGCCCAATAATGGATGCGAATGATGCCATTTGCATCACTGCAGGTGGTTACCNNGCGGCATCGACGAGCTGGAATCCGAAGCTGACATTGCCGATCGAAGATAATTCTATGCTGGTCAACGGGCCGGTAGTCGCCAGCGCTATATCTTTGGTGTTGAACGTTCCGGGCTTCGCTGCGGTTCCATCGCTTGCCCAATAATGGATGCGAATGATGCCGTTTGCATCGCTACAGGTCGTTATTGTCAGGGCGGGCCCGGTCATTGCACCTGTTTTCTTGACTATCGAGACGGTGGAGACTGTCAGAACTGGAGCTGTGGCGTCG